>Ga0105240_10003302_pt1 | contig 25214 bp, 21 predicted proteins | sample KBSC54metaG_FD_80426 | JGI IMG/M metagenome (GOLD analysis project Ga0105240, IMG submission 80426) | Corn rhizosphere microbial communities from Kellogg Biological Station, Michigan, USA - KBS C5-4 metaG | ecosystem: Host-associated > Plants > Roots > Rhizosphere > Soil | place: Michigan, USA...
CACGCGCGACAGCGTATTTCGTGAATCGTAAAGCAGGTGTGATCTCGGGGTTGGAAATTATTGGGCAGGTTTTGGAAGTTTTACCATCCGTCATCCCGACGAAAGCCGCGGTACAGACAAAGATTGTCTATCACGTCAAAGATGGTGATGTTGTTTCGCCACAAACTAAACTCTGTACCCTTAGTGGCAATGCGGCGGCGATTTTAACGGGCGAGCGCACTGCGCTGAATTTTATTTCGCATTTGTCGGGTATTGCTACGGCGACACATGCGCTACAGGAAAAAATTGCGCATACTGAGGCAAAGGTTTGCGATACGCGCAAAACGACGCCGAGACTGCGCGCGCTGGAAAAATACGCGGTCACTTGCGGCGGCGGCGCGAACTACCGCATGGGTTTGTTCGATATGATAATGATTAAAGATAATCACATTGTGATGGCGGGGGGAGATATCGGCACGGCGGTGGCAAAGGCGCGCACGGCTCAACCGGATTTAATGATTGCCGTAGAAGTAGAAAGTTTGGATCAACTTCGCGCGGCGCTGACGGCGGGTGCGGACCGGATCATGCTGGATAATATGACTGTTTCCGCGATGCGCGAAGCGGTTATGATCGCTGACAATCGGACAGTGATGGAGGCTACCGGCGGCATCACGGCGGATAATATCGTGGCGGTAGCTGAAACAGGCGTGGATTTTATTTCCGTCGGCGCGATTACGCATTCTGCGCCGGTATTGGATATTGGGCTGGATTTTGCGGAAATAACAAAGTAATGCTTTACAGTCTTATAGATTTTAGGTAAGAACATAACCAGAACGCCAATACGGGAGACGGACATGGCAGGATCATTGAATAAAGTAACCATTATCGGCAATTTGGGCAAAGATCCCGAAATCCGGTCATTTCAAAACGGCGGGCGCGTCGCGAGCTTTTCGGTGGCGACATCCGAGAGCTGGAAAGACAAACAGTCCGGTGAGAAAAAAGAACGTACAGAATGGCACCGCATTTCCGTGATGAATGAGGCTCTGGTGGGCGTAGTGGAAAAATATGTGCGTAAGGGCACCAAAATTTATTTGGAAGGCCAGCTGGAAACGCGCAAATGGACGGATAAAGACGGCGCGGAAAAATACACGACTGAAATCGTGCTGCGCCAGTACCGCGGGGAATTGATCCTGCTCGACCGTTCCGGTTCGGGCGCCGGCCAGGGCAATGACAATTACGGTCAGGACAGTATGGGTTATCAGGCGACCGGTACGGGCGGCAGTGGCTCTTTGGGTGGCGGCACATCGGCGGCAATTCCATCCGATTTTGACGATGAGATTCCATTTTAATTCACATTAGCTTCATAATGCTATGCTATCCTGTGAGGAATGCAATTAAACTATAATCAATTTGATAAGTATACAATGAACGCTTTTCCTGCAAAAATAATGGAAGAGGCTTTTGTGCCTGACGAGATCATAGGGCCGTTTTTTGAGGAATTACGCAAAAATGTAATTCGATATTTGCCGATTTGCCTTCATTTGCAGGCAAAGGCGGATGCTTTAGTTGATGGTCAAAAACGGACTGTGGATGAAGTAACAGCCTTTACGTTGAAATTATGCCAAGATCTAGGACCCGATTTTTATAATTTTGCTATTCCTGTATGTTCGGAAGGAAAATATCTGCAGATTGAAAAAGTAGAGTTGGGGAAATCTGAGGGCTCCTGCTGGAATGATTCTATGGAATTGAAAGTAGATGGATCCTTACGCGATACGATTTATCATGCACACGAAACAGGGCATTGGCTGTCCGGTATGGAAGAAGGTGTTTCTAATGCAAGAATAAACATCAAAGAGCTTCAGTCATTCTTTTTGGAAGAAATGGCTTATGAAGAGTTGCAAAACCAAGGTGGAGATATAGCAATAGCTGCGCAATTTTTCAGATCGGCGAGATATTTACAATTTATTCGTATGATTCCTGATTCATTGTATGCTTTAGCTTGGAACAAAGGTAACGAGAACAGAGCAACTATTTTTAATGATTGGAAAATTTCAAATCCAACGGATTATGAAGAAGAATTCGTTGAAAAGCCATGGTTCGCGACTAACTTGCATCATTCAATGCATCGACATCTTTTCGCAGCGCCGTTAAGTGTTGCACTATATCAAGCTTATAAAAGCGCAAATGAAGACCAGCAACAACAAATGTTAAAGACTCTTTATAAAGTTGGGTCGAAGACAACACTGAAAGATATTTTGAACGTTTTCGGCATTCATACTGTTGCACAATTACAGAATGCCGCACGTTTTGCGGTGGGATCAATAACGGGGGGATTTGAACCTTCCACTGTGCCTGCATACCGGCCTGAAGTCTGTTAAAATAGACTGGCAAAACATCTCAAAAACCGCTAAAAAACAAGGGTGAGTTCGTGCCGGATTCGCCCCTGAATTTCTTGGGAATTCCCTTATTTTTGAGACTTGAGAAACGCCCATTATGACCCCTGAGAATCTTAGCGAAACCGCAGCTGAATTACCGCCCGAAAATACGCCAAAGCAACCGCCGGGCCCGCCGCAGGATATCATTGCCATTACCCTCGAAGAGGAAATGAAGCGGTCTTACCTCGACTACGCAATGTCGGTCATTGTCTCGCGCGCGTTGCCGGATGTACGTGACGGCCTCAAGCCCGTGCACCGCCGCATTCTATATGCGATGAAAGCGGGTGGTTTTGACTCCACAAAGCCTTATAAAAAATCTGCTAAAATCGTCGGGGAAGTGATGGGTAATTATCACCCACATGGCGACAGCGCGATTTACGATGCCATGGTGCGTATGGCGCAACCCTTTTCCATGTCGCTGCCGCTGATTGACGGACAGGGTAACTTCGGTTCGATGGATGACGATCCGCCCGCGGCGATGCGTTATACTGAGGCGCGCCTGGCAAAATCCGCCGAAGCATTACTGGAAGATATCGATAATGAAACTGTCGACTTCCGTCCCAATTACGACGAGAGCCAGTATGAACCAGTCGTCCTGCCGGCGCGTTATCCGAACCTGCTCGTTAACGGTGCGGGCGGGATCGCGGTGGGGATGGCGACAAATATTCCGCCGCACAATTTGGGCGAAGTAATTGATGCTTGTTGTGCCTATGTCGCCAATAACGACATCACCATTGAAGAGTTAATGTCGCACGTGCCGGGGCCAGATTTCCCAACAGGCGGACAGATATTGGGCCGAGCGGGAATCCGCAGCGCTTATCACACGGGCCGCGGCAGTGTGGTGATGCGCGCGAAATCGCATATCGAAGAACTGCGTAAAGAACGTCAGGCCATTATTATCGACGAAGTCCCTTATCAGGTGAACAAGGCCGACGTGCAGGGACGCGTCAAAGAACTTGTAAATGACAAGCTGCTGGAAGGCATCGCGGATATGCGTGACGAAAGTAACCGTCTGGGCGTGCGCGTGGTGTTTGAATTAAAACGTGATGCACAAGCTGACATCGTGCAGAATAATTTGTTCAAAGCGACTGCATTTCAGACATCCTTTGGCGTGAATATGCTGGCGCTGAATAATGGCCAGCCGCAGATGATGAATCTGAAAGACATCATTCGCGCCTTTGTGAATTTCCGCGAAGAGGTTATTACCAAACGCACGGTTTATCAGCTGAACAAGGCGCGCGAACGGGCGCATTTGTTGATCGGCCTGGCTGTTGCGGTCGCAAATATTGATGAAGTGATTAAATTGATCCGCGCTGCCCCAGATGGCAATACCGCGCGCGAACAATTGATGGCACGCGAATGGCCTGCAGCAGATATCGCGCCGCTCGTTGCTGTGGCCGGCGGCGAAGGCCGCCAATTTGATGGTGCGAATTACCGTTTGTCGGAATCACAGGCTAAGGCCATTCTGGAATTGCGCCTGCAACGTTTGACCGGTTTAGAACGCGAGAAAATTTCCGGCGAATTGCATGAAGTTGTTGCCAATATCACTGAATTATTGAGCATTTTAGCAGACCGGCAAAAGATGTTGGGAATCCTGACGGTTGAACTGAACGAAATCAAAACCAAGTTTTCCGTCCCGCGCCGTACGGAAATTTTGGATCTGGAATTCGAAGCGGATATCGAAAATTTAATTCCGCGTGAAGAAATGGTCGTGACGATTTCGCATACTGGTTATGCAAAACGCGTGATGCTGGACACTTATCGCGCGCAGGGCCGCGGCGGGAAGGGGCGCAGCGGCATGGCGACCAAGGATGAAGATTTCGTCACCGACCTGTTCGTTGCCAATACGCACCAATGGCTCCTGTTTTTTACGACCAAGGGTATGGCGTACAGGTTGAAAGTTTATAAATTACCAGTGGGCACGCCGCAATCGCGCGGCAAGGCGCTGGTGAATTTATTGCCGCTCGCACAGGATGAGCGTATTTCCGCCGTGCTGCCGATGCCGCTGGATGATAAAACCTGGGCGGATCTGGATATTATTTTTGCGACGTCAGTTGGTAACGTGCGGCGGAATAAACTATCGGATTTCGACAGCATTCGCAGCAGCGGGATTATTGCTATGAAACTGGACGGTGAGGAAAAACTCATCGGGGTTCATACGGCAAAACCGGAAGATGATATTATGCTTTCAACCGCCTTAGGCCGTGCAATCCGCTTTACGGTGGATGATATCCGTGTCTTTGCGGGCCGCGCGAGCAATGGGGTGCGTGGGATTAAATTGGCAAATAGCGACAGCATTATTTCGCTGTCTATTTTGCATGGGATTTCCGCTTCTGCGGAAGAGCGCGCTGCTTATTTGAAAGCTAAGCGCGCTGCGAATGATAATGGCGATGATGAGACTGCGAGAGATGAGACAGATGAGGAAGAAGAATTAATTTCTCCCAACCTTACCCTTTCACCTTCTCGGGTTTCGGAACTTGAAGCTGCCGAAGAATATATTTTGACGGTAACGAGCAAGGGTTTTGGTAAACTGACGTCCGCATACGAATACCGTACATCCGGCCGCGCGGGGCAGGGTATTACCAATTTGAAAAATGCGGAAAAGGTCGGCGAAGTGGTTGCTACTTTCCCCGTGCAGCCAACTGACCAAGTGATGTTGGCGACAGATGGTGGCACGTTGATACGTCTGCCATTATCCTCCGTTCGCATCACTGGCCGTGCGGCGAGCGGTGTGATTTTATTACGTGTTTCCGAAGGCGAGAAAGTTGTTTCCGCCGTGCGGATTGAGGGCGGTGAAGATGCGGTTGAGGAAGTGTCTGATACCGTGCAAGACGCATCATGACCTCGCGCGCGGTTTATCCTGGCACCTTTGATCCGATTACCAAGGGACATTTGGACATCATCCATCGTGCCGTCAGTTTGTTTGATGAACTGATTATCGGCGTGGCGGAAAACGCGGGAAAAAATCCGAAATTTACGGTTGCGGAACGTGTTGCAATGGTTGAATCCGACGTGAAGCTTTTATCACCGGAATATCAGGCAAAAATCCGCGTGGAGCATTTTAATAATCTGCTCATGCATTATGTCGAAAGCCGTGATGCGAAAATGATCATTCGTGGGCTGCGCGCCGTGTCGGATTTTGAATATGAATTCCAAATGGCGGCAATGAATAACCGTTTGAATGCCAAGGTGCAAACGGTGTTTCTGATGGCGTCTGATAAATTGCAATTTATTTCCTCACGCTTTGTGAAGGAAATCGCCGCGCTGGGCGGGGATGTCAGCCAGTTTGTGAGTGCCAATGTCGTCAACGCCCTGAAACAGAATACAAAAGGATAAAATATGGCCCATAAACCTACGCCCCTCGCTGAATTAAAAGCACATCACAAGCCGCCCCGTGACGTGAATAAAGAACATGCAGACAGCCTGTCGCCCTTGGACAGGTTGGCGATCTGGATTACCGATCATGTCGGCACGATGGGGTTCTTTCTGATCATAGTTATCTGGACAATATTCTGGCTCGGTTGGAATTTGCTGGCACCAAGGGAGATGCAATTTGATCCACCCATGGGCTTTGTTTTCTGGCTGTTTATTTCCAATCTAATTCAAATCATGCTGATGCCACTGATTATGGTGGGGCAAAATATTCAGGGTCGCCATGCCGAACTGCGCGCTGAAAGTGATCTGGAAGTGAATATCAAAGCTGAAAAGGAAATCTGCGTGATATTGGAACACCTAGAATATCAGAACGCGATGCTCATGGCGATGGTGGAAAAACTGGGCGTTGACGCGCATCAGGCCTTGGGGCATGAAGACGACAAACCAAAACATTAAACCCAGGAAATCCAATGCCCATTCATGATTTGCCGATTGGCAAAAACGCTCCCAAAGAAGTCAACGTCTTGATCGAAAATCCGATGGGTGGTGCGCCGGTAAAATACGAATTGGATAAGGATTCTGGTTTTCTATTCGTCGACCGTTTTTTGCATACGCCAATGTATTATCCCGGCAATTATGGTTTTATCCCGCACACTTTGTCCGAGGATGGCGACCCGGTAGATGTGCTGGTGGTAAGCTTGCTGCCGGTGACGCCGGGCGCAGTGCTGCCGTCGCGGCCCGTCGGTGTTTTGTTGATGGAAGATGAAAAGGGGAATGACGAGAAAATTATTGCTGTGCCGACGACAAAAATGTTTCCGTATCATGATAACATTAAAGACTACCAGGATATTCCGCAGATTATTCGCGAGCAGATTGAACACTTTTTCACGCGCTATAAAGACCTGGAAAAAGGCAAATGGGTGAAGGTCACCGGTTGGGCTGGTATAGCGGATGCGCAACGGTTGATTACCGAAGGCATGGACCGCGCCAAAACCGCAAAGGCTGCGTAAGTTACTCTAAGCTGCCTGAATTTTGGTCATGCTGGCTGGCGCAATGCCGGCCAGGCTGCCGTTTCGCATTTGCGCCTGCAACACCGTTAAGGCTGCCATATTCAAAATGCCGCGCACCGTTGTGGATGGCGTTAAAATATGCGCAGGTGCATTCACGCCCATGAGAATGGGTCCGACAATTACGCCTTCGCCCAACAGCCGCAGCATATTGAGTGAAATATTTGCGGACGACAGGCCGGGCATAATTAAAACATTCGCCTGACCCTTCAGGCGTGAATTTGGGAAAGCCTTCATCCGCGCAACTTCATCGAGTGCCATATCGGCATGCATTTCGCCTTCAATTTCCAGGTCAGGTTCGCGGCGGCGGATTTCCGCCAGGGCATCCCGCATTTTGCAGGCAATAAAATCGTGATGTGTGCCGAAATTGGAATGCGAACATAACGCAACCTTGGGCTCCATGCCGAAATACTCGGCCAGTTCAACTCCCATCAGCGTCGTATCCACCACTTGATGACAGGTGGGTTCGGGCTGAATTTGCGTATCGCCAATTAAGAACGTCCCATTGGCCAGCACAAGCAAGTTATACGCCGCGGCAGTTTGCACGTTCGGGCGCAGGCCAAAAACATCCCGCACAATTTCAAAATGTGAATGATAGCTACCGTACATGCCGCAGATCATGCCATCTGCATCCCCACGCGCCACCATCGTGGATGCAATGACTGTGTTATTGGTGCGCATCGCGAGTTTCGCGTCGTCCGGCGAAACGCCCTGGCGTTCCATCAGATGATGATAGTGCGTCCAATAATTGTGATAACGTTCATCGGAATTCGGATTGACTAGTTCAAAATCCTTAACGGGTTCGATACGGAGAACTGCGTTTTTAATTCTGCGCTCCACGACCTCTGGACGCCCGATAACAATCGGCAAGCCCAGACCGTCATCCACCATCGCTTGAACAGCGCGTAATACGCGTTCATCTTCGCCATCGGCGAAGACAACCCGTTTGGGATCTTGTTTCGCGCGGATGAAAATATTCCGCATGACAAAACCACTGCGATAAACAAATTGCGACAGCATTTCGCGGTAAGCGGCAATATCTTTAATGGGGCGTGTCGCCACGCCGGATTTCATGGCGGCTTCGGCCACTGCGGGCGCGATACGGATGATCAAACGCGGATCAAACGGTTTTGGAATCAAATATTTCGGCCCGAATTTCAATTCTTCGCCGACATAGGCACTTACCACAGTTTCCGCAACATCCTCCGTCGCCAGATCCGCAATCGCGCGCACGCAGGCAATTTTCATCTCCTCGTTAATCGTTGTCGCGCCGACATCTAGCGCGCCGCGGAAAATAAACGGAAAACATAAAACGTTGTTCACCTGGTTTGGATAATCGCTGCGGCCCGTGCCCATGATGGCGTCCGGACGCAGTTCGGCGACCAATGCAGGATCAACTTCGGGTGTCGGATTCGCCATTGCTAGAATTAGGGGCTCTTTGCCGAGCGCCTTTAAATGCTCTGCTTTTAAAACATTCGGCCCTGACAGTCCCAAAAATACATCAGCACCTTTTAAGGCCTCTAATAGGGTACGTGCCTTGGTGTTATTCGCGAATTTTTCTTTATAAGGATCCATATATTCATTGCGGCCTTTATATACAACGCCGGTGCGGTCGGTGATGATGATGTTCTCACGCTTCATCCCCATACCGACTAAGACATCCAAGCAGGCCAGCGCCGCCGCGCCCGCGCCGGACGTCACCAATTTAATATCTTCAATTTTGCGATTCGACAGGCGCAGCCAGTTATACATCGCAGCCGCCGCGATAATCGCCGTTCCGTGCTGATCGTCATGAAAGACGGGAATATTCATGCGCTCTTTTAATTTGCGCTCAATTTCAAAACATTCCGGTGCCTTGATATCTTCCAAATTAATACCGCCGAATGAAGGCTCAAGCGAAGCAATAATATCAATCAATTTATCGGGGTCCAATTCATCAATTTCAATATCAATGGAATCGATACCGGAAAACTTTTTGAATAAAACCGCCTTGCCTTCCATGACAGGTTTGGCCGCCAGCGGGCCAATGTTACCTAGGCCCAGAACGGCTGTGCCATTTGTAATCACGGCTACCAAATTCCCGCGGGAAGTCAGGCGGGCCGCTTCATTCGGATCTGCTACAATCGCATCACAAGCTGCAGCCACACCGGGTGAATAGGCCAGCGATAAATCGCGCTGGTTCGTCATAGCCTTGGTCGGCGTGATTTCCAGCTTACCCGGTTTCGGAAAGCGGTGATAGTAAAGCGCATTATCGCGAAGCTGTTGATCCATGAAGATTTAACCAGTCCAAGTTGTATGACGTTGATACAAAACCTATTGCACTGCCGCAAGCGGATTCGCATACAAATGACAGCTTTTGTGCGTAGTTATAGTGCGAGTGCGAAGGATTAAACAAATTTGAAGTAATATAATTTTTCAGTTGTTTTTATGGCCGCTAACTCCTATCTTCTGATACTTGGTGAGCGGCTATGGCGGAATGGTAGACGCGCAGCGTTGAGGTCGCTGTGGGGGCAACCCCGTGGAAGTTCAAATCTTCTTAGCCGCACCATTTGTTTGGCGATTAAACCATTGATCGCCGTGCCAAACCTCATAATTCACTCGCTGAAAGTTTCCAAAGATGGAATGGAAAGCATCCGATCAACTTATCGCATATCCTGATGCTCTAGGATTCATGGAACAGCGCATCGCGGATATTCGAACGCGAGCGGCGGATGAATGCGTTTGGCTGCTCGAGCATCCGCCGCTTTATACCGCCGGCACGAGTGCGAAGGTGGCGGATCTGTTGGAGGCGCGTTTCCCAGTTTATGACACGGGCAGGGGTGGGCAATATACTTATCATGGGCCGGGACAGCGCGTGGGATATGTGATGCTGGATTTAAAAGCACGCGGCGTGCAGGATGTGCGCAAGTATGTACGCGATCTGGAAGAATGGATTATTTTATCCTTGCATGCATTGGGTCTAACCGCTGAACGCCGCGCAGGACGGGTCGGTCTGTGGGTTGTTGGTGCAAATGGGCGTGAAGATAAAATTGCTGCCATTGGTGTACGGCTGCGGCATTGGATTACGTTTCATGGGGTTTCCATTAACGTAAATCCAGACTTAGCTCATTATGCTGGGATTGTACCATGCGGCATTAATGAACACGGCGTCACGTCACTGGCTGCGCTTGGTGTCGATGCGACGATAGCGGATTTGGATGCGGCGTTGGAAAAGAATTGGGGAAACGTTTTTCAACCCTAATCCGTCATTCCCGCGAAAGTGAGAATCCAGGAGACATATTTTCATCCGATATCTTTTTAAGAGTTCGCGCCATGGATCCCCGCTTTCGCGGAGGTGATAATCGTTAGATGGCTACGCTGCCTGACGGTGCGCGTCGCTTTCGTATAATTCCAGCACGTAATCCCAATTCACCAGATTTTGCAAAAAGGCTTTCAGGTAATCCGGACGGCGGTTACGGTAATCAATGTAATAGGAATGCTCCCACACATCGCAGCCAAGTAGGGTGATTTTACCATGCGCCAGCGGATTTTCACCGTTCGGCGTTTTCATGATTTCCAGTTTGCCGGTTTTCGGACATTGCACCAACCATGCCCAGCCAGAACCAAATTGACCTACGCCAGCGGCGGCGAAATCAGTTGCGAATTTTTCTATGCCGCCCAGATCCTCAGCGATCTTTTTTTCCAACGCGCCAGGGATGTTGCCGCCGCCATTGGGCTTCATCCATTTCCAGAAATGATTGTGGTTCCAGTGTTGCGCCACATTATTAAACAACGGCTGCAATTCTTTTTTGCCGAAGGACTGTTTCACCATTTCATCGAGCGACAGGTTTTCAAGGCCGCTGCCTACGAGCAATTCATTGCCCTTGGTCACATAGGCCTGATGGTGTTTGCCGTGGTGATATTCTAGCGTTTCCGCCGACATATAGGGTGCGAGAGCATCTTCCGCATAAGGCAGTGGGGGCAGGGTGAGTTGGGTCATGGCGGTCTCCTTCAGGTTCAATAATAGATAAGGCAAGTAAAGAAACAATTCTAGTCGTTATCCAGAATGCCACCCCGACGAAAGCCAGGGTCCAGTGTGAATCTTCGCTAGCACCGCAATTGTCATCTATGCCCGGGGTTCCGGCTTTCGCCGGGGTGACAATTTATTTTTTATTTCCGCCGTCCGCACTCATACAATCCAATCGCGGCGGCGTTGGAGACGTTTAATGTGCCGAATTCGGTGCGCGTGGGCAGAGAGGCGACAAGGGTCGCGGCGGCGCGGACGGAGGGGCGCAGGCCGTCGCCTTCCGCGCCCATCACCAGGCAAACTTTGGGCGGGATATCCAGCGTGTGAATGGGCGGCGCGCCTTCATCCAGCGCAATGCTCGTGCAGCCTGCCTCGGCCAATTCAGTCAGCGTGCGTGACAGGTTCACGACTTCGCAGATAGGTAACAATTCTAGCGCACCTGATGCCGCCTTGGCCAGTGCGCCCGCACCGTCCGGCGCATGCCGGTTTTGCAAAATCATCGCATCGGCACCGAGCGCATAGGCGGAGCGCATAATCGCCCCAACATTTTGTGGATCGGTGACTTGGTCGAGCATGATGAAAGTCACGCGATCGCGCACCTTTACCATGCGCGTCAGATCCGGCATAGCGAGTGGCTCCAGTTCTGTGACTTCCAGCGCAATGTTTTGAAACACCGCGCCTTTCCCCAAAATCTTTTCAAACTTGGCACGTTCGGCATATTCAACAGCAGGGCGGTGTTTCCCGACCGGCATTTTCGCGCGTTCTTGAAACTCACGTCCGCTGTCCAGGCCCAATAACAAACGGTGACAGGTGCGCGCGGGATTGGCCCAGGCCGCCAGCACTGCGTGCCAGCCGTAAAGCCATTGTTTTTGGGGTGCCTGCCGTGCCATGCATCGGATTTACGCGCGCAGGTAAAGAAAGTATAGCTGCTATGTGAAATTGCAATGGCAGAAACTCTGGGATGAAAATACGGCGCGCCAATGGAGACCGTTTTTCTTTGCGTTGGGCTTGTTGCTGGTGTTGGTGTTCTGGTTCGGCACACGCGTTTATTTGGTTTATAACTTTCAGCCGATGCACCATGCTATGACCAAGGTGTTCAAGGACATGTCCGTGAGCGTGGATGAAGGCCGGCCGTTTGGTGAAATTAATCTGGGCCGTGTGGCGCGGAATTTGGATTTTTCACCGAAAGAAGTTTATAAACCTGCGGCTGAGCCGGGAGATCATTACTGCCAGTTTAAGACCTTGGATCCAGGTTTAGGCATTATCTATATGGCAGCGAATAAGATTTTATTTTTTATTCCTGATACAGAAATGCGCATTGTTTGCGTGCAGTTACTATTGGATGGATTACTGGTCGCGTTTTTATATCTGACGTTTTATAGATGGGGTTGGCTGCCCGCGGTCTTTGCCGGGGTGCTCTATAGTTCGCATAGCGTATTTGCGTTAAGTGCCGATACGGCCTGGTATCATTTTTGGGATGGCATGGTGGCGACGTGGTCGATGCTATTGCTGCTGTGGATTTACCGTCTGGCGAAGGCGCCGGAGAAAATGCCGCGCGTTATTATTGTATTGGCAATTTTATTGGGGTTGATTTTGAGCGCGGGCGTATGGATCCGCAGCGGCTGGTTTATATTTGCGCCCGTTCTGCTGGGCTTTTGCTTATTTTTTAAAACGCTGCGGCCATGGATTAAATATGCGTTTGTAGTTTACATGATATTTGCCGCCGGGATGGTTTGGCGCGCGAGCGAACTGAGCGGGCATTTGACCTATTCCACGCGCATGTCGTGGCATACGGCCTTTCAGGCGCTGGGGCGTTATCCCAACTCATATGGCTTGGAAGATGATGATTTATATTTGTTTGAACGGTCGCATCGCGAAGATGGCGTGAATTATAATCTCTGCGATTACTCGCGCGAAGATCAGGCGATGAAACAGAAATTTATGGCTCTCTGGCATAACAATCCTGGCTATATCGTACATTCAGTCGCGCAGCGGATGTTTAGCAGTATTTTCGGTAATTTCAGCGACCAGGGTTTTCAATTTTGGGATCATGATATTTTATTTGCTGCCTGGCTGGGTTTAATGCTGGGCTTATGGTTGGGCGGGGAGTTTCAGTTTTTTACACTGGCCGCTGCCTTGATGTATCTTGCCATAAACGCTGCCTATTCATTGGTCTATTACATTCATCATGAATATTCCTATCCAACCCAGATGATGAATATTTTTGGTGCAATTGTCGCCACCACAGGCCTCTGCGAATTGGTTCGCCGTATTATCGCACGAGATTGGCCGAGAATGGATAAGGATAAAATTCATCCGGTAACGATAGGCCTATTAATTTCTGCGCTGGTTGCCGTGATTTTATTTCTGCCGCCAGCACAAAAATATTTTTCTCCTAATCCGATTATTACTTACCGCTGGGATACGCCGCCGGGGATGATGGCATCGGATTATACGCAAATGCTGGCGCGCATGCACGCCTTACCTGTGGCTACGCGCAGACATTTAATCCAGTTTTTAAAATCTCATACCAGTAAAAAGGTGCCCGGGCCAAATGAACCATTATTTCAATATGCGGTGGGACATTTACGCAAGGGAAATTTTACCAATCTGGACGGACATACTGGAGAGTTTTGGTATAGTCAAAAAATTAATGTTGATACCTATGAAGCTTTGGCACGTTCTGCCAAGTCGATCTCTGGATTGGGTTATGACTGGATCAGCGGTTTTGAAATCGACCGACCGGGGACTTGGGATGGCAAAGAGTTGCGCTTTCAATTGTTGCCCAATCTGCAATTGCTATCTGAAAATGTAGACCGTCTTTTAATCGATAAATTTGCCATATGGGGATGGACCTTGCAGCCACTTGGTGGTGGAAAGTATCTGGCAATTCACACACGGGACGGCTGTTCCGACATGCGAATGCAGTTGGCGAAATATTTTAATCATCAGTGTGGAGAATTAACAAGCGATGAATATCAGTAACATTAAATTGATTAATCCAAAACTATCGCAATGGCTGACCTTGTTGGCCTTAACGGTTTGTATTATCGCCTGGGTCATTGTGCGGTTCAATTCCATTTTCTTTTATCAAATTCCGCCGAACCAGACGGTTCATCCCAATTATTATACCTTCCATGACATGTCACAAAGTTGGTTAGATGGTAAAAAATTGGGTGTTATCGATGTCAGCCGTTTGTTGATTAACATGCATATCCCGCAAACCAGTGATTATTTCTTTCATGATGCGCCAGAAGACGGCCATTGTACCTATCTCGCGCTTGACCCAGGGTTTGGAGTTATTGTGGCCGCAGCACGGCTTTTAATCACTGGGGTGCCAGATAGTTATTTGCGTACGGAATGCCTGCAAATTATTTGCGATGGCATCATGTTGTTTGCGATATTTTTTACGTTTTTGCGGATGGGGAATATTCCTGCCATGATGGCCGGTTTGTTTTATGCGGTCCATCCGGTTTTTGCCTATCAGGCGGTTTTTCCTTTTCAGTATTTTTGGGAAGGTTGGTTGGTATTGGTCGGATTCCTATCCCTTATCTGGGCGCGGCGTGCCGTGCTCGAAGAACGAAAAATCATTGCCATTTCACTGATCATTTTATCTGCTTTAACAATTGGTTTTACGCTTTGGGTCCGCTCGACCGCACTGGTGGTTGCTCTAACGTTTATTCTGGCCTTTTTAACCGTCCCTACTTTGCGGCGTTATTGCGGCATTTTCTTTTTGGTTTTTGCGCTAACCATTGCGCCCCAGGTTATGCGGTCTTCCAGCGTGATGGGGCGTTTTGCGCTTTCCACGCGAATGTCTTGGCATACGGCGTTTCAGGCCTTAGGGCATTATCCCAATCGCTATGGCCTGGAGGATCAAGATTTATACGTTTTCACCAAAACCCAGAACGATTACGGCATCCAATATAATTACTGCGATTACAGCCAGCATGATGCTGCTGTAAAGGCAGAATTTATGTCCGTATGGCAGAAGGATCCGGCTTATGTCACCCGATCCATTCTCGCCCGCATTGCGAATAATATTACGTTTAATTACGATTATAAACACCAGAGCTATCAAGGCTTGTTTCTGGCTATGATGGGTTTGCTGGCATTGTTATCAGCCCTGCGTCACCGCGGCGAAGATTTATTTATCGTCGGTACCATGGCATTGATCTATTTGGGTTACTGTATTGCGGTCGGGTTGGTTTATTTTATGGCGACGCCTTACGCCTATGTCGCGCAACTTGCGCTGTTATGCATGGTGCCGTCCTTTACACGCATGGTGATTGACGGCGGCAGTGTTTTAATGAATCATCCATCGCAGCTATTCTCGCGAGATTATTGGCGTTGGCCGCAATCCGCGCCGATTACAAAAACTGTTTTTATTGGCGTTATGACCATCAGTTTGATATGCTTGGGACTGTTATGCGTGCCAGCGGTTAATCATTATTTTTTCCCAACTGGTGCTTATCAGGATGTATGGGCCGGTTATAACCAGCCCAATTTAGATGATAACCAAAAGCTTGTGAATGATTGGAAAACGATGCCACAGGAAAAGAAATTGGATTTTCTAAAACGCATTTACAAAACTACACCGCGTACGGCCAATGCATCCTATGATGTGTCACGCTATATCGCAGAAAATCTTTTCACAATTATTTACCGGGATGATGCTGATAATCACCAAGTAAAGGCGCTGTTTACTTCTGGGCCTTATAAGATTGATGCAGTAGAAGCGCTGGAAGCCGTCTCGCTCAGTATTTTAGGTTGGCGAATTGGGGATATTTCCATTTTTAAAATGGACGATCCCAACAGCTGGGATGGCAGAACCATTCACATTAAACTGATGCCAACACCAGAACGGGCAGGGGTGGATTATCAGCGCATGGCGGATGAAAAGTTTGCGCGGTTTAACTATAAGGTAACTTGGTTGGGGCCGAATGAATTGATGGCACAGCATAATGGCCATGGTTGTGATGCCTTGCGGACCGCGCTGGCCATGTATTTCCACGGTCTTTGCCCTTATGATCCGGCAACGGGGCGGAGCCCCTTAACGCCAGAAAATGATCCGGCGATGCATGTGAAAAGCTTGACACCGGCCACTAAAAAAGGTTCATAGGCGCTCTTAGTAACGGATGAGTGGCCTCGCAGGCGCGAGCCTGCAAAATAAGGCGAGGCCACCGTCCTGAAAGTGAGTATAAGGTGTTACGGATGGGTGGCCGAGTGGTTAATGGCAGCAGACTGTAAATCTGCCCGCGTGAGCGTACGAAGGTTCGAATCCTTCCCCATCCACCAATGCACTGTTCGCCGACATCCTCTAACATTCATAATAGCCTAAAAATCCAAAGAAATAAAGGGTTTTATGTTCCTGTCTGTTCGGGGGCATTCCTTGACATCCGGCAAATCTGGGGGCATTAATGGGGGAACAAGGCAGATCAGCTGTAAAAGATGCCCCCATGAAGCTAACTGACATCAAATGCAAAAACGCTAAGCCTAAGGAAAGGCCTTGGAAGCTAGCCGATAGTAACGGGCTATATCTCGAGATTATGCCTAATGGGGCAAAGTATTGGCGCCAGAAATACCGTATAGCAGGCAAGGAAAAACGATTGGCGCTGGGGATTTACCCTCTGGTGGGGCTGCTGGATGCCCGAAAGGCTCGAGAGGAAGCCCGGCAGCTTTTACAAAATGGCGCTGACCCAGGTGTGGTGAAGCAAACTCAGAAGCAGCAAGCGAGGCTGAAAACTGAAAACAGTTTTGAGTCAGTAGCGCTGGAATGGCATGCCAACCGGACGAACGCCTGGACGCCCCGCTATGCGAATATTGTTTTAAAGCGGTTGGAACTAGATGTGCTCCCTTTTTTGGGGGCACAACCTATTGATGGCATTACCGCGCCGGAACTCCTGATAGTGGTGCGTAAGATAGAAGGGCGGGGCGCTCATGACCTTGCTCACCGGGTGGTGCAGGTCTGCGGTCAGATATTCCGCTATGCCATTGTAACGGGTCGAGCATCACGGGATGTTTCTGCTGACTTAAGGGGTGCATTAACCCCTACCAAGAAAAAACATCATGCCCATTTGTCGGCAGTAGAACTGCCTGAATTTATTTCAAAGCTTGAAGACTATGATGGCGGACAGCAAACCAAGCTGGCTATCAAGCTGCTAATGCTGACCTTCGTTCGTACTGTAGAACTGCGAGGTGCTGAGTGGTCAGAAATTGATTTTGAAAAGGCAGAATGGCGTATTCCTGCCGAACGCATGAAAATGCGCCAGCCCCACATTGTTCCGTTATCAAAGCAGTCTCTTGAGGTGCTTGGGCAATTAAAAGAAATGAGTGGCGGCCATAATTTTGTTTTCCCTGGTAGCAACAACCCAAGGAAGTGCATGAGTGAAAACACAATTCTCTATGCCCTATATCGCATGGGCTATCACTCTCGAGCCACTGGCCATGGCTTCCGCGCCACCGCATCGACTATTCTGAATGAAAATGGCTTTCGCAGTGATGTGATAGAAGCACAGCTTGCTCATATCGAGGGCAATAAATCACGCGCATCATATAACCACGCCGAATATTTAGCAGAACGGAAAATAATGATGCAGCAATGGGCTGATTATTTGGATGCACAAGCCAGCGGTGGGAAAGTCATTATTGGGAAGTTTGCTTAAGGTTCTGGTTGGGGCGACTTATCTTTGAAATTAGGCAAATCAAAAAGATCGCGATCACGCTGCGCGGTAAGTTCAGTACCTAACCATTCCTTAAGTTGAGCAGCAAATTGTGGATCATCTGGTGCTTTTTTGAGTATGACTGCCCCTATTAGAAACTTACGCCTTGTATCATCTTTGCGTGTTTGTGCCGCGCTGCGGGCTTTAAGTCGTTCAAGGAGGGGCTTTATTTTGATCTACTTTTATTGCCAGTTCTGCAATGCGTTTATTAGGATCTTTGTTTTTCATGAGCTGTTATTTTCCCTTATTTTGATGCGAGAAGAAAAGTAATATTCCGCCTCACAATGGCTTAAATCGCTAGAGCTGTAAGTTCTCTTTTTTTGTTAGGTGCTGTATGGCTAGGTGTTAGATCATAAAGATAAATAGCTGCCGTCTGCAGGGATGGCAAAATTTGTGGTTGCGTACAGGCAGCGGAAAACATCGCAACATATTCCCGGGAATATGAAACGCTACGATCAAATAGAGTTAAACGATCACCCATCTTAATCCATTCATGCAAAACACGGCCAAATTCACCAGTTTGATGATACCATTCTGTTTGTGTGGGAACTGCAAAATACTTCCCTAAGCTTTTGGCATTCAGATCATCGTAAGAATGATTTTGCAAATACTCTTTATTATTATATTGGTTATTACGCCAATTCTCTGCTGCTGTGACGAAACCATTTGGATCAATGCAATAAGCTTCACCAATATCATGCGTAGCATGAGACACAAGTATTTTAAGACGTTCCATACCACGCATGGTCCAGTTAAGCGTATTGCGCTGTGGTGCAAAATTAAGTCCTAAGGGTCGGAATATCGTTTTTAGAGCACTGGCAACTGTATCTTTACTGCTTTCATCCAACTCAAAAAGCGTTCCAATCATTCGGAGTTTCTTCCCCCTAGACGGTAGAGGTCGACCGCCCAATTGAAATTCAATCGATGCTATAGTTTCAGGGCGTTGTAATTCCTCTGCGACAGACTGTATATCTTGCCATATCACCCTATCCATCTCAACATCAAGTGAAAGAGTACGATCAAATAAAGCCCGTGGAATGCCTTGAATATCTGGATAATTTCCAAGCAAACGATAAACAAATTCTGAGCTATATTCTCCAAGACCAGATTCTATAAAAGCAGCACGTGTCTTAGCAACTTCTGTATAGGGAACGGTGATCTGCCTTGATTCAATACTATTTAATAATCCTGATGCCTGTTCCCAAATTTTCAGATCAATCGGTGCTGGGTGTAAGGCATGTGTGGCTCTATACAATGCCATGGCAGTAATAAGTGTTAAAGGATTACGTTCAAAGGCATAGTTTTCAAATTGCGCGAGGGAAAAATCATTTTCCAAGAGTTTCCCTTTAAACCAGCTAATCTCATCTGCCGTTAAGGGGCGCGTTTCGCGTTCAATCATTGAGCCGGGACGAAACCCAACACTAATACTTCGCATAATCTCGATAGGCCGCATAACCTGATTTTCATTTAATTGTAGTTCAGGATCACTGCTGATAAAAGTTCGATTAGAGGCCTTGGTTGCTCGGTTATTTCCAATGCCTAAGCGAGCCCTTGCTTCGGGTGATGCAACCAATTGTTCTCCTCCTAAAACATCTATGAATAAGCGCTGCCGATTACGTTTAGATCTTTGAGATGGCAATATATCAGCCAGATCAAAATCCTGATCGACAAAATCAGCCACCATGTTTATTTTATTGGGATTATTTAAATCAAGCCTATCGCCACGTGTGCCGCGCTGACTATTTCTGATAGATGATCTTGTTGGAGATAAATTTAAAACCAAACTAGCTGAATCTCTGTCTATTCCCTGCCAAAGCAGGTCAGCATTCGGCAGTAATTTTACTAAATCCAATATATGTGCTTCATGTAAGCGATCTTGCAACTTTGCCCTCATGCCACCATGAATATAGGCGCAAGGAATGGGGGTTACGGGATCGCCGCGCCGATAAGCAGCCAGCATTTCCTTTATTAGTAAGTCTTGTAATTGGTCAGCATCGGCTCTTTGAATTAAATTCTTCTCAGAAGCTAAAGGTAGAAAACGAGAATCTCTCAGCCTGTCTGGAGCCTGATAAATAGATGCAAAGGCGCTATGAAGTTTGGCATTGAATAATTTACTTACGTCAAAAGCGTGGGCAACATCAGCGCAAAAAACAAAACCCCTTTCGCCAAATGGCACATAGCCCGTTTCTTCATCTTCATAGCTTGCGTAAAACTGAACTGCTACTAGGTTGCGTAGGCGTTTGTTAATAGCTCGGGATAGCTGTCCTTTGGAATAATCTCCATCACTTGCAATTTCAACTTGGTCTAAACCAACCCTTTGATTTGTTCCGAAAATTGCTGTTTTAATAGGACATATTAGATTAGAATTACTCGCCTCGACCACATTAATTTCATCAATTGGATTTCCAAATAGATGCTTTAGGTTTTTGACCGGATGTTCAGAGTCGCTTTGGGTAAAACCCAATACGATCGCGCGTTTACGTAATTTTTCCAATACTTCTTGGTTACGTGTGCCTAAAACACCATGAGCTTCATCATATAGGACAACATCCACTTGATCGAACCATGGTTCTTCAAATCGCCGCATCAAGGATTGATTAGTAATAATGGCAAATTGCTGATCTGTTAGTTTTGCGCCAGCATTAGCGCCGCTAATTAGTAAAGTCTTTAATTCTGGATCAATACGCTCTTTAAACCGATCACGAGTTTGGGAAGTCACGCCAATACCTGGACCAACCCATAAAGTTCGCAATCCTTGCCGAATACATTCCCTAGCAATGCTACCGAAGATAATTGTCTTGCCGACGCCGCCAGCAATTAAAAATAGCCCAGCGAATGGTTTACGGGGGTGCTCGCTCGTTGCAGATGATACGGCTTCATGTAGTTTTTCAACACTTACAACCTGCCGGTATCGATCTGCTAATGCTCCTGGAGCCTGTAAAAGTCCGCCAACCGCAAGCTGAAATTTTTGATTTGTATTCATAATTTCCTATCTATTATATAGCCTATGCGATTGAATGCCTGAAAATCAAGGATTTTTTTACTTTCAAAATATTAATAGACCGCCTATGTGTTAATTTAATAAAACTGTAATAGTTTATATGCTATTTTGCTGGCAGTTACATAAGGATTAAACACATGTCGGATAATAGAATGGAAGCTTTTCAGGGGCCTTTAAAAATAACTAAAGTGCGCCGTTTTTTAGAACATAGAGCCGAGAACGCTGAAAACACCGATAGAGAAGTTTTTTATTGGACGATTAATGCAAGGCCAGAGCAGGGAGAACCGGTTCGGTTTGCAATATATGATAACCAATGGTTTTGGGGTAATTTGCTAGAAAGTAATACAATTCAGATTGATAGTTTCGCTGATAGCAATTTGGCTCATAGCGATGGAAGTGGCAGACAAGCTTTGCCGGTTGCAGAATCCATTACCTTTATATCCCCAACCCCATTGCCTGTGAGACGCAGAGGGCAAAACTATCCTGGGGCGGGTTATTATGACCCTAAGATTCACGATTATTTCCCTATTTTAGAAGAGTACTTTCAAAAAACAGAGGACAAAAGAGGCCTTTTCATTTTAAGAAGCGCCAAAAAACAGCTTAGCCTATTGCTTTCAGTTATAGAGGGGGATGCATCTGCAGCGGCACAAATTCAGCTCGAATATCCTGTAAGAGAATCTCCAGCAGAGGGGGAGGGATACAGAGATGAAGATTATTTGACGATGGATAGGACAGGCAATCTTATTGATATGCGTGAAGTTACTCGAGGCATGAGCCTTCCTGGTAGCGAACTTTTTATTGTTGCAGAGCACTACGCACAAATTACAGGAGATAAGTATACGTCAAAAAGACTATTCCATCCTTTAGCTTCGATTATGGATGAAGTCTTGGATGCTGGCGAAAGAGAGCTTGGCTGGATGGTTGCAGAAATTTACAGGCGTACTGAGGCCTTAAAAGGCTGCGCTAAATCGGAGTTCTTCATGAATTTGCCACCGCTTGCCAGAAAGGATGAGGTTATTGATGATTTTGAATTGCAGGTGCGGGCGACACAAGCGAGCAATAAAATATTAGACTTTAGGAAATCTATGGACTTTCCCATAGGTCACTGGTCTTGGCAGCCATAAACCATGAACAAGAATGTATACGGGACTGTCACATTTCTTGTGGATAACAAAGCAGAATGTGGAAGGCAATTGTTAGGAAATTGGGGAACTAATATGCAAGAGACCAGCGAGCAGGTTGTTTATTTCCTAAAAAGCACCACCGAGCCTCATTTAAAAATCGGCATAGCGAAGAACCCGTACCTTAGAGCAAAGGCGTTTGAAGACTCGATAAATTTTGGTGCCAGTTACTATGTAGATTGCGAAAAGCATTCGGCTAGAGCAATCGAACGGACCTTACATTTGCTCTTCCATCAATACCAAGTTTTAAAGCCAGTTGCCGAGGGATATACAGAATGGTTTTTAGAGGATTGTTGGTCAGAATTAAGAGATTTTATTGCCGCTAATCAAGATAAGCTTGGATGCAGTGAGTTAAAGTTAATTCCGCCGCCTGAGAATAGGGAGGCGCAAGCCAAATCTCAGAGAGTACCCAAAAAAATTTGGACAGCAGAAGAAATGTAAGTGCTGTATGATCAATCTCTCCTAGTCACCCAAAAGCAGACAAATGAATTAAGGGACTTTATTGTTTCATCTTTGGAATCTGGAAACTGCCTAGGGCGGATTAAATTGAACACACAAGATTTTCTAACCGAAGACTCTTCTTTAAAAGAGTTTTTAGTTTTTACGCCCTGCGCCTTGCTTGCAGAATGGTTTGATAACTTTATGGGGGTTCGCTTTTTCTGCCATGCTGGTCACAGAATGCGTGGGAGAACCTTTTACGGAGATCGCACATGTTTGAGCGACACAAAATTGGATATCTCCATTATTCATATGCCGTCTACTTATAAACCTGAGAATGATGTAGATTTTGGCTTTATCGGTGAATTGGATAAATGGATATCTGATGTTCCTTACATTAAGAATAAAGGGCTAATCGCAAAGCTCAAGACTTTTGAAAAGTATTAAAATGCAAGGGACAACCAATCGCGCCCTACGTCTCAGCCGTCGAAGAATTTCTAAGAAGCCGAATAGCTATTCTCCGCTGGCATGCTAGTTTGATGAGACCAACTCAAACTAGGAGGGCAGAAGATGCGTGTGATGGTGTTCGTAAAGGCGACCAAAGACAGCGAAGAGAAGGATTTCGACCCCTCTGAGCCTAAAACCAAGGCCATGATGGAAGCGATGGGTAAGTTTAATGATGAATTGGTTGCTGCAGGTATCATGAAGCCCGGCAATTGTGACGGCCTTAAGCCCTCCTCAAAGGGCAAGCGCGTTGCATTTGATGGTGCCAGCCGCACGGTCATTGAGGGACCTTTCGCTAACTCCCGCGAACTGGTTGCTGGTTTCTGGCTGTGGGAAGTTAAAGATATGGACGAGGCGGTTGCCTGGGTGAAGCGCTGCCCCAATCCTATGCCAGGGCCAAGTGAGATCGAAATCCGGCCGCTGTATGAGATGGAGGATTTTCAATAATTGGGAGTGCTGTTTTTATTTTATATGAGTTCTTAAGGATGAAAGTAATTTTTTCTTGTTTTTCAGCAGCTCTTTAGAATATGTTTAATTCATGGGTCATGAAGGGATAAAACATGGCAACTGTAAACATAAGCAATATAGCCAATGTCAGGGATGGTTATTCTCAAACTGAATTCGAAAGATTTAGGGCGCAAGATCAAATAGACAATAAAATTTATAGTACTGCATGGGGTATACTTGGAAACGCGGCAGATGTTGAAGATGCATACCAAGACACTTTAGTCAAAGCATGGGAGCATTTTGCAGAATTTAGTCTCAGCAGCAAGCTTGATTTTGGCGCTTGGGTAGGACGGATTGCGAGAAACATATGCTTCCATGTTAAATAATCGCAAATCAACGAGAGTTGGCGTACTTAACAGTGCAGAAGCAATTCTGGCAAATCCATGAAATCGATTGATAAATAAAATCAAAAATCTTAGAAACTAACCATCTTAGGGATACTCGAGCTACAGAATGAATAAAAGGATTTATATTATACTGTTGCTGTTTCAAATCTGCAGCATAAATTCGGCCTTTGCTGAAACGTCTGTAACGGTTGGGTTCTCTCCGCACGGCCAGGCGATTGATCTGGTATTGCAAGCAATCGAGGCTGCAAATCAAACAATTGAGGTTGCAGCATATAATTTTACTTCGCCTAAGATTGCCTTTGCCTTAGCTGAAGCTGAGCGACGCGGAGTTAAGGTTCGAATTTTGCTCGATAAAAAATCAAATGCGCGTGAACACCCATCAACTGATACAGTGCTTGCTGTACATATTCCTGTCCGTCTCAATGGCCATTATATGATCATTGATCGTTCCATTGTCGAGACTGGATCATTCAATTATACGGCTAGTGCTGAGAAACGAAATGCCGAAAACGCGTTAATCATTAAAGGCGATAAGGATTTAGCAGGAGAATATTGAACAACTGGGAGAAATTATGGAGTGAAGGTGAAAGTTTTCAATAGTTGTGATAAGGTGAAGGCAACGACAACTAAAGAAAAATCTTAAGGCCAAAATCCACGCACTGGCAATGGTATGCGTCATTCTCACAATGCCCAACATTGAATCAAGATTGCTTTGTGATATTCTTCTCGTATTGATGGAGTTATTGCCACCATTAGTTCGGACAAAAACTTATCCTCGGGATAGGGAATGCTATTGGCTGCCTCGGGTTTATTTCAAATTCCATATTTACTCGCCTTTCAAAATTCCATCATGGCGACCGATTATTTAGTAAACCAGCACCATAGCAAATGGTAAGCCTGACTGCAATCAAGGGTTGATTAGCGCTTTTTTTATCTAAATTTGCGCAGTTTTATCATAGTTGGACCCGATTATGATCATGAAAGTATTTTTGTGTTTGTATTTGGGAACGATTTTAAGTTAAAATTTATAAGATTATGGAAACGGAACCTTCAAAACTATTGATCCAGCCGCGGATACCGTCCGTAGTACAGGGGGCTGATCTTGTGCACAGTCCTGAAAGCTTTAGGCGCTTGCTGCCATTTGCTGATGTAGTGGATTTTACTGATCTTGATTTTGATACCCAAGCAACTGCCGTCGCAACCTATATGAAGCTTTATAAAGCCGTTCCGCAAAATAGTAGAGACTATTGGTTGCAACAGGGCATTTGTGATCGACGCCGCAAGGATTATTATTGGGCAGTCTTATGTGATAATAAGCCTGATTTGTTGCATAGTTTGATGATTAGAGGGCAATGGAACGAACAACTTCACCAAACGAATTTATTGGTTATTTCCAATCCAGAAGTGTCCAGTGCATTCCTGAACGTTCAATTAACCCCAAGTGATTCAATCCGTTATGATTATTACCCACGAAGTGGCGGCGGCAATGCCAATTTCCTGGTTCTGCCGCATGCTATTCTTTCGGGTTTGATGCCAAAAACACGAAAAGCTATGGTGCACGGCATAGGTCGGAATATGTTTTTAACAACCCATGACGACGGTCATGATATATTTGGTAATATTGGTTCATATGAATCGTCCTTGCGGGCCATGAC
>Ga0105240_10003303_pt1 | contig 25212 bp, 23 predicted proteins | sample KBSC54metaG_FD_80426 | JGI IMG/M metagenome (GOLD analysis project Ga0105240, IMG submission 80426) | Corn rhizosphere microbial communities from Kellogg Biological Station, Michigan, USA - KBS C5-4 metaG | ecosystem: Host-associated > Plants > Roots > Rhizosphere > Soil | place: Michigan, USA...
CAAAGCCAGCGCGGCTTCAGCCCGCAGGACACTTCGATCGTCACCTTTATCGGCGTTCTGGGCGCGATCATCGGCGGGGTAACACTGGGCCATTTTTCCAGTACCTGGGGTCGCCGGCGCATGATATCCAGCGTGACCCTGTGTGGGCTGCTGGTGATTCCGCTATGGATCCTGGCCCCTACCAAGCCGCTGCTGATGCTGGGCGCGTTCCTCATGCAGGTGGTGGTGCAGGGTGCGTGGGGAGCCATTCCTGCACATATCAACGAACTCTCGCCGCCCGAAGCCCGAGGCTTCTTCCCCGGCTTCGGTTACCAGATCGGCGTGCTGGTGGCGTCTGGTTCGGCGTATATCGAAGCTCGCTTCGCCGCGGCCTTCAGCTATTCGACGGCGATGGGAGTGATGGCGGCGCTGGTGCTGCTGCTTGCGGCGGTTACAGTTGGCTTGGGACCGGAAAAGCGCGGACGGGAATTCGTCAACAGCAACACCTAATGCTATGATGCCGACTGTGCCGGTGATGCTGGCGGCGAGTTGTATGCCCGCAGTCGCGACTCCAGCCAGATCAACAGCAGAAGAACAAACACGATCACCGAACCAACCAGTGGCAGCACCATGATCATGCGCAGGCCATACACGGAGGCGATGTAACCCATTAGCCCCGGCGTCAGCAATCCGCCTGCCATGGCGAGAGAAAAGATCCCGTTATAAAAACCCGGGTGATAATACGGGAAACGGTGGCCGATTTTTTCGACGACCAGGGGATAGATCGGGGCAAATGCCAGGCCCAGCAGTAGCACTCCGGTGATCGCGCCGAACTTATTGTCGGTCGCTTCGAGGATGATGCAGCCGAACATCGCCGCCGTGACCGTCGCCAGCAGCAATCGTCCGTGCCTTACGCGCGGGAGAATCCATTGCGAAGCTGCACGTCCTACAGTTAATGCGAGCCAGTACAGCGCCAGCATTCCAAGCGCCGAGGGCGGACTGATACCAAGTCGCTGGCTCAAAAAAAGAGCCAGCCAGCCAGCCAACGCCCATTCATTGCCCAACTGAAAAAATAGCAGCAAGCTCAAGAGCACGGCTCCCGTGCTGCGGAGCTCCGATAGCGTGTTATGCGCCTGGGATGGCTCGAGCGCGGGCTCGGCGTTTTGAGCTGGGAACTTGGTCCTCCGATACATCCAGCCGAACATCGCCGGTATCACTGCGATCCAGACCTGAACCGCCGCGGCCGTGTAGAGATAAAACGTCCCCGATATCACGATCGCCAGCGCGAAACATCCGGAGCCAAATAGGATTCCGGCGAGGTTCACCGTGGCCGCGGGATCGTGACGATACATCGGTGAGATCGCGTGGAAGATGGCCGTATGCAGCAGGCCCGCGGAGAATCCCACAATTACCATTCCGGCGACGCGCCACCACGGAGAAAATGGAGGGGACACGAAGGCTAAGTAGAGGAATGCCGCTCCGGCGAGTCCGCACGCGAGCGCGAGCGTCCACCCGAGGCCTTTGCGGCGAAGCAAGGCGGGCGAAAGCCGGGCAGATCCAACCAACCCCGCGATCAGCCCAGCGTAATACAGCCCCACGATGCCGTACTGCGAGGTGAGGTGATGCTGCCACGAAAAGAGAATGGTTCCTAGGAACGACAGCAACACTCCGGAGACGAAGAATCCGGCGAGTGCGCGGCGCGCGCTGGATGAGCCGAGAGGATCGCCGCTGGAGGATGAAGCCACGGTCGGTTCCGGAAAGTGAACCTGCATTAGCAGCCCTGCCGAATCAGAGTACGCCGTCGCCTTGCTCGGCCAGTGTCACTTTGACTTCCATCGTATGGCCGTCGCGCCAGACGGTCAGGTAGAGCGTATCGCCCGCGTGCTTCAGCGAAACGGCGCGCGTGATCGCATTCTCCTCGTCCACTTTCTTTCCGTCCACGGCGGTGATCATGTCTCCGCCGACACGCAGCAATCCGTTACCGATGCGGACCACCTGAGTGCCGCCGCGCAAACCAGCGTCCGCCGCAGGAGTTCCTCGAGCCACTTGTCCGATTAGCAGGCCGCCGGCTCGGGGCAAATGCAGCGCCTCCGCCCAATCGCCGGAGACGAGATAAGTGGATACGCCGATGGTGCTGGAGGCCGGCCGCCGTCCGGATCTGAAATCGCCCAGCATCACCTTTGCGCGATTGATGGGCATCGCAAACCCGATGCCGACACTGCCGCCGTTGGGACCATAAATAGCCGTATTGATCCCGATGACGTAGCCTTGGGAATCGAGCAGCGGACCGCCACTATTGCCTGAATTGATGGCGGCGTCCGTTTGGATCATGTCTTCCAGATCGCTGCGTTCCTCGCTTTGAATTTTGCGATGCAGCGAGCTGACGATGCCGGTGGTCAGCGTGCCAGCGAGACCGAACGGATTGCCGATGGCGAGCACTTTCTGCCCCACCTGGAGGTTGTCGGAATCGCCCAGCTTGAGAAAGGAAGTGAGTTTCTTCTTGGGCTCAATCTGGATCAGCGCGAGATCGTGACCTGGGTCGCGATGCAACACCTTCGCTTTGTAGCGACTCTGGTCGGGAGGCATGGTCACCTCCACGTCGGAACTGCCACTGATCACGTGATAATTGGTGAGAATCTGACCGTCGGCATTAATCAGAAATCCCGAACCCAAACCTTGTACAGCCTGCACTCCGAAGAAGAAATCCCGCTGATACACGGTGCTGGTGATGTAAACCACGCTTTCCTTTGAAGCCTTATAGATATCGATGTTGTTGGTTTCATCGGGGCTGAGACCCGCGGAGTATGCCACCGACGGCCCGGTCCATACGGGTCCACGGTCCGTCCAGAGATTGCGCACCGGAGAATTCTGGCGGCTGGTGAGGAAGACAAAGACGCCGACCAAGGCCAGAGCGATTAAAAATGTTCGTAGCTTCATGGATTCAATTTCCGTAACGATTCATACACGGTCCGGACTTGCTGCAGGGTATTTTCCTTGCTTCCGGAGGTGTCGATGATGAAGTCGGCATGCTTCACCTTCTCTTCAAGGGGCATTTGACGGCTCAACCGTTTCAGGACTTCCTCACGGCTGACTCCGTCCCGCTCCATCGATCGTTCGATCTGCTGTTCAGGGCGGCAGACGGCGACAATTAAGCGGTCGTAATCCCTATAACTGCCCGTCTCGACCAGTATCGCAGCTTCGGTAACGGCGATGCCATCGGGATGTTCGCGGGCGAATTCGTCCGCCAGCTCACGTTCGCGCAGCTTCACAGGCGGATGCACCAGGGCATTGAGCTTGGCGAGTTGCTCGGGATCGGAGAAGACGATCTTCGCGAGCCGTCTTCGATTGATTTTGTTATCGGGGTCCAGGATCTGGTTGCCGAACGTCGCAACCACGGCCTCGTAGGTTTCCCCGCCCTGTTCGAGCACCTGGCGACCCAGGACATCGGCCTGGATCAGCAGGCAGCCTAGATCGGACAGAGCGCGGCCCACGAAGCTTTTGCCGCTGGCCAGCCCACCGGTGAGGCCGACTTTAAGCATTGGTTCGAGACGCGGCGCCGGCCTGGTGCTGTTCCGCGAGCGCTACGGTATTCGCCATCAGCATCGCGATGGTCAGAGGACCCACGCCGCCCGGTACCGGCGTATACGCCGACGCCACACGGGCGACTTCGACGGGATGAACGTCGCCGACCAGGACGGAGCCTTTGCGATCGAACTCTTCGGCCTTGCCCAGGCGTTCCGCCACCGCGCGATCGGTTACGCGATTCATGCCGACATCGATGACCGTCGCTCCGGGAGCCAGGAAGTCGCCGGTCACCATACCGGCTCGGCCTATAGCGGCCACCAGAATATCGGCACGATGGCATTCGTCGGCCAGTTCCGAGGTGCGGGAGTGGCAGATCGTCACGGTGGCGTTTTCATGCAGCAACATGAGCGCCATCGGTTTGCCGACGATATCGCTGCGCCCCAAGACGACCGCGCGGCGTCCATCGACGGGAATCTTGTAGTACTTGAGCAGTTCCATGATGCCTGCGGGTGTGCAGGCTCGCGGCGCCGGCCGGCCTGCCACCAGATGGCCGACGTTGACGGGGTGGAACCCGTCGGCGTCCTTATCCGGCGCGACACTTTCCAAGACCTTCCGGGTGTCCACATGCTTGGGTAAAGGCATCTGCACCAGAATGCCGTCGATATCGGGACGGCGGTTGAGATCGTCGATCAGCGCCAGCATTTCATCGGTGGTGATGGTTTCCGGAGGCGTGAGCTTATCGCTGAAAATACCGATTTCGCCGCAGGTCTTGATTTTGCTGCGAACGTAAACTTCAGAAGCCGGATTGTGGCCTACTAAGACCACAGCCAGCCCGGGTTTGCGCTTAAGTTGGGCGATGCGCGGTTTCAGCCGCTCCAGGATTTCGTTGCGGACGGCGGTGCCGTCCAATATTTGAGGCATTCACAGCGAGTTTAGCAAACGACCGTCGGATCCCCCGGAAACAGTCTTAGACTCGCCGAAGTACGCTGTATTGAAAGGACTGTGGCTTTCCTCCAGGAGTGATATGCGTCTCCGGGACCGTCTTAAGAAGTTTCCAGCTAGTTCCCAGCTCCGAGTGCAGGGTCTGTCCACTATAGCGCCGAACATCCAGACCGCTGCATTTCTCTGGTCCGTCCAGAGCGAAGGTTGCGATCACCGCGTGCCGCCCAACCGCAAGAGTCCGTTGCAAGAGTGCGACGTAAGCCGCACGATCTGCAGGATTCGTGAGAAAGTGAAATACCGCCCGGTCATGCCAAACGTCGAATGCGCCGAGGTTGGGGAGCGCGGTTACATCGGCCGCTATCCATTGGATCGTTTCTGCTTTGAGTCCCAGTTTTTCCCGTCCGCGCGTTACCGCCGCTTCTGAAATATCGAGTACAGTGACCGAATACCCGTGGCCTAAAAGCATGCCGGCAAGCGGAGATGTCCCGCCGCCCACGTCAATCACGCGGCCAGCGGGGCACACTTCAGCGATCAACGACAGGGACAGATGGGGATCTGGCTGGGTCCAGCTTAATTCCGCATCCGTCTTGGACGCATAGACGGATTCCCAATGGTCTTTTGTAGACACGGGCACACGCTTCCACTAAAGAGTAGCCGGTCTGAGGCCAAGCGATTGGTATTACGTGGCTTATTTGAGCGTACGCGGATCTGGTCGCGGCGAAGTTACCTGCTTCTCAAAAAACCTGTCACAAACCGGCCTCGAGCGGCGTTGTAGAGGTGTGGATGCATCACGCGAAGCGCTGGTCGAGATGAATGTGGGCGAGGACCGGCTGGATATTGAGGCTATCTTTCATGCCCACTATGAGCGCATCGCGCGGGTGATCGCGCGGGTTCTCAAGGATCCGTCGCGTGCAGAGGAACTCGCAGTCGAGGTTTTTCTAAAATGGTCGCGAAACCCTGGGGCGCGCGGTGAAAACGCTTCGGCATGGCTATATCGGGTCGCGGTACGGGCGGGCTTGGATGAACTCCGCCGCGAAACTCGCCGCTCCCGACGGGAAAGCCTGGTGCGGTTCTTCCGCCCTTCGCCGACTCCAGAGGACGTGAGAACGGCTAAAGAAGATCGGGAACAGGTTCGCGCTGTGTTGGCCGCCATCCAATCGCGCCAGGCCGAGTTGCTGATCCTTCGCAGCGATGGGCTCAGCTACGAAGAACTAGCGGCTGCACTGAACCTGAACCCGGCCTCGATTGGAACTTTTCTCAGCCGCGCAGAGCAAACTTTCCGAAAGGAGTACATCAAAAGATATGGATCCCAATAAAAACGAATGGGTGGAAGAACGTCTGGCGGCGCTCCGGCCGGACGGCCAGTGGCACGCCGATGTATCCCGGGGTCTGGCGCGGCTTCGGGAGCGACGCCAACTGAAGGGAAATCGCACGCGGAGGTGGCGCTGGGTGGCGGCGGGAGCGATCGCAGCGAGCATTCCGTTGATGGCGTTCCCCACCACACGGGCTTTCGCGCAGCGCTGCGTTTCGGCTTGTGTCGGCCAGTCCAACTGGGTGCACGGCTTGCTCGCGCATAATGTGTCCGGCGCCGTGCCAAGCTCGGTACTGTCGAAGCCGACGGAGCGGGCGATGGCTCCCGATTTCGTTCTAGCCGACGCTTCCGGTAAACCCGTGAGGTTGTCGGAATTGCGCGGCAAAGTGGTTTTGCTGAACTTTTGGGCGACGCGGTGCGCCCCGTGCTCGGCCGAGATCCCGTGGTTCATCGAATTTCAGAAAGGTTACGAGAGTGCGGGGTTTGCGACGATCGGCGTTTCGCTGGACGAAGATGGCTGGAGTGCCGTTAAGCCTTATATCGAAGCCCACAAGATCGATTATCGGGTGATGGTGGGCAACGACGACTTGGCTCAATTGTACGGCGCAAATTCGCTGCCGACCACCTTCATCATCGACAGGTCCGGCCGGATTGCCGTTACTCATGTCGGCATCTGTGGCAAGGGCGAATATGAAGCGGACATCAAAAGAGTGCTCGACGAGCGAGATTAGAGAAAGGAATCGGAATATGAAACTACTTCCAATGGGTTGTATTGCGGCGGCCTTACTGCTTCCAGCTTTCAAGAGCGGAGGGGCGAGCTTGCCGGCCCGAGTCGACGGGCATCGGTCGGGTCTGACGGCAAGAGTCGTTGCGGCCGACGGGACCAGCCGAATGGTCAGGCTCGAAGGAATCGGATGCACGGAAAGCATGTGCTCCAGAGTCTTCATTAGAAGCAAAGCCGCAGGTGGAGCACCGCTGCAAACCTGGCTCGATTCTGTCGCATCGATCCAAGATGCGACCGCCAGCGATGCCCTGTTCGTGATGCGGGACGGTACCGAGCGACGGCTGGCCTTCGTGCCGGATTTCCGCGTCCTCTACGTGTCGAATCCGAACGGTCGCACAGAGAAACTCGACTTGGCTACCATCCGGTCGATCAAGTTTCTTGCTCCAGCCAGATAAGGAGGACACACATATGAGAACATTCACATCTCAATGGAAAACGATTTCCTTGCTAGCGCTGATACTGGGTGTCGGCAGTGCTGGCGCTGCTGAGCCTCCGGCTGCAGTTCGAGCCACTATTCAGCCGATCCGGGGCCGAAAACAGGCCCCGGCCTTCTGGCTTGAAAATGCCGCGGGCAAGAAGGTGAGGCTTTCCGACTATCATGGCAGGGCCGTGCTACTTGATTTCTGGGCAACGGAATGCGGCGGGTGCGTTCGAGAGATGCCAGGGTTCATGGACTTGGCTCAGGCATACAAGAAGCAGGGTCTCACCGTTGTCGGTGTTTCCATGGACATCTCCTACGAGGACCTGAAGAACTCCAGTGAAGCCTGGAGCCGAGTAAATCCTTTTGTCGAAGCCCACAAGGTCAACTACCAAATTCTGATGGGTGATGACCAAGTAACCAAACGCTACGATATACAGGCGTTACCGCTAACCTACTTAATCGATAGGCGTGGCAGGATCGCCGCCTCCTATGCGGGCGTCGTCGACAAGGACAATGTGGAATCTAACATCCAGACCGTATTGAAGGAGAGTAAGAGATAAGCGCAACGGGTCATACCGAGAGCTATCAAAAACGCAACAGGTAACTGACTTTCGCGAAAACCTGCGACCCTGTCTGCAAATCCGGATTGGGAGTGCGAACCAGCGTAGCGGGCTCACCCCGTACAAATTCTGGGCGTCGTAAGCCAGCCACGCTTTGGTTTCGCTGCTGGCAGTTTTCCCGTCATCGGGATTGCGCTGGATGAAATCGGACACGGGCATCGCGCCGTCGGGCGGAGAGCGTTGAAGTACTCATCAAGGACCGGCGGGGTGGAGACACGAGTGATGTGTATGTTTCTGGCGGCGTGAAGTGGCGGCATATGCTTTTTTAAAGACGTCCAATTCCGGGAAAGTTCCAAGTTTTGAATTTAATCGGCTGCTGCCCGATGAAATGCCAGTATTGCGGACACTGCGCCGGGATCGGCATTGGCCAGAGCCTTCGCGATGGCGCTCGCCCGGTCATCGAGCTCGAACGGCGGAGTCATCGCGTGCACCAATCCCCACGCCAGCGCCTCGGGAACCGTAAACACGCGGCCGGTCAATGACAATTCGCGCGCGCGTCGATCTCCGATCGCGGCCGACACCGCGCCGAGGATCCCGGGATGGCAGCGGCCCTCGCGAATATCGGTTAGCCCGAAGCTCGACCCTTGTGCAGCGACCGCTACGTGCGCATTGGCGATCAGCGCTACACCGGCCGAGACAGCGACTCCTTGCATCGCCAACACAATCGGTTTCGAAGAGCGGCAACTGAAAGAGAAGATCCCTTCGGGAAGCGGTTGGGCGAGATCCATACCGCCGCAGAAGACCTGACCCTCAGCGTCGATCAGAATTGCACCAGTGTCCGCGTGCTCTTGCGCATCGCGGATCTCGTTCAACAGCAGCGAAGCCAGCGCGGCATCCAGGATATTTCGCCGAGCTGGAGTCGCGAGCGTCAGTCGCCGCACGCGGCCGTCTTGCTCCACACGTAAACTCATACCGCCAGGCTCATTTCAACAGCTCTATCGGCAGATGCTCGCGATGCCCGGAGGCGGTCGCGGCTTCCAGCGCGAAATCCAGCACACGGCGCGTTTCCAACGGGTCAATGATCGCGTCGACATGTCCGCGCGCCGCGGCATAGCGCGCATCCAGCCACTTTTCGTAATCTGCGCGCGTCTGGGCGATGCGGGCTTCCAGCTCGGCTGGAACGGGCTGTCCGGCCGACTTGAACTTTTCGAGTTCCGGCCCGTGCACCGCTTGCACCGCAGCGTCTCCATCCATCACGCCGATCCGCGCCGTGGGCCATGCGAAAGTGAAGTTCGGATCGAATCCCTGCCCGGCCATCGCGTAATAGCCGGCGCCTGATGCATGATTCAGGGTCACGATAATCTTCGGCACGGTTGCGCACGCCATGGCTTCGACCATTTCGGCGCCCGCGCGGATGATGCCGGCGCTCTCGGCCTCTACTCCCACCATGAATCCTGAGACATCCTGCAAATACACCAGCGGCAATCCCTGGCGCTCGATGGTCTCGACGAAATATGCGGCCTTGCGGGCCGACTCCGGATAGACGATCCCGCCGATACGCGGCCCTTCCGGCGTCTTCAAGAATCCCCGCCGGTTAGCGATGAGCCCGATTGGGCGGCCATGCAGCCGGGCGTGCGCGCATAGCATCTCCGGGGCATGCTGAGGCTGAAATTCCAGATAGTCGTCAGCATCAACAATGCGGGCGATGACCGCTTCCATGTCGTAGGGAAGCCGGTGATCGTCGGGCAGCAGGTCGTACAATCCTTCGGCGGGCTTCGTGGGCGCGGAGCCTTTACGAGGCTCCGTGGGCTCAGGTAGCTCGCGGATCTTTTCGCGGATCAACACCAGACAAGCGCGATCGTCCTTGGCCGAATAGTGCGCAACGCCACTGATCTTGGTATGCAGTGACGCGCCGCCCAACGATTCCGCGTCGACCACTTGGCCCACGGCGCCCTTCACCAGGTTTGGGCCGCCCAATCCCATAAAGCTGGTTTTCTCGACCATGATGATCACATCCGACAGTGCCGGCAGGTACGCTCCGCCCGCGATGCACATGCCCATCACCGCGGCGATCTGGGGAACTTTGAGTCTCCGCCGCATCAGCGAGTTGTAATAGAAAATTCGCGCCGCGCCGTATTGCCCAGGGAAGATTCCATCCTGATAGGGCAGGTTCACCCCCGCCGAATCCACCAGGTAGACGATCGGCAGGCGATTGCGCATGGCGATTTCCTGCGCCCGCAGAATCTTGTGAATGGTTTCGGGCCACCACGCGCCGGCCTTCACCGTGGCATCGTTGGCCACGATCACGCAAGGCCGTTTTTCGATGTGTCCCAGTCCTGTGATCACGCCCGCCGCGGGAGCCTGCCCGTCATAGCGGTCGTAGGCAATCAACAGGCCGATTTCCAGGAATAACGAACCCGGATCGATCAAATGTGCGACACGCTCGCGCGCGGTCAGCTTGCCCTCGCTGTGCTGCTTTTCGATTTTCTTCGCGCCGCCGCCGTTCTTGAGCTTCTCTTCCAACTCCTGAATACCGCTCACGAGCCCGCGCATGCGGTCGGCCGGGGTGTGGGTCACCACTCTATAGTAATCAGTAGGGACAGGCGATCGTGAAGGATCCGTACCATCTTCAGCGTTTTATCGAAGCCCAGAATCCAGTCTACCCGCAGGTGTGCGCCGAATTGCGCAGCGGGCAAAAGCAGAGCCACTGGATGTGGTTTATCTTCCCGCAGCTTCGAGGTTTAGGACACACCCAGATGGCGATTAAATTCGGCATCGCTTCGCGAGAAGAAGCCGAGGCGTATCTGCAGCATCCGCTGCTGGGACCTCGATTAAGGGAGTGCACTCGTTTGGCGACTGAGGTGGAGGGACGTTCGATCCATGAGATTTTGGGATCGCCCGACGACCTGAAGTTCCGATCTTCGATGACCTTATTTGCAAGCGTGACGTCCGACAATGATATCTTCACGGCTGCATTGCAAAAGTATTTCGGCGGTGAGTTCGATCGCCTTACGCTGGAAACACTTTGATCGGCTAGCGCAAGAATTATCAAGATCTCGGCGCACGCTTTGATTAGACTGAGATGATGATTCCGCCGGCGACGCCGTTCAAACGCGTATTGCCGATACTTGCGTTCGCCGCGGCACACCTTGACGAGGACCTTTCGTTAGCTGGGCTCGCGGAGCAGGCGGGGCTTTCGCCGTTTCATCTGCATCGCGTGTTTTCCGCCGCCGCCGGAGAAACGCCCAAGCAGTACACGCTGCGGCTTCGACTGGGACGCGCGGCAGTGATGCTTCTGGTTGGCGAGGGGTCGGTGCTGGATATCGCACTGTCCTGTGGCTTCCAGAGCCATGAGGCGTTCTGCCGGGCGTTTCGCAGGCGGTTTGACATGACGCCCAGTGCCTATCGCGCGCGCGGATTTACCGCCAGCGTGGATCAGGAGCAGGCGAAAACACACGCGAGACTAACGGATGCGATCGCTCCGTGTGTCGGACTCTTTCACATGATCCAAGACAGGAAGTCACCGGAGAACGAAATGGCATATTCGATCACAAAGAAAGAACTCGCACCGCAGCCCGTGCTGGTGGTGCGAAGGCGAGTGAAGCGGTCTGAGATCGCAGCCGCGATCGGAGAAGTGCTTCCCCACCTCTTCGTCCATGCGCAGAAGCATGGGATCGCGCTAGCCGGGCTACCGTTCACTCGTTATCTGGAAATGGGACCTGGGCTGATAACCATGGAGCCGGGAATGCGGGTGACCTCGGCGGGCGCCGCTGGAGACGGGGAGGTGATCGCCGATACTCTACCCGGCGGGTTTGCGGCAACCACAATTCACAATGGACCTTACGACAAACTCTCGGAGGCCTACGCCGCGATCGAACAATGGATGTCAGCGGAAGGTCTGGTGGCTTCCGGAGCGCCCTGGGAATCCTACCTCAACGATCCAAGTGATCATCCCGATCCGAAGGATTGGAAGACCGAAGTATTCTGGCCGGTCGCGAGCTGATCTACAATCCATCCATAATCGCAGCCACTGTATCAGCCCGCTATTCTAGTAGCCATGTTGCTTGACGAGCGCGTGCTGCGCGCAGTATGGACGGTATTCGTATTCGTACTGGCCATGGTGCTCATCTACCTCACTCGCAGCGTCCTGGTGATTTTCACACTGGCGATTTTCCTGGCTCATCTGATTGCTCCTCTGGTCGACCGGGTCGAGCGCCACACTCCGCGGAGCGTTTCCCGTACGCTGTCTCTCGCCATCGTATACCTCATCTTGATTGGAATCGCGTTGGGCATTCTGATTCCGGTGGGAGCCAAGATCGGCGAGCAGGCTGCCGCCCTTGCCGGCCGTCTTCCCGAGGTCCTAAAATCCGATCCATTGAGCCACATTCCTTTACCCCGATGGCTCGAAGTGTGGCGGCCTCGCCTAACTGCATTCACTACAGGACAAACCGCCGGCATCGGAGATGAGGTTCTGCCGATGCTAAAACAAATCGGCCCCGGCATCCTCGCAGGTCTCGGGACTCTGGCGGCGCTAGTGCTCATCCCGATCCTCAGTTTTTTCTTTCTCAAAGATGGACTTCTCATGCGCGACGCAATTGTCGAATGCTTCCAGCCGCGACGGCGTTCGCTCGCGGAGGAGATTCTGGCGGATCTGCACGTGCTGGTCGCGCAGTACATCCGCGCACTGGTGCTGCTGGCAATAGCGGCGTTTGCATCCTATTCCATTGTTCTCTCCATACTCGGAGTCCCCTATGCAGTCCTTCTCGCGAGCGTCGCGGGCGTGCTGGAGCTGATTCCGTTCGTCGGACCGCTGACCGCAGCCGTGATCGCACTTCTGGTGGCCGGAGTGAGCGGCTATTCCCACGTCCTGTGGATTCTGGTCTTTTTTATCGTTTATCGTTTGTTTCAGGATTACGTGCTCAGCCCGTACCTGCTCAGCTCTGGTGTCGAGCTACACCCGCTCCTGGTACTTTTCGGCGTGCTCGCGGGGGAACGGGTGGCCGGCGTCCCGGGTATGTTCTTTTCCGTTCCTGTGATCGCCGCGCTGCGCATCTTCATCGTCCGCATGCGCCGCCGAAAAGCGCATGCGTAGGTTTTTTCTTTTTCTGATTTGTTGCTCCACATATGCTCATGTTGTCAGCATGAGTAGCGGTGAGCTGCACGTCGACGGCCGCAGCGCGACCTACGAACTGCGAATCCCGATCTACGAGCTGACGCATGTGACACATCCTGAAACAGCGCTCCTGGATCAATTAAAGTTCGGAGGCGCGCGCCGGACTTCCTCCAATTGTCAGGAACAAGATGGGACCTACATCTGCCGCGCCCATTACGAATTTGATCATCCGGTGCCCGACAAGATTGAAGTCCAATGCACGCTGTTTCAGGTGACCGTGCCGAATCACGTACACCTGCTCTACGCCGTGCAGGGACCCAATAGCGACCAGCAAGTGTTCGATCAGAGTTTCCGGCAGGCCGAGGTGCGCTTTCATCCGCCGTCGCCCGCCGAGTTGATTGCCAAAGCCGCTGCGGCCGGAATCGCACGACTTTTCAAATCGGTATCAGGGCTGTTATTTCTCGCGGTGCTGGTACTGGCCGCGCGGAACACTCGCGAAATGGGAATCCTGACGATCGCGTTCGTGGCGGGCGAATGGCTCGCACGTCCTCTGTCATCGCGGATTCCGATGTCGTTCAGCCCCGAGTTCCTGGAGGCGGTGCTGGCGTTGACGGTCGCCTATCTCGCCGCGGAGATCGTGTTTCTGCCGGACAGCCGGGCGCGCTGGGCAGTGGTGCCCGTGCTGGGGGTGGCTCACGGCCTGCCGTTCGCGGCCTTCCCTTCGTCTTACCTCACCGCCGCGTCGGTCACTCAGGCGATTCTTCTCGCGGGTCTGTGGCTCGTTGCCCGCAAACTGCCGATGGGTTGGAAGCGACCCGCGGCGGCCGTACTACTCGCAGGCGGAGTCGGATGGTTCGTCCGGATGCTGCTATGAATTGTGCGTGATGCTGTGCTTACGGCTGTAACGGAAGTAAACGATGAGGCCGATCGCCATCCAGCCGAAGAGCCGCGCCCAGTTGGTCCAACCCAGTCCATATATAAGAATCAGGTTGAACACGATTCCGAGAATCGGGACCACCGGAACGAAAGGCGTTCTGAAGGGACGCGGCAAGTCCGGATGCGTGCGGCGCATGATGATGATTCCGCCGCAGACCAGCACGAACGCGAACAGCGTACCGATGCTGGTGGCCTCTCCCAGAATCCGAATGGGAGCGATTCCAGCGAGTAGTCCCGTCGCCACCATGAACAGAAGGTTCGAGCGCCAGGGCGTCTTGAACCGCGGATGAACGTCGGAAAACAGCTTCGGCAGCAAGCCATCGCGCGACATGGAATAAAAGACGCGGCTCTGACCCAGCAGCATAACTAGAATCACCGAGGTATATCCCATGACGATGGCCAGCTTTACGGCGGGCCGCAGCCAGCGGTAGTCGGTGCGATCGATGGCCACGGCCACCGGAGCGGCGCTGTTGAGCTCGGTGTAGTTCACGATCCCGGTAAGGACGTGCGCGAACAGCACATAAAGAATAGTGCATACTGCCAGCGATCCAATGATCCCGATGGGCATGTCCTTTTGAGGTCGCTTGGCTTCCTGGGCGGCCGTGGATACTGCGTCAAAGCCAATGAAAGCGAAGAAAACCAAGCCCGCGCCGCGCAAAATTCCGCTCCATCCGAACGCTCCCGTTTCACCCGTGTTTGGCGGGATGAACGGCGTGAAATTAGCGGGGTTGATATAGGCCCACCCCAGCGCGATGAACACCAGCACCACCGTAACCTTGATTACAACTATCACGGCATTGATGCGCGCCGACTCCTGAATCCCGATGATCAGGAGCAGCGAGATCGCCATCACAATGAACATCGCCGGCAGGTTGATCATGCCTTGGATGACGGTCCCGGTTTCGGGCAGCGTCAGCGGCTCAAAGGGAGACGCCGCCAGTTGCTGGGGGAAATGTATTCCGAAATCCTGGAAGAAACTCATCACGTAGCGCGACCAGCTCACGGCCACGGTGGAAGCGCCCACAGCATATTCGAGCACCAGATCCCAGCCGATGAGCCACGCCATCAGCTCGCCCATGGTGGCGTAGGCGTAAGTGTACGCGCTGCCGGCGATGGGGATCATGGTCGAAAATTCGCTGTAGCACAATCCCGCGAAGGCGCACCCGATGGATGCCAGCACGAAGCTGATTACCACGGCAGGTCCGGCGTTGACAGAGGCGGCGATTCCGGTTAAAGAAAACAGCCCCGCGCCGATGATCGCGCCGATCCCGAGCGCCACCAACTGAGTAGGTCCCAAGGTCCGTCGAAGGGTCTCATGCCCGGCGTCCTTAAGGAGCGCCTCCAGCGGTTTGACGGCGAAGAGGCTCATAAGTGTATGAGCATACCAAACCACCTGCGGGTATAATCTGTGAGAGGCGATTTCACCGTGCGAAAGAAGACTCTGCTCACAATTTTGACGACTTCAGCGTTCGTTCTGACCGCGGTCCCCTTCCTCCAGGGGCAATTTCCGGCCGAGAGCACCATTCCTAAATCCAAACGAAAAGGGAACGGCCGCGTGAAGAAAGGGCCTCCCGGGCCCACGCCGCGCATGGCGGACGGACACGTTGATCTTTCGGGTGTGTGGGGCTATGCCGGCTACACCTCTGACATCGCTAAGGACTATGACGTCGGCGAACTGCCGATGACGCCTTTCGGCGAGAAGCTTTTCAAAGAGCGCCAGGCGAACGAAGGCACGGAAGATCCCGAGGCTCGATGCCTGCCGACCGGAGTACCGCGGCGCGATCCTTATCCTTCGAAAATTCTCCAGCTGCCTAACCTGGTGGTGATTCTGTATGAAGGTAATCTACACAGCTTTCGGCAGATTTTCCTGAATCGCGATCATCCAAAGGATCTAAACCCCACCTGGTGGGGCGATTCTGTCGGAAAGTGGGAAGGCGACGAACTGGTGGTCGATACGATCGGCTTCAACGGGCTCACATGGCTTGATCTTGCGGGGCACGGTACCTCGGATAAGTTGCACGTGATCGAGCGTTATTCGCGCCCGGACTACGGGAACTTGAAGGATGAGATCACGATTGAAGATCCGGTGTACTACACGCGTCCCTGGAAGGTCACGCAGTGGACTCCGCTAATCACCGACAGCGATCTTTGGGAATACATCTGCACGGAAAACGAGAAGGATTCCCGGCATCTGGATAATCTGATCCGCGCGGACAAAGACGCCAAGGCGAAAGCGACGAAGAAGTAAACGCTCTTTGGCCGATTGGAAGCAGCACGGAATTCGCATCGTTCGAGCCGGGGAGCTCGACACGAATACTCCTCAAACTCCGGGTATGAGCCGCGCGGCGGCTATCACGCACGCTCGCACCGGCGCCAATAAACTGTGGGCGGGAACGGTTACGGTACAGCCGGCGGCTCGCACCGGGGCGCATCATCACGGTGAGCTCGAGACCGTGCTCTACATCGTCCGCGGGCGCGCCCGCTTCCGTTGGGGCGATCATCTGGAGTTCGTGGAGGAAGCCGGACCTGGAGACTTCATCTACGTGCCGCCCTTCGTTCCGCATCAGGAGATGAACGCTCGTCCGGATGAGCCCGTCGAAGCGGTCGTGGTCCGCAGCGGCCAGGAGCCGATTGTCGTCAACCTCGATATCGAGAGTCCGGAACCAGCGCCACACGGCACTGAACCCGATCCATTTCACTCCAAGCCAAACTGACTATGGTTTGTCGAACGTGATATTCGTCTCGGCTCCGAACTTGCGATAGTTGCGGAACTCGATTTTATTGCGCGAGCAGATACTGGTGCCCCGCTGGCAGCTCAGCACTTCGGATTCGATCGGCAGCAGGTACGGTCCGGATGTGCCGAGCCGTATGAAATCGTAGTCCACGGTGGTTTCGAGGGTGTCGAAGGGGAATAGCGCGGGCATACCCTTGCCCGACTGTTCGATGCGCAGGACCCGCGAAGTCTCCTTATCGATCCAGACGGATCCCTTGATGGCCGGATAGTAAAGCTGCGAAGGCGCTTCGATCCGCCAGGGCGAAAGTTCGCGCGTGACCTCGAAACTGTACACGTACGCCGAGCGGTTGTGAATCGTGTCCTGCCCGCCCGGACGGAACTTGGTTGCGCCCGGCTCGAACAACTCTTCAAGCAGCGTCGAAAACTCGCCGGTCGAGCGCGTGCCGGGGATTTCATCCATCGACGTATTCACGCTCTTGTTGCCGACCTTGATGTTCTTGTAGCTTTCGCGCCCATCCTGATACGTCAGATCGGCTGTGACGATATCGAGCGCCTGCCAGCCCGACTTCGGGCGATCGCTCTGATACCGCGTGGTCATTTGCTGAACCAGATAGTTGGGCAGTGTCTCGGAATACGCGAAGGCCGCCTCGCGAGCCTTGGTGATGACAGGATCGTCGCCGAGCGGGATGGGTTGTGGCACCGTGGCTTCCGCAGGCGGAGCGCTGGTTTTTATCGCCTCAACCACGGGTGCTTTTACAGCTGGCGTTGGAACACTGGCCGAGTTTTCGACGGTGGTTTGGCGCCTTGGAGCTGGCATTCCACGGCGCAACGCCGGCTTGCCAGGATCGTCATCATCCGGCTTCGGATCGGGTGGACGCATCTGCGTCGGCGGCGGACTGTTATCGGGCTCTTCTTCCTTAGGAGCAACCTTGGGAGGCGCCGCCGAGGCGACTTCCGGCGGCTTGTCAGGCGCAGATTCCGCTTGGGGCTCAGGGTCCTTGCGGCGCAGCACGGGCCGCTCATCGCCCGCCTCGTGAGGCGGCGAGGAAGCCGAGGACGTGGATCTGGACGCAGAAGAGGTGGCCGTACCGCGTGCGGCGGTTTCTGGCCGCGGCAAATCCCATGTCTTCGAAGCTTCAGCGCGATCCTCAGGCGTCGCGGATTTCTTCCAGGTCACCGAAACGGCGGTATTGATGCTGTCGTCGTCCGAGTTGGAATCGACGCTCAGATAATCGCCCAGCGCGAAGTCTTTCAGATCCGCATCCTTTCCCTCTTTCGTTACCTGGATCTGCGGCGCCAAGCGGTACCAGACCACACGATGATCCTCGGGCTCGATCACCAGTTGGTTCGAGGCCACGCGCCGCAAGATCCCGGACGTGGTGGTCAATAGTTGGGCTTCGGAGCTCGATTTCTTGCCGCGGCTTTCGGTCTGTGGTTGTCCACCTCGCGGACGCCCGGTGCCGGGAATCGTGGGGCCGGTCTGACCCGGAATACGCGAGTTGGGCCCTTGTCCCGGCGGATATTGTCCCGGTGGGTATTGTCCCGGCGGATATTGGCCGGGAAACTGCCCGGGAGGATATTGCCCCGGATATTGGCCTGGAATCTGGGCCGGGACGGCGAGGGCCGCCAAGAGAAGTACGAAAATACACCGGAGCATCGTCATATAGGATGCCGCTCCTGGTTCTTAGGTTAACAATAAGCTCCTTGCGCTGGATGTACGCCTATGACAAAATTTCGAGCTGGGGGCCTCTTTCGATGCGAATCAGCTTCAACCTTGCGGTAGCGACGGCTTTGCTGGCCTTGGGGCTGCCCGTTCTGGCCCACCATTCGGGTGCAGCGGTGTTCGACAACACCAAGAAGATCGACCTCACGGGAGTAGTAACCAAGATGGAATGGGTCAACCCGCACGCGCATTTCTACATCGACGTGAAGGACAGCACCGGCAAGGTTACCAACTGGAACCTGGAGCTGGCCAGTCCCAGCATCCTGGTGCGGAATGGCTGGACACGGCATTCCGTCAAGGAAGGCGACGTGGTCACGGTCACCGGTTCGCGCGCGCGGGATAACTCGAATTTCGGCATCGCACAGACCATCGTGTTTCCGGACGGGCGGAAGCTGAACTTCCTGTCGGCGTTTGAGGATGGCAAGTGAGACGACGCTGGATCTCAGGGTCCGTTATCGCGGCCGCTGCGCTCGGAGTCATGTCGCTGGTCGCGCAGCAGCCTGCCGGCGACGCGGCTAAAGGCAAGGGCAAAGCGAAAGGCGGAAGCGTAGGGCTCTACCAACGGCAGCCTGCCACGCCCACGGGTCCGGCGCCCAAACTGGCGGACGGCACACCCGATTTATCAGGAGTCTGGCTGGGCGGCGGCGCCAGCGACGCGGACATTTCGCGCGCGCTCAAACCCGGCGATTCTGTGGTGATGCTGCCGTGGGCAGAAGCGCTGGTGAAGACGCGGCAGTCGAAAGACGATCCGGAATCGAACTGCCTGCCGGCCGGTGTTCCTCGCGGATCACCGTATCCCTGGCGGATCGCGCAGACTCCGGGCATCTACTTTATTGTGTTCGAGGGCAATATCCATAGCTGGCGGCAGATTTTCATGGACGGCCGCAAGCATCCCGACGATCCCGATCCGGCCTGGTACGGAAATTCCATCGGGCGCTGGGACGGCCAGACCTGGGTGATCGACACGGTTGGATTCAAAGACAAGTTCTGGTTCGATTACGTGGGGCATCCGCACACCGAAAAACTTCACACCATTGAGCGCTACACGCGGACCGACATGGGAAACATGTCGATCGAGGTGACCATCGACGATCCAGGCGCGTATGCCAAGCCGTTCACGACGGTTGGCCGGGCTCGCTTGATGGCGGGAACGGAACTGATGGAGTATATCTGCCAGGAAGATAACTACGATTTGCAGCACATCTCCGGTCCCGCGCAGGGACCCGGCGGATCGACGCGATAGGGCGGGCCGGATACCAGTACGTCCATTTTGCCGTAGTGACTTGTCAGACTCCGCTGTGGGATACCCTGCCATCTGTAATCCGCGGCCGACGCGATGGGGGAAGCCTGTCCGTTCTTCTTCCGCAAGAACGGACCACCATCCGGTCTCGACGTGCCACAGGCTCGGCCAGATACGCTCGAAATAGGCGATCCCACCGAGGAAAGCACTCACCATAATTCCGTTCCTCGATTTCCTCCGAATGATGAATCCGGTGCTTCAATCGGATGAACATGGACGGATGTCGAGACATCGAAGTCCGGATCGGAGTGATGGACACGATGAACACGCCAGAGAAATGAGACCGAGTGGAATGCCCGGTGGATGGCATACTTAGCCAGATCGAGCGACAGGATCGCGAGAATGGATCGCCCCGCGAATGGCATCTATGGCTTGTTCGGCAGGCCATACCTGCTACCGGCAAAATCAGGGCGACAACCACCGGACTGGCCAGTAGAGCCCCACATTAACGAGGTGCGAATAGCCAGCCGCAGGGCATGCATGCCCCCACGCTGGAGCTGCGGACAGCGTGCGGGGTGGTACTCTTCTGAAGCCCCAGTTCGGCGCCCGGATCAGATTATGCCGAAAGGGGCTTGCGCCCAGCGAAAGTATTGATTATCTTGACTTAGGGGGACGGCAAGGCCTGCCGGAGCCTCGCGGTAGACCTATAGTCCTTGAGGAGCCCAATGAATACAGGCAAGAGCAGACTCCGCCCACCCGCCAAACGGCACCCAAACCGTGTGTTCAGCCTCGCGGCCTTAGCGGGGCTCATCGCTGTCCCAGGTTATCTTCAGGTCGCCCGTTCGCAGCAGACTACCGCCGCTCCTGCCGCACCGGTGACTTCGGCAGCTTCTGAGCGCGCGCTGCTGGATAAATACTGCGTCACGTGCCACAACCAGAAGCTGCAAACTGCTGGACTGATGCTCGATAAGCTTGACCCGGCAAGCATGCACGATCACGCCGAGACTTGGGAGAAAGTCGTGCGTAAGCTTCGGGCCGGGATGATGCCTCCCGCGGGCATGCCTCGTCCGGATGCGCCGGTGCTCGAATCCATGGTCTCTTTCATGGAGAACGAACTCGACCGCAGCGCGGCCGCCAACCCGATCCCGCCAGGCATGCACCGCCTCAACCGCACCGAATATACGAACGCGATTCGTGACGTGCTGGCGCTTGAGGTCGACGCCACTAAATTCCTGCCTCCCGACGATTCGACACGCGGGTTTGACAATATCGCGGGGGCGCTGACGCTGTCTCCTGCCCTTATGGAGGCGTATTTGTCGGCTGCGGGAAAGATCAGCCGTCTGGCGATTGGAGATGTTTCGGCTCCGACGCAGGCCGTGTTCGAAGTGCCCGCGGACACCGCGCAAAATTATCACATTGAGGGACTGCCGTTCGGAACGCGCGGCGGCATCCTCTTCAAATATCAATTTCCAGCGGATGGCGAATATACCTTCAAGGTCAAAGGCGTCACGGGTTATTTCCAGGCAGTCCTGGGCGGCGTCAAAGGCGAGCAGCTCGAAGTAACCGTTGACGGCGAACGGGTGAAGCTGTTCGATTGGGATAAGGAAATCGCCAACACCACGGGTAACGGCAAGTCCACGCAACGCATTCCGGTTAAAGCCGGACTGCACACCGTCGGCGTGACCTTCCTCGCCACCAACGATGTGCCCGGCAGCGAAGTGAATCGGCCGTTCCAGCGGACCATGAACACTCCGGGATCGATACCGGGATTCCTGTTCTATCCACATGTCGGCCAGGTGTGGGTGGAAGGTCCCTACAACCCCAAGGGCGCCAGCGATACGGCGGCCCGGCAGAAGATTTTCGTGTGCCGTCCGACTACCGCGAAAGATGACGCTGCGTGCGCCCGAACCATTGCATCCTCGCTGGTGAAGCATGCGTTTCGCCGACCCGCCACATCGGCGGATGTGTCGCGTCTGATGGAGTTTTATCAGTCTGGCCGGACTGATGGGGGAACTTTCGATGATGGCATCGAAGCCGTGCTGCAGCGGGTTCTCGCCGATCCGGAATTTGTATATCGCCTGGAGCCCGAGCCCGCCGGTCTGCTCGCCGGCAAAAGCTACCGCATCAGCGATCTGGCGCTCGCTTCCCGGTTGTCGTTTTTCCTGTGGAGCAGCGTGCCTGACGATCAGTTGATCGACCTGGCCTCCCAGGGCAAGCTCAAAGATCCCGCCGTGCTCGAGAAACAAGTGCGGCGAATGCTGGCGGATCCCAGATCCGAAGCTCTGATCACCAACTTCACGGGCCAGTGGCTGGGCGTTCGCTCGCTCAAGACCAGCGAACCGGTGGTGAATCTGTTCCCGGACTTCGACGACAACCTGCGGCTAGCATACCAGCGCGAGACTGAGCTATTCTTCGGCAGCGTGGTCCATGAAGATCGCAGCATTCTAGATTTACTGACCGCGGACTACACATTCGTGAATGAGCGGCTGGCCAAGCAATACGGGATGCCAAACATCTATGGTCCGCAGTTCCGCCGGGTGACGCTGCCTCAGGAGCTCGATATCCGACGCGGCCTGCTGGGCAAGGGGGCGCTCCTAACAGTAACGTCGAACGCGGCCCGCACTTCTCCCGTCGCTCGAGGCAAGTGGTTCCTGCAAACGTTCCTCGGCGTCAGCCCGCCGGACCCGCCGCCAAACGTACCGATTATCAAGGAACGGCCAGTGGACTCCACCGGCAACGCCAAGGCGCCGACCATGCGCGAGACCATGGAATTGCATCACACCAATCCATCCTGCGCATCCTGCCACAAGATCTTTGAACCGATCGGCTTGGCGCTCGAAAACTTTGACGCCGTCGGTTCCTGGCGCACACAGGATGGAGACAGTGCCATAGACGCATCCGGGGTTCTAGTGGATGGCACCAAGGTAGACGGCGTGGTCAGCCTGCGCGATATGCTGGTGCGCCGCTCCGATCAATTCGCGCGCGTCGTGACGGAGAAACTGATGACCTACTCGCTGGGCCGCGGTGTCGAATATCAGGACATGCCCCTGGTGCGGTCGATTGTCCGCGATTCGGCCGCCAACAATTACAAGTTCTCTTCCGTTGTGATGGGTATTGTGAAGAGTCCCGCGTTCCAGATGAATATGAAAGTACCTGACAGCGCTAATATCCCCGGCGGCACTCAGACCCGCGCGGCCCGTTAATAGTTAAGTTAATCGTTAATAGGAGAAAGATAACCATGGCATTTATCACCAAAAAGCACATGTCCCGGCGGACGATTCTACGCAGCGCCGGCGCGACGTTGGCGCTTCCCCTACTGGACGCCATGATTCCGGCATCGACCGCTATGGCGCAAACCGCAGCCACACCGAAGCCGCGGTTTGTCGGCTGCTTCGTGCCCCACGGCGCGGCACCCGGCTACTGGGTTCCCAGCACGGAAGGCAAACTGGAAGCGACGCTCCCGTTTAATTGGAAACCCCTGGAACCGTTCGTCAACCAGACTGTGATTATGAGCGGCTTGCATTCGCGGTCGGCCGAACCGCCTCCCGGCGCTACCGGAGCCGACCATTGGGTCGCGGCCGCGTTCCTGTGCGCCAATAAACCCAAGAAGACCACCGGGGCGGACGTGTACGCAGGCACCACGATCGACCAGATCATCGCGCAGAAGATCGGCCAGCAGAACCTGATGCCGTCCATGCAGCTCGCGGTCGAGGACCCGGGGGCGAATTCGAGCAACTGCGGCGAGGGTTACAGCTGCACCTACACGAACACCATCTCCTGGGCGACACCGACCGATCCCCTGCCCATGGAACTAAATCCGCAGGTGGTCTTCGAGCGCATGTTCGGAGATGGCGCCTCCGTCGAGCAGCGCGCCAAGCGAAGAAAGCGCGACGGTAGCATTTTGGACTCGCTGACCAGCAGTCTCACCCGTCTCCGCACCGAGTCGAGCGCTCCCGACCGCGTGCGCATCGACAACTATACGGAAAACGTCCGCGAGATCGAACGGCGGCTGCACATTGCCATGGAAGCCTCCACCGTAGCGCCGACCGATATGTCGGTGCCGATCGGCGTGCCGCAAACCTTCGACGAACACATCAAGCTGCAGTTCGACCTGATGGCGCTGGCCTTCCAGGCGGATATTACCCGCGTGGGCACGCTGCTGTTCGCCCGCGATCTCACCGGCCGGACTTATCCAGAAAGCGAAGCGCCTACCTCGGGTTTCCACGGCGTATCGCATCATGGCGAAGATCCCAGGAATATCGCGCTGCTGTCGAAGATCAACCAGTATCACGTTAAGATGCTGGCCCACCTCATCGCAAAGCTGGCCAAGACTCCCGACGGTGACGGTACATTGCTGGATCATTCGCTGGTTCTCTACGGCAGCAACATGGGAAATTCCAATCAACACGTCCACTATGACGTGCCGCACGTGATGGTGGGCGGATTGAATGGGAAACTCAAAGGCGGGCGTCATCTTGCATATCCGACCAGGACCGTGCCGACCGGCAATCTGCTGTTGAGCATATTGGATATGTACGACATCCACCAGGACAGCATCGGGGACAGCACCGGCCATCTGGAGAATCTATGAGAGGTGTCTTCGCGAGCGGTGCAGCGTTTCTGTTGCTGTCGGTCGCCAGTTTCGGCGCCGCCGTATCTTCTGAGGTTGCGGACGCGGCCATGCGCGGCGATAAGCCGGTCGTACAGAAGCTGGTGGCGCAGCGCGCCGATGTGAACGCGCCCCAGGCCGATGGCGCAACGGCGCTTCACTGGGCGGTGTTTCGATCCGATAAAGACATGGTGGACCTGCTGATTCGCGCAGGGGCCAACGCCAAGGCCGCGAATCGCGAGGGCGCTACGCCGTTGTGGCTCGCGAGCGTGAACGGAGACGACGCTATCGTCACCGCGCTGATAAACGCTGGCGCCGATCCCAACGAGAAGCTCCCGCTGGGCAGGACTCCTCTGATGGAAGCATCGCGTACCGGAAATGTCGAAACGATGAAGGTGCTGATCGACCACGGCGCTCAGGTGAACGCGAAAGAAACTCTGCGCGGAACCACGCCATTAATGTGGGCGGCGGACGAAGGCCATGCCGCCGCGATCAAGCTGCTGATCGAACGCGGTGCGGATATCAAAGCTCAGTCGAGCCTGGTCGAACGTGGACGAGGGCCGGCGCTCGGCAAGTCCAGCGATCCGAGGAAACAGGTCGCGGCCCAGGGTGCGGCGCTGGCTGCCGGACAAGCGTCGCCGCCGCTGGGTGCAGGTCGTACGGCAGCGCCTGGTCGCGCGGGTGGACGTGGTCGAGGCCGGGGAGCCGCTGCAGCGACGGCGGGTGGAACCGACCAGTTTGATGATGCTGCCGCGGCTGCCTTCGGCTTCGGCGGCGGGCGCCAAGCTCCGGTAAAGGATGGTGGAGCTCTCACCCCGCTGGTCTACGCCGTCCGCGCCAACGATCTCGAGTCCGTCAAGGTTCTTCTCGCTGCGGGAGCGGACGTCAACCAAGTCACGGGCTATGGCTGGAGCCCCTTGCTGGTCGCGACGCAAAACCGCTACTACAAGCTGGGCGCGTATCTGATCGACCACGGCGCCGATGTGAATCTCGCCAACAAGGGCCAGTGGACGCCTCTCTATCTTGCGACCGACAACCGGAATATCGAATCCGGAGATTATCCAGTGCGCAAAGGTGACATGGACCATCTGGAGTTCATCAAGCTCCTTCTGGACAAAGGGGCCAATGTGAATGCCCGGATGAAGGACAGCACGGAGACCCGCACCGTATTCACCAACCAGTGGCTGGATGAGAACGGCGCGACGGCGTTCCTGCGCGCATCCCAGTCCGGCGACATCGTCCTGATGAAGCTCTTGCTCGCCCATGGCGCGGATCCGAAAATCGACACCGTGCTGCATGTTACGGCGTTGCAAGTGGCCGCTGGAATCGGCTGG
>Ga0105240_10003305_pt1 | contig 25197 bp, 18 predicted proteins | sample KBSC54metaG_FD_80426 | JGI IMG/M metagenome (GOLD analysis project Ga0105240, IMG submission 80426) | Corn rhizosphere microbial communities from Kellogg Biological Station, Michigan, USA - KBS C5-4 metaG | ecosystem: Host-associated > Plants > Roots > Rhizosphere > Soil | place: Michigan, USA...
CCCGCCGTCGACGACTGCGGCCCGGGACGACGTCTTCGCCGTTGTCGACGCGGCGTTCGGCCAGCGGCGCAAGACGCTGCGCGCCGCCCTGCGCGGGTGGGCGGGCTCTGCAGCCGCAGCCGAGGACGCGCTGCGAGCTGCCGGGGTCGACCCTGGCGCTCGCGGTGAGACCCTCGACGTCGGCGACTTCGCCCGTATCGCCGAACATCGCCCGGCCGGCGCCGCCTCCGCGTCGGCGTCGACGCAGACCCGACGCCGATAGCATCGTTGGTCGTGTCAGTAACGGTGCGGGTGCCCGCCAAGGTCAACCTTCATCTCGGCGTCGGCCCGTTGCGTCCCGACGGCTTTCACGAGCTCGCAACCGTATTCCAGGCTGTTTCGCTCTATGACGAGGTCACCGTTTCCACCGCGGATCGGCTGTCGGTCGAGGTCGAGGGTGAGGGTGCGGACCAGGTGCCGACCGACCAGTCGAACCTGGCCGCGCGAGCGGCGATCGGGTTGGCCGAGTTGACCGGCCGCGACCCCGCCGTCCGGATCGAGATTCGCAAGGGCATCCCGGTCGCCGGCGGCATGGCGGGCGGGTCGGCCGACGCGGCCGGGGCACTCGTTGCGTGCGACGCGTTGTGGCAGACCGACGTCGGCGCTGACGTGTTGCACGAGCTCGCGAGCAGCCTTGGCAGCGACGTGCCGTTCTGCCTCATCGGCGGCACGGCGTTGGGCGGAGGTCGCGGCGAGCAGCTCACGACGATCCTGGGCCGCGGCACGTACCACTGGGTTTTCGCGCTGTCGGACGGCGGCCTGTCGACCCCTGCCGTCTATGCCGAACTTGACCGGATGCGCATCGAAACCCCGGCGCTGCAGCCCGATGTGCCGCAGGAGTTGCTCGTCGCCCTGCGAGCGGGCGATGCCCGCAGGCTCGCATCGAGCTTGTCGAACGACCTGCAGGCCGCGGCCCTACGGTTGAAGCCCGCTCTGCGGCGAACTCTCGAGGCCGGCCGCGATGCGAATGCTTTGGCTGCCCTGGTTTCGGGCTCGGGCCCGACGTGCGCCTTTCTTGCCGCCGGCGAAGCCGAGGCGGTCGGCATTGTTGCGGCACTGGCGGGTTCGGGGTCGTGTCGGTCAGTGCGGCGGGCGCACGGCCCGGTCGCGGGTGCGCGTGTGGTGTCGTGACGAACCTCGTCAACCTCGAGGCGGTCTCACTGTCGTACGGCGTCCGGCAGATTCTCGACTCCGTCTCTCTCGGCGTCGGCGACCGTGATCGGATCGGCGTCGTCGGCCGTAACGGTGCGGGCAAGACGACGCTGCTCCGGGTGCTGGCAGGGATCGAGAAGCCGGACGCCGGACGGGTCGCGCACTCCACCGGGTTACGGGTCGGTGTGCTGGCCCAGGGCGACGCGCTTGACCCCGGCGCCACCGTGCGGCACGCCGTGCTGGGCGATCGCGAGGAACACGATTGGGCGCGGGATCGGCTGCTGCGGGAGATCGTCGCGACGCTCGTGCGGGACGACACCTTCGACCGCCGGGTGCGAACCCTGTCGGGCGGCGAGCGGCGCCGCGCGGCGCTTGCAGCGTTGTTGTTGAGCGACCTCGACGTGCTGATGCTCGACGAGCCGACGAACCATCTCGACATCGAGACGATCGATTGGCTGGCCCGGCATCTTGCCGCGCGAAAGGGTGCGCTCGTCACGGTCACCCACGATCGCTGGTTCCTCGACGCCGTCTGCACGAACACCTGGGAGGTCGAGGGCGGCCAGGTCATGCAGTACGACGGCGGCTATGCCGCCTACGTGCTCGCCCGTGCCGAACGCGAGCGCGTCGCCGCCGCGACCGAGGAACGCAGGCAAAACCTGCTGCGCAAGGAACTTGCCTGGTTGCGTCGTGGCCCACCGGCTCGCACGTCGAAGCCAAGGTTCCGCATTGACGCGGCCAACGCCTTGATCGCCGACGAGCCACCGCCGCGCGACCGCACCCAGATGGCCAAGTTCTCCTCCGCCCGGCTCGGCAAGTCGGTGTTCGATCTCGAGGGCGCGTCGCTGCGGTTCGGCGAACTGACGCTGCTGGACGACGTCACCTGGCGCCCCGGGCCTGGTGACCGCATCGGGCTGGTGGGAGTCAACGGCAGTGGCAAGACTTCGTTGCTGCGCGTTCTCGCCGGTTTACAGCAGTTGGACGACGGACGCCTGCGCACCGGTCAGACCGTCCGGATCGGCTACCTGTCGCAACACGTCACCGAACTCGACCCGACGATGCGTGTGCTGGAAGCGGTGGAGGCGGTACGCCGGCGAATCGTGCTCGGCGACGGGCGCGAGCTCACGGCGTCCGCCTTGCTTGATCGTTTTGGTTTCACTGGTGAACGGCAGTGGACGCCGGTCGGCGATCTGTCGGGCGGCGAACGACGCCGGCTGCAGCTGCTGCGGTTGCTGATGGACGAACCGAACGTGCTGCTGCTCGACGAGCCGACGAACGACCTCGACGTCGAAACCCTTACTGCGCTGGAAGATCTGCTCGACGGATGGGCCGGCACCTTGATCGCCGCGTCACACGACCGGTACTTCCTCGAGCGGGTCTGCGACACGGTGACCGCCCTGCGCGGTGGCGGCAAGCTGGCCGATCTGCCGGGCGGAATCGACGAGTACCTCGCGATGCGGGCCGCGCCGTCCGTGCCGTCCGCTCCGTCCGCCGGCCCGGCCCCGGCGCCAGAAGAACGAGCGCCGAGCTCCGCGGTCGCACGCGAGGGCCGCAAGGAGATGGCGCGGATCGAGCGACAGCTCGACAAGCTCTCGCAGCGGGAGCGCAAACTGCATGAACAACTGGCCGCCGTCGCAGCCGACTACGTCAAGGCAGAAGAGCTGGACGTCGAGTTGCGAGCCGTGCATCAGGAGCGGCAGGCGCTCGAGGAATTGTGGATCATCGCGGCTGACCGCGCGGGCGGCTGACCCGCCGCAGGCCGGAAGATGCTTGCTGGCGCAAGCTCACTGCGGCATGCTCGGCATGCGCCTGTTGTCGGCGCCTTTGTCGGGGAGGGATCTGTATGCGGTCGCGACTAACGAAGATCGCGGTGTCGGCGGCATTGTTCGGCGCGCCTATCGCCGCCTGGTCGGCACCGGCATCGGCTGTAACGATCGGCTGCGGGTCGACGGTCACCGGGCCGGCGTCCGTGTCGCATGATCTCCACTGCCACGGCGACGGCATCACCCTGCTCAGCGGGCGGCTCGACCTGCACCACCACACGATCAGCGGCGATGGCACCGGCACCGGCATCACCGTGGGCGACCAGGCCGACGGGTACCCGGCGGTGTCGGCCGCAGTGGCCAACGGCACCATCACCGGCTTCGACACCGGCATCACCTCGCCCGGCGCTGACACGCTCTCACTGGCTTTGACCAACGTCACGGTGTCGGAGTCGGCGACGATGGGCGTCGACGGCATGTTCATCACATCGACGTCGCTCGACCACGTCACGCTGACCCACAACCAGGGCACCGCGATCGAGGTCACCTTCCCCAACAGCGTTTCGATCGCGCATTCGGCGATCAGCCACAACGGCAACGGCATCGTGGCGTTCTCCGACGGTCACGTCACGATCGTGCGCACCACGATCACCTCGAACACGAATGCGATCATCTGCTCGCAGGGTCTGGTGAGCCTCACTCGCAGCTCGGTGTCGCACAACAGCAGCGGTGTACAACTCTCGCTGTGTGAGGGCTCGACCCTCACCGACTCGACTTTCGTCGGCAACACCAACGCGGCGAGCGAGGAGACCGACGGCTTCACCGACATTGCCAACCCCACCCTGACCGTGCGCGGTGACACGTTCGAGAGCAACCAGGTCGGCCTGCACCTCACGACGAACGCGATGGCGGTCGTCGTCCGCGACAGTGTCTTCAGGGCGAACGGGCAGGGCGTCGTGATGGATGCCTGCGACACCGAGTACGGCCCGTGCGACGTCCCGATCAGCGACGAGTTCGTCAACAACGTGTTCACCCGCAACAAGGGCAACGGTTTGACGTGGGGATTTGGCACCGTTCGGCTCTCCCACAACCATTTCGTGAACAACGGCGGCTGGGGCTTCTTCGCTGCCGACGGTACGACCGTGGTTGACGCCGGCAACAACGACGCCCACGACAACGGGCTCGGCGGCTGCCAAGGCCTTACCTGCTCCTAGTTGCGAGCACCTGCGGGCGATCCGGTTGGTTCGGCCACCCGCAACGTCATGTAATTGACGCTTTTTGGGGTACTACCTCGCTGACTAGTTGAGCTTCGCGGTAGCCCGTGCAAGCAGCGCGGGCTGCCGTTTCCGAAAGCGCGGGTGGGGCCATGTTTGGGCGTTGCAATTGTCGGCAAGCTCGCAGTTTCCGGCGAGGTCGGGGTTTCCGACGACTGGCCCGAGCCGGCGCAGTCTTCGTCGGCGCAGCCGGGGCGCTGGTCGCGATGACCGTTTCCGCCACGACCGCTTCCGCGGCGACCTGGGCGTCGCAGCTGCTCCGCTATCCGTGGTTGACCGACATGACGTCGTCGAGCGTCGTGGTGATGTGGGCGTCGTCGGTCAGCTCGTCGGGCTCGGTGCAGTATGGGTCGAGCCCTTCGTGTAGCGGGAAGACGGTGACCGCTGCCCGCAACACCATCACCGTGGGCAGCAAGACCGAGTATCAGTGGAAGGCGACGATGAGCGGCCTGTCGGCCGGGGCGTCGTACTGCTACCGCGTGTACAACGGCTCGCCGGCAGTCGACCTCCTCGGCTCCGACCCTTCGCCGACATTCATCGCCCTGCCGAAGTCCGGCTCGACCACGTCGTTCTCGTTCGCGGTCGTAGGCGACTTCGGCGACACGACGACCAATGGCCTCGATCCCGGCGACACCAGCAACGGGGTCAATCCTGACCAGGCGAAGGTCATGGCACAGATCGCCTCGAGCGGGGCGCGATTTGCCGTCACCGTAGGTGATATCGCGTACCCGAGTGGCACCCAGGCCAACTACGGCGACCTCAACCAGACCGGCAAAGACGTCAGCGCGGTGTTCGGGCCGACGTTCTGGAAGTCGCCCGGCTCGCACATCCCGCTGTTCGTGACCGTCGGCAACCATGGGCTCACGTCGACGCTGCTCAACAACTGGTCGGAGTCGCATGTCGCGAGCGCGTCGAGCGGGGTCTACGGCATGGTGTCGTACCCGTCGATAGACGGCTCGACGGCGGCCAGCTACCCGACCACCTACTACGCGATCCAGGCAGGCAACGCCCGCATCTACATGCTTGACGCGGCCTGGTCGGATGCGAACCATGGCTCGGTCAGCCAATACCAGATCGAGCATGACGCGCACTGGACGACGAGCGCCGCGGAGTACAAGTGGTTGGTCGCCGACCTGCAAGCGCACCCGGGCGGGGTGAAGTTCGCGGTGTTCCACTACCCGCTGCACGCAGACAACGCGACCGAGGGTACCGACTCCTACCTTGACGGTTCGCAGAGTCTCGAGGGCTTGCTCGCAACCAACGGTGTGGGCATCGCCTTCACCGGCCATGCGCACATCTATGAGCGCAACCTGCCACAGGTCGGGCGGCTGGTGAGCTACGTGATCGGCAGCTCCGGCGCGAAGATCGAGCCGGTCAGCGCGTGCCAGAGCTACGACGCGTACGCCGTGGGCTGGTCGTACACGAGCAACCACGGAAGCGCATGTGGCGGGGCTCCCGTACCGGCGTCTCCGGCATCGGTGTTCCACTTCGCTCTCGTGACCGTATCGGGGACGTCCGTGACCGTGGCACCGACGGACGAGAACGGCAACACGTTCGACGTCCAGCACTACAACTTCGCGACCGACACGCAATCGCCTACAGCGCCGACGAATCTCACCGCGACGGCTACCGGCGCGACCGCGGTCAGTCTCGGCTGGGGTGCGTCGTCAGACAACATCGGCGTAGCCGGCTACCGCATCTACCGCGATGTGGGGACGTCGACGCCAGCGACGCTGCTGACCACGGTCGGCTCGACCGCGACGAGCTACACCGACACCACAGCCTCGCCATCGACCACTTATACCTATGCGGTCAAGGCTTTCGACGGATCGGGCAACGTCTCGGCCGCATCGAACAACGCCACGGTGACGACGCCGGCCTCGGGTGCGGCATTGTTCAGTGACGGCTTCGAGAGCGGTGATCTTTCGAAGTGGACGTCGTCCGTAGCGACGTCCGTGACGACGTCGAATGCATTCTCGGGCACGTACGCGGCCGAGTGTGTGAGCACCGGATCGGGGCCAGCTTATGCCTACAAGTCGTTGGGGTCGGGCTACACCGATCTGTACCTCAAGGCCGAGGTGCGTATCGCGAGCAGAGGTGCGAATTCGGTGTATCTGTTGAAAGCGCGCAAGTCGACGAGTGCGAGCATCGTCGGGGTCTACGTCAACAGTTCGGGCAAGCTGGCGTTGCGAAACGACGCCGGTTCGGTAACGCTGACCAGCTCGATCGTGGTATCGACCGGAACTTGGCACTCGGTCGAATTGCATCTCTCGGTGGGGTCCTCGGGCTCGACGCAGGTCTGGTACGACGGAACCCTGGTCAGTGCCCTCTCGCAGACGCAAAACACCGGGACGACGGCCGCCGGCCAACTCCAGATCGGGGATTCGACGAGCAGCGGTCGCAGCTTCGACGTGCTCGTCGATGACGTCGTGGCCGATACCTCGTTCATCGCAGTGTGACCGTTCGACGAGTGGCCGAAAGGGTTGGCCCGGCCGCGCATTCGCGCGGCCGGGCCAACCCTTTGGCGTCGTCCGGTATTTCAGGAACCGTTGGCGATGATGCTCTTCATCATGGCGAGGTCCTGGGTGCCGTAGCGCTGCATCGGGTCGATGTACGTACCCTCGGTGATCTCGTTCCAGCTGATGAGCGCCCAAGCGTCGGGGTGGCTGGCCAGGTTGCCGTCGAAGAGCTTCTTCAGCGTCTGGCCGCCATAGCGCGGCGTGCACGACGTGCCGCCCGCGAGCTGCTTGTCGTAGCCGGGCGCGACCGGCGAGACCCAGACCTTGGCCGTGCCATCAGGATTCTTGCCTGACGCCCGAACAGCGTTCGCCAAGCTGGCGATCTGCTTGAACGACTGGGGGTTGCTATAGGGGTTCTGCGACGACCAGTAGTACGCGTCGCCGTCGAGGTACGGGGCCCGCGTCGTCGACCATTTGGTCTCGTCACCGATAATGCGTGCCTTCGAGCGGAACGCGTCGCTGACCGTCTTCAGCGTGCTCACGGAGTACTTGCGGCTGCCGTTCCAAATAATCGTCGGCTTCGGCGACTGCGCGCGGTCGAACGCCGGGTCGCTGCCGTACATCTTCAGGAAGTAAGCGAGGTCGTTCTTCACCTGTGTAGCGGACAGGACGCTTGCTGACGCCTTGTAGCTGAGCCAGAGCTTGAACGGAATACCCTCGGCGTTCACCTTGTGGACCGCGTCGACCATCAGCTGCAGGCGCTTGCTGTAGGGATTGCTGGTCACAGTCTGCGGGGCCGACCCAGTTCCCACCCAGTTGACCGCGAAGCCGGTAAGGCCGGCGGCCGCGGCTTCGCGAACGTCGTTCTCGATGAAGCCTGCGTCGTCCTGGCTGTAAAGCTTGGTGGGGACGTCGGTCAGCTGGTTACCCACGTAGTTGCTCACCGGGTGGCAGCCGTTCGCATCGAGGGTTGCCGGCAACGGGAGTGGCGACGCGCTATAGGGATAGTTCGAGCCGAGCGAGGTCTTCCAGTGTGACGCACTCCACCACAAGTAGTAGTACGCGAACACGCGCGGGCTGTTGGCCGTCGTGGCCGTCGCGGTTATGGCCGTCGTGTGGGCAGTTGTGCTGGTGGACGCCGCAACCGGTCCAGCCACAGTCAGCGCGGTGGCGGCTGCCGCAACGCCGATCGTGACGGTGCGCGCGAACTTGCCCGTTGGGAGTGCGCGCTGGATCTTGCCGGTTGTTGCGTGCCGAGCATGGTGAAACATGAGGCGTAAAGCTCCTGTCGTAGGCCTGCAATGAATCGGCAACGAGGGCCTCGCCTGATGGCGGGGCCCCGCGCTCGCCCCCCGCCCGCTTGCATCTACTACGGCATGAGTCGTGATCCACTTGATACCAATAGCCCAAGATCGTCCGGTTTAGCCGCAGTAGCGCCCGGAGAGTAGCCGTTCGATCACTGGGCGTGCAACAAGGGTGTTCGGGTGGCGAACGCCTGTCTTGATCAAATTGCCCGATGATCAAAACGTGATGCTCAGGGGGCGCCGCGCGAGCACCTCGAGGCGTCCAGTGGGCAGAGATGTCTCGATCTTCTCGGCGCGCCGTCGCCATCTTTGCCCAGTGATCAAGAAACAGCCGCCGCGCGGTCAGGCCGACGGCGGGTCATGCTCATCGTGGGCTGCCATGGATGTCGGAGCGCATCCGCGGACTGTGAACTCGAGCGGCGTCCGCGGACTTCACCCGATTGCACCGGGACGAGTGATGCGCTGGCGGCGAGCGCGAGCACCTCGAGGCGTCCAGTGGGCAGAGATGCATGGATGCGCTCGGCGCGTCTTCGCCATCTTTGCCCAGTGATCAAGAACGACCGGCTGGTCGCTAGCGGTAGAAAGGGGACCGGTGTTTGCCGACGTATAAGTGGCGAACCGCGAAGACCGCCGAACTCAGGATCGCCAGCGCCCCGACGATCACGGCGATCGCTTCGATGCCGGATAGCCCGCCGTACTTGTGTGACGAGGTGCCGCTCGAATCGGGGTTGTCGCCGGTCGTCGGTTTCGCGTGCAGCATGCTGCCGAGCAGGTCGAGCGCCTGGGTACCGTACTTTTCGCTCGGCTCGATGTAGGTGTTCTCGCTGAACTCGTTCCAGCTGATGATTCCGACGGCGTCCGGCGACGACGCCCTAGCTGCGTCGAGCTCTGCCCGAAACGTCGCCCCGTTGTTCCGGCTGATCACGTTGTGCCCACCCACCAGCCTTGCGTCGAAGCCCGGTGCCGCGGGCGCGATCCATAGCCCGTGGTGTGCGTGCACTGCGTTCGACATGTCGTCGAGCTTGGCTTGGTAGCCGGAACTCGACGGGTTCACGGAAGACCAGTAGTAGGCGTCGCCTTCGAACAACGATGCCACCCGGTTGTAGTCGGAGACGCTCTTCGCCGACGCAAGCATGAGTAGTCGCGAACGCAGCGGCGCGGTCACCGCGCCGAGCTGAGTAGTCGAGTACTTCTCGGTTCCCGTCCACACGACGACCGGCCGGTCGAAGATTCTGAAGACCGGATTGTTGCCGAACTGGTTGGCGAACGTGGTCAGGTCCTTGCCGACCTGGCCCGGCGGCAACGGGTTGCGGTTGAAGTCGAGTGCCTCGTAGACGATGCCGAGCTTGAAGTGCTCCTCCGCAGCGACCTGCGCGAGTTCGGTCAGGCGCTGCGTCAACGGTGGCGTGTCTTTCCACGAAACGAGAAAGCCGTCGATTCCAGCGGATTCCGCCTGCTTGATCTGGGTGCGCATCACCGACTTGTCGTCGCTCGAGTAGCGACCGATCATCGGGAAATCGATCTTCGCGCGGTTCCAGGACGAGTCGGAGAACCAGATGTAGTAGTACGCGAGCGTCGGAACGGGTGACGCGAGCCCCGGTGCGCTCGATGCAGATGCTGAGGGCGCCACGGGAGAAGGCTCCGATACGGCTCTCGCAGACGACGCGGGCAGGACGAGGGCTGCGAGCACGCCGGCAGCCAGCAACGCTATGCACGGGAAGACCCTGGAGCCGTCCTTGACGGTGTCATCGCCTTCCACCGGGTACGCGATGTCACGATGCGGCCTGAATCGGCGCGGCCGCCATCTCGCGAGTCGCGACGCGGGCCGCGCCAGCCCAGCCAACAGGCGCCACAGCCAGGCGAACAGCCGCCGCAACGTGTGACGGCGTCCGACTGCCAACAACGCCAGAGCGATGAACACGACTGCGGAGCCTGCCGCCACGAAGTCACGCGTCGTTGCCACTCTGATCGTGACGGTCTGGTCGCGGCTGATCTGCGCCGGCCGCACGAAACTCATCGGCAGCCCGGTCACCTTCATGTCATAAGAACCGCGCGGTACCGGTGCGACGAGTGCCGAAGTGTCGTCTCCGGCGAAGGCGAAGTAGTGGTCGCTGCCGTCCGGCCACTTGATCGATACGCCTGTGCCGGCGGCATTGCCGAAGAGGAAGTCGGTCGCGCGCACCCGGATCGTGTAGAACATCAGCTGGACCGGCCACGACTGCTTTTGCATCGGGAAGAACTTCTGCTGCGCCCGGTTGACGGTCTCCGCGCCCTCGACCTGCACGCTATCAACGACCCAGTACATGTCCTGGAAGCGAAGGGCTCCGAGGTTCTGCTTCACCCGCCCGGCGTTCACCCAGAGCGGCTGCGACAGCTGGGCGCCCGTCAACGTGATGACTTCACCGGTGCCACTGCGAATCTTCATGCTCGTCACGCGTTCGGGTGACACAGGGCTGTCCTGCAGGTCGGTGAACGTCCAGCTGATCTGCCTCGTGATGTCGAGACCGAGCTGGATCGCATGCCCGTCGTAGCCGGTGTCGGGGTCGCCGAGGAAGTGGTCGAAGTGCACTCGTTCGTTCGCCGACACCTGCCGGTCAGGCACCTTGATTCGATCGCGCACGCCCTTGAAGTTGTCGACCGGCAACCGGATCACGCCCGCCGCGTCGGCGTACGCGACATGGTTGTCGGCGGTCGCTTCGACGCCAGGCGTGGGCGGCACAGTCTGGAACACCACCGTGCCCGGATACTTCAGCGGGTTCTTGGGATGCGGGCGGTCGGCATACGCCGACGGTGCCGCCAGCGCGATGAGTGCGACGGCGGCCACACCGAGCCCTGCTGCAGTGAGAATCCGCCTCATAGCACCGGTCCCGATGATGACCCGACCGGCTCGAGTGCTGGCTCCTCCACCTTCCTGCGTCGGTGGCCGAGTAGCAGCGCGATCACGGTCAGCAGAAGCACCAATCCGGCCGTGGCGCCAAAGGTGAGGTAGATCGCCGACGTGTGCGGCCGCGGCGTCGTGGTGGTCCCGCGGTCGGCGCCGATCAGCGCAGGTGCGCGTGGTGGCGCGTTGAAGTCGAATGCGGTGAGGATGTTGTTCGCCTGCGCATCGCGCGTCGACAGCGGCGCAACCGACCAGTTGTACTCGATGAACTTCAGCACTGATGTGAAGTCGAGTTGGGTGCTGTCGACGAAATCCTTTTTGGCGTACGGGCCGACGGCCAGTGCAGGCACGCGGAAACCGTAGCCGTACTTGTCGACCTGCGGCGGCTTGACATGGTCGTAGTAGCCGCCCCAATCGTCGTACGTCCACAAGAACGCCGAGCTGCTCCAGTCGGTGCTGCGCATCAGGCTGGACAGCAGGCCCCGCACCAGCGTCTCGCCGGACTGCACCCGGCCGGGCGGGTGCTCGCTGTCACCCGATGGTTCGATGTACGCGACCGCAGGCAGGGTGCCGGCTGCGGCGTCCTTGTAGTACTGGCTCAGGTCGACGATGTGCGACATGAGTTCGGGGCTGTCGAGGTAGCGCGCGTAGCCGAGCAGCGGAACCCAGATCAGCTGCGCCTGGTCGTTGGCGGCCGGTGTGCGGAAGTTGATTGCCGGGTTGTAGTTCTCGACGTAGAACTTCCACGAAACGCCGGCCGCTTCGAGCCGGTCGAAAATCGTCGGCAGGTTGCCCCAACCGCCCGGCGGGATGTCCGTCGAGCCGATCGGAAAGCCGTTTGTGGCCGTGACCTCGAACATATGGTTCGGCGGGCTACCGTCTCGGGCCGACGAGAAGAAGTGGTCGAACAGCACGTAGTTGTCGGCGATGTTCCAGTAATACGGCAGGTCGCTTGCGTCGTAGTACGCCATCACCCCGGAGCCGTCCTCGCCCTCGGCGGTGTACATCGAGACGAAGCCGTCCATCTTGCCGTTGTCGTACTGCGCGTTGAAATCCTTGCCCGTGTGGTCGGGGTCGGTGTTGCCCTTGTCGGTGATGTGGAACGGCTTTATGCACGGCGTTGGCTTGCCCGGGTTCACCGGCATGCAGGTGTTCGGCGGAATCCCGTCAACACCGGGCCGGGTGCCGAAGTAGTTGTCGAACGTGTGGTTCTCCTGAGTCAGGAAGACCAAGTGCTGAATCGGTGTCTTCGGTGCATGGCCGGTATCGGCTGCCGCTGTGCCTTCAACGAGCACCGGCGCCGACGCAACCAATGCAATGCTGGCCAGCCAGCTCGCTGCCTTACGAACCCGTGATGGGCGCCTCATGCGTGACCTGCCCATGGCGTTACCTCGTAGATGACGATGACCGGGGTCTGGACGACGTCGCCCTGCGCGTCACGAACGCCGATCGATTCGGTATGGACGACGTGACCGTGATAGCGGCGCACCAGGTCGAGTTCGTGCTCGGCGAAGAACGGCGACCGCTGTGCCGAGTAGGCATCCCAGACGATGTACTGAATCTCAACGCTGCGAAGGGCGAGGTCGGGGTTGGTGATCGGTGTGTACGCCGGATTCCGGTGCAGCGGGTTACTACTTACCGACAAGCCGGACGCCGCGCGGTGGCCGTAAAACTCCAAGATGTTGGCCATTGACGGGCCGAGGGTCATCAGGTGGGCGCCCTGCGGAGTGTTGCTGTCGACCCACTCACCTGCTTCGCGGCCGCCAGGGACGCCGCCCGAGCCCGCGAGGAACGTCGTCGACCGGTGGGTGGTGATGCGTGACCACGACGGGACGAACAGGCTGATGACGACCGCTATGCAAGCGGCCGCTTTCAGCCACGGCCCGAACCTGCGCAGCACTTGAGGGAGGTCGACCTGTACGAGAGCCCGAGCGGCCAGCACGGCGACGGCCGGCGCGACTAAGAGGAGGTACTGGAAGCCCTTCACCGGCCACACCTCGAACGCGACTGCGGGCACGACGATCCAGCTGATCAACAGGGTTTCGCGCCACGATGCCCGCCGCCACAACGGAATCAGGCCGAGTTCGGCTATCGCCACGACGGCCCAGCCGAACATCGGTGGCAGCACCTCGATGTAGAACGACCAGGAGTGGTTGGCGCGGCGGAAGAGTTGCCATACGAGGTACGACTTGGCGACCGGGCCGTGCCCGCTCACCGCGATCGAGATCGGGTAAGCCGCGAAAACCAAGCCCATCACGACAAGGCCGGCGAGCGAGGCGATCAGTTTGCGCCGCAATTGCGGAGTGAGCGCGAAGAACGCGTAGATCGATCCGAGCAACACGATGCTCGTCTCTTTCGCGAGCAGGCTCAGGCCCATGCACCCGCTCGCCGCAATGAACCACATCAACCGTTGCGTTCGGGCATAGCGGGCCACCAGCAGCAACGTGATGGTGGTGAACAGCACCATCGGACCGTCGAGTAACACCTGCCGGGTGACGATCACGTGGTACGGCATGACGGCGAGAATCCAGGCGGCCACCAGGCCGACCTTCGAGTCGTACAGCTCGCGGCCGAGCAGGAAGACGACGAGCACGGTCGCGACACCAATGCCGGCCTCGACCAGCCTGCCGGGTACGTCGTTCTCGCCGTGCCGATAGACCAGTGACAGCAGCGACTGCACGAGCAGTGGGTGTGCCCTGAAGATTGGGAACTCTGTGAAATGCGGGTTCCCCGCCAGTGACGCCGCTTGCCCGGCGTAGACGGCCTCGTCGCTGTTGTAGCCGAGCACGCCGATGTTGACGACGCGCAGCAGCGTGGCGACGCCCAGCGCAGACACCAGCCCGAGCGGCACGAGCAGCGAAGCAAGCACGCCGCGAGCGCGCTGCGCTGACCCCCTCTGGAGAACGAGACCGCGTAAGTCGATCTCTCGCTGGATGACCAACACGGCCGCGCTACCGAGGCTGAGACTTGCGACGTGGCCGGGTTGTGCCCGTGGGTACGAACGGCTCGGTTGCCGTCAGGTCAATGACGTGGTGCTCACCTGCCCCGTTACCGTTGCTGCCGCGCTTGCCGTTGGTACTAGCCGTGCCGTCGCTCGGGTGTTCTTCCGGTTCGACGATCGCCGTTGCGGCACGCCGCTCGGCGAGGATGCGCGAGATCTCGTCGGGCCAGCCGAAGTTGTCGGACGCGAGCCGCCGCACCTCGATCTTGTCGACGGCGCGCGCGAGCAGGTTGCGTTCCTTGATACGCAGCTTGTCGTAGTCGTCGCCGTCCAGTACCAACACCGGAGCGAAGTAGCGGAACGGCGGGAAGCCGTAGGCGTCGTCCGTATTGGCGATGAGTTCTTCGAGCGCGGTCGCTGAGTCGATCTCCTCGAGAGTGGGCGCTCCCCGTTCGATGATGAACAGGTCACGTACCTGAACATCGCGGACGACGTCGCATGCGACGAGCCGGTCGACGGCGTGCTTCGGCGGCGGAACGACCATTTGCGTCAACGAGTTCATCGACATGATCGGCACGTTCATCGTTCCGAGCCGCATGCCCCACTGCCTGCCCTCCTTCGAGTGCAACCGGCTCTGCAGGCGGAGGCGCTGCCATTCGCGGCGCGACAACTCCCCGGGCTCGACGGCGCGCAGCGTGTGGTGGCTGATGGTGAGCGGCTTCGGGTAGCAGTATGCGTGGGCATCCGGGTCGAGGATCGTCATGTCGTCGGACAGGAAGCGCGCACCGTGGTCGCGCAGCATGCGCAGGATCGTTCCGGTCTTCCCGGTGTCGGTCTTGGCCGAGAGCATCACGCCGACGCCGCCGAGGTCGACGCACGCCGAGTGCAGCAATACCCGGTCACGTTCGACGAGTACGTAGCGCAGCAGCGCCTCGATGACGTTCGTGTACGCCACATGTGGTGAACGGGCCAGAAGTGGACTCACGGTAAGACGAATCCGGTCGCCGATCTCGAGGCGGAAGTTCGCACCGAGCCGGCCGAGCTGCTCTTCGTAGCTGACCACGCCGCCATCGACGGCACGGCTCAAGACGATCCGCCGATGCACGCCCCTGCCGACGTCGCCGACCCGTACCTCGATGTCGAAGTCGTGCCCGAGCGACTGCGCACGGAAGTAGTCGAGTTCCGAGAGCTCGACCTGGCTGCCGACGTGCACGAGCCCGAAGATGTCGTAGCGGTACGGAAGATGCGAGCGCCAGACGTTGCGGGTGACCGCTTCCGCGTCGTCGTCGGCGACGAGTTCGAGAATCCGCTGCACCGGTGCGCCCTTGCATTCCGCCGACGCGTACAGATTCGGTGCGGTGCGGTCGACCGGCAGTGCAGGCACGGCGGTAGCGCTCGGCCGCTTCTTGAAGATGAGGCGGTCGGCAACGAGGAATCTCGTTGCGAACATCAACGTGATGACGATGACGTTGCCGACGAGGTAGTGCAGGCCGAACACCGAGACCGCCACCGCCAACAGCGGCACGCGCAACAACAGCGTCGCGTTGTTAAGTAACAAGAACTGCACGAACCTGCGCGGCATCGTGCTGCGCTTCGGCCCGGCGAACACGTATCTCTCGGTCCAGCCGAAGTTCCACGTCGACGAGAACTGGGTGGCCAACACCGAGCCGAACAGATAGTTCCAATGCAACGTTCGAGGGTCGGCGAACGCCCACAACGCTAGCGAATTGACCGCGATGCCAGAAGCACCGACGAGCCCGAAAGCGAAGGCGCGGGTGAGCTGGGCGCGCGGTTGGCGGCCGAGCAGCCAAAGCCGCAACAGCAGCAACTGCGACAAGAACCGCATGCCTTCGCCGATGGTCGCCTTGCTCTGACCTGCGTTACGTCCGGCGAACCGATAGGGCACTTCACGCACACGAAGCGGTCCGCAGCGTACGAGCAGTTCGAACAACACCTTGAAGCCGCGAGGCCGCAGCAGCGCGGTGTCGATGGCGCCGAGACGGACGGCGAAGAAGCCGCTCATCGGGTCGGTCGTGCTGCGCAACCGGCGCGGGAAGATGCCGCGCGCGAGGGCAGTGCACATCCGGGAAATCAGCTGCCGGCGTCGTCCGGCGAACCCGTCTCTCCCGTCTTCGTTCTTCGTGCCGACATAGCGCGTAGCGACGACGACGTCGAGGTTTCCCTTCTCGGTGGCCGCAAGCACCTGCCGCAACATCTCGGGCGGGTGCTGGAGATCGGCGTCCATCACTACTGCCCAGGGCGCCTGCGCATAGCGCAGCCCCGCCACCACCGCGCCGCTTAGACCTCCGACGCGTTCACCCGCGCGGCGATGCACGAGCCGCACCGGAATGGTCGAGGAGTCGGAGAGCTCCGTCACGACGGCGGCCGTCTGATCGTCGCTGTCATCGACGATCACGAGTTCGACCGGCACGCCAACGAGCGCTGCACTGACCCGCCTGACGAAGGTCGTGACGTTCTGCTCTTCGTTACGGGTCGGTGCGATGATGCTCAGTTGAAATCGGGACGCCGGCTCGGCGGCTTCGGTGGGCCATTCGACGGGTTGCGCAGTGAGTTCTTCAGTCACAGAGGCCTCCCGCCTCGAAAACACAGAGGCCTCCGGCCTCGAAGTCGACGGTGGCAGTGACTGGCATGCCCTGAAGGGCCGAAGGATTCGGAGCCCGATCCCTTGCTGACGCGTATGCGGCGACGGCCACGGTTCCCCTCCCTGATCGAACTGACCAGAAACGCACCGCCGCGACCCGCGAAACAGGACGCGAGAGCTCTGCTGCCTCCGGGCACAGAGCGCGGTCGAGTGCTGCAATGCCGCGAGCCCAAGGGGGCTCAGGTGGTTGCGTGCCGCATCTTCCCCCAACGACAGGTACCTAACCTACGAATTTCCGCTCAACTCGGGCCGAACGGAAGCAGGGAAACAGAGATCCTTTTTCCGGCACAGTGTGCATAAAGGACTTCTGTGCCCGAAGGTCGACATCCACCAGCGTCAAAGAGCGCGCAGCAGGCGAGAAACGGTCAAAAAGCCGTGCGGTGTATCAGTTTGGCGACATTCTTGAAGCCGTCCGGCCGACGCCCTCAAGATCATGGGAGGGCAAAGACGCGTATGCCCGTGCCTTCGCGTCACGAGCGTCGTGCCCGGCGAGCGCGGCTGCGGCAACCGCGCGACACTGCGCGAGGCTGAAATGCGTGAGAATGCCGCGGACGTCAGCGATTGCGCTCCAGCTCATCGACAGGCTGGTGACACCGAGGCCGACGAGCGCGACGGCGAGCAGTGGGTCGGCTGCCGCCTCACCGCAAACGCTGACCGGCTTGCGCAGCTCTCGACCGGCCTCGGCGGTGCGCGCCACGAGCTCGAGAACTGCTGGATGCCAAGGACTTTGCAGGTCGCTCAAAGCCCCGAGCGACCGGTCGGCCGCCATCACGTATTGGGTCAGGTCGTTGGTGCCGATGCTCGCGAAATCGCTCGCGGCGAGTACTGCACCTGCGGTCAGGGCGGCCGCCGGAGTCTCGACCATCACGCCGATGCCGATGTCTGCGGGCCAACCCGGGTGCGACAGCACCCGCGACCGGAACCATTCAGCTTCGCCGGCGTCAGTGACCATCGGCGCCATCACCGAAACCTGTGCCGACGACGCCGCCGCCGCGCGGGCGATCGCGTCGAGTTGGTCGGCGAGCACGTGGTCGTGGCTGCGTAGCGCTCGCAGCCCTCGAATGCCGAGGGCAGGGTTCGGTTCGTCGGACGTCGGCAACGTCGACAACGTCGACAAGAAGGGCAGCGGCTTGTCGCCGCCTGCGTCGAGCAATCGCACAACTACGGGCAGCGACGGAAACGCCGAAAGTACCGCGAGCAAGGCGATTTCCTGCTCTTCTGCGGACGGCGGTGTGCCGGCGCGCAGGTAGAGGAACTCGGTGCGCAACAGCCCGATGCCTTCGGCGCCGGCCGCGGCCGCGGGCTCTGCCTCGGCCGGGCTGCCGATATTCGCCATTAACGGGATCGCGACACCGTCCGCCGTCCGCCCGCCTTCGGTAGCGATTTCATCTCGCGCCGTCGCCGCCCCGAACAGCAGCGACGCATCGCCGGGTTCGGCGTCGAGCTCGACGAGGCCCATGGCGCCGTGCACCATGACGTGCGTGCCATCGGGCAGCGCGGTCGCATCTGCACAGCCGACGACGGCCGGGATACCCAGCGCGCGGGCCAAAATCGCCGTGTGACTGGTCGGACCGCCTTCGACCGTCACGATCGCGAGCACCTGGTCGCTGCGCAGCGACGCAGTGTCGGCGGGCGACAACGACCGCGCCGTGAGCACGAAGGGGTATCCCGGGTCGGGGATCTTCGGGAGCGCAACGCCGAGGCAGCCGGCCACGATGCGGTTGCGCACGTCGTCGAGGTCGGCGACTCGCTCGGCCAGGTAGCCGCCCGCCTGCCGAAGCGCGTCCTCGAAGGAGGCAAAGGCTTCCCACACCGCGCGGGCGGCGGTCGCGCCGGCCTCGATCCGCTTTGCGGCGTCGTCCGCCATCGCCGGATCTTCAGCCATCAAGGCCTGTGCTTCGAGCATCGCCCTGGCGGCGCCGTCCGTGCTGGTCGCTCGAACGCGAAGGTCGGTGGCGACGCTCGCCATCGCCGCGCGTGCGGTCGCGAGTTCTTCGGACGGCGGCAACCCGCTCGGCTGCTCGCTCGGCGCAGGCAGCTGGTCACCCATGCGGACGACGGGGCCGCGGGCGACGCCCGGGCTCACACCGACGCCCTGGAGCTGGCGGCTCAGGGCCGGCGAGCCCGCTTCCGCGGAGGAGGTCAGTTCCATGAGAAGAGGGGATCTCCGGCTTCGATGTGTCCGTGGGCGCTGCGGTCGACGAGCAGGTCGTCGGTGGCATCGAGGGCGATGACCGGGCAGATCGGCGAGAACCCCTGGTCGGCGACCGCGACCGGATCCCAGCTCACGATCGGCGAGCCAGCGACGACGTAGTCACCCTCGGCGGCGAGGAGTTCGAACCCGCTGCCGTCGAGCTGGATGGTGTCGATGCCGAGATGCACGAGCACCCCGTGGCCGTCGTCGGTCACGACGATGAAGGCGTGCGGCTTGAGCTTGCGCAGGGTTCCGGCGACCGGAGCGCACACATGCCCGGCTGTGCGCACCGGATCGACCGCCGTGCCGGGGCCGACCATCGCGCTGGAGAACACCGGATCGCTCACGCCCTCGAGGCCAACGACCGTGCCCGTCACCGGCGACGTCACGACGACCTTCATCCGAGTTGGTCCTCGATGTCTTGGGCGAGGACGTCGGCCTCGGGGCCAACGATGACCTGCACGATCGTGCCTCGCCGCGAGACGCCGTGCGCGCCCGCGGACTTCAACAAGGCCTCGTTCACGAGCGTGCCGTCACGCACCTCAGTACGCAGCCGGGTGATGCAGGGCTCGATCTCGAGGATGTTGGTGGCGCCGCCAAGTCCCTGGATGATCGCGAGTGCCTTCGCGGCGCTCGTGGTACCGCTGGCCGGGCCCGAATCGGGGTCCATCTGTAATGCCTCACCTTCTTGACAGGCCATGACGGTAATGGTCTAGTCCGGTCTGGACAAGACGGGCGCCACCGTCGAGACCTGCGACGCTTTCGTGACAGAAGGGTTTCATGACGGAGTCGACCCCGACGATCGATCCACGCAGCCCGGTGCCGAAGTATCACCAGCTGCAGGAAATCCTGCTCGACCTCGTCGAGACCGAGCTGGGTGTCGACGCGCCCATACCGTCAGAGCGGGAGCTGGCCGAGCGCTTCCGGCTCTCGCGGATGACCGTGCGGCAGGCGATCGACGGGCTGGTGGTCGAGGGTCGGCTGTACCGCGTTCAAGGCCGCGGCACCTTCGTGGCGCGGCAGAAGACCGACCTGCAGATCCGGTTGGCCTCGTTCACCGAAGACATGCGCAGCCGCGGGATGCGCGCGAGCTCGCGGGTGCTCGCCTTCGAGCGGATCGCGGCGACGCCCCAGCTGGCACGTGACCTGGAGATCGCGGTGGGCGAGCACGTGCTGCGGCTCGAGCGACTGCGGTTTGCCGACGGCATCCCGATGTCGGTCGAACGCACGCACGTGCCCGAGCGGCTGGTGCCCGGCTTGCTGGAGGCGGGTCTGGTCGGATCGCTCTACGCGACCTTGCAAGAGCAGTACGGTTTGGTACTCGACTGGGGCGAGCAGACGATCGAAGCCACGACGCCCGACCCGGCCGACGCCAAGTTGCTCGAGATCGGTCCCGAGGTGCCCGTGCTGTGGATGCGCCGCTACTCCTACGCGGGTCATCAGCGCGTCGAGTATGCGTCGTCCGCTTATCGCAGTGACCGCTACCAACTCTGGGTTCCGCTCGACCGGCCCAAGGCCGCTCACCGCTTCCCGCGGGCACACGAGGACGGCGGTGGCCAGTGAGGCTGCGATGACCGCCGTCAACGGGCTGAGCGCCGACGGGCTGCCGGCCGCGCCCCGCATGAACAACCCGGTGCTCGCGGTGCTCTCGCGCATCGGCCGCAGCCTCATGCTGCCGGTCGCAACCCTGCCGGCCGGCGCCTTGTTGCTGCGGTTCGGGCAGGAGGACATGCTCGGCGGTCACGTGCCGCACATCGCCGGGCAGCACTACGGGCTTGCGCAGTACGAGCCGTTCTTCTGGCTCGAGCACGTCGCGAACGTGATGCAGAGCGCGGGCAATCTGATCTTCGCGTCGCTGCCGCTGCTGTTCTGTCTCGGGGTGGCGGTCGGGTTCGCCAGGCGTTCCGACGGTTCAACCGCGTTGGCCGCGTTCGTCGGTTACCTGACGTTCAACGCGGCGAGCATGCAGTTGTTCGCCGGCTCGCGCATCAAGGAGCAGGTGCTCACACCGGTCGCTTCCGACGTCGGCGCGCCAGCGAAGAATGCGCTGCTTCCGGCCCTCACCGGCAACCCCACGGGCGTGCTCGGCGGTATCTGCGTTGGACTAATGGCCGCGGTGTTGTGGCAGCGCTATCACCGCGTGCGGCTCCCCGCCTACTTCGCTTTTTTCGGCGGACGTCGATTTGTGCCGATCATCGCTGCGTTCACCGGGCTCCTGCTCGGGGTGGCCTTTTCCTTTGTGTGGCCGCCACTGTCGGACGGCGTGATCCAGCCTTTCGGCAACTGGATGTCGCACAACGGAACGATCGGCGCGGGCGCTTACGGTTTCGTGAACCGGTTGCTGATACCGCTCGGGCTGCACCACGTCGTCAACTCCGTGGTCTGGTACCTGGTGCCGACGTGCCATGTCGGCTCGACCGTGGCCAACGGCGACTTGAACTGTTACTTCATCGGGCACGACGGGTCGGGCACCTTTATGGCCGGCTTCTTCCCGGTCATGATGTTCGGACTCGTGGGCGCTGCGCTGGCGATGTGGCGCGAGGCGAAGCCGAACCGGCGCAAGGTCATCGGCGGCATCATGATTTCGGCAGCGCTGACGTCGTTTCTGACCGGCGTCACGGAGCCCATCGAGTACGCGTTCATGTTCGTGGCGCCGGAGCTGTATCTGATCCATGCGGTGCTGACCGGCTGCTCGATGATGATCTGCAGCGCTCTCGGTATCAAAATCGGGTTCAGCTTCTCAGCCGGTTTTCTCGACTACGCGTTGAATTTCCACAAAGCCAACACGCACCAGCCGCTGCTGGTGTTGCTCGTTGGCGTCGTGTACTTCTTCGTCTACTTCTTCGTGTTCCGGTTCGTGATCCGGCGCTTCAACGTGCAGACGCCTGGCCGCGAGCCTGAAGATGAACCGCCTGCGGAGGTGCCTGCGGAGCCGGTAGCCGCCGCTTTGGGGTCGGCCGATGTGCGCCCGGGGCCGCCGCCGTCCCATCGTCCGGAGGTGCCGGCGACGGAGCCTGCTCCCACTCGTGCGGGCGCCGGCCCACCCTAGGTGTGGCGCCGTCGCTGCGCGCTGTGTGCAGCTTGGCTCGATTGGGTCAGGGAGGGCCGGCCCTGCCACTGAGACGAGGGCCAGCCCTCCCAGCCTACGGATTCTGCCTGGCCGGGAATCAGCTGCAGGTGAAGGACATCTTGTCGAAGCTCACGGTAGGCGCCTGGTCGACCGCGTTCCAGGAGACGTGAGCGACCTCGTGGCCAACCTCTACATGCACGACCCCATTCTCATCGACGGCCGAGAGGTTCGCGCTGGAAGTGAAAGTGTTGTTTGCGTTCTTCTCGTTGACGTTGAAGTTGCCCCAAACGGTGATTCGGCCGGTGTAGGTCAAGCCACGAATGTCGGCGACGACCGTGCCCTCCTCCGTGAAGGTGCCCCAAACCTCGTCACCACCCGGAAAGAACGTTACGTGCTGGACCATGTTGCCGGTTATCGTGGGTGTAACTTCCTCACCGGTGCAAAAGTCGGTGTCGCCGGTCTCTGTCCAAGTGCCGTGCTGGTGCAGTGTCTCGGTGACTGTGTGCCCTGTACCTCCGGCGGCGGCGAATGCCGGGCTGACGGGTACGGCAGCTATTACACCGGCCACACACCCAGCCGCCATGAACGCGCGTGTTTTCACGAGTTGTCCCTCCCTGGATCCTTGTCAAGACATGAGCCGCCATCGTCGTGAGTTATGCGCTTGAGCGCCATAGTCCGAGTGGGTGGCTCGCGCTGGGTGTGCGATCACTCACACTTCGGAGTCAGCCCGACGCCTCGATGGCCGCGAGCATCTCGCGCAGGATCATCGTGAGTTGTTCGCGCCTGCGCTGCGGCAAACCGTCCCACAACGTGGCCTCGGCGTCGGCGATCCCCGCAGCAGCCTGATCGATGCGCCGCCGGCCGGCCGCAGTGATGCGCACGAGCACACCCCGGCGGTCGGCGGGGTCGGGCTCACGGGTGACGAATCCGTGGCCGACCAATCGGTCGATCCGGTTCGTCATCGTGCCCGAGGCAACCTGCGTAGCGGCCATCAGGGCGCTCGGCGAGAGTCCGGACGGCGACTCGGCCGAGCGCAAGGCCATGAGCACCTCGTACTCCCAGACTTCGATATCGCACGCGCGCAGCACTTCGCGCCGTCCGATTTCGAGATGCCTGGCCAGTCGCAGCACCCGCTCGCTCAGACCCAGCGTCGATGTGTCGAGCGATGGTCGGACAGCTCGCAGGCGAGCAGCAGCGCGATCGATCTCGTCGTCCATGAAGCGAAGGTTATCTCGATGTCGAGATAACGGGCGCCGGGTCGAGGCGAGAGAGCCCATTCCAGGCGAGGTTCACGACGTGCGCGATGATGTCGTCGCGCTCGGGGGAGCGGGCATCGAGCCACCATTGGCCGGTGAAGGCGACCATGCCGACCAGCATCTGGGCGTACATCGGTGCCAGCGCAGCGCTGTAACCGCGCGCGGCGAATCCACGAGCCAGGATTTCCTCGACGCGCGCAGCGACGTCGTCGAGCAGCGAGGTGAGTGTGCCCGTCGACGAGCCGACGCCCGACCCGCGCAGCAGGATACGGAAGCCGTCGGTGCACTGCTCGACGTAGTCGAGAAACGCGCTTGCCGCCTCTTCGAGGAGCTCGCGCGGGTGGCCGCCCTGCAACGCCGCCGTCATCATTGACAACAGAAGGTCGGATTCGCGCGCCACTACAGCGGCGTAAAGGCCTTCCTTGCCGCCGAAATGCCCATATACAACGGGTTTCGAGACACCGGCCCGATGCGCGATTTCCTCGATCGAGGCGGCATCGAAGCCACGTTCGGCGAACAGCGCACGGCCGACGTCGAGTAACTGCTCGCGACGCTGCACCCCACTCATGCGTGACTTCTTGCGAGCTGGCGCAGCCGATCGTTGCGCGGGGAGGGTAACGGTCACGAGACCTGCGCGAGTTGGCGTTCTCGTTCGCGCTCTCGAACGAGGCGGGCTTGGATGCGTTCTGCCGATGGCCAGCGCACGTCATGCACCCAGCCGAACCTCTCGAAGAGCCAGATGATGCGGCCGCTGGAGTCGAGTTGCCCCCGCAACACACCGTGCCGGGCGGACGTCGGGTCGGCGTGGTGCAGGTTGTGCCACGACTCTCCCATCGAGAAGACCGCGAGCCACCAGACGTTGCCCGACTTGTCGCGGCTGCGGAACGGCCGCTCGCCCGCCGCGTGGCAGATCGAGTTGATCGACCAGGTGACGTGGTGCAGCAGCGAGACCCGGACGAGCGCGCCCCAGAAGAAACCGGTGACCGCGCCGGCGATCGACATGCTCCACAGGCCGCCGACCAGCGGTGGAGCCAGTAGAGACAGCAGAACCTGCAGCCAGAACAGCCGCGAGACCTTCACGATGTCGCGGTCGGCGATCAGGTCAGGCGCATAGCGGGTGGCGTCGGTCTGCTCCGGTTCGAACAGCCAGCCGATGTGGGCGTAGAGCAGGCCCTTGATCAGTGCGCCCACCGAGTTGCCGAAGCGCCAGGGGGAGTGCGGGTCGCCGTCGCGGTCGCTGAACGCGTGGTGCCGGCGGTGGTCGGCCACCCAGCGCACGACCGGGCCCTCGATCGCCATCCCGCCGGCGAAGGCCAGGGTCATGCGCAGCCAGCGGTTGGCCTTGAACGCCTTGTGCGTGAACAGCCGGTGATAGCCGACGGTGACGCCGTGACCCGAGATCGCGTACATCACGAACGCGATCACGATGTCGTGCCACCCGAGACCCCAGCCCCACATCACCGGGATCGCGGCGATCAGTGCGAGGAACGGCACGGTGACGAACAGCCCGAGGGCGAACTGCTCCCAGCCTGATTTTCGCTCGCCGCCGCGGGTCGCCTTCACATCGGCGGCCGCGTTCACCACCTGCGGTTTCGCTTGCTCGACCGTCGGCGTGACCTCGGCGGTCTCCAGCGTCGCGGGCCCGGGCGGTGGCGTCATGGCGGCTCCAGATCGGCGTGAGAGGACAACAAGCTACGCAACCGTAACTTATGGTCGCCCGGCGACGACTGTCCAGAGATCGCACGTTGCCGTGTGATGTCAATCGTGCGAAGGCGGCGTTCATGATTCGCTAGCGTTGTGCGGTCAAACCGCCGCCTTCGCAGAGGGATCACCGCGTGCCCGTCACCGTCGTCATCGCCGCCCACAACGAGGCAGGCGTGATCGGGCGTTGCCTGTCCGCGATCCTCACCGACGCGCAGCCAGGCGAGATCGGTGTTCTCGTCGTCAGCAATGGCAGTACCGACAACACCGCGCACGTCGCGAAGCAAACCGGCGCAGCTCTCGGTCACTCCGTTGAAGTGATCGAGGTGCCCGTCGCGTCGAAGATCGCGGCGCTGCGTGCCGCCGAGACCGCGCTCGCGAGCCGGCCGGGCATTCGCATTTACGTCGACGCTGACGTCGTGCTTCAGACCGCCGTCGTTCGGTTGCTCGTCGACGCGGTGCAATCCGACCGGCCTCGCCTCGGTCTTGTCACCCCGGACGTCG
>Ga0105240_10003309_pt1 | contig 25187 bp, 27 predicted proteins | sample KBSC54metaG_FD_80426 | JGI IMG/M metagenome (GOLD analysis project Ga0105240, IMG submission 80426) | Corn rhizosphere microbial communities from Kellogg Biological Station, Michigan, USA - KBS C5-4 metaG | ecosystem: Host-associated > Plants > Roots > Rhizosphere > Soil | place: Michigan, USA...
CGGCCGCGATGATGATGGCGATGATTAATATAACAAATAACATAGGGAACGAATTATTAAAAGTGGTAAATGGGCGGCCTGTAAGTCTTTGATGGTGGCGGGTGTTAAGCGATCTAGCCGGCTGGCGAGCTATAACCCACCGGGACCGCGGGATGGGCCTTCGTCATCCCGCTTTCGAGGGGGCCGCGGTGGCGGTGGTGGTTTGAACAGCGCTTCCAGAATTTTTCGGAGGACCGAATCGGAGAGCTTGATGATAGAGTCAATTTTTATCACGTCATTGGGATCGTTGACGCGCCGGAATTCCATTTTTTCGGAGTCCAGGTGATATTGCTTACCATCTATCTCGGTGCGTGGTATAAGCCCCGCAGGATAAATGACCCTGCCACCATCTTTGGGTAGATTGCGCAGTACTTCTGCCGGGTCTTCTCCAAAGGCTTTAGCTCCCAGTCTCGGATTCAAAAACAGCAGGTCGGGAAACTCCACGTATTTGACCTCGGCGGGTAGCTTGGACGGTATTTTCTCAGGATTGTACAGGCTTTTGGTCTTTGTATCATATAAGAACCTGACCAGCACCATGGGCGACTCGGTTTTATGCCGCTCCATGTCGGAGAAGGATATGGATTTAGAAGGGTCCTTTGTATACTGCAGCGCCGTCCGATCATCGGACACCCGGTAAATGTCTCCGGCGAGGCTTACGTCTAAATATGTTTGGTCCATGGAGAGTAATGCGTTTGCGGGTGAGGAGAATTAGCGGCTGGCCCCTGTGCGCTGCTGTTTGCCGGGATCGGGATCCATCTTGCGCGGCTTATGGGTTGCAGCAGGAGCCGTGTTGTTGAGCATCTGGTCGATCTCTACCTGTGATCGTTGAATGCGTTGCCAGACTACGGCGTCCATATCACTAAAGAGGGGCAGCCAGGCAGTGGTGGTATGGGGGGAATAGATATCTTCCGGCTTGGGAACATTTTTGTACTGCAGATGGTAGTCGAAGTATATCTGGTGTTGGTTCATTGAAAAATCCTCGAAGGAGATCCTGTTTTTCGGGTTATTTACCTGCCGCAACTCCAGCTTCATGGTATCGACAAAAAACTCAGTGCCGAAGATTTTCTGCCGGGGAATTTCCCGGGCCCCGTATATGCCGGCCGACGTAAAATCGACGAAGTCCAGCTTTACGATGTCGGGCACCTGGCGGTTGGTCCCGCCTATGAATTGTTCGTGAGGTATCTCCAGCAGCTTTACCGTCGGCGGAAGGATGACGCGGGTTGGTTCTATGACATAGAAGTCCTTTGCTTCGGTGTCATAGAGTATGCGCCGGTGTGTGGCTATCCCGCTACCCGTGACAAGGGGCTCCATTTTTTGAAAGGGCAGCAACTGCTCCCCTGTGGCTTCCGATACCAGGCCGCCCCGGCGTAAATCAACGCCGAAACGATCTCCGGCCAGCAGTACCGTATCTATTAATTGTTCCATGGCGGTGTTGGATTTATTTGTTAGCAAGGGAACCGTCAGGCCTGCTGGCACGCAGGGACAGGAATGTCTGGCGCCGGTGGCACACTATGGCGGAAGGGATTTGACGCTGGGCAGCTTTTTTCATAAGTCCGTACTGGCCGTATTGGTGGCTGTATTTGAACGTGAGGGAAAAAAGGCCAAAACCCATGGCCAGCGTCATGGCCACCCACAGGTAAGGCGGGATGCCAAGAATATAGCCTACTGCAAAAATTAAGAGCAGGCAAACCAGGCCGATGGCCAGGTAGGAGATATACTGACCCTTGAGCCCTTTGAACTCGATGGGCTTATTGATCCCACGGTTGATCGTATAAATGGTGTTGGACATAAAATGAAGTTTTTTAAAAGAGCGGGAGGGTATAACACCCAGCCCGCTCAGAGGAGTAATTGGAGAGGAATAAGAGAGAAGCAGTTTTTAAAGCATAAGTACTAGCCAGGGCCATGGACGTAGGTTTCAACTATCTCACAAATGGCCAACCTTAGTACCTCGTCCGCTGCGGTTGCAGGCCTAAATGCAAACTTTGAAAATGTCGGCTCGCATAGGTCGATGAGGCGGCTGACCTGAAGGGTAAGCGTTCCCATCTCCCGCCACCGCGCATATGGCCCTGGCTGATACGTTGCTAATATTCCGGCGATGTAATGATACCGGGATGGTCGAAGGCTGCGGGTGAGTAAATCACTGCAGACAATCTCAATCCTGGCTACCGGTAAACCTTTTGTTAAAAGCTGTTCTCCTATCCTGCTCACCTGTTCTATTGATCCGGATAACAAACGGTCCAGCTGGTCCTTGGTGCGGCCCTTGATGAGCAGCTCTGGTGCCTGCCGGGTGATGTATTCAAATAGCAGTTCACGCAGGCGATCTTTCATAGCGGAGTTAGGCCACTTTAAAGAAGCCGCGCAGGATAGTGGCTACCACAACCAGGAAGATGCAGCTGCCGAACCACTGACTCGCCACTTTGGACGTGTCCTGGTCGCCACTATTCCATTTTGTATAAACTTTGGTAGCCCCGATGAGCCCGAGAACCGCGCCCACGGCATACATCAAGTCGATGCCGATAGAGAAATATTTTTTTACTTCGTCCGTTGCATTGGTAACGCCCGCGGCGCCATCCTGGCAATAAGCTGCAAGGGAAATAAGATTTAAAAGAACTGTAAGGGTGAGGATGGAAAGTCTTAAGTAATACTTTCGGCCCACACATTTTATTCTAACCGCACAAAACCGTTTCATACCTCGTTAAAATGTGATGGTGATAAATGTTGAGAAAGAACTTTATGAAAAAATGAAAAGGGCCGGGCGGGCCCGTAACCCCGCACCTACTGTCTCTCACTGCCGCCCGGGCACCTTCTCACCCCTATTCGGGTTGTTCCCACAGGGTGTCAGTTTCAGCGCGCGTGATATCAAGATCACGGTCTACCTTAGCTGCTTTGATGATGATATTTCCAATGGCTGATTTAAAAGCTACATCGCTGAGTATGGGGTACAGGATGACGTGTTTGCTGATCTCGGCCATCATGGATGCTTTATCGGGATAGCTAATGTGATCGCCGATGATGCGGTCGATATCATTGGCCAGCATTTGGAGGGCCTCGAAGCTGTGGTCCTGTTCTGCGTCTTCCTGATCCCAGTTCTCGGTGTCTTCTTCACTTTCGGCCGCTGCAACATTGGCAGCAGCAGGTGCGTAGGGCGCCGGTTCCGGATGCCAGAACACTTTTTCTTTTACAGCATTGTTTTCGCTGGGAGGGCTCATCGGGTTGCTCTTACGCTGGGGGATCACATTGATCTTGCGCAAGAGTATCAACCCGGCATAGTACACACCTATTCCGGCGGCGGAGTAGGTGGCAAACTGCGCCCACGAGATGTTGTTGACGAGCATGTGAGTAATTTTTATCGATTACTAAATCATTGTTTCGTCACAAAAGTGGCTTTCAGCGCAGGCGAAATCTGTGAGCTTTCCGTAGCTGGGGGAAATAAAATTTAAAGGGCTTTCTCGTCATCTTCGTCCATGCGCCGCAAGAGCGCATTTCGGACGCTGTCAAAAAAGGGTGTTCTGCTTTTTTTGCGGATCCGCATGTCTTCATAGTATTTGTAGATCGTGTTCTCAATCTTAACCCCGAAGACTTCCTGGAAGTAGCGCGCGATTTTTTTTACTTCTACCTTGGTGTTATTAAAGACCCCAAATTCCTGCAGCCCATAGATCAGTTCTGCCAGGGCTGTGATGGAGCCGGTCCAGACGAGCTTTTCCCCCAGTGGGACACTGGCCTTGTTATCGCCAGCTAAGCCACGGTGTTGGTCGTTTAGATACGACAGCATCAGCCGGTGACTGTGGATGCAGGCGATCTTAAAGCTCATCCGGGCGTAGTAGCGCTTGTCGTAGAACAGCGGGAAATCCCCGTCTATAAAGGGCAGCTGGTCGTTGGTATTACGCAGATAGTAATACTGGTCCAGGTGGGTGGACTCCAGTAAGAAGTACTGGAAAAAGTCGCGGTGCAGCTGGGAAAATAAGCTGATGCGCTTTCGCTCCTGTTGGTAGAATTGCAGTTTTTGTTCTGCGGATGCCATCTCGCACTTGCTTTCAAATTGCAGCAGGCGGGCATAGAACAGCAGGCGGCCATCAAACTCCGGGCGGATGGCTTTAAAAAAACTGATTTCCTCCGCGGCGTCTTTAAAGGAATGGGTGTCCAGATATTGATTGAGCTGCTCAATATAAGCGTTGATCTGGGCGATGTTGGTCGAGATGGCTCTAATAGAGTTTCCTTCGTTTTTTAAGATAGCGCCGGTTACCTCCAACATCTCTAGGGTGAGTTGAGATAGGTTCCTGTCCATTGGCAAGATTTTAAAAGATAAGCCGGTACAGGGATTGGGGGGGCCATCAAAAAACCAAGGACAAAAAAAAGAATATGCGTTCCTGTTACCATGGGGACTAGGTTCAACGGAAGGCTGCACCCAGCTGGGAGTAGCTGGGCTTCAATGCACTATGAAATCAAAAAATTGGGGAAAGCGGCCAGTTTACTGGTGGGAAGAGGGCGTGCGTATGGGCAGCCTGCAGGGTGGCTGCGGTTAGAAGATCATTGCAGGCTTAAAAAGAAGAGAGGAGGAAGCTGCAGGTTACCAGCCGCGGATAATTTCCAGCCACTTAATAACCCTAACCCGGACCGCGTGAATGGCGGATGCTTTCATGTTGTTGCGGTTGCCCTTGTTGCGCAGGCTTTCGGCTGATACGTCGTCGGAGCCGACGGTGTTAAAGGCATTTGAGACGACACGGTAAATTTTTGACCGGTTGGTATCGGTGATCACGCCGTCCTTTATAAGCAGTTCCACCACCACGGGCAGTTCGTAGGAGGACAGCGCGGTATCTATCTTCTCAAAAGATCGGCCTTCGGGCTGGCCATTGAGTTTTGACTCCTGGTAGGTGATCTCCGCTTCAATGAAGGCTCGGATTTGTTGGTTGACAGGCGCCTGTTCCCCGGGCAGTAAAGAGGCGCCGGGGCGGATGATCACCTGTTGAAGCATCCGGATGTAGAGCCGAAGCACCTTCACCTTTGCCTCCGGGTTGGGCAAGCTATCTAGTTTTTCCATCAAATTCAACACGCAGAAGGAGATGTACTCTGGGGAATTAAAGTTGTAATGAAGCAGGACCACATTGAGCAGGACATTGGTCCTGGACTCATTGAAGGGAATTTCCTTGAGCTGATTGGAAAGAATCTTTAAAAAGTGGATGGTATAGGTATCCAGATCGACCTGGTTGCGCAGCTGCTTTAAATCTGCGGAGAATTCCCGCAGATAAGACAACTCATAATAGGTGATACCTGCGGGCTGGGAGGCCCTGCTGACAAGGGGTTTGAGGGCAATGGAGAGCAGATGCTTATCGACCCGGGTAGAGGCATAGAGTTCTTGAATCTGACTAACGGTTTTTTCCATTTGGCGACCGACGATCTGGCTATGCGTATAGGGTAGCGGTGTTTGCGGGTTAAAATACCGCCCGAATCGCTGGCTAAATCCATCGATGGCCGTGGTCAGCTGCTGGCAGACATTATCGTAAATGGGAGGCGGCATCCTGCCGGCGCCGGCTTTGGATCCATACCGGAAGATACTTTCTACCAGATCGTTAAACTTGCCTTGTAAAATATGAACAAACCGGCTTACTTCCACTGGATCATGAATGCGAGAAATACTGTTGAGTGATTGTTGGAAAAATTCGGCCAACATCCGGTCAAACTCGGCGGCCCACTGCTGCCAGCGCAATTCCTCCTGGGAGAGTTCATGATAAGGCAGCGATATAAACTCGCTGACGAGTCTTTCAATGGCAATAAATAGTTCATCCATAGCAATCAGGTATTAACGGGATTCGGCTTGTAGGGCAGGCATGTCCTGGGCATGGGGTAGCGGAGGTGTACTACTATGGAGGCTTAACGCAAAAGAAGAGCTTCTAGGGCCATCTTACAATTTACAAAAAAATGACTAAAGATTAAAATGGGATTAGAATTTGACAAATCTAGGTGCATGCAGCAGGGTGCAGATAGGTAGTGGGATCGGTTCCGGCAAGTATCGCTTTCCCTGCCGATTGACGAGAAAGCCTGTACGGTTGCAGGGAAAATAGGAATGGAAATTTCATGCTGCTGGTTTCCTTTAAAGGCATTGCTGTTACTCATTATTGATAGAATGGATCGTTTGATTCAACAGATGGATATTGGTAAGGACCGGAAAAAAGATTGTGATCATTATCACAAAACCGGTTTAGACGGCCCTTTCATAGCTATAAGATAAGAAACGGGTTTGTCCATTGCTCACAAATGAATTTTAAATGTTATTACTATATTCGGCGGTAGCACAACTATTTTTTAATAACCCTACCCTGAACCATTGATGGATAGAATTCCCTACGAAATCTTCGTCTCCAGTAGCCGAAGTCTCCATTGGCTCGATGGCTCCCCCAATACCTGGACCCAGCGAAGATTACTTGGAGCAAAAAGGTACCATGCCGAGGTAGCCGACAAATGCAGGATAATATTAGAGCTGATCCCCAGCGCATTTGGTATGTGTTGGATCGCCCATTATACCGCCCTGAAGGACCTATCGCTTCTTATGACATCGGAAGGCGATAAGTTCAACCTATTTTTTATACTGGCAGGGGAGGTCGAGTACAGAAGTCAGGCGCAGGCCGCGACGGCCACCCAATGGCAACTCAATATTGTAAAGGCGTCTTCCATCAATCATGAGTTGCTCATCAAACAAGACAAGGGCTTGATTGCGCTGAATCTTTTCATACAGACAAAGATGTTGAAGGCCTATCAACATACGTTTCCCATCCTTATCAAGTGGTTATTGTCTTGGCAGGAGAATAAAGACACTACGGCTTTAAAGCATAATGTAGATGATGATGGTCGCCTTCAGTCCATCGTGGATGCCTGGTGGACGGCAGGACTGCCGTCAGATGAGCGGGAGATAGAAATGGAACGATTTACCTTTCAGGCCTTTGATCAGTTAGAGATGATGCTGGTTGCCGAAAAGGTCGCCAGTGAGACCGAGTTAAATTCGTTGCGTAAGGTAAGAGCGCGCCTGCTGGCCAGCCTTTTCCACCTACAACCACCATCGTTATCGGAATTGTCCCAGTTAGCTGGAATGCATTTTAAGCGGCTGGAGCGACTCTATAAGGCAGTCTTCGGCATGACCATGTCTCAATTCTTTCAAGAAGCCCGGATGGAGGCCATTTACAGGAGGTTGTGTTGTACCACAAAGTCACTCGTAGATATCTCGCTGGAATTTGGTTATGATGAGTATTCTCCTTTCAGTGCAGCTGTCCGACGGCGCTTTGACCAGACACCTACTGAAATTCGCCAGTCAGCCAAAATGGAAGGATGTTAGTTGTCCATCGCTCACAAAAAAATGTACCATTGCTCAAAAGAATTAGTACCATCGCTCACTATAGCGTTATCAATTTGTTCATGTAGCTTTGCATCATACACACGTCGTTCATCACAAAACCAGGGAGAATACAGAACTTAAAATGCCAGCTAAAGAGAGGCAATGAGTATCTTTTGGGCCCAGGATACTAAACATCCAACGAAGAGACGCAACCAAGCCAGGTTAATTTTTGAGAAATGTAAAACAGCAGCGATTTTAGAGATTTTATAGTTCACACATCCCCCATTTTTTCTACTCCTGTTTTTTCACCTCCGCTTGTTAGGAGCGGGATGGCTATTCCTATGCCCCTGATCATTGATTGACTAACGCCATCGAACATGAAAAGATCAACAGCAATACAATGGCTATCCGCGTTTTTTATATTGCTTTTCACGTATGCTTCCGCAATGAAGCTACTGGAACTGGGACAATTTAAAGCGCAGCTGGGGCTATCTCCGCCACTGAGTGCCTATGCCGGCTGGTTGGCCATTATGGTGCCAGCCTTAGAGCTACTGGTTGTAATAGCATTGCTGTTTCCCAAGACACAGTTATGGGGTTTCTATGGTGCTTATGTCCTCATGGTCATGTTTACCACATATATCATCATCATTTTAAAGTTCAGCCAGTATGTCCCCTGCAGTTGCGGGGGCGTACTGCAGGACATGACCTGGGGCCAACACCTGGTTTTCAATGGCTGTGCCACCGCCTTGGCGGCAGCTGGAGCGTTGTTTTACCCCGAGGCTCCTTCGCGTAGCTATGTGCTCGGATCATGGATCCTCCAACCGTAAACGTAGGCCCGTGTCCTATGTCCCTTTTCAACCCTCGCAAAAATTAGGATCCTAAGTATAAACAAGAATTGTTCACACAAAAAATTAAAAAGAATGAAAAAGAGAAATTTCTTCTTTGGTGCTGCCGTTGCTGCAGCACTGCTGGGCGCCATGGCTACCGATGCGCATGCCAGACGCCTGACGGGTTGGGCCATTGTCAGCGGCCTTTGTACCCAGGTTAGCACCATTCCCAACGATTGTACGCAGACCGCTGGTCAGCCTTGCACCAATGCATTTTTCAATAAGTCCGCGACCAACCCGGCGCAATGCGTTGATCCCCGCTATAAACCACTCTAACTGGTCTATGGTAATTGATCACGGCCGGCAGCATCCCCCGCTGCCGGCCATTTTATGGCTGCAATATGAAAAACAAAATAAAAGTATTGGTGATCCTGCTTTGCGCAGGTGTAGGCGTGATGGTCGCTTTAAACGCGCTCTCAGGCTGGAAGACCCGCGTTGGTGGCGCTTTCGTCCGCAGCTACCCGCCTCATTTTCTCACCGCTGGCCGTGCCATCAACCTGGGCGTAAATTCTTACTATTTCGCCGGCGCTGCTGGAGCAGACATCCTGTTGGGTAATTATACCAATCCCAGGGTTTTGCTGCGGGTAAGCCTGGCTAAGATGGATACTTCAAGGACGCTGCTGGACTTCCCTTCCCAGCGGCCGCCAACGCTTAATGCGCGGGTATCGGTGATGGGGCCCGCGGTGATAGCTACCGACGGATCACAGGGTCTTATCTTTCGCGGCGATACGAACAGGTTATGGTTAGCCGATAGCCTGGGAACTTTTGACTTTAACCAGGCCTGCGTTTTTAGTGCCCAGACCATCGGTCTTCGTTGCTATGATGGAAATGTCCATCAAAATGTACTCAGCCTTTATAATGGAGTCTCCAAAACGGCCGCTCCCCGTCCGGGCCTGCTCACCCGGCAGGTGGACGGGGTCTTTTGCACCGAAGGCAAGTTGCTGCGCAATGCAACGGCATCCCTTTTTGTATACGTATATTTATTTCGCAACGAGTACCTGGTGCTGGATTCAAATATGGTCTTGCGTTATCGTGGTCATACCATTGACACCAATTATACAGCAAAGATCAAAGTGCAAACGCTGGACGGCGGCGCCAGAACCCAAATTGCAGCACCGCCGGTATTGGTCAATCGATTGGCCGCTTCGGAGGGAGGTCGTTTAATAACCGTTTCTGAAGTATTGGCAGACAATGATCCTGCCGAGGTTTTAAAAGATTATGGGATAGCCGATATCTATGATCTGAGCAACGGCAAATATGAAGCGAGTTTTTACCTGCCCAAGTTGGGCCATAAGCGGCTTTCCGATATCTGGATATACCAGGGGGTGTTGTATGCGATGGAAGATGAGTATTTATATTCCTACGCGCTTCCGGCACCCAATGCAATAAAATGAGCCATGGGTTTATCCCATGGCCCGTAAGTGGTCGGGTTGTCTGCCGGTCGCTTATCGATTTGAGGCAGGTGCGCGACCTATGTAATAAAGAGAGCCCACGTCCTTCTAATGCATACCGGCTACCATTAATCTCCGATCACGATCACCCGCATGGGCGTGGTGGTCTTGGTAAGGGAGAAGCCCTGTAGCGCCAGCGCCTGTTTTAATTTTTGAAAGTCTTCATTATGGGTAAGGGAAATATGAAGTTTTTGGATACCACCAGTGGCATCAATAAAAGGGGGCTCCATGGGAAAAGCGCAGTAAAATTTATACACCAGGAAGCTACTGCCAAACCCGTCGAAGGAAATTTGGCCTGCATCACTATCATCGTCTGGTTTGCTGGTAGTGCTGTGGCGGGGGATTTTTCCAGGATCCGCTACGGTGAGCTTCCAGCAAGGCATGCGCCGGGTTTGAATGGTGACCCGGTATCCAAATACGGCTTGCAATTGGGCCTTCATCACTGCCTGCCGGCGGGTGGCATCCGTGATCGTGTCGGGTGTTGCCTGGTAGTAATAATAAAGCGTAGGGCTGTCCTTGGTGCCGAAGGGTTGGGTGCGACGGGTCTCCAGGAGTGGCTCTTGCCACAGCCTCCCATAAGAACTCTCAAAGCCATAGGAGGGATAATAAACCACCGTGTCTCCATAAGCAAGGGTGTAGAGCTTTGCAAGGGTGGCCCCTGATGCGCGGATAACGGTATCGGGCATACGGGCGCTGATCATGCTGGGCACAAATTGGCCCATCTCCGGTTTCCAACGAGCCAGGTAAGAGATGGCGATGGGCGGTTCTGCCGATGCGGATGCCAGTTGGCTGGCCGGGGATGGCTGGTTAAAGACCGACAAGTTTGCATCATTGCGCTTTTTGTGCTCGGCGACGGCAGCGTCGAGGACAGGCAAAGGCTGGCCTGCTAAAAATGCGCGGAGATTTTCACGGGATAGCTGTTGTCTTCCTTGCGAAAAGTAACGCACTACCCCGCTGGGGTCAATCCAGGTATGCTGGCCCAGCGGCGCACCAGGTCCCACCATCTTTATATACAGCGAGGTATCCTTTGGAAACGGCAATCGCCCAAAAGGCAGGTAGTGGGTAGATAGCAGCCGGTCGATGGTCTTGTTTACCTTTGGCGTCAGTTCCATGGCCACCGAGATGATTTGCAGCCGGTCGCCAAACTCCTGTTGCAGGGAGTCCAGGTAGGGCATCTCCGCGATACAGGGGGCGCAATAGGTGGTCCAAAAATCTAAGATGATAGCCTTGCCTTTAAAGCTGCCTGTTGAAAGCTGTGGACTGGGATAATTTAGAACTTCCGTGAAGGTATAGGCCGGCAGGGAGTCTCCTGGCATGATCTGTTGGGCGCCTGCCGGCATCACGTTGCCCAGTAGCAACAAGAGCAGGATGTTACGATAGTTAAGCATGATGATAAATTTTATAAGGCGGGCCATGTGCCCGCCTTTGTTACTGATAGCCGTTGTTTTGCGTCAAGTGGTTGTTATTAGTGATTTCTTTTCGTGGAATAGGATAAAGGATAGCGGCCGGATTCCAGGTTCCTCCTTTAAGGGATGGCAGTACGGTACCGGCCAGCTGCCATCGCTTCAGGTCCATCCAGCGATGCCCATACTCGCAGAAGAGCTCCAGCTGGCGCTGCCTGCGAACCTGTTCCATCACAGCGGTGGGATCACTCTGCGTAAAGGCGGTCAGTCCCGCGCGCAGACGGATGGCGTTTAGATCGGCAGTGGCGCCTGCGACATTGGCTTGCTGAAGCCTTGCCTCCGCACGGATCAAATACATTTCTGCCAGGCGAAGCACGGTTGTAATTTCTGGAAAATCGGTACCGCCGACAATGGTTTGCACTTTATACTTAAAAGGAAAATAGTAGGTGCTGGCCCCGTCGTTGTAGGAGCTTATCCAGCTTGTTTTTCGCAGGTCGCTGGATTCGAAACTATCCAGCAAGGATGGCCTGAGTGCCTGGCTGTTGGGTGCCGTGGTAAGGATATTAAAGTAGCCGTCGTAGGTCGGCTCAGTAGGCGTTACCGCCGACAGCTGCCAGATGGCCTCCTGGCTGGCGGGCGTAAAAACGGTGGCCGGATCATCTGCTAATTTAAAAAGCGGATTTGCCTCCAATAGCCGACTAGCGGCCGTTTCGGCGGCTTTCCATTGGCCGGTATACAGGTATATCCTGGCCAGCAGTGCATCCGCCGCCCAGCTGGTGGGCTTAGCCCGGGATCCGCTGTAAGCATCGAAACTGGCGGGCAGCTGGCTGGCGGCATCTTCCAAATCACGGGAGATGGTGGCATAGACAGAATCTACCGGACTTCGATACAGCCGGTTATTAACCGCGTAATCAGTGGAGAGCGCCAGCGGTACGTCGCCGAAGAAGTTAACAAGGTAGAAATAACAAAAGGAGCGGATAAATTTTGCTTCCGCCTCCAGATGCTTTTTAACCGGGGCGCTTACGCCTGTGGCGTGCTCGAGGCCTTCCAGGGCCGCGTTACTCATGTAGATATAGCTATAGGCGCCGGACCAGAAGTTGTAAATGTTATTATTCTGGGAGTTAAGGCTGTTGGTATAAAACTGCACCTGGTCGCTGACGGGTAAATAATTGATATACTCATCCGACGATAGCCCCGCATATAAGGTGGTAAACCAGTTGGCAAAACCAGGGTTTTCCATCATCTTACTGTAGATGCCGTTGATTGCGGCGGTGGCGGTAGCATCATTGTTATAAACTGTTTGACTTACCAGCTGCGTGGGAGGGGGACCAGGATCCACAAATTTTTTACAACCAATGGTCTGCAGGAGCAGCACGGCCGCAAGAAGGATCATTATATTTTTTCGATGGTTCATTTTCATTGAATTTAAAAGGTGACTTTAATGCCGGCGGTCCACATTTTCAGTGGTGGCAGGTAGAACATGTATTGTGTTTCGGGGTCCATGCCTTTAAAGCCGGTGATGGTGAGGATATTTTGCCCTTGGATAAAAATCCGGGTGCTGACCAGGTGAAGGCGGCTACAGGTAGCTGCAGGCAGGCTATAGGCCAGCAGGAGATTTTTGAGCCGGATAAAAGAGGCATCGGAAATGGCGCCATTTCCATAATACACTGCGTTCATAAAGCCGTTATAGGCATCACTGGCGTAGTCTTGGGTGAACCGCTGGACAGGGGCTTGCTGACCTGCATGCTGCCAGCGATCCAGTACCTCAGTGGGTTGGTTGCCATAAAACCCGGGCGCGTTCGCGGAGGTACCCAGGTAGTTGTATCCAGTTTGTTTTACGAATTGAAATAAGAAGATCAGGTCCCAGTGTTTATATTGAAAACTGTTTTCCAGTCCTCCATACAACTTCCTACCGACGCGTTTTGCGGCAATAAGATCATTGGGATAGGCAGGATTTACGGTGGCTTGCCCGTTGGCAGCACTGGCGAACTGATAGGCCCCCGTGGCTGGGTCTACACCCAGCGATTGAAAGAGCCTTTTGGTGTCCAGCGACTTTCCAATAATGTAGGTGTTGGCATAAGAGGAGCCCTCCAGACCTGGGAAGGAAACCAATTTGTTGTTTGGGATGGTCAGGTTAAAAGCGGTCTTCCAACTAAAGTGCTTGCCGGAAAGGTTTTGACTGGTGAGCTCCATTTCCCATCCGGTGTTTTGTATGGTAGCCGGCAGGTTGTATTGCACACTTGTAAAGCCACTGACTGCCGATAGCGGATAGCCGACCAGTTGGTTGGAGCTTCTATTGTTGTAGTAGCTGATGGTATAAAACACCCGGTCCTTGACAAGACCTAATTCTAAGGCTACCTCCATTTTTTTATTGGTTTCCCAGCTGTAATTGGGATTGAGCAACCGCACCGGATAAAGCCCAGGTGCGCCCAGGTAGGGATGTTCGGTAGGTTGATACCCATTCAGGTATACGTAATCGCCAATCTTATCATTGCCGGTCAACCCGTAGCTGGCCCTGAGTTTTCCAAAACTTAGCACCCGCCCCAGGCCGGCGGCAAAGGGTTCTTTGGTAAAGACCCAGCCGGCGCCGATGGCGCCGAAGTTAGCAAACCGCCGGTCTGGCCCGAACCGGCTGGAGCCATCCCTTCTGCCACTCACCGAGATCATATAACGGTCTTGCCAATCATAGGACAGCCGGCCAAAGAATGCATTATACCGGTAGAGATATCCGTCGCTGGCATCCACGTTTAAGATGGTAGCGGCCTTGATATTTCCCAGCAGGCCGTCGCCGGCAAATCCGGTAGCAGAGATAGATTGGGATTGGTCACTGGTGGATTGAAAGGTAGCCCCTATCAATGCTTGCAGTATGCCGCCCACGATGGCCCGGCGGTAGTGCAACTGCGGCTCCAGGTTCCAGGTTTTGACGCTGTGGTTTGCATAGGTGGCGCTACCGGAGGTAAGACCAAAACCGGGATAAAAGGAAGAGAGCGGATAGCGCTTTTGTTCATCCACCAGCAGTTGATTATAGCCGGCATCAATCTGCAGGCGCAGCCCTTTGTAGATGCGGTAATCGAAGGTGGTAGTGGCCACCAGGTTAGTCGTGTGTATTTGATAGGGCTGCTTCAGTGCTGCATAGGGGTTGATAAAAGATCCCCCGAGCCAGTTCAGCGCTCCGGTGGAATCATAGATGGACGGTGCGTCTGGCGGCAGGTTGGCAATCACGGAGGTGGGGTCTGTAGACGGAAGCTGGTTGCGCTCATCCAGGTACATGGCTGAGATGCTGGATCGCAGCTTTCCGTCCGCACTACTGTGACTGGCCTGCAGGTGGGCAGAACCTTTATCGTCCCTGTAGCTGCCGGGAATGGGGGGCGTTTCCCGGATAAACCCTCCGCTGAGGAGATACTGGGTTTGCTTATTTCCCCCGGTTACAGACCCGTTGATGTTGGTCAGGGAAGAGTGGCCGCCGATGAGCAGTTTTTTCCAGTCGGTATAACGGGTTGTATCAAAGATGCCGTTCACGTCATAATCATAGGGTTGGGGGCTGGCGCCATCATTGGTAAAGGCTTCATGGCGCATCTGCAGGTACTGGGGCGTATTGAGAAACTGCAGGCTTCGGGTGATGGCCCCTATCCCGGTCAGCGCAGTCAGGGCAACCTGGGAGGAGCTTTCTGCAGCCTTTTTGGTGGTGATCATCACCACGCCATTGGAGCCCCGGGATCCGTAGATGGAGGTGGCCGCCGCATCTTTTAACACCGTGATGCTTTCAATGTCAGCGGGATTGATGCTGGCCAGGGGGCTGGAAAAAGGAAGCACCGTGCCCGAGGTGCCAGAAGATACCAGCGAGGTGGAGGGAAAGGGCACTCCATCAACCACGTAGAGGGGCTCCGTTCCACTCGAAAGGCTGCTTTGCCCCCGCACTAGCACTTTAAAACCGGAACCTGGCAGACCGGTAGATTGCGTGATCGCCAGGCCGGATACGTTGGCCGATAGGGCGGATAGTACGTTGGTAACGGGCTGCCGCTCCAGCTGATCTGCGCCGACCTGGGACAGCCCGGCTGTATTGGCTTGCCGGCTGACTTTACCGTATGCGATCACCACGCTTTCATCCAACCGTTTGGGCGATAGGGCCAGCGTGATGTCCAGTTGCTGGCTGGTTGCGATGGTCTCCGCGCTTTCGTGTCCTACTGCGCTGACCTGCAAAACCACACCTGTTTGCCGGTGATGCAGAACGAAGTAACCCTTTTCATCCGTCATCGTTCCGGTGTTACTTCCCCGGACGCGGATGGAGGCCCCCTCCAGCGGGCCCTCTGGTCCGTGAACAAAGCCCATAAGATCGTCCTGCGTACTGGCAGCCGGTTTGGCCCGCCTTTTAACGACAATGGTCTCATGGACGATTTTGTAGGTGATGGGTTGGTCTTTAAAACAGATACTGAGCACTTTGTCCAGCGAGGTAGCTTGGGTGGAGATAGTCACCGGTTTACATCCGATCAGCAAACTATCGTCATACCAGAAATGGTATTTACACTGGCCTTCGATGGCTTTGAAGACCGTGACAATGGGGGCTTGCGTAAAGGAGAGGGTGATTTTTTCTTGTGCCTGGCTGGTACTGGTTGCAAAAAGCAGCATGGCCATTAATAAGACGTACAGGCGCTGCTCTGGCGGTTTTGCTGTTGGATGTGCGGTGCAGATAGGCGCAGGCAGACACGGCGGCCTACCTTGGCCGGTCGCAATCATTTGCATAGCTTTGTTTCGTTTTGGGTTAACAATGACAGTCCTGGGACGATTGTGCTAAAACCCATCTCTTTCGGATCCCGGTTGCATCGGGGTCCGTTTTTTTTGATGTCCGGCGCTGTCTTTCGCCGGTGGTCTTAGCATGTTTTCGGTACGTGGCTTTTCAACAGTATTACATATTCTTCTTACTCTTTGAGCGGGGCAATGGTAAGGGTCTTACCGGTTAACTCCACGTCGATATCATTTGCCTGCATGACGCTGAGCATGACGGCGGCGTCATAAGACCTGGGGAAACTTCCTGTGAAACGCCTGCTGCCGATGCCAGCCTTTAGAATGGCGTGGATGTCATACCATTTCTCAAGGTTAAACATGATGGTGGCCAGGTCCGTGCTGCGGAATTCGAACATGCCGTTTTTCCATGCCACCACTACCCCGGTATCGACCCGTTGCTGGCTCCAGACACCTTTTGCATCAATGCCTACCTGCTGGCCTGGTTGGAGTAGATTGCTTTGACCGCCGGCGCTTACCTGGACCTTTCCGCGCAACAGCGTAATGGTGGACCCGGGCTGGTCTGGGTAGGCCCGTAAATTAAAGGCGGTGCCCAACACGGTGACCTGGCTGGCGCCAGCTTTTACAATAAAGGGTTGGTGGGCACTGGCCGCTACTTCAAAGTAAGCCTCTCCCTGGACGGTTACCGACCTGGAGGCCGCGTCAAAGGCAACGGGATAGGTAATCTTTGAGTCGGCATTGAGCCAAACCAGGGTGCCGTCAGGGAGCCTTAGCCGGTAGGTGCCTCCCCGTGGCGTAGCCACGGTATTAAATCCACCCGGGGCCACTGGCCCATCACTAGCGGGTTGATAGTAGAGCAGCCCCGTATCTTTTGTAGTGAGCCGGTTGGCCCCTTGTTGTAGCGACAGGTCGCGGGCTGCATCACCCAACTGGATAATACGACCATCCGTTAAAGTAAGGGCGGCCTTAACCGTGCCGGGGGAGATATGCAGGGAGTCCGGATGTTTTTGTGCTACCGCTACCTGGGTGGTGGCATGCTTTGTTGGCAACAAGTAAAATAACAACATGCCCAGGGCCAGCATTAAGCAGGCAACCCCCGCCCAATATTTTGGTCGTAGGTACCAAATCACCAGGGCGGTAGTTTTTTCTTTTGCTCCTTCCAGCTGCATCAGGGACAGGGCTTTGCGTGCCTGAGCGGGGCTGGACCCACCCTTAAAATATCCGGTTGCAAACCCTTGGTCGATGAAGGCTTCAAATGCTTCCTGGTAGGCAGGATCCTCTGCTGCGGTAAGTAGCTGCTGCAACTCGTCCCCAGACAATTTATCGTCATAGTACAGCTGCAGGAGCGCTGTAAATCTTTCCTTTGTCATTGGTGTAGGTTTTGGGTGACGATGCCGCCACCGACATATAGATGATCTGAGAGGATGGGGGTAGGGTATCTTTTGGAAAAAAATTATTTGAGCAGCCAGGCCATGGCCAGCGGGAGTAGGTGGGTCTGGTATTGGGAAAGGAATTTACGGATGGCGGAGAGTGATTTGGTGATATGCTCCTTCACCGTCGGCACGGTTATACCCATGATGCGGGAAATATCTTTGTGGGCAAGGCCTCCATCCCGGCTGAGGCGGAAGGCTTGCCGTTGTTTGGGAGAAAGGTGGGCGATGGCCTGTTGGATCAGCTGCTCTTGTTGTTGGCCAATAAGAAGGTGCTCCGGATCCTGCCCAGGGTGCTGGGGCTGTCGCAGCTGGTGGCGCTGATATTTTTGAAGGATGATCTCTTTTCTAAATTGACCTAAGATTTGATTGCGGGCCGCCGCAGACAAATAATTGCGAAGGCTTTGTATACGGTAGGCTTCGTGGCGTTTTTCCCATAAGGTGGTAAATACCTGCTGACAGACGTCTTTTGCTGCTGCGGTGTCTTTCAAAAGGTTTTTGGCCGCTGTATAAATGGGGTCGTAATGGTAAAGGAACAGGGCAGAGAAGGCCGCAGCGTCATCTTGGGCTAACTGGGAAAGAAGTTGTCTTTCATCGTATGGTAGGGGGCGGCTCATGGACCGTAATAAACAATGGGTTGTGTCGCCCAATTTAAGGGATTATTGATTCATGACCATTTTTTTAGCAGGAATCCTAATCTATCCATAACGGTGTGCTCTCCTGGCTATTTGTTGCAGGATATCCCAGTCGGGAGTGGGCAATAATGGGCAGCCCCTGATCTCAGGCGGGTTCCTGCCCCCGCCCCGGTCACAGCAAGGACCGCCAGCATGCAGGCCTGGTGCGGCCACCAATGTATAAACTGGCCTGCTGGCTGGGTGGTCATTTTAATAATCGCCATAACGGGCCCCCCACCGTTATACTGATTGCCCAAGAATTGTTGGGCCCGCGCCAGTGGCGCCGAAGCCAAAGTGAACAAACTGGCATTCTGCTATGCCGATCAGGACGGTGGTTTCTTCCAGGAGCCGGCTGGCGGTCAGTCCATCAGGGCTGTCCGGGTCAAAACCATGCGGCATGATCGCAAAGCTGGCCAGCCGGCTGGCCAGGCTATTGCAGACCGGGGAAAGGAGCCGGACAAAATCGGGTCCCTGACTCCATAGCAGCCGGCGGACCTGTTCATGCAGAATATAGATTTCGCCAATGTTGCCAACGGCGATGATGGCGGTGTGTAAGCTCGCGTGCATGTGGGACGTTTTTATTTAGGATATGTATTAGGAAGGTTTTGATGGATCCACAAACAGCAGGTGGGCCAGGTTGGGATCACTCTTGATGCGCTCCATTTCAGATTGTACAATATCGAAGACTTCATTCTTTATGGTGATGAAGTGATCCTGTACTTCCTGGTCGGTGATATTTCTAATCTTGGGTAGCGGCTTGTATCCTTTTTCTTGGGCATTGATGGCGGCGAAGTCCAGGTCCAGCCGGCAATGGAAGGCCTTATACTTTATCCGCTGATCGGGATTGTCAGCAACCAGGCCAACAAATTCACCAGAAGAAAGATTGGCAATCCTGCTGGGGGGCACTGCCAGGTCAAGCTGGGTGTTGCGGGAAACGGAGGTGTCTTGCCGGTTGATAGACACACTTTCCCGTTGTTGCACAATCTTGCCAATGCGGTCGCTGACTAGTTTGGCGGTTTCGTTGACGGCCTGGCCGCAGAAAATGTTGGAACAAATGTTCATGATCACTTCCGCCTGTTCCCGGGAGTAGTCTTTTTTGAGCTGCGCGTAATCCTGGATCGCTAAAATGATGGCTACTCGTTATCGATACCCGCGTGCAATGGCGATAAGATTTTCAATTCCATTCCAAAAAATGGAAGAAAATTCGTCACAAATGATTCCGCATTTTTCCATGCCTTTCTTTGCAACCAGTCGCCCCACGCGGGTAATATATAATGATAATACTGCTCCATAAATTTGCACCTTGCTCGGGTTGTTACCTACGGCCACGATTTTTGGGTCGTCCGGATTATTAATATCGAGGCTAAAGTCGTCACCACTCAATATGTAATAAAGCTGCGGAGAGGTCAGGCGGGCCATGGCAATTTTGGCGCTGGCGATCTGTCCCTCGAGTTGCTCTAGCGCCCGATGCTGGTAGGCGCTGGCGAACACGTTCACGAGCCCCTCGATGGTGGGTTCACTTTGCAGCACCGGAAAGAGCTCATCGTATCCGGTGCCCATAAGCTCTATAACATGGGGAAGGGTGCAGTAGGCCCCATCCTTATATTTTCTTAAATACCAGATGCAGGCAGTAACAAAATTGCAGGCACTTTCCACCCAAAAATCCCCGGTTTTACGGATCCAGTCCCTGTTTAGCCCCAAAAGGATGGTCCTGGCAGCTTCCGAGGCATCGGTGATGTCAAGCATCGTAGACGGTTCCAGTGGATTACACCGATGGGCAACCGATAGATCATCAAAGTTGACGACGTAGAAACCTGGCGGCTTTTTAAAACTTCCTTTGTACTGTTGCAGTGCATTGTAGGCGATCAGCGTCAGGTCAGGAAACTTGAAATCATATAAAAACAGCGTATAGCCCTTCTCTATCATTTGGTAGATCGATGGCCTGATAAGCCCCACCGATTTGGCTGCACCTGGTCCGCCAATAATTAAGGACGCGCGAAAGGGGTTCACTACCGAGATCCACATTTTGCGCAGTTGGCCTTTGAGGTTATAGGTGGCCGGAAAGTTTAGGCTGTAGGGGTTATCGAGTCGTTCTTCCTGTTGGGGAAAGGATTCGTTTTCTTCATTGAAGATGTCTTTACCAAGATTGATTTTGATGAGTCGGGAGACCTTGGCCCCGCCGGCCATGATCAGGATAAATCCCAGCCCGGTGGTGGCGATGTAAAGAACGGCCAGGTTAGCCGCCGCCAGTGACAAATAAAAAAGAAACCCACTCCCAAAATAAAGCGCAAGCCCGCACACCAGGTATTGGATAATGGTCTTGGGTTTGATTTTTTCCTCTTTCTTGCCGCGCTCCCCGATCAGTGAGATGACCAGTATGCCCAAGGCCATGGCTTTACTTAGGTGCAGGTTATTAAAAAGGCCGGTGTTGCTAAAACCGGTGAGCATATCATGAACGATACGGGTAGTGAGTCCCCACTGCTCAAATGCCGCATAACAAAAAATATAAAAGTGGAGCAATAGCAAGACCACGCTTGCTTTCCTGAGCAGGTCAATCGTAGACCTGAGTGCTTGTTGATTTTCACCGGTATCCATACTTCACGTTTTTCATTTTCACAAATGGGTGTCTATCGCGCCTCTAAGGGCTTTAGCCCTGTCGCTTCTTTTTCTTCTTGCGGGCTTCGGCCAGTAATTCCCTGGGAACGTAGGAGCCAGTAGCCCCGCCTTCGAACATGGCCTCTACCACATGCTCGATTTGGGTCTGCAGGGTAAGCGGAATGGAAAAGTCTGCAGCCGCGGCTTCCATCCGTCCGAGGAATGCTGAGTAGAAGGGTAATCCTTGCAGCACCCGCATCAGCCGGGAAGTCAGTTCCGGAGACAGGCTATTTGCTTTGAAATAGGTATTTAGCTTCTGATCGGCGGGTGTATAAGTCTGTGGCTGCGTGGAGAGGTGTCCCAGCCGGTACACACGGGATCCGTCTGGGCGCTGAATGGCCGAAACCAGTAGACCTTGTTTTGCCCACCGACTCAGGACCTTGGGCAGGCCGCCGGTATAGTCGGTGTTGGCAAGGGTGTTTTGGACAAAGTGTTGATTGAAGGCAATTTCATCGGCAGGGCCCGTGGCAATGGAGGCAAATATTGCGGTAGCACTATAAGCCAGTCCCAGCTCCCCACCCTCAAATACCGAATAGGTTTTGTTATCCACGAAGGTGCAAATGGGCGCCTCGGTTGCCGGGTCTTTTCCAATATGAAGGTAAACGCCATCGGCGGCCAGCAGGGCTTTAAAACCATCCTCGTCTTTGCCCTTACGCAGCGCGGTGTCCACCACCCGCACCAGTCGACCCTTAAACTTTTCCCTGGCGGCCGCTTTTTGGTCATAGAGGGTCTGGAGCTTTTTGATGGTAGGTTTATCGTAGATGGTGCTGGCTTTGATGGCGTTGCCGACCCGTTGCCCCGCTTCGTCTATGAGTTGATAAGAAAGGCCTCCCTGTTCATAGGATATCGAACCTGGCTTTCCCCGGTAGGCCGTAACATTAAACTGGTGCAGGATAGCATCCAGGCCTTCCAGGCTGGCGAACTTATAATGCCACATGCTGGAGCGGACCACATTGGAGATAGAGGCTTTTGTCTCTGCTTTGCTGTAGCCTACTTTGGGTATATCTATGGCAGATAGCAGGTAGGCAGATTTTTTTTCCTGGGCCCCTGCCGCCACCAGCCCGAATTCCTGTTCGACGGCCATCCGGGCGGGTTCGGAAACATCCCGGCCGATGTAATGGAGACTGATCCGGCCGCCATCAGCAGTGATGTTAGTGGTTGCTATGTGAAGATGGGGATGGTGGGTATCGGTGTGACGATAGATAAGATAGGGCTGGTCTGCGAAGCCGATCTTGCCCATATAGGACCGGGCGATATCAGCCATTTGCTCATCTGTTAACTTTTCGGACGGATGGAATGCCAGGGAGATATGAACGGCGTTTGTTTTGGTGATCTGGTTGCGGTCCTGCAGATCGGTGAAGCGAAAAAGTTTGCTTTTAAAATCCAGCTCATCAGGCCGGCAGCCGAAACCTTCCGCGCCGATGCAGGAGGCTTTGCCGGCGTTGACCTTATTTTCGTTATAATTCAGAATGCCCCGGATGGTCTTACCAGGTTTTACTTTTGCAACCATTTTAACGCCAGTTGAGAAATGAGCGGAAATAGCTTTTCGAGTTTTTGTTGCACCTGTGAGATGGCGGTGCTGGCTTGTAGCAATAGCGTTACTTTGCCTTGTGGCCCCTTGAGGCTATTAAGTTGACGGGTCACCTGGTTTAAATTATTGCCAATCGCGGCAAGTTCTCGGCGCAGGAGCACCAGTTCTTCCATGACCACCCCAAGGGAGCCGTCCTTGGTGTAGACGGTGATGGGTTCTTTGGAAATGATGGCCCGGAGCAGTTCACTCATATTGCGGTACCGCGTCTTTTCAATGAGGGCAGAGAGCCGGGCAAATTCCTTTTCACTGATGCGGGTCTTTACGTCATGGACCAGCAGGTCCTTTTGTTTTTTAGCCGTAGACATGGCGGTGGCGATTTAAGCGGCCGCCCGGGGCGGCAAAAAGGGACCCGTCAGGCGGGCCCAGGGCACATTTGTGCACAATCGTACATCTTGCTGGTCGCGCCTGATCGCGCCGACCGGCTGGGCGCTCCTGGCGCCCAGAAAGGAAAAAAATTGCTATGCGTTGCGGGGCAGGCCAAAAACTGCATTGCCTGTGGGCCGCCGTAACGGTCAATGCTTTTTGCGCTGGCTGTCCGGGGATTGGATCACCCGCTTGCGTGCAGGCTTTTGTGTCTGTTCTTCAGAAAAGGCTTTGAGTATGAGTCGCAGGGGGATGTTGTGGTTTAGGATGCTGTCGTCAGCGCGTAACTTTGGTGCCACGGAGGTCTTAAGGATTTCCAAAAGCTGTTTTTCACCCGGATCGGTTGCCAGATAAGCGTCTACGGATTGTGGCAATGGGTGCGTCCGATAGGCGCCTGTTTTTGTATTACCGTACAAAATGGAGTGGGCGCTCCTGAGCTCCTGGATGGTGGTGAGCATTTGGCGGTTCACCGATTCCAGATGTCCTTGCAGGATGGCGTCGACGGTCAGTGATAAAGATTGCTTTACCTCGGTGGCGGCTGTTTTGCTGGTGCTCTTTGCGGTGGCCGCCTGCCGTTTACAATACGCTTCAGCGGCGGCTAACAGGGCGATGTCTTCCACGGTCATTGGAACCAGTCGGGGGCCGGCGTCTTTTCCATTAAAGCTGATATGGGCTGCGGGCCTGCCGTCCAGAAAGAGTTCAGCTTCATAGGGGATGGCGGTGACCTCTATTACCTGCGTGGGGATGATGTTTTTTACTTCAATTTGCATCTTTTGAAAATGTTAGAGTTTAACGATGGCGAGTTTTTCGTTGCCTGACGGCATCGGCCGGCTCATTGGCAGGCCGTCGCTTAGCAATTTCTTTGTGGGCCGGCATGGCCCGCTGCGCCGAAGGTGGCGGTGGTCAGCGGGCGGGTTTTCTTTATACAGCGGTTGACCGATGGCTGCAGGATCAAAGAAGTAATCGGCCTGCTTGATAATCAGGAAGAGCTACGCGTGGCTCCAGGTACAGCGATCCTTTACACTTTCTGGCCGTCCCATTGGATTTATGCCAGATAATTTCCGTTACGTTCTGCGTCTGTTGCTATAATACCCTCCTTTGATCTGGCGGCCGATACCATCCTTTCTTTCCTGGTGCTTTTTGCCCTCGATGAGGAAAAAGGCTTTATCAGAGGCGGGCAATTTTTGGCCACTGGATTTTTGCCATACCAGGGGCTGGCCCGGTTTAGAGTTCAGTTCCATTACCATCTTTTGCAGGATAAGCTCTCGGGTCTCCAGGTGAAGACTAAACTCAAATTCAAATTTGGCGTTCCGGGCCCCATAAGGACGTTGCGCATCCATGCTGATAGTGGTCTTCTTGTTGTCTGGATCCAGTGCGGGTCCATCGGGAGCCTTCTGGGCCAGTTCCGTATCTATTTTTGTACGCAGGTCTTCTTTGAATTGCTGGGACGTGGTGCCACCCATGTCCAGGAATTTCTTTGTGACCAGCAGAACGGAAGCCACCTCCAGTTCAATGTCGACGTTTCTTGGCTTCATGTCTTTGGGATAAATTATTCGGTATTATGGTCGGCGGCTTTTTGACCGGCGTATTTTCCTTGATGGGTCTTTGCAGGAGTTGTGGCTTGGTAAACAAGCTGACTGCCTGGCTGGAATGAGGAAGTTGGGACGGATCCTGAAAATGCAGGGTAAGCGTTCGCCTGTTGTAGCCCATGTCCAGCTGTGGGATCACCAGGGTTCCTGCGGCAGCGTCCATTCGGAAATGAAGGTTAAAAAGCACCAAGTCCTTGTCATCATTAAAAAAGCCGATGGCCTTGAGTGCAAAATCTACCGGTTCCTGGTACCGCAGGCTTTCTCGTACCGCATCACTTAGCTCCTGGCGTAACTGCTGAAATAATAGCCCGGCTTTGTTGGGGCTGTTTAGGCTGGCCTCGTCAAATCCCTTTTCGGTCAGAAGATGTTGTTTCTCGTCGAGCAGATGATTAAACAGGCTCATGATCTTTGCAATTAAATATTTGAAAGCGACCGCGGGTGCTGGAAGCGCGTGCTAATGCGGGCCCGGTATTTTACTGGTAGGCGACCGCTCCCAATTATCAATGGAGCGAAAGATTTGGAATGGCAGCTCCGGCACAACGGCGCCACCTAATGCCTGGAGGCTTTTTTGCCGCCAGGATGAAAAGGAGATACCGTCCAGTTGAAAGGGAATCCCATCATCTCCGCCACAAACAGGGGATTGAGTTGGCCACTGGCGCCAATCAGCACGGGCAAATTTCGGAGTGTGTCTGCCCTTGACTTTCCGTCTTTGCGGATAAGGGCCTGCTGACTCACGCTCCCTTTGTAGTCGGTGGCGGTTGGAGTAGGCAGCATGCCCCGCATAGCCATCTTCGAAAGGGGTCCGGAAAAGGCCTTTACGTTTTTGCTGGCCCGCCCGCCGGCCCGTCGACGGCGCAATAGGACTGCTCCCCTGTCCAGGGGTTGTGGCGTGGGCAATAATGAAGACCCGGTTACGGATGTGGGGCGCACCGACACCCGCAGCTGGAAGTACAACCGATTGTACTTCGTACCCTTCAGCTTCCAGGTCAGCGAGCACCTGTTCGAAGACCATTCCCCTGTCAAGACTAAGTAGGCCATGAA
>Ga0105240_10003311_pt1 | contig 25174 bp, 24 predicted proteins | sample KBSC54metaG_FD_80426 | JGI IMG/M metagenome (GOLD analysis project Ga0105240, IMG submission 80426) | Corn rhizosphere microbial communities from Kellogg Biological Station, Michigan, USA - KBS C5-4 metaG | ecosystem: Host-associated > Plants > Roots > Rhizosphere > Soil | place: Michigan, USA...
AACGCTATGACGACTACGTCAATTCCGGCGGTGACGTGAAAGGACCCTACGGCCACATCATCGCGCCCGAGTTGACCGCGCCCCCGCCGCCTCCGCCGGCAGCGGCCGTTTCCAACCAGCCGGTGGTCAAAACCCTGAATTGAGGTGGATGATGATTTTCAGGTGCCTGACCATTGTTGCGGTATTCTCGCTGGGCGGCTGTTACGGCCTCTACGGCAATGACGAGATGGACCGCTATTTCCAGCGCTCCGACACCATCACCATGAGCGCCGGGGACGCCAAGCAGGTGAACGCTGTCACCCATACCATTCACCCGTGGCCCCGCTATGTCGGGGACCGCCGGATCGTCTCGGACGCTCGCAGGGTGGGCGCCGCGGTGACGCGCTACAGTACCACCACACGTCCCGTCGATCAGCTTCCCGATATTGAGGAGAGGGACGGCAAAGCCCTGGGGCAGGCGCCCCCCACCAACCAGAATATCAACATCAGCGGATCGGGGGCAGGAACGTCTGCAGTAGCTGTGCCGATCGGCGGGGGCGGGAACAGGTAAGGAGCCAAGGAACTCAGGACGATTGCTTATGGCGACGGGTCTTATTGTCGGTCTTCGGTGAGGAAATTGGTGATCATTTCGAACGGTGCAGGAGTCGCTGGAGCCGGTTCGGGGGACAAAGGGTTATGCGGCGTCTCGTTCTGATGTTGACCTGTTGCTGGCTGGGCATCGGCCTTGCGGGGTGTGATTACACGACGAGGGAGGCTGCAATAGCGGCCCCCGTGGATCCGCCTGGTGGCGATCCCGTGCAGGAGCCTACAGACGTCAAATATTACCCTTCAGATGAGCCGGTCCGGATGGGGCTGGAGCAGTACAATCGCGGCAATTACGGCCTCTCGCAGCGGTATTTCAAGGATGCGGTCGAGAAGGCCCCGAAAGACGTGACGGCTTGGGTGGGGCTCGCTGCCAGCTACGACAAGATTCGCCGCTTCGATCTAGCTGACCAGGCCTACGCACAAGCGATTCGGCTCGGAGGCGAAACTGTTCAGATCCTCAACGATCAGGGATATTCCTACATGCTGCGCGGTAATTTGAGTGCGGCGCGGCGAAAGTTTCAGCAGGCTTACGCGCTCGACCCGGGCAACCCGGTGATTGCCAATAATCTGGAGCTCCTCAACGGCAGCCAGCGATTCATCGAAAGGCCGCCGAATAATCAGCCCTAGGCAGAACGAGTTTTGAAGTAGCATCCGAAGGTGCTGGCGTGTCGTAAATTACTTCAATCGCTTGGATAGAACGCAATGCGTATTTTGTTCGTCACTGCGGTGACTGCCGCCATTCTCGCCAGTGCAGGAAATGCCGAGTCGCCGCGAGAAATCGTTTCAACCGACACAATCGAGATCCGGACCGGACAAGCGCGAACCTTCATGTTTGATGAGGCGGTGAGCAAATTTTCCGTCTCGGCTGAAGGCATTGCGCAAATCACGCCGGAGACCGATCGCACATTCACAGTCCAGGGGCTAAGCCCAGGCCAAGTGTTGATGACGGCTTATGCTCAGGACGGCAAGGTCGTGCATCGTTCGAATATTGTGGTCGACCAGGCGCAAGGTCTCGTGCGGATCTATGGCAATTCTGACGCGAAGGATTCTGACGCGAAGGACTTTATCGGCTATTTGTGCACGGAGGCTGGCTGCGGCCGCGCAGACCCCGATCGAGTGCCGTTACCCGACTCTTCCTCAACAGCCGGGGTCCGGCAAAAGGGTAACGCGGAGCGCGTCACCACTCCAAGGTAGTCTCGGTGGCGGAGGGCTGCCGGACCGATCAAAGAGAGTTTCGGGCGAGCGCGTACGACCGGCGTTCGACGCTTCTCCGTCTAATGGGCCGTTAGTATTGCGTCTGCCTGGCGACTGTCTTTCCGGACGATGATGATCGCTCCGTTGCGGATCGTAAACCTTGCGCCGAGCAGCTTCGGCACTTTCTCGGTGATTGGTGATGGCAGCGGAAGCATTGCGCCGTCCACGACGTCCCCGACCTTGACCGCGCTTGCAGAGGCGCCTGTCGAAGGCGCTGGCTTGATATACTCTCTTACTAGTTGTGCTTCCTCGTCTGAGAGAGCCAATGCGGCTTGCGTGTCCCCAGAATGGGCGGCTTGCCCGATGGAAGGTTCATCCTTTGCAATCTGCCTCTCTTCGGCCTGACGCCTCGCCTTCTCGGTTTGGTCCAACTGAGCGATCCGCTCCTTGAGCGGTGCAAATTCGCGATGAAGTCCTGCGACTTCTGATCTCAGTGACCTGATCTGGACAAGGGCAACCGCCACGCCGACACACGCAACGATCGCGATCAGGCTGATCAAGGCCAGAACGACATGGGTGGGGTCCCCGGTCTGGCGTTCGGTTTTGGCGCTAAGGAGATGTTGCGAATAATCAGAGCGCATCGGGCTGACCAGGGATCGTATACAGGTGATCACGAATTCGAACATGCGCGGTTTCAGGAAATATGCAAGCTCTGGAGCGGGCAAGCGGGAGATCGACCTTGCGATGGGTTCACAGTGGCGCCTCTTCAAAAGCACCGTTGCGCTTGAAATGCATTTTATGCCTTAGCTGACCCCCGCAACCCATTGAAATCGCAGCAAATGCGACCGCCCTCCGAGCGCGCCAATGGCATAAGTCATTGATACCAAGAGTATTTTTGTGGCGAATTGCTCCCGCCTTGTTATTCTCGGCGGATATCGTTCCTCCGTTTCAGAGCAAGCATCGACCGTTGTTCGCACGTCTTAGCGCATCGCTGCTCCTCTCGTCATTGTATCCCTATTTGAACCAACAGCTCCGCGCAGGAAACCACCGCTTACTCACGAGGGGAGCATCTTCGCACCCTAGATGGCGGCGACGCCATCATTGCGGTTCTCCGCGACGCGAGTGGTCGGGGTCGAAATTGTGGGGATCGGTTTCAATCGCAATTATTCGGAGGCGTACGGCGGCATTCCCGCCGGTCGAGGCAGCGAGGTCGTCAAACCCGAAGACCACCGTGCTTCCTTATGCTGAATAGTCGTAGAACCTAGTTGGCATGAGCGTCTTGAGGTTTCGACTCGTTCAACTTCGTCTCCTGGACAGAGCTCACGGAATTATCCACGAGAACGACGTCGCCAGGCTCGATTTGGTAAGAATCCTCTGCATCAATTTTCTCTTCAGTGCCATCGGATGCACGCCTGGACACCTTGAACTTGGGAGTAGATCCCGTATTTCGCAGACGACGCGCGATGGCAAGGGGTGCCGTCTCCTCGGCTTCCTCGGCGAGTTGAGTGGTGGTTTTCATGCGCAGCCGGGTGTCGCGAATGTCCGCGTTGACCTGGTCGCTTTCGCTGTTGACGCGCTCGCGAAACTTGATCTTCAAATCCTCTCCTTGCTGACCGGCCTGCGCGATGCTTTGGCGGGCCCTCATGATGACAGCCTGAAGGTTTCGCTCCGTTGCCTCGATCTCCGCGGACGCTCTCTCGACCAGAAACAGCCTCGGATTTGAGGTCAGTCCCCGCGCGGCGAGCCCGCGAAGCTCATCCACCTCTTTCTGAACCGAATCGCCTTGCTTCTTCTCAGATTCGATCTGCGCCTGGAGGGATTGTATCTCTCCCGAATAGAGGTTCTGCAGATTGGTCAGGGATGCCAGCTGTTTGTCCAAATCGGCCTTTTGGGTGTGAAACAGTGCCGTCTCACGGCTGACCATAGCGGCAATTTGGGGATCGCTCTGGTTGAAGCTCGCGTCATTCGGAAAGGATATCTCGGAAGCTCCCGCTCGCTGCGCCGTAAGCCGGGCGTTTCGCGCCGTCAACGCCGCCAGCTTCTCGGTGAGAATGCTGAGCTCTCCCCGGTGAATAATCGCATCGCGCTCCAGCCGAAGCAGACCAGGATCGGTAAAGCGAAAGAAGCCGCCTGCCACGCTCACAGCCTGCAGCACCGTCAGTCCGGGTCGGAACGGATACGCGCCGGGCTTTTGCACGTCACCAGAAATAAAGAACGGCCGGTATTCCTTCACTTGCACCGCGACGCTCGGAGCATCCTTCAGCCGGGCCTGTTGGCCCAACATCTCTTCGAGCTTCTTGCTTAGCTGGTTCACCGTCAGCTGAGCAGCCGGGACGTCGCCGATCAACGGAAACGAGATCTTTCCATCGGCACTGACCCGGTAATCACCGCTGATGTCAGGCCATTCGTAGACTTTCACAGTCAGGTTGTCATCGGGCCCGAGCGTGTACTCTGCACAAGGCGCGCGGCCAGTCGTGAAGACGACGAAGAGGCAGACTGCACATGAGAGTTTGATGTTCATGGTGGCTGCACGCCTTTCTTTTTGCGACCGAACCAAGAGGAGCGGCGCGCACGATCATCTTCGTTTACATAGGTCGCGTATCTCCTTTGGTCGTAAAGGGCCGACAACGAGCCGTCGTAGGTCCGCAATGTACTGATTTCGACCTTGTTGAGGATGGTGCCGAGAAGCCTTCGCTGTATTTGATCGTTGCCCGCGAGGGCAGACGTTATGACCTCACGTGGCGTTCTTCCCCATTCGACGACCAACAGGAAGCCGTCAAAAGCCGAAGCCACCTCGCGCACATCGGCAACGAGGGTCATCGGCGGCAGATCGACCACGATCAAGTCGAACACCGTGCTCGCCTGAGAGAGGATATTCTGCAACTCCGAGCAGCCATTTGACCGGTCGAACCCCGATCTGGAGCCGCTTCCGATCGGAAGGAATTTCAGCTTTGCGCCTGGCGCGCCGCGAAGCGCATCCGGGAGCGTGATCTTCCTGGCGAGCACTTCGCCGAGCCCGGTCTTCGCCTCCGGGGCAAGCAGCCTCGACAGCTTGCCGCTGTAGTTGGCGGCGTCGACGAGCAGGACGCTACTTCCGGATGCCGCGGCGACTTGCGCGAGATTTGCGGCGATGAAGGTCCTGCCTTCACCCGGCAATGCCGAGACGACACCGACTATCTTCACGTCGGCTTGGTCACGGACGGCCGCGAGTGTCCGCCGCAGGGCATGAGCCAGGTGTGATTTTGGATGGTTGGCACCTTGGAACAACAGGTTCCGGCCTTTCAAGTGCGGCACCACTCCAAGACATTCCGCGCCGGTCACGGCGGCCACCTGATAGGGGGTTCGCAAACTGCGGTCTCTTACATCTGCGGCGAGGGCGCCCGTGACGCCAAACATGAGACCTGCGAGCAGGGCGGCGGCAAGGACGACGATCGAGCTTGGTCCGTCCTTCCGCAGCGGCGGCATGGCCGCAGTGATGACGGAAGCGTTGGGACCCATGTCCTTGAGCCGCGGACGCAGCCAGGGACTTGCGGACTGGGCGAGCTTCGCATTCGTATCCGCAAGGATGTTGATGTAATCCTCGCCGATCTTGTTGGCGATATTGGCGGCCTGCTCCGCTGTGCCGGCCGTGAATCTGATCTCGACAGTGTAGCTGTCGCCGACCCGGCCGACGTAAAGCCGTCGCTTGAATGATTCGAGTGCAAGCCGCCAACGATCATTCGAGCCGCGTGAGATCATGCGAGCCAGAAACCCCTGTCCCTCACTAAAGTCGGGATCATCCATCAGTTTGAAACTGTCGATGATTTGGCCGGCAATCGTCTCCGACCTAAGCAGTTCGATCTGGTTCTGGATCAGTGGAACGTCAACTTCCGACCGGGCGAATACTGCATCCTGCCGGCCCAGTTGCAGGGTCTTGTTGTCGACCTGCAACCTGGTGACTGCTGTATAGGAGTCATGACGAAGCAGCGCGAACAGGACGGCCAGCACACCGAACACCGCTATCACGCGAAGAATGAGCCACTTGTGCCTTAGAATGCTGTTGAAGTGCGGCGAAACCAACACGACTTCGCCATCGTCGGGAGGTCGAGAGAGCCGCATTTGCGGGCGCTGGAGTTCCTTCAGCATATCCTAAGATCCCATGCTCGCTGTCGAATCGTTCGACTCTCCGCCTCGCGGCCAGCCTAATTTGAACGGGATGGTGAGCACCGCTCAGCGTATTTGGTTAGTATCGACATGACCGGTGCATCGTGCCCGTCACGCGGTTCGCTGGAAAGCGGGTAGTCTCCCCACCATGGGCCGCCCGCCCAATATGCACCTCCCACGTTCGCTTGCTTCAACGAAGCGAGCGCCTTGTCGAGAACGACAAGCCAGCGTGGATCGCTGTTCGGGACGCCGTACTCTGTGACCGTTCCTCTGAATTTACGATCTCGCAACCATTCGAGAAACGGTTTCAGCCGATCGACGCCGATCTCGGGATAGGCGCCGTCGGCGTCATAATCCCTTTCATAGGCGCCCTTGGCGCTCGCGTCGAAATACTGATGTGCCACATAGACAATTCGATCCGAGGGATCCGAGATGGCCAGGTTTTCGTTGTACTGACGCCAGGAGCGCGCGCTGCTCCAGTTGTCGCCCGGGATATAGAGCCATCTTTGCTTGTCAATTTTCCGAATGGCGTCAACGGCAGCCTGCGCCATCGGCGACCACGGCGCTTCGATGTCATGCGGCTCATTCATGACCGTGAAGATTAGTCCGTCTTCTATCGAGCTGAACGCAGACGAGAGACGTCGCCACAAGTCGACAAAGGCTGCCAGCGGCACTGCATCACTCCCGATCGGTTGCGGCTCGCCGTCCTTTATCGAGTACCGGGCATAGTTGTGCGGGCCGGTGATGAGGACCATGCTCTGCCTGCGTGTTGCATCGACCAACGCCCGCAAACGTTTCAACTCACCATCGTCCAGCTCCGAAAACAGTTGAGGCTGCAAACGCTCCCACAGGAACGTCACCCTGGCCACCCTGAACCCCTTCGAACGATAATAGGCCAGCGAGCTTTCCGCCGGATAGATGTAATCCTTGGCGTACTTCCCCCGACGGCCGGGGGACAACGCAGGGCCAACGATGTTGATTCCGAATTCGGTCCAAGGCGCGTCACCCGATTGTGATGAGCATTGAGATCCCGCCGACGCCGGACTAGCAACGCCGATCCGCGATTCAATTGCCGCCGCGGCCGAGAGGATCAGCCCGCGCGTCACGTCGCGCCGGCGCAAGAGGCGTGCACCACTCATGCGATTTCCTTTTTTTGCGTTTCACGCCCGGCGCACCCAGCGATCGTCCCTCGCGCGCGAGCAAGCGTCATCTGAGCTTGCAGATGACGGAAGTGATTGAGCTTGAACACGCCGCTTGACGCGAGACCCGCAGCGATCTGTCCAAGTGCCCGTGCCTGGCGCAACGTTGCACCGATCCGGCTGGGCTGATAAGCGCATCGTGCCCGTGCGGTGGCATACGCCTTCGAATATTCGCAGTGGAGCACCCACTGTTCATCCATCCGCGACTTCGGCACCGAATCGAAGACGATCGCGTCATTGGCCCAGATGGATGTGAAACCGCGCGCTTCGACGCGATATGCGAAATCGATCCACTCGCTTTCGCCTGGAGCGGAAACTGCAAAAATCCGCGGCAGCAGTGATCGTACGACCGCTGCCCGGATGAGTGAATTGTCGGCGGCGAGAGGCCGGGGCATCGGCCCGCGCTGAAATCCAAGCCTGTCGAAGAACGCGCCTGCGATCATCCAATCTGCCGGTCGTTCCGTGAAAACGGCCTTGACAGGGCCAAGCACGAGGTCGGCATCGAATTCCTCCTGTGCTCTCCGTAGCGACTCCAGCCATCCTGTGGGCGGCCGCTCCCCGCAATGGAGCAACGCCAGGAAATCGGGTGGCGGCTGCAACGCCAAAGCCATCGCAAAGGCCGTATTGCAGTCCAACTCAGGCGGAGCACTCGCGCGGGGTGAAACAACGATCCTGCGGCTTCCATCCGCGCAATCGTGCACCCTTTCGTGCGGAAGCTCCGCGCCTTCCGGAATCACCAGCAAGATGTTGCCGGCATAGTCCTGTTGCAGGATCGCCGCTGCAGTTGCACCGAAGAGCGACTCATCGGAGCACGCGCCGACAATGAATGCGGCCACGCTTGGGAGGCGCGGATCAAGCTCCCGCGTGCTTTGGAGCTCAGCGCATTCGCCTTCTCTCAGATTCTCACTCGTGCTCACGTCGCGGTCGCCTCGCTCATTGCATATCAACGGCACGCGAGCTGCCCCGCGTTCGACTGACGAGTTCCTTCAGATCGTTTCTCGAGTGGGAAGTGGAGTGTCTCCTCACTTCCTTCCCTCAGTTGAGCGCGCCAATCTCGAGGCGGCATTCAACTAGGTTAATCCTCAATCTTCCCAACTCTGCTACGTTCGTTGGGCCTTTCAAATCGCGAGGATGTATAATGTTCCAATATGCGATGCCGCGCCTGCGCAATGAATCTTTCACCGCGAACATCCGCAAGATGTGGCGTCATGGATTAAGGACATTGGGTAGTGGGGGGGCGACGCTTGGAAGCTATGCGCTCGTTCCTCTCGACCATCATGCAGTGCTGTCGACGACTGAGCCTGGCTTCGTCTACGGCAACGTGTTGGAACGAATCGTGATGCAGGGCGATGTCTACGAGTCTTTGCTCCGGCGGATGAGAGCGCCGATGGCCGTCGCGAAAGCGACCATCGAGACCAACAGGATTGATGAACGGCAGCCCTACTGGAGCAACACTTATTTTCAGGGTAACGACGCTGGTGTCGCCTGGGCACTGACCGGCCTTATGCAACCGGCCCGCATTGTTGAGATTGGCAGCGGCAACTCCACGAAGTTCTTTCGCCGCTCGATCGACGACCACGCACTTGACACTCGCCTTGTCTGTATCGATCCGGCGCCGAGAACAGAGATATCGGCCGTTGCGGACGAAATACACAGCACAACCGTTCAGCGCGTGAGCGATAACGTGTTCAGTGCCTTGAAGCCCGGCGATTTTCTGTTCTTCGACGGCAGTCACCTGGTCATGCAGGGGGCCGATACGCAATTTGTGTTCCTGGAGATTTTGCCTCGATTACCCAAGGGGGTGATCGTGCATATTCACGACGTCAATCTTCCGTATGAGTATCGGCGCTTTTACGACGGTCGCTTCTACGGCGAACAATATATGCTTGCGGCTCTGCTTGTCTTTTCGCCGGATTGGAAGCCGGTTCTACCGGTTTACTGGTTGGAGAAGAACGGCTGGCTGGATGCATTCGGCAACCCCGGAGCATCGTTCTGGCTCACGAACGATCTGAAGTTTCTGCTCGGTCGGGCGGCGGCGTCGGGCTAAAGTCAATCGGCGTGCGGGACAAGGGCACGGTGCAAGGCGAGGGGCCCGGGAATTTTCGCAGCGTCGCTGCGAAAGGCATGGCGTTTATAGCGCTTGGACAGGCGATCAAGCTGCTGGTGCATCTTACTGCCATTGTGGTGCTGTCCCGGCTTCTCGGGCCGAGTGAATTTGGCGTCTTTGCGATGATCTCTCCGCTTCTCGCGCTCGCAGCGATCGTTCGCGACGGGGGACTGACCAGCGCCGTGCTTCAGCGCCAATCGATTGCCGACTCCGAACTTACCGCGCTGTTCTGGATCAGCCTGACCTGGGGTATCGGGCTCGCAGCACTTCTTTCTCTCCTCGCACCCCTGATTGCGGGGTTCTACAATGAGCCGAGACTGACGTCGCTTGTCGTTGCGTCGAGCGTAATCGTGATCGCTGGCTCGCTGTCGCTGCAGCACATGTCGCTGCTTAATCGGGCGCTCCGCTTCCGGACGCTGGCCGCAATCGATGCGGGGTCATTGACGCTGGGTTACCTCGTTGGCGGCTGCGTCGCGATGATCACGAAATCTTACTGGGCTCTTTGGGCCGTGAACTGCACGACCGCCCTGGCGATTGCTGCAGCGAGCTGGACCGCATGCCGTTGGCGTCCTGGCAGACCACGTTACGGCGGCGGCATCAACGACATTCTACGCGTCGGAGGCAACGTCACGCTCTCCGGCCTGTTCGACTTTCTGATCCGAAGTGTGGACGGCATCCTGATCGGGCGCTTCCGCGGCGGCTTTGAACTGGGATTGTACAGCCGCTCATATCGTATCGTGCTGCTTCCGCTCATCTTTGTGAGCGCTCCACTCGACCGTCTGGTGCTGCCCTCGCTGGTCAGAATGCAGGGCGACCGCGATCGCTATCGGAAGGTTTACCGCTTAGCGCTGCAAGCGCCGCTGCTCGCCATCATGCCGTCAATGGTGATAATCATGGCGGCGCCGGAGCCGGTATGCCTGCTGCTGCTCGGGAAGAGCTGGATTGCGGCGGCTCCGATGCTCGCTTGGCTTGCCATAGCCGGGTCTCTCCAGCTGGTGACGAGTTCGCTTAACTCGCTTCTGATAAGCCAGGCGCGCGCGTCGGAATTGACCGCCTTGAATGCCTTCAGCTTCGTGTTCGCGTGCGCGGCATTTGCGATTGGTCTGCCGTTCGGCGCGCAAGGCGTCGCCGCCGCTTATGCGGTCAGCGAAATCTTGCGTTCCCCCATTTCGGTGTGGTGGGCGACGCGCATTGGGCCCGTGAGGACGAACGACGTTGCTCGGACGACGGCGCCATTCGTGGTGTCGGCGCTCGTCGTCTTTGCCGCCATTTCGTGGATGGCCCGCCAATTGCCCGATCAACCTGTGCTGCTTCTTGTCGTGTCCGTAACCGTATCGTACGCGATGACGGTCTCAATGCTGCTTCTGAGCGCCACAGGACGTCAATGCCTCAAGGAAGCCGTCAGAATGGCCGTTGAGGTTTCAGCTCCGTCAATCGATTCCGAGAAGAACAGCTGGCTGCGCCGTCGCTTGGCGACCTTCAGATAAGACTTGAGGAACTCGCGAGGCAGCCGCCGTCATGAGCAAGAACAGGAACGCGTGTACGAACCCCAGCCGATAGAAAAAGCCATCGGTTGGCGCGAGCAAAAAGTAAAACAGATAAAGGCTTCCTATCAGTGCCCGATGCTGAACGTGCTCAATTCGTTGCCACAATCTCAGGGCCGTCACGGCATAAGCGAAGAGGAAGGCAAGATAGAAAAAGCCGATCCGAAAGAACTCTCCGGCCATACCAACGTCGTTGACAAAGAAATCTCGGCCATAGATCCGCGCCAATCCGCCATCGTAGAGCAGCGACACAGCGCCCAAACCCAGGAAATGGTGTTCTACCAGCAGCTTCGTCACGATGATCAGGGTATTGATTCGTGCATTATCTGCGAGGTTTGACCCGAGAAACTCGGAAATGTTCGGTAGCAGGGCTTCGGTCAGCTGTTCGAACAACACGGGGCCGTGTGTCGATATCGCCACAAGAAAGACCGCGGTTCCCGCTCCGGCGAGGATCAAAGCCCAAAGGGGGCGCCAGAACCAGATGATGATTGCTGCGGTTATGATCGCTGCCAGTGTGAGTTGGCGGGTTTGAGCAACCTGCAACAGCCCGACGAATCCGACTGCTATGGCCAGCACGTTGATCGTGCGCCGTTTCGAGACGAAGCTGCCAACCAGCCCGGCCAGAAACGTGATCGCGAAGCAGTCCCCTGGCGTTGACATACGCAATCGCCTGGTATCGAGGTCCGGTAGCGACCTGGCGTCGAGTCGGTCCGGCACGATGAGCTGAAGCCCGATCGCCACGACCAGATAAATGGACGCGCACAGGACGAGTGCGCGTAGAATGTCGCTGACAGACAAGTCATATCTGCGACGGACCGGATCGAACGCGAACCAATATAGAAAGGTTAGAATTCGACGATCTTCACCCACACCAAAGATCAGCGGCTGATCATATGTGAGCCAGGCAAAACCTGCGCTTAGAGCCAGCCAGCTCACCGGTAACAAAAAGAAAAAGAGATCGAGTGGACGTAGCCGGCCGGTCGCGACCTCCATGGCCATCGTGGCTGTGGAAATCAGGATCAATGCCGCCAGCGTGAATTCGAGAAGCAGATAGGGGGCCAGCGGCTGAGTCTCGAAAGCTTTGCCGAACGAATGGAAAAACTGGAACGATGAGCAGAACAGCGCCGTCATGAGCGCGATGCCAATGCGGCGATCGGTTGTACGGATGGAGTTGATTTGCGAAGAGCTCACGCTGTCTTCCAGTTCCGATAGAAGCGCACGTTGTTGTGCTTAGCGGTCGCGCAGTTGATAGTGTTGATGAGAGCCCGCGATCCAACGGCGGCAACCTGCGTTGGGTTTCAAACGCGCTCGCGTGAAATCACAAAAAAAGCCGGCGAAGTCCTAACTCAGGTTATTCCGGATCCGACGTCATCAAGCTAGTTGATGATTCGACGTTGCGCGGGTTTCAACTCGGAGCCCGAGAACGGTGAGCTGTGGCTTGGGGGGTGCCACTCAAGCGTTCAGGAGCGGCTCATGTTGATCGTGCACGTGGTACGACAGTTCGTGCCGTCGGTCGGTGGCTTGGAAGATGTCGTTCGCGAACTCTCTGCGCGACAAGTCGAGCACGGCTTTGCCGTGCGGGTCGTTACACTCGATCGCATTTTCCTTGCGAAGGAAGGCGCGAGCGGTGCCAGGCTCCCGTCATACGAGTCGGTCAATGGGGTCGAGGTCGTACGAATCCCGTATTGGGGATCGCGACGCTACCCGATCGCACCGCGCGTGCTGCGCTATATCCGCCATGCCGACATCGTTCACGTTCACGGAATTGACTTCTTCTTCGATTTTCTCGCTCTCACGAAGGCCATACATCGCCGCACGCTGGTTGCCTCCACGCACGGCGGCTTCTTTCATACGTCTTACGCATCGTGGCTGAAATCGATCTGGTTTCGTATCATTACGTCAACGTCAATGCGGGCGTATGCGGGAATCGTGGCCGTCAGCAATTCGGACTTCGAGCGTTTCGTGTCCGTCCGTCCCACTGGCCTGCACTGCATCGAAAATGGCGTGAACATCGGCAAGCTTGCAAGCGGGGGAAGTCCTTCGCCTAAGAAGGCAATGATCTGCATCGGAAGGCTCTCGGCCAACAAGCGGCTGGATCGATTGATCGCGTTCCTGAAGGAAGTCCGTGACATCGATCCGGACTGGACATTGGCGATTGCCGGGCGTGCCTGGGATCAGGGTGCGGACGAAATCCGGGAAATGGCTGCTGCGTTCGGCCAGCAGAACGCGCTCACCGTGATGGAGTCGCCAACGGATCAGGACATCCGCGATGAGATGGGACGGTCGAGCATTTTCGTCAGTGCTTCCGAGTACGAAGGCTTCGGGCTCGCGGCTATCGAAGGCATGTCCGCGGGACTGTATCCGGTTCTATCGGACATCGAAGCATTTCGCTCGCTCGCCGGCGCGACGGGCGTCGGCAAGCTCCTGTCCTTTAACGATCCAACCTCTGCTGCACGCAGCTTTGTCGGTGAATGGAAGACGATACACGAACGATACGGAGTACTCCGCGCTGCCAGCATGAAAGCGTCTCAAGCCTATGAGTGGAGCAGCGTTTCTAGCTGTTACCTGACGCTTTACCGATCGGTTCTTGGGGCATCGACCCGTACGATTCTCGACGTTCCAGTTCAGCTGACAAATCGACGGGGCGCCGCCCTGCAGCTTGAACGACTGCTTGAGCGGAAATCGCGGAGGATTATTGCATTTGGCAATGCCAATCTCCTGAACTGCGCTCGCCGCGACAAGAATGTCCGTGAGGCGCTTCGCCAGTTTCTCGTCCTGAACGACGGGGTAGGGACCGACATCGCAAGCCGTGTCCTCTACGGCGCCAAATTTCCCGAGAACCTGAACGGTACGGATTTCGTTCCCTATTTGCTGTCCCAGCTGCCACGGAGTCTGAGGATATTCCTGCTTGGAGCGAAGCCGGGGATCGCCGAGCGAGCCGCTTCCATGCTGGAGAGACAATTTCCGCGACATCGGGTCGTCGGCACCAGAGACGGATTTGGTGACATCGACGCGCCAGAGCTGATCGAGGCAATCCGATCTTCCAACGCGGATGTGCTGCTGGTCGGACTCGGCAATCCGAGACAGGAACTGTGGCTGGCCCGGCACTTCGCCGTAACGGATTGCACCCTCGGCATTGCCGTCGGTGCGCTGTTTGATTTCATGGCAGGCGACGTTTCTCGCGCACCCGTCTGGGTTCGCTCGGCTCGGTTGGAATGGCTCTACCGGTTCTGCCTCGAGCCACGTCGTCTCGCTTCACGTTATCTGCTCGGCAATCCGAGATTCCTGTCGAGCGTCGTCGCGCTCTGGTGGTCTGGCGCGAGAGGTGAAGCACACCAGGGTTCGTTTGGAACGAATATGACGGGACGGACTTAAGCGCCGCGGGAGGTCAGCGAAAATGTTGGGATTAGACCTATACGGCACGGCGGCGAACGCATCCCAGGAGGCTCGCAGGCGCGAGGTCCGCTCCGCCTTTGCCATCACGATCGCCACCTCTGAAATGGCTGCGGTCGCTGTCTCAACCTATCTCGCCTTCCTGATTTATCATTTCGTAGTATGGGGCGGTCTCCCGAAAACGATCCCATACGGATGGATGTGCACCGGACTGGCGCTGATCTACGGGTTCATTTGCCTGGCTGACCGGCAATATGACTTTCTCGGCGCCGAGTGGAACCAGCGGGCATTTCTGCACCGAGGTGCGCTTGCTTTCGCACTGGCCTTCATCTTCCTGCTCGCCTTCATGTTCATCACGGGTACGGTCACGCTTTATTCACGAGGAACATTTGTTGCCCAACTTACGCTGGGCCTGCTCGTCCAGACCAGCGTCAGAATTCTGTCGTGGCGTGCGGTCGAAATTGCAAGAAGGCGAGGGTACTGGGCATCGCCCGGGGTTCTTGTCCTCGTTTTTCCCGGCGTGGAAAAGCCGACGCGGCTGCTCGAAGAATTGTCGTCGAGAAACGAGGAGATACGTCAAATCTACTATCTCGACTCCGGCGATTCCGACTCTCAGCTAAAGACTATTCTGAGCCAATGCCGGTCTCTTCAATGTGATTCGGTGTTGCTTCTGTTCGATTCAGACAGCATGGATGCGGTCACCCGTGCGGCGGATACGCTCTCCGAAATGCCGATTAGGCTCCAATTGCTGCCGATTGGCATGCTCGGTCTGATGAGGTGCAGCCGCATCGGATATTATGGTCGGGCGCGTGTCTTCGAGGTCGCCTCGGGGCCCGATTGGGCAATGGATCGGTTGCTGAAGCGAAGTTTTGACATCGTCGTTGCCGCGGCGGTGGGCGTCTTCCTGCTTCCCTTGCTCTTGATAGTCATGGCATTGATCAAGCTGGATACGCCGGGGCCAGTATTATTTCGGCAGACCAGGCACGGCTACAACAATAAACCTATCGATGTTCTGAAATTTCGCACCATGATGGTGAACGACGAAAAGGAATTCCGCCAGACAACGCGAGACGATCCCAGGGTTACGCGCATAGGGCGGATATTGCGTCGCACGAATATTGATGAGCTTCCGCAACTTTTGAATGTCATCCGAGGCGACATGTCCATCGTCGGACCTCGCCCTCACGCTGTCTCACACAATCAGATGTATGACGGCCAGATCGCGCGCATGTCGAGACGGCACAACGTCAAGCCGGGAATTACGGGCTGGGCGCAAGTCAATGGACTCCGGGGCGAGACCGATACCTTCGAGAAGATGCGAGCACGGGTAGAGCATGACCTCTACTACATCGACAATTGGTCATTCGCATTCGACATCAAGATTCTCCTGATGACGATCTTTTCGAAGAAGAGCTATGAAAATGCCTATTAATGCCTGAATCAAACCCTTGCGGGGGCTCATTTCCGCACTCGCCGCAGGAACTGTGCGGCGATATAGCCGGCCTGCGAAACGGCGGCGGCAACGACGCCGGCTAGGAGCGCGTAAATGAAAGCCACATCACGGCTTACGTCGTAAATGAAGGAGCACAAGGCACAGATGACTGCCCCAACGAGGGCGGCCAGCACGTTGAAGCGCGCGAGGAAGAAGAAACCCAGGATGAAACTGGCGACCACGATGGCGAACACTTGGCCTCCCAGGCGTTAATTGGTGGTCATGCGTAGGATAAAAGCCAGTCCACCCGCAGCTCTGCAACGAACGTCTGGATAGTTTTCGTTCGAGGACTGTGGATTTCTGGTCTGGAATGTTCGTCGTGGAGCTGGGTGCAGGCCACCCTGCGGTTGTAGTCACCAACAAGGCAAGAGACTATCGTCGTTGTCAAGCCCGCAAACCAATCAAGTCTTTACGTTGGACATCGATGGAAATCCAACGTTGACCTTTGAGGCCTCGGGAATTGGAGAAGCGTCGCAAATCTGCGCCGATGCCGATTTGCGGCTGGACCTTTCCTCACTGACTTGTAATGGAGCTACCATTTGTGCTGCCAATGCGCGACTTGACGTCCGGTCGGCCAGCGAGCCGGAAGTCGCGGCCTTTCAAAGGGCGGTTCAACTAGCGCCCCCAACCGAACAGCCCTCGATGGTTTTTCTCATCAAGGTGGATGGGGTAGTTGTAGTTGCGATCGATCCGACGTGAAGCCTCCGCTAGCATCGCGCCAGGACGACGCGCTTTCCTGAGCTTTTTCGTGGGCGGCATCAGGCTCTCATTGAGCGTTGTGTTTGCCTGAACGAGGGAGCGCGGGACATCAGCAGGAGGCGGCTATCTTTGGCACGGACCGCAGGTTGATCTGGATCAAGTCCGCCGACGCGGAGCGAGGTCCGATGAGCCGCCGTGAATGCGACAGAGCTGTGCCATGGACGCGCGCGAGACACCCGTGCAAGTTTCCAGATCGGACCGGTCGGGCGAATGGGTGATCCAGATCGCCATTCGTCTTGGCTTGCTCGCTTTCCTGATCTACTGGTCTTTCATTCTGCTGCGTCCGTTCATCCCGATCCTGGTCTGGAGCGTGGTGCTGTCGGTGGCGCTGTATCCCGCCTATGACTGGCTATCCGCGCATCTTGGCCACCGGTCACGCACGGCTGCGGTCATCACCACCATCGTTGTCCTAGCGGTCTTCCTCGGGCCCGCAACCTGGCTCGGCCTTGGCCTGGTCGACGGCCTGCGCGGCATCTCGGATCAGTTGACGTCCGGAGATCTGGGAATCCCGCCGCCGCCGGATGGCATCCGGAACTGGCCGCTGGTCGGCACGCCGCTGTACGATATCTGGGAAATGGCGTCCGAGAATCTCGATGCTGCCTTCCGCCAACTCGCGCCGCATTTGAAACCGCTGGCAGGTCCGATCCTGGCGATTGCCGGCAGCGCCGGCACCGGAACGCTCAAATTCATCGCATCTGTGCTGATCGCGGGATTTTTGTTTCCGTCAGGGCCAAAACATGTTGCGGTCGTCAGAAGCATGCTCACCAGGATCGTTCCACAGCGCAGCGCGGATTTCCTGTCGCTCGCCGGTGCGACGATTCGAACGGTTGCGCAGGGCGTGATCGGTATTGCGGTGCTGCAGTCGTTGCTCGCCGGGGTAGGGCTGAAGATCGCAGGCGTGCCCCATGCCGGCGTGCTTGCTTTCGCTGTGCTCGTGCTTGGCATCGTGCAGATCGGATCAGCGCCGATCCTGCTTCCCGTCATCATCTGGATCTGGACGGTGAAGGATGTCGGCGCAGCCGTGCTGATCACGATTTATCTGCTGCTGGTCGGCATTTCCGACAATGTACTCAGGCCGCTCCTGATGAGTCGCGGACTATCGACGCCGGTGCTCGTGATCTTCGTCGGCGTTCTCGGCGGAACGCTCGCGCACGGCATCGTCGGCCTGTTCGTCGGGCCGATCGTCCTGGCGGTGGCTTGGGAGCTGATGATGGCGTGGGCCAGCGAGGACAGTCCGGTCAATGGTCAGGCGCCTCATCCAGCCAATCGGGAATAGCCGAAGAGGAAATCACACGCTTCGGCGTGGCCGGATTGATCGTTCCGGCCACGAGCGTCTTGTCGCCGGCCTCGAATTTCGCTCGCGCGAATTTCCGTGCTTCGCGCTCGTCGACAAACGTAGTTGTCGCGCGACGAACCCGGTCGCTGGATAGATCTCCGCTCGCGGCGTAGGAAACATACCAGGTCATTTTCGGAATGCTGCCCATGAACCCAGACCTGCGGCTGGCGCCGTAGGCAAGTGGCGAACTGCGCACGCCACAACACGCCACCGCGCTAGAGATCGAGCTCGGCGAGCCTCGGCCGGTCGAGCAGCACGATCTGTCGCTGGCTCTGGCCGAGGAAACCGAGGATACCCTTGTCGTGCAGGATGGACAGCGCGCGCGAGACCGTTTCCAGCGTGAGCCCAAGGTAATCGGCAATATCGCGCCGGCACATCGGCAGCGCCATGATGCCGGCGGCTGTCAGACGGCGATCCATTTCCAAAAGAAAAGCCGCCACCCGCTCCAGCGAGGTCTTGCGTCCCAACAGCAGCATATGGTTCTCGGCATGCTGCAGGTTGCTGGCCGTCATGTTGAGAAGATCGCGCGCGACCATGACGTCGGTCTCGGCGATGTGCGCCAGGCTGGCGCGTCTTGTCAGGCGCACGGTGGTCTCGACTATCGCTTCGGCCGTGAAGCGATGCGTCTCGCCGTTTTCCAGCCCGAAGATGTCGCCGATCAGATGAAACGCGTTGATCTGCCGGCGGCCGTCCGAAAGCAGTTTGTAGCTTCTGACGCCGCCGTCGATCACCTGATAGACGAACTCGGCCGGCTCTGCTTCTCCGAAGATCTCGGCGCCACGATTATATTTAAACTCGCTTAAAAGCACGTCGGTCTCTGCCAGCGCGGTCAGCTCACCGAGAAATCTGGGGCGGCCGGCAGGGTTGATGTTGAGGTTGACGAACATGGACCATTCCCCGCGTTGAACGGCCATATTTGACCGAGTTCTTGACGTGAACGCCGGCGCTATGCGCCTGCGCGTTACTTCTTGACGGGCCATTCCTACGCCGCGGCTCGCCGGCCGAACACTTGGCTTGGGGGACATTGTCTCTGCGGACATTGTCCATAAGGACAAGTAGGCCCTGCGCGGATATGCACCATTGCGCGCATATTCCGAACCACACAATCATGTGCTACTTTCTGGCTAAAAGACCGGGCTGGTCGAGCTGCCATGATTGTTCGGATCGGAGGACTGATAGTCTGGCTGGCTGCGATGCTGGTGTCGGCAAATTTGCCGGCCGAAGAACTGCGGCCGCGCTCAATTCTCTATCTCGACCAATCCGATTTGCATGGGCCTTTCTATCACCAGATCTTTTCGGCTTTCCGCGCTCAAGTGACGGCGCAAGATGAGGAGCACACGACACTCTACGCTGAGGATCTCGACATCGGCCGCTTCAAAAGCGATGCCTATAGAGAGTCTCTCCGGCGCCTTCTGAGCGACAAGTATCGCGACAGGCCGATCGGGGTCATCGTGGCTGTTGGTAGCGACACCATGGAGCTCGTCCTGAAGTGGCGAGCTGAGCTGTGGCCGAACGTCCCGGTCGTTTTCACCATGGTCGAAAAATCGGACTTCGAGCGATTGAAACCGCCGCCGGATGTGACCGGCAATTTCGCCCAGTTGAAGCTTGCAGATGCGATCGGCGCAGCCCGCGCGGTGGTCCCTGATCTTGAAACCGTTGTACTTGTCGGTGGGTCCTGGCAGAGCCAGGTCGTCTTTCGCAACTGGGAATACGAAATCGGAGCGACGACGCGGGGTCTGCAGGTTATTGATTTGATCGGCCTGACCGTGAATGAGACGCGCGATCGTGTCGCAAGTCTGCCCGATCGGAGCGCGATTATCTACTCGGCTACCTATTCCGACCGCGACGGAAGTTTTTATCCGCCGACAATTGCATTGTCTCGTGTTGCCGAGGTCGCGAACCGACCAATCATCGTCGCGGCGGAGACGTTGATTGCGCCCGGCGCCATCGGCGGCCATGTCCTGCTTCCCGCCGTGCTGGGTGCCGAGGCCGCGCGGCTCGCGCTTCGTATTCTCAATGGAGAGGCGGCGAAAGACATTCCTGCCACCGTGACGAAAGCTGTCCAACCGATCTTCAACTGGAAACAGATGCAGCGCTGGGGCGTAAGCGAGTCCGATCTCCCGCCCGGAAGCGAGATCCGCTTTCGTGAGGTGCCTTTCTGGGAAACGCACCGTCTGCAAAGCATCGGGATTGGCGCGATCATCTTGATCCAGGCCGCGTTGATTTCCATCCTGCTTCATGAGCGCAAGAGGAGGAACAATGCCGAGAAGGAGGCGCGCACACGCATGACGGAGCTTGCTCATGTCAACCGGCAAGCGACGGCCGGTGAATTGTCCTCGTCGATCGCCCACGAGCTCAATCAGCCGCTCGGCGCGATCCTGACCAATGCCGAGACAGCGGAGTTGATGCTTCGGTCGCCATCACCTGATCTCGTCGAACTGAAGGAAATCCTGGCGGACATCCGCCGAGACGACCAGCGTGCGAGCCAGGTGCTGCAGCGCCTGCGGGGCTTTCTCAAGCGGGCGCCGTTCGAGGTCAGGGACATCGACCTCAATGAAATCATGCGCGAGGCATTCGGTTTCCTTGCGGTGCAGGCTTCCAACCGGAATGTCGCGTTGTATCTTCAACCTGCGGCAGGCGAGCTGCGCGTCAAGGGCGATCCGGTCCAGCTCCAGCAGGTGATCCTCAACCTGGTGGTCAACAGCATGGAGGCGATGTCGGCCTTACCGTACGGACGTGCGGTGATTGGCCGCACCGAGCTGAACGGCGGATCATTCGCCATCATTTCAATTTCGGATTCGGGCCCAGGCATCCCGGCAGAAAAGCTGGCCGACGTGTTTGATCCTTTCTTCACGACGAAGAGCCAGGGCATGGGAATCGGGCTTTCCATCGCCCGGACCATTGTTCAGGCTCACAAGGGACGCATCTGGGCGGAGAACCAGCCCGAAGGCGGCGCGGTTTTTCACCTCTCGATGCCGTTGACACTGCACTAGGAGGAATTCAGGGGAGGCAGAGTTGCCAGGTACCGTTCACATTGTCGATGATGACGCATCATTCCGGACCGCGATCGAGCGGCGTCTGAAGAAGGCGGGCTATGAGGTGACGGCCTATCCCTCCGCCCAGCAATTTCTGGATCGCTTGCCCGAGGAAGATCAACCGGGCTGCATCCTGCTGGATGTTCGCATTCCGAACCTGAGCGGCCCAGAGCTGCAAGAAAAGCTCGGCAAGCTCGGCTCGACTCTGCCGATTGTCTTTCTCTCGGGCTACGCCGACGTGTCGATCACGGTAAAGACCATCAAGGCCGGTGCAGAAGATTTTTTGACCAAGCCGGTTTCCTCAGAGCAATTGCTGGGCGCGATCGAGAAAGCGATGGCTCACCAGGAGATGGCTCGAGACTTCAAACTGAAGCTTGGCGTCTTGCGCGCACAGCTCGGCACCCTGACGCCGCGCGAGCGCCAGGTCTTCGATCGGGTGGTGCAGGGCAAGATCAACAAGCAGATCGCGCAGCAATTGGGTGCTACCGAGCGCACCATCAAGGCCCACCGCCACCGGGTGATGGAGAAGATGAAAGTCCAGACGCTAGCCGAGCTTGTCTCGGTCGCCGAGCGGCTCGGCATCTTGGCGGGAAATCGCGACGGACAGGTAGAGGGTTGAGCTCATTCTTTGTGCATATTGTCCCCAAGGACAATTGGAATGCAGTGGGCGGCGGCCTACGCGTGAAGCCACCCGGGCAGTTAAATTGGAACAAAGCGAAGCCAATCGCTTTATATGGCGGAGCTTCTTTCGGCGGCGGCCCGATGATTGATATCCGTCGGCAAACAGGACCAGCGCAATTGTCGAAGCAGAAACTTGTGCTTGTGGTCGATGACGACCCCAACATGCTCAAAGGAGTGAAGCGGCTCCTGAAAGAGCACGGCTATGACAGCGTGCTGTTTCCGTCAGCCCGCGCCTTCCAGAAGCATGCGGATTTTGACGAGGCCGTGTGCGTCGTTCTCGATATCAATCTCAGCGACGAATCCGGCATTGAGGTGCGTCACCGTTTGAAAGCTGCCGGCATCGGTCTGCCCGTCATCTATATCACCGGCAAAGACAATCACGCGACGCGCATGGCCGCGATAGAATCTGGCTGCATCGCCTATCTGATCAAACCGTTCGCGGCAAAGTCGCTAATGGAGCCGATCGAACGGGCGTCAGCCGGATCCGTATGACGGCTTGGGCGCGTCATTCATCGACGTTCTGCTGAAATATTTGCGCCGGTGCGCCCTTGCGAGCGGCGGCGAATTGGCTGAGCGGAATCTCGGTCTTGATCGACTGCACGCTGGAATCGACGACTTCGAGCGAGAGCTTTTGGCCTTTCTCCATGTCACGGACCAACTGCGGATCGGCCGGATTGCCGGCGATGCAGGTGTTGGTCATGCACCAGATGTAAGGCACCTGATACGTTTTGCCTTGGTCCACCGACAGTTTGACGCCGGCCTGCAGATAGAGCCCGACCGGCAGGAAAAGCTGCAGCCGGGCCTTACCTTCGCCTTCACGCTCGATCAGATCGGCACGCACGGCTGATTGCCCGGTGTCAAAAGTGCCGGCGATGCTGGTTCGGCAGACCGCGGTGGTCTCCGGTATCTTGAAGCACACCTTCTGCCAATCGCCATACTTGATCTCGCGTGCGAGCATGCGTTGGCCGCGTGATGCCATTTCCGGCCCACCCGGAGCGGGCTGTTGGGCGGTGGCGAGGCCCGACAGCACCAGCATAAAGAGCGCCGCCAATGCCGAGGCAAGAAAGGAAAAGAGTTGCTTGGTGCGACGCTTTTGCATCACCGATCTCCACTAGCGATGCTTGTCGAGGAATTGACTGACCAGCGGCGACCATTGGGGGATGGCGTCGGGGGAATCGATGAAGAAATGCCCCTCGTTCCCGAACGCCGGCATCAGGTGATATTCGGAACTGCCGCCCGCGCCGGTATACGCGGCGTGCATTCGCTTCGAAAGTTCGGGTCCGAAGAACGTATCGTTTTCGATGTAGATCCACAGCATCGGTACGCGCGCAGTGTGCCCGAACTCTGCCGTCGCCTCGACGAGCTTGTTAGGCGCGCAATTGGAGTTGGGCTTGCCGCCGACGCGACCGCCGCGGCCCGCGGCGAAGGCGATGATCGCCTTCACGGAAGGAACGTTCTGGCTGGAAAGCGCGATCGCACCCCAGCCGCCGGCAGATTGACCGACGACGACGGCGCTGTTGGGCACGGCATATTTCTGCTCGGTCATGTAGTCGATGATCCATTTATCGAGCGCGGCGGCCGCCATGCCGGCATCCCTGAAGTTGGGATTTTCGCAATTGCCGATCTTGGAATAGAATACGGAAAACAGGCCGAGCTCAGGCGCATCTAGTGCGCCCGCGCCGTAGCCGGGACCGGTCGGCGCCACCACGAGATAGCCGCGGCGGGCAAACCACATCGCCGCGTCCCGAAACTCTACGAGCGGGAAGAGGCTGCGTTCGCGGGCGTCGAGGGACACGCCGTGATTCATCACGGCGAGCGGAAATGGTCCATTGCCGATCGGGTGGACCACGTAGGCTATGGAGGGGAGGGTAAGGGGCAGTGCCCAGATTTCCTCCTGGATTGGCCGTAGCGTTCGATTGACCGAGGCTTGGCAGATACCAGGCGTAGTCAGCACCGCAAGGAGCGCGACGGACGAGCACAGGGATCGAAACATCGCCTTGGTCCGATCGTGAGCTGAATGATTACGAAATTCTTCGCAAGCGGCGCCTGCCGCAGGTTGATCTAGATCAAGTTGTTGCCGGCAACGCCTGAAGCGAAAGCGTTTGATTCAGACCAGGATTGCCCGCGGCATTGGGAGGATTCGTCGTGGTCTATCCGGTTAGCCAGCAAGCAGAAATCCACCGCGTCCATACCGCAGGCCGCCGCCACGTCATTCCCACGCGAGGATGCGCTGCGGACCGCCGGCCTCTTGGCCTTCACCAGCGGATATCTCGAGGCTTATACCTGGATCGTTCACCACGTCTTTGCCAACGCGCAAAGCGCGAACCTTGTCTTTCTCCGCGTCTATGTGACGAGCGGAGAGTGGGAGAGGGCGGTGTTATCTGTTTGGAGGCATGTGCATCACATTTGGCCTCGGCGCCGCCGCCGGCGCATTCGTAACGGAAATGACACGAAATTACAGCCCGTGATGCTGCTCGTGCTTGTCATTCTGCATTGTGGCCTGGATGCAGAGCGGCGCCCGTAGCGAAGGCTTGATCTGGATCAATACTTCGTCGAACCGCCGTGCGCCAGTTCCGCATTCAGGATCGCTTCCCGCCGGAGACCTCGCATGGCACAGAGCAAGCTTGAAGAACGTCGGTTACAGCGCGGTGCAAGGGTTGAAGCTCGTGCGTCCCGAAGCCTTGGCGAAATTCGGTGACCGTCGGCCGCCGGCGTCCCAGTTTCGACCGGCTGCCGAGTGAGGCCGGCCCCATGAGGAAACATCGTTCCTGCTGGGCTGTGTTGATCGCGCTGGTCGCCTCGCTCGGGCTTGCCACGCCATCGCAGGCAGTCATGGGGATCGTGCGTGTCACCGTGACCAAGGCGGGCCTTGTGGTCGGAGCCGGCGGAGGGCGGGGCACCCTGTCGTTTCGCCACCGCATCTATCCCTTCACCGTACAGGGATTGAGCCTTGGCGTGACGGCCGGGGCTTCATTCAACAAATATGTCGGCCGTGCCGACTACATCAACGAGCTGTCGGACTTCTCCGGCACCTACAGCGTCGTCGGCGGCGGCGCAGCGGTGGTCGGGGGCGTCGCTGTCGTGCAGCTCAAGAACGACAAGGGCGTGATGATCACTTTGCAGGGCGCGAAAGGCGGCCTCGAAGTGTCCGCCAATATCACCCGCGTGGTGATCAAGCTCGACGAGTCCCGTTCTACGCCAGACTAACTGTCTTTGGAGGGCATCAATGAGAAAGCATGTGGTTCGCGTTCTTGCCGTGGCCTTACTCGCGTTATTCACCTGTGGCGGGGCTTCGCCGTCGCTAGCCGACACCGGGACGGTTCGCGTCGTCTTTACCAGGGGCGGCTTCATCGTCGGGGTCGGAGGCGGCGAGGGCGTCCTCTACTTCCGCGGCCACCGCTATCCATTCACCGTCTCCGGCATGAGCGTTGGCTTCACCATCGGCGCCTCGACCGCCCGAATGTCCGGCCACGCCCTGCATCTGCGCAGCCCTGGTGATATCGAGGGTAGCTATAGCGCGATCGGCGCAGGCGGCGCGGTCGCGGCAGGTGCCGGCGGCGTGTCGCTCCGGAACAACCGGACCGGCGTGGTCCTGCAACTGGCCGGCGGCAAGGTTGGTGTCGAGCTATCGGCCGCGGTCGGTGGGGTGACAATCAGGCTCAAATGAGCGGACGTCGTTTTTGGATCAATATCGTTCTGCGACGAA
>Ga0105240_10003312_pt1 | contig 25173 bp, 20 predicted proteins | sample KBSC54metaG_FD_80426 | JGI IMG/M metagenome (GOLD analysis project Ga0105240, IMG submission 80426) | Corn rhizosphere microbial communities from Kellogg Biological Station, Michigan, USA - KBS C5-4 metaG | ecosystem: Host-associated > Plants > Roots > Rhizosphere > Soil | place: Michigan, USA...
GACCGCCGGGGCGAGAACGACCTGGACGGCGGCGCGCCCGCCTACGCGACCTACGAATGCGCCGATGGGAAATGGCTGGCGCTAGGCGCGTTCGAGCCGGAGTTCTACGAGAACCTCGTGCGGGAGCTGGGGCTGGACCCGGAAGCCCTTGGCGACCGGCGTGACCCGGCTCGTCGCGAGATGATCGCCGCCGCGATCGCGGCCCGCGTGAAGACCCGGACGCGCGACGATTGGGCCGAGCAGTTCGCCGCCGTCGATGCCTGCGTCGCCCCTGTGCTGAGCCTGGCCGAGGCGCCCAAGCATCCCGCCAACGTCGCTCGCCATGTATTCCTTGAGATCGATGGTGTCCCGCAGCCGGCGCCGGCGCCGCGCTTCTCGCGCACGCCGAGCGAGGTGCGCCGCGGCGCGCCCAGGCCGGGCGAGCACACCGGCGAGGTGCTGCGCGAATGGCTGGGCGAGTCGCCGGCCGCTGCGACAGCATGACGGACATCGTGCTGATCCACGGCGGCAGCACCAGTGGACAGGTCTGGGCGCTGATGACGCCGTACCTGGCCCATCCCGTGCTCGCCGTGGACCTGCCTGGCCGCAACGATCCGACGGACTACGCCACGGCGAACTTCTCCGACTGGGCGCGCGACGTGGTCCGGCAGATGGACGACGCGGGCCTCGGGCGGGTGGTGGCCGTGGCCCACTCCATGGGCGGTGGGACGATGGCGGCGCTTGCGCGGCTGTTCCCGGAACGCGTTCTCGGCGTGATCTGCTTCGCGGCGGTGGTGCCGCCGGACGGCGCGCCCTTCCTGGAGGGGCTGAACCAGCCGCAGCGCGAGCTGATGCATCGGACCCGGGCGCAAGGCTCGGTAGTGCTGCCGCGGCCGGTAAAGTCGCCGCCGGACGAGGCCGATCCCAGGCGCGCCCTGATGCGCGACGCCAACAGCACCGAGGCCCTGGCGCCGTTCTTCGAACCCGTGTCACTGCAGGGGCTGCGAGGCGTCCATCGGGGCCTCGTGAAGCTCATGCGCGACAAGGCCATCGAGCTGGAGCGCCAGGGGGCGTTCGTCGAGCGGCTCTGCGCCCTCGGCCCGGTGGAGGTCCGCGAGCTGGAGGCCGGCCACATGGCGATGGTCACGCACCCTGCCCAGTCGGCCGCAGTGATCGACGAGCTCTGCGCGGCGTTCGAACGAGCCGAGACCGCCGCCGCCAGCTGAGCCGGCGTTCGCGGTCCGCGGTTGATCACAACGTCCATTCAGTGCACTACTCGTGTGGCGCGGGAGCGAGCGACCGAACCATGGGCAGGCTTGAGGGCAAGGTGGCGATGGTCACTGGCGCGGGCGCCGGCATCGGACGCGGCATCGCGCTGAAGTTCGCCAAAGAAGGTGCGGCGGTCATGGTGAGCGACCTTCGCGATGGCCTCGGCGATGAGACCCTGTCGTTGCTTCGCGGCCGAGGCGCGAGGGCGGAGTTCCGCAAGGCCAATATCGGGGCTAAGAGCGAGGTCCAGGCCGCTGTCGAGGACACTGTTTTTGTCTTCGGGCGCATCGACATCCTGGTCAACAACGCCCAGGGCTTCACCCCGTGGGGGCGTGTCGAGGACCGCACTGACGAGATGTGGCGCAAGTCGATCGAGACCGGCGTCTACGGGACCATGTGGGCGATGACCGCCGCCTTCCCGCACATGCGCGACCAGGGCGGCGGCCGGATCATCAACTTCGGTTCACTGGTCGGCGTCCAGGGCGACCGCTTCCTGGTCGACTACAGCGCAGCCAAGGAGGCTATCCGTGGGCTCAGCCGCACGGCGGCCAACGAGTGGGGTCGCTGGAACATCCTGGTCAACGTGATCTGCCCGGTCGCGGCGACGACCGCGTTCGCCCGGCGGGTCGCGCAGGACCCGGGCGCGGCCCTCACCGCCGGCGCCAACTCTCCCCTGGGGCGGCTCGGTGATCCGGAGGAGGACATCGGTGGCGCGGCCCTCTTCCTGGCGTCGGAGGACAGTCGCTTCGTGACCGGCAACACCCTGTTCGTCGACGGCGGCGCGCATCTGCGCGGGTTGCGCAGCGAGTTGCCGGACGAGACCTGAAGGGGGGGCGGCTTTGCAGGACCTTGCCGACAAGACGGCAGTTGTGACCGGCGCAGGCAGCGGCATCGGGCGCGCTGTGGCGCTCAACCTCGCCCGGAACGGGATGCGTGTCGCCATTCTGGACATCCAGGGCGAGGCTGCCGAAAAGGTCGCCGCCGAGGCGCGCGCCCTCGGCGCCAAGGCCTGGGCCGCCGCCTGCGACGTGTCGGATGGCGACGCCACGTCCGAACTCGTGAAGTCCTTCGGGCGGGTGGGCGTGCTGGTCGCCAACGCCGGGGTGACCGCGTTCGAACGGTTCGCCAACATGCGCGAGGCCGACCTCGACTGGATCTACGCCGTCAACTTCCTCGGCGTCTCACGCTTGGTGCGCACGGTCCTGCCGGACATGATCGCCGCCGGCGAAGGGCACATCGTCGTCACCTCGTCCATGGCGGGTCTCGTGCCGACCTGGGCCCCGATCCACGTCCCCTACGTCGCGACCAAGGCCGGCATCCTCGGCATGGTGCTGAACCTGCGGCCCGAACTGGCCGAGCATGGCGTCGGCTGCACGGTGGTCTGCCCCGGCGGCGTGACGACGAACATACTGGACTCGCCCAAGCGCCGCCCGGAGCGCTTCGGCGGCGCCTCCGCCATGCCGATCGAGACGCCAAAGGGTTTCGGGTCCGCGTCCGCGCCTCGCTACCGGCAGCGCACGTCGGGGGAGGTCGCCGCGATGATCGAGTCCGCCATCCGGCGGAACCAGCCGCTGGTGGTCACGGACTCGTCGATGCGCGAACTCTTCAAGGCCTATGCCGCGACAGTCCTGCAGGCCTTCGACGCGGCCGCTGAATGGGATCGCGACCCGTGACGGCGCCCGCCGCGCCAGGCATGGCCGCCCGCTTCGTCGGCCAGCGCGTGCCGCGCAAGGAGGACCGCCGCCTGCTGACCGGTCACGGCTCGTTCGTCGACGACATTCGGCTGGCCGGGATGCTCGAGGTTGCGTTCGTCCGCAGCCCCGTCGCGCGCGGTCGGATCCGCAGCATCGACGTGGAACCGGCGAAGGCCGTGCCTGGCGTGCGGGCGGTCTACACCGCAGACGACCTGGCGGCGGCCCGCTGCCAGATGGTCCTCCTCTACGGCTCGCCGGAGATATCCCTTCCGAAGATCAGCCTGCTGGCCACGGACCGCGTCGCCTACGTCGGCGATCCGATCGTGATGGTCGTGGCCGACAATCGCTATCTGGCCGAAGACGGCGCGGCGGCCGTGCTGGTCGACTATGAGATCGAGGACCCGGTGGTCACGATCGAACAGGCGGCCGCCAGCCCGCCGATCCACCCGGAGCTCTCCAGCAATCTCGGGCATCAGATCGCCCTGCCGACGGACCCCGGGATCGCTGACATCTTCGCGAAGGCGGCGCACGTGGTGGAAGGGACCATCCGCCACCAGCGCCAGGCTATCTCGCCGATGGAGGGCCGCGGCGTCGTGGCCAGCCGTCAGGGCGCGGGCGAGATGCTGATCCACCTGTCCTGCCAGAGCCCTCACATGGCGGTTCGCTTCTTCAACCTGGCCTTCAACCAGCCCGACGTGAAGTTCCGGGTGATCGCCAAGGACGTCGGCGGCGCATTCGGCCTGAAGGTGCAGCCATGGCGGGAGGAGTGCGCCGTGGTGGCCGCGGCCCTGCTGCTCGGCCGGCCGATCAAATGGATCGAGGACCGCCTGGAGAACCTGACCGCGGCCAACCAGGCGCGCGAACAGCAGATGACCGTGCGTCTGGCGTTCGACGCCGACGCGCGGTTGCTCGCCGGTGACGTCGACTTCCAGGGCAACTCCGGCGCCTGGCCGCAGATGGTCGACGCCGGCGGCATGCAGATGTTGATGTTTCCGGGCCCGTACCGGCTGCCCAGGCTCGGCTTCCGCGGCCGCGCCTGGTATTCCAACACCGCCGGCCTGTCGGCCTACCGCGGTCCCTGGCTGATGGAGTCGATCGGGCGCGAGACCCTGCTCGACAAGGCCGCCCGCCAGATCGGCATCGACGCGGTCGATATCCGACGCCGAAATCTGATCACCCGCGAGGAGCAGCCCTACAGCCAGCCCAACGGCCTCGTGCTCCACCACGTCACGCCCCGCGAGACGATGGAGCAGGTGATCGAGAGAATCGACGTCGCCGCCTTTCGGGTCGAGCAGGCGGCGGCCCGCAGGCAGGGGCGCTACCTGGGCCTGGGCCTGGCGGTCTACGTCGAGCCCACGACCATGTCCGGCATGGGCATGCTGGTTTCCGACAGCGCCCAGGTGCGGATCGAGCCCACCGGCAAGGTCACGGCCGTCATCAGCACCCACAGCCAGGGCCACGGCACCGAGACCACCATGGCCCAGCTGATCGCCGACGAACTGGGCGTGCCGATCAAGGATGTCAGCGTCTACGAGGACGATTCCGCCCAGGGCGGTTTCGGGCCTGGCGCGGGCGGCAGCCGGCAGGCGGTGTCCGGGGGCGGGGCGACGATCCGGGCGTCCCGGCTGTTGCGGGACAAGGTGAAGAAGATCGCCGGCCACCTTTTGAACGCCAACCCGGACCACGTGCGGGTGGAAGGCGGCCTGGTGCGGGTCGCCGGCGTGGAGGAGGTCACCACAACTCTGCGCCGCATCGCCGAGATGGCTTACATGGAGCCGGATCGGCTGCCGCCCGGCTCTGACCTGGGGCTCGAGGCCCAATACCGCTACCGCGCGCCGCCGCCCTTCGTGTTCTCCAACGCCGCCCACGCCTGCATCTGCGAGGTCGATGTCGAGACCGGCGTGGTGAAGATCCTGCGCTGGGTCGCCAGCGAAGACTGCGGCGTGATGATCAACCCCGCCATTATCGAGGGCCAGATCGCCGGCGGCGTCGTGCAGGGGATCGGCGGGGTGCTGCTGGAGCACGCATCCTACGACGCCCATGGCAATCCCACGGCGGTGACCTTCAAGGACTACTTGCTGCCCACCGCGCATGAGGCGCCGAAGATCGAGTTCCTGCACGTCGTGACGCCCTCCAACAGCGAGGGCGGCTTCAAGGGCGTGGGGGAAGGTGGCGCCATTATCGCGCCCCCGACCATGATCAACGCTGTCGCCGACGCCCTGGCGCCGTTCGGGATCGATTGCCTGGACCTGCCCCTGACGCCTGCCAGGCTGGTGCGCCTGATCGACGCTGCGCGCGAAGGCGGGCGGGGCGAGTTGGAAAGATCGACATGACGGCGACGACGGTTCCGTTCTGCTCCCTTGCCGCCAGCGACCTTTACGACCAGGCCCGTTTGGCGACCGGGCTGGATGATCTCGGGGGCGAGGCTTTCGCCGAGAAGGCGTTCCACCGGCTGTTCGCCGTGCTCGTCGATGCGCTCGACCGCGAGGCCGAGCTCAGTCAGTTGGGCCGCTGGCGCGCGCGCGAGCGGTTGCTGAATATCCTGCGTGGCCGTCTGCGCTTCATCGACGATCGCAAGCGCTGGCCTCGCATTGCCGACGAGCGGATCGTCCGTCCCGTGATCCTCCTCGGCCTGGGCCGGGCCGGCAGCACCTTCCTTCACAGCCTGCTGTCCCAGGACCCCGCCAACCGTGTGCCCCTGTCCTGGGAGATCACCTTTCCGTCGCCGCCGCCCGAGCGGGAAAGCTACACGGTGGATTCCCGCATCGACCTCGGTCACGCGACCCTCGAGCGCCAGGGGTTCCTGGACGAGGAGATGTGGCGCATCCATCCCTTCGGCGCGCGCCTTCCAGACGAGACGATCTTCATTTGGGAGTATGCGCTGCAGGGGCCCGTCGGCGCCAACTGGAACGTGCCGAGCTACTCCGCCGCCCTGACCTCGGTCGACTACCGCGCTGTGTTCGCGCTGGAGAAGGCCTTCCTGCAGAACCTGCAGCACCGTTGCCCGGGCGAACGCTGGGTTCTGAAGTCGCCCGCGCACCTCAGTCACTTGGAACGGATCTTCGAGACCTACCCGGACGCGACGATCATCGTGAACCATCGCGACCCGGCGAAGGTGCTGGGCTCGCTGGCGAGTCTGTTCGTGGTGCTGCGGCGGCGCTTCTCGGACGCGACGCCCGACGTGCGCGCCGTCGCCAAACACGTCTCGGCCATCTTCGAGACGCCGCTTTCGGACATGATCGCGTTTCGGCGCGAGCCCGGGATCGACCGCCGATTCTTCGATTGTCCGTTCACGGACATGGTGGCGGATCCGATGGGGATGGTCCGGCGCATCTATGCGCATCTCGGGATCGATCTGACCGCGGGGGCGGTCTCGGCGATGACCGCCTGGCTAGAGCGCGACCATCACGGCAAGGGTCCGCAGAGACGTTACGCACTTGAGGACTATGGCCTGACCTACGACGACGTCGAGCGGCACTACGGCGCCTACATCGACCACTTCGGCCTCGTCCGGGAACGGTCGTGATGTCGTCGCTGGCCGGCAAGACGGCGCTGATCACCGGGGCGGCGTCCGGCATCGGCCGCGCGACCGCCCTGCTGCTGCGCGCGGAAGGCGCTCGGACGATCGTGCTGGATCGCGACCCCGAAGGGCTCCGCAGCCTGGCGTCCGAGCCGGATACATACGTGCTGGTCGCCGACCTCGCCGAGCGCGCCGCCGTCGCGCGCGCAGCCGCGGACGCCATCGCCTGGGCCGGACGCATCGACATCCTGGTCAACGCCGCCGGCATTACCGGGTCGGGCGCGTCCCTGCTGGAGACCACCGACGAGACCTGGGATCAGGTTCACGCCGTCAACAGCACTGCGCCGTTCCTGCTGATCCGCGCCATCGGCAGGCACATGGTTGAGCGTGGCGCAGGCGGGCGGATCGTGAACATCACCTCCAGCTCGGCCCATCGCGCCATGCAATCGAAGACGTCCTACGGCGCCTCGAAGGCCGCGCTGGCCCAGCTGACCCGCATCGCGGCCGCCGAACTCGGTCCCTACGACATCAACGTCAACGCCATCGCGCCCGGACTCACCCGGACACCGATCGTCGACCGCGCCTTCACGCCTGAGGCGCTGAGCGTGGCGCTGCAGGACGGACCGCTGGCGAACCTGCTGGGCCGCATCTCCGAGCCGGAGGACGTCGCCGCAGCGGTGCTGTTCCTCTGCCAGCCCGGCAGCCGGCAGATCACCGGCCAGACGCTGCACGTCAGCGCCGGCGCCATCGTTTGACCAAGCCCTGGAGGACCCAATGACCTTCGTGTTCAGCGCCGACGGCCACCTCGTCGAACCCAAGGACCTCTATGCGGAGAACCTGCCGCCCGACCTGGCGAAGTTCACGATCCGGTCGGAGAAGGAAGGCGACTACATCGTGACGCGCGCCGGCTCGAACGTCCTGAACCGCGCGCGCATCAATACCCAACCCCGACTGGACGCGAACGGCGACCAGTTCGCGCGCTCCAACCGCCTGGGCGCCACCAATGTCGAGGTGCGGCTGCAGGAATTGGCAGGGCAGGGCATCGACGCCGAGATCGTCTTCCCGAGCTCCGCGATGATGACCTCGCTGGTTGACAATGCCGAGGCCGAGGCGGCCACCGCGCGCATCTACAACGACTGGCATCACCAGATGCTCGGGGACCGCACCCACCAGTTCGTCCGTTGTGGCGTCATCCCCGTTCGCAACACGGACTTCGCCCTGGCCGAAATGGAGCGGATCGCGTCGCTCGGCTTCACCGCCGGCATGCTGCCCAGCTTCATGCCGCGCGACCTGCCATTCTACAACGATGCCCGCTGGGACCCGATCTTCGAGGCGGCCCAGCAACTCGGCATCGTGCTGGTCCTGCACACGGGCTCGGGCCGCAATGAGGGCGACATCCGCGAGGAGAAGGGGCCGGGCGGGGCGATCGTCAACTACACGGTCCAGATGTGCGACGCCCAGAAGGCGATCATGTACATGGTCGCCGGCGGAATCCTCGACCGCTTCCCGGGAGCGAAGATCGCCGCCATCGAGTCCGGCGCCAGCTGGCTGGCGGCGCTCGCCGAGCGGATGGACGAGGTCCACGAGGCGCACGACATGTTCGTGCAGCCCAAGCTGTCGCGGAGACCCAGCGAGATCATCCGCCGACAGGTCCACGCCTCCTTTCAATACGACCGAGCCTGCATCATGTCCCGTTCAGTGACGGGCCATCAGGCGATCATGTGGGGCGCGGATTACCCTCACCACGAAGGCACGTTTCCCCGCTCGCGCGACGTGGTCGCGCATCTCTTCGACGGCATCGACATCTCCGAAGAAGAGAAGGCGGACATCATCGGCGGCAACGCCGCGCGCCTCTTCCGGCTCAACCGTCCGGAGTTCATGGCGGCTGCTTAGGGCCCTCGGCGCACCCCTCACCGTGCCGTATAGCCGCCGTCAAAGGGGATGATCGCGCCGGTAAGCCCCCCCATAGCCGGATCGACCAGGGTGAGCAGGAACCTCGCGACCGCGAAAACGTCGGCGGGGCGTCCCGCCGGTGAGCCCCCCTGGATGGCTTCCCCCACCCGAATCAGTTCCTCGGGGCTCATCTGTCGCCGGCTCTCCGTCGGCTCCATGCCGCCGGGACAGACGCAGTTCACCCGGATGTTCTTGTCCGCCACCTCCACCGCCACCGCGCGGGTCAGCTGGATCAGCCCGCCCTTCACCGCGCAGTAGGACGACGCGTACTTCAGTCCCACCAGCCCGGCCATCGAGGCGATGTTCACGATCGCCCCGCCGCCGCGCGCCAGCATGTGCGGCAACGCGCTCTGGATCGCCACGAACGGGCCGCGCAGGTTGATCGCGACATAGTCGTCGAAGTCGGCCAGCGTCACCTCGGCCGTCGGCACGAACTGCGCGTGCCGGCCAGCGTTGTTGACCAGCATGTCGAGGCCGCCGCCCTGGCGCGCCGCCTCGTCGATCATGCCACGCACGGCGTCGGGCCGCGCCATGTCGCAGGGCAGGACGAGCGCCCGGCCGCCGGCCGTCTCGATCTTGCGCGCCGTCTCCGCCAGCTTGTCGGCCCGGCGGCCGGTCAGCGCTACCGCTGCGCCGGCCTGCGCGAACACGCGGGCCGTCGCTTCGCCCAGCCCGCTGCCGCCCCCGGTCACGATCGCGACCTTTCCCGTGAGGATTGCCTGCGGCGATACTTCTGAGGCCATTGAGGTTGCTCCCTTGTGATCGAACCTGGTCCTTGCCGGATTTCTGGCCGAAACCGGACCCTGGTTGACGTGCGCGAACCTTCTCCTTGAGTTCGTCACAAAACCTGCGAACAGTATGCTGGTTTGGGTTGCCGGGCTCCAGTGCGGACGGCGTCGGTCGGATCGTCCCGTCGAGGGTGACCGCGGAGAGGGGGGAGGATGGCGGCCATCATTGCGGCGGACACGCGCGCGGAAGACGCGGCCGGCGTCTATCCCACGGGGCGCTACGGCGCCTTCGTCGTGGCGGCGCTGTTCCTCGCCTACTTCATCGCCTACCTGCACCGGCAGGTGATCCTGATCCTGATCCCGTCCCTGAAGGTCGACCTGCACGTCAACGACACGCAGGTGAGCCTGCTGGCGGGCCTCGGCACGACGGCCCTCTACATCGTCGCGGGTATTCCGCTGGGGCGGCTCGCCGATCGCACGAACCGGCGCAACCTGATCGTGGTCGCGGTCGCCCTGTGGAGCCTGGCGACGGTGTTCTGCGGCTTGGCGCGGAACTTCTGGGAGCTGGCGATCGCCCGGATGATCCTGGGCCTCGGCGAGGCGGCGCTCGGGCCGGCGTCGTTCTCGATGCTGGTCGACTATTTCCCGCCATCACAGCGGGGCCGCGCGATCGCCCTGATGCAGACGGGAACCCCGCTGGGCTCCTCCGCCGCGGTGTTCGGCGGCGGCCTGTTCATGTCGCTCTACGCGTCGGGAACCTTCGCTGGCCTGGCGCCTGCCGGCTGGCCCGGCTGGAAGGAACTCTTCATCCTGTTCGCGCTGCCCGGATTCGTCGTCGCGGCCATGCTGCTCCTGGTGCGTGAACCGCCCCGCCGCGGCGCCGGCGCATTGTCCGGCGCGGCGCCGGCGCTCTGGCCGTTCCTTCGGCGCCACGCCTTGGCGTTCTGGAGCCTGTGCGTCGTCTTCGCCGGCTACTCGGTGATCGGCTACGGCGTCTCGGTGTGGACGCCGACCCTGCTCATTCGCGTCCACCACTTCTCGATGACGCAGGCGGGCGCGGTGTCAGGCCTGATCCTGTTGCTCTGCTCCGTACCCGCCTACGTCGCCGCCGGATTCCTCTCCGATTTTCTGGCCCGCTGGCAGGGCGTCCGCGGCCGCGCCATGGCGCCCCTGCTGCTGACACCGGTGCTCGCGGCATCGCTGGTTTGGCTCGCGTTTGCGAAGGACCTGACTGGCACGATGTGCGCGCTTGTCCTGGCCTTCTTCATCTTCTCCCTGGCGTCCACCACTCTGCCGCCTGCGCTGCAGGCCTTTCTGCCCAACCGGCTGCGGGGGCAGGCGCTGGCCATCGTCATGCTGGTCGCCAATCTCGCCGGACTGGGAATCGCGCCGACCTTGATCGGCGCGGTGACCGACTATGTCTTCCGCGACGAGATGATGCTGCAGGTGTCTGTGGGCGTGGTGAACGCGGCCGTCGCGCTGCTCATCATGCTCGTCTCGATCTGGATGCCCAGATTCTACGCGGAGGCGTGCCGGACGGTCGAAGGGGAGGCTTTGCCTTAGGGGCCTCTCCCTTCACTTGGCCGGCCTTGTGCCGGCCAACCATGAGCGCAGGGCAGTGGCCGCACTATGCGCGGCCAAGCGCCGCCTCGAGCCGCCAACTCTGCTCTTTCAGCATCGCGTCCATGGGCGGCCGGGACGACGCCCGCCATGACGTGTCTGGGACGCAAATGAAATGGCCGGGAACGATGTGTGCAGTCGCCAGTCTCAGGCCTGCGTCTAAGCGGTCTCGAGCACCCGCGTCACCTCGCTGGGGTCGGCGATCTTCCAGTTGAACACCCGCTCGGCGTTCTTGTAGGCGGCCTTCTCGGCGATCTCCGGCGCGACGCCATCGAACATTTCCGCGGCAGCCGCCTGGGTGTTGGGCCAGGGCGTATCGGCGTGCGGGAAGTCGCTTTCCCAGAAGATGTGATCCTCGCCGACCATGTCGCGCACGCCCTCATTGTGGAATGCCCAGGGCTCCTGGATCATGCAGAAGTACATGTTCCGCTTGATGATCTCGGACGGCAGCGTGCCGGTCAGCTTGGTCCAGGCGCCGTGCTTCAGCCACTGGAAGTCGGCCCGTTCCATGGCGGCCGGGAGCCAGCCGAGCCCACCTTCCGAAAATACCAGCTTCAGCTTGTCGAACGTGCGGCACACCGGGCTCATGGCCAGGTTCAGCGAGGCCGACATCGCGTTCATGTAGCTGAGTGCAATGTAGAGGGTGTCGGGCGCTTCCGGGGAGGGGTTGCCGCCGACGCCGGGGCTGCCGGTGCCGATGTGCATGCACACAGGGATGTCGGCATCCTGGGCTGCGGCCCACATGCGGTCCCAGTGGTTGGTCCAGTAGCTCGGCATCCCCAGTCCGACCGGATTCTCGATCCAAGCGATGGCCTTCGCGCCCTTCTTGACGCAACGCTCGATCTCCTTGGCGGTGGCGTCGGCGTCCCACACCTTGCCGATGATCATCGGCACGAACAGCCCCGGCGGGCCGGCCTTACACCATTCGTCGATGATGAAGTCGTTGAAGGCTTCGACGACGACGCTCGCCAGTTCCTTGTCCTCGATCTTGGCGAAGGCCTGACCGCCGAAGCCGGGCAGGGTGGGGAAGGCTGCGCTGGCCAGGATGCCGTTGGAGAGGAAGTCCTTGGCGCGCTGCGCCGGATCATAGCACCCGGGCAATATGTCGTTGTAGCCGATCGGCTCGAAATTCCATTCCTCGGGTGGGCGGCCAGCCACCGCGTACATGGCCGTGGACTGACGTTCGCCGCCTTCCCAGACCCAGTTCGCCGCGCCCGTCTTGGGGTCGGTGAGGACATGCGGAACCCGGTCTTTGTACTTTGCGGCCACGCGGGAGGTCCACACGTGCGCAGGCTCCATGATGTGGTCGTCAACGCTGAACAGCTTGTACATCGGGGCCTCGCTCTTGGGTGGCGTACGTTAAAATAGGATACTTGAGTCTGAGATACATCAGCCGCGAGCGGCTTTCAACGGGGGCGGCGCTTTGCCTCACGTCTTCAGCAGCCGACTGGGCCTGCCCTGCCTCGGACCAAGCTTGCGCCGAACGAGAACCGGACACTAATATCAAGGTTCGGCAGGCCTGGGCCACCGGCATTCGGCCGGCGCTCGCACGTCTGCAGCAACCCGTTCCGCGAGCCCGTCCGTGACCGACGCCTGTCCCTTCGATCCGACGACCTTCAACGGCCGCTTCGATCACCACCTGCCGGAGTTCGGCCAGCACCGCGAGGCCATCTTCGACGACCTGCGGGCGCGCTGCCCGGTGGCGCGGTCCGGCGAGTGGGGCGGGTTCGTCGTCCTGACCCGGTACGAGGATCTCGTGGCGGTCGCCCGCGACGATGCGACCTTCTCCAGCGAGCCGGGCATCACGCTCCCGGGCCTTCCGGCGACCCAGCTGCTGCGCCTGCCGATCAGCATCGATCCGCCCCGCTCGTTCCTCTACCGCAACATCCTGATGCGCTTCTTTCGGGCCAGCTGGCTGCGAGCCCTGGAGCCCTGGGTGCGGGACTTCGTGGACGAGAAGATCGACGGCTTCATCGAGCGCGGCGCGGGCGACCTGCAGACCGATCTCGCCCACCCGCTGACCGCCAACTTCATCATGCACGTGACCGGGCTGCCGCGGGAGCAGTGGTGGGAATATTCCTGGCCGGTGATCGCCGGCATCGGCCGCAAGGCGGACGACGAGTCCCGCATGATCACCCGCGCCGACACCAGCCGCATGCTCTCCGAGGAGATCGACCGCCAGCGTCGCGCGCCGAGCTGGTCGGCCGAGGAGAAGGTGCTGCCCTATCTGCTGGGGGTCGAGATCGAGGGCCGCAAGCTCCTCCACGAGGAGGTCCTGGCCATCATGGAGCTGCTGCTGGACGGCGGCTTCGACACCACCATGGCCGCCATGGGGCACAGCTTCCTCTACCTGCACCGCCACCACGACCGGCGCCAGCAGCTGATCGAGCGACCCGAGCTGATGGATGCGGCCGTCGAGGAGTTCCTTCGCTGGGTGACGCCGCAACAGGGCCTGTTTCGCACCGCCACGAAGGACACCGAGGTCGGCGGTGTTGCGATCCGCCGGGGCGAGAAGGTGTTCCTCGCCTGGTCGGCCGCCAACCACGACCCGGTCGCCTTCCCCGAGCCACACGAGGTGCGCTTCGACCGGCCGGAGAACCGGCACGTCAGCTTCGGCGTCGGCGCGCACCTTTGCCTCGGGCTCAACGTCGCGCGAGTGGAGATGCGCGTCGCCTTCGCCAAGGTGCTGCATCGCCTGCCAGACTATGTCGTCGAGGAGGCCGGAATCGCCTGGCCGGCGGGCATGGGCATCGTGAACGGCCTCGAGCACCTGCCCGTCACCTTCACCCCGGGCGCCCGCACGGGCGTCGTGGCCGAGGCCTAGGCGCCGGACGTATCAGCCCTCGAAGTGCCGCGCCTTCAGCTCGGCCTTGACGACTTTGTTCATCGCGTTGCGCGGCATGTCCGTCACGAACACGATCTCCTCCGGGACCTTGTACCTGGCGAGGTTCTCCCGGCAGAGCGTCAGCAGCGCCTCGCGAAGGTCATCCGAGGCCGCCGCGCCCGGCGAAGGCTGGACGAACGCCACAACCGTCTCGCCGAGCCGCTCGTCGGGTCGGCCCACCACGGCGCAGTCGGCGACGCGGTCGTCGGCCTGCATCACCCGCTCGATCTCGGCCGGATAGACATTGGCGCCGCCGCGGATCACCACGTCGTTGCGGCGACCCTCGACGAAGAGGTTGCCGTCGGCGTCCAGGCGGCCCATGTCGCCGGTGTGCAGCCAGCCGCCTCGCAGGGCCTGGGCCGTGGCCTCTGGCTTGCGCCAATAGCCGAGCATGGGGGTGTAGAGGCCGGCGAGGTCGCCGGCGTCGGCGGCGGCGACACAGATTTCGCCGCTCTCCCCCGGGGCCAGGACCTTGCCCTCCGGCGTCTGGATGCTGACCCTCAGATGTCTGGAGGGGCGGCCGGAGCAGCCGGGCAGCGCGGCCAGCGTCGGGTCATTGCTGGTCACGACGGTCGGGGCCTCGGTCAGCCCGTATCCGAAGCCAAGCTCCTTCCCGAATTTCCGGCGATAGAGGTCGCGGAACGAGTCGGGAATCGCGGCTCCGCCAGCGCCCGGCGCCTTCAGGGACACCAGGTCTTCGGGACGCACCTCCGGCTTGGTCAGCAGGTCGTAGATCGTCGCTGGCGCCGCCGAGAAATGCTCGACCCGCTCGCGGGCGATCCACTCCGCCAGGCCGAGGGCGTCGATGCGGTCCATCACGATGCAGGCGCGGCCGACCTGGAACGCCGAGACCGGCCCGAGGATCATCAGGTTGAGGATGGTCAGCGGCAGCGCCACGCCGCCTCGCTGGATCTCCCGGGCCGCGCCCGTGAGCCGCGCCACGGCGCCGACCAGGATCATGTTGTACTGCGAGTGGACGACACCCTTCGGGAACCCGGTCGTGCCGCTGGTGTAGGCGATCGCGGCCGGCGCGTGCGGGTCAGGCGCGTCCAGGTCGGGAATTTCGCCGCGATGCCGGCGCAGCAGACCGGCCCATTCGCCGCCATACTCGCCGGGCTCCATCTCGACGATGGTACGCAGGTCCGGCAGCGTCTCGCGCAAGGGCGCGATCTGCGCCGCCGTGGCGCGGTCGGCGAGGTAGAGGCTCGCGCCGCTGTCCTCCAGGATGTAGCGCTTTTCCGGCGCGGCCAGCACCCGGTTGACGCCGACCCAGATCGCACCCAGCTGCTGGGCGGCGAAGAAGGCGATGACGATCTCGAGGTGGTTGGCGGTGGTCGCCGCCACGCGGTCGCCCGCGCTGACGCCGAGCGCCTGCAGGGCGCAGGTCGCTGCGACGATCTCCTCGGCAAGCTCCGCGTAGGTGAACCGCCCGTGCCGGCCGATCAGCGCCTCGCGATCAGGCCAGGCTTGGCGGGCCTGCTCGATGATCGCCCCGCAGGTCCAAGGGCCGGGGGGCGGCGTGCGCGCCGGCTCGCGCCGGATTAATCCGTACTCGGACCAATCGATCGCTGGCGTCCGCGCCGAGGCTCCCCCCATCGCCGTCACCGCCCCTTGAACACGCCTTTGCGCTTCTGGACGAAGGCCGTGGTGGCTTCTTTGAAGTCCGCCATGCCCATGCTGTAGATCTCGTAGCCGAGCGACATCTCGAACGCTGTCCCGGTCATCTGCTTCAGGGCCGCGTTCAGCGCCATCTTGGTGTAGTTCACCGCGTGCGGCGGCAGGTCGCGCAGGGTCTCGGCCATCTGCTGGACGCGGGCGTCGAGCTGGTCGTCAGGGACGCACTCGTTGATCAGGCCGATCTCGGCCGCCTTTTCGGCCAGCACCGGCTCACCGGTCATCAGGTACTGCTTGGCCCGGTGCATCCCCACCAGCAGCGGCCACAGCAGCACCCCGCCGTCGCCCGCGACCATGCCGGCCTTGACGTGGGAGTCGCAGAACCGCGCACCGGGGGCGGCGAACACCATGTCGCAGGCGAGCGCGACGTTGACGCCCATGCCGTAGGCCACCCCCCTCACCTTGGCGATGATCGGCTTTTCGCAGTCGAGGATGCCGTAGACGTGCTTCTTGGCGGCGCGGGAGGTGGCGTTGACCCTCGCCGCGGGCGCGTCGCCCGCCGCCTGTTCGCTGGCCCGGTTCGCCAGGCCGCTGACGTCCGCGCCGGAGCAGAAGTCGCCGCCCGCGCCGGTGATGATGATCACCGCCACCTCCGGATCGCGCCAGGCGTCCTCCCAGATCCGGGTCAGCTCCTCGCTCTGGGTCGGGGTCACCGCATTCTTGCGGCCCGGGTTGGAGAGGGTGATAGTCAGGATGCCGTCGGACTTGGAAAGTCCAAGCCCGGTGTAGGCCGAGTAGTCGTAAGCGCTGTCCATCCCAGTTTCCTCCCTCGTGTCCTAGCGCGGCCACATGGCCCGCTCGCGCCAGATGCGGCGTGCGAGAAACGCCAGCATCCGCGGCTCCCCGACCTGCCCCGCGCGGTCTGCTTCCTCGGGTAGGTCGACAGCGCCGGCGTCCAGGAACCGCCGCCGGTCCTCCTGGTCCCGAACCTCTGCGTCACGCCCGAAGCGCTCGCGCAGCTCCAGGGCCGTCAGCGCGATCAACGCCGCCTGTGCAGCGGTGGCGGCGCGTGGGGCCAGGCCAGCGTTGTTCAGAACGTGGTTGCGCAACTCGCTCCGGGCTTCGGAGTACAGCGGGCTGGTCGGCGTCTCTGACGCCGTCAGCGCGTCGCGCTCGACTTCGATCCCGGCCTCCGCGACCAGCAGGTCGGCGAGCCGGGCGAGATAGGTCCGCAGTACGTGCCGATAGGGGATCACCCCGAGCGCGCCGCCCTTGCGGATGCCGAGGGCGACGGTGACCGCGCAGCGCAGCGTCGCCATCCGGTGATAGTAGTCGGCTGCGACCTGGTCGACCTTGAGGCCCGATACCGCCTCGTACGCGGGATAGGCGGGCTCGAAGAGGGCGATCTGGTCGCGCGAGCGGCTGTGCAGCCAACCGAAGTCGTCCATCGGATCGCCGATGTGCGAGAACTCCCAGTCGATCAGGCCGGTGATGCGCTCAGGCGTGGCCATGAAGTTGCCCGGTCCCGTGTCGCCCTGCACCAGTACGGTGCGCTGCACCCGCTCCGGCGCCGTTGCCCGCAGACGGCTGAAGGCGTAGCGCACCAGCGGCTCGTCCCAGCAGGACTCCCGCGCCAGCGCCTCCCAGCGTCCGAGATCGACGGTGGCGTGTTCCGTCGGAGACGTAGGACGCTCGAAGCCAGGCAGGTCCAGTTCGCTGGCGTCGATGGCGTGCAGGCGTCCCAGCGCCTCCATGAACCGTTCCGCGATCGCCGCCTGCTGGTCGGCCGGCAGGGCGCGGAAATCCGATGTTCCCTCAAGGCGCTCCATCAGCAGCGCCGAGCCGTCGTCCATCAGTCCGTAGGCTCGGGGAACCGGCGCGCCCCGCCCCTCCAGCGCGCGGTAGACGCGGTACTCCCGCTCCAGCGAGAAGCTGGTGCCGGAGTGCGATCCGCCTCCCTCCAGGCGAAGCACCAGCCCGAGCGGTGCGCCATCCGCCGTCTCGGCGTCCACCAGGATGGTGAGGCGCGAGCCGCCGCCCGGCAGGCGGCGCGACGACAATGGCCGTGCGCCCGAAGCCTTCGCCACCCAGTCCCGCAGCGCCGGCGTCAGCTCGAACGCGTGCGCGTCAACCACCGAAGATGCCTTCCTGGCGACGCTCGCGCGGCTGGCGCACGTCCTTCAATCCCATCTGCTCCCGCCGGCGCATGGCCGACCAGGCATGCAGTGGCCAGGCGTCCTGGTCGTCGCCCCAGCCAGGCTGGCCGTTGATCTTGTAGCGGACCAGGCTGGTCCAGCAGACGCCGTGGACGCCGGCAATCGGCATGCCCATCCGGCTCACCGCCTCGCCCTCCGCCACGAACTTGCGTCCCAGCTTGTCCTCGCCCTCGACGATGATGCTACGGATGAAGCCGTGATCGGGATCGCGGATGCGCTCGACGCGGCCGTCCACCAGCGGCGAGCGAACACCATCTTGCAACAGGAAGCCACCGGGCCCGGCGCCGAAGAAGGCCAGCTCGGTCGAGGCCGCGCCGGTGATGTAAGTCCCGCCGCCCCAGCCGTCCTTCCAGGGCTCCGGCCGCAGATGGTCCCAGGAGCGGTCGCGCATGGCCAGGCAGTCCACCTGCATCGTTTCACCGTGCAGCGTCAGTTCGCCCGTCACCCGGCCGAACTGGTCCAGGTGGCGGGCAGTCGGCGGTTCGCCGCGCAGCACTACCCAGGGCTCCATGAACGCAGTCCACTCCAGCTCGAACGACAGTACGTCCCGGTCACGGAAGCTCATGTGATACTTGTGCAGCGGCTCTACGGTCTTGAACGAGAAACCGGTCGGAAACTTCCATTCCTTCAGGTCCTCCTCGGACGGCATCGGCGCGTTGCCATAGTTGAGGTAGTAGGGCGTCTCCATGTGGAACCAGGCCGTGTCGTCGAACAGATGGACGCCGCCGCCACTGACGCCAATGTTCGGCCGCACGAAGTGGTAGACCCAGGCGCCCAGCTTGCGCTCCGGAACATAGAACCACAGCCAGATGGTCTCGTGCTCCCAGCGTGAATCTGACCTTGGCGGGTGGAAGTCATCGTCCGCCCGGGCGAGGCGGAACTCGCCCGTCGGGACGGCCAAGCTGTCTGGCCTGGGCTGGCTCATGGGATCCTCCCGACGGTCGCGCATCGAATTGGCCAATTCGGTATGCTGGTATCAGACGTCTGTCCAGACGCCGCTCGCAGCGCCTGTTCTCTTCTGAAGCGGGTTCCTTGACCGCGGCCCCGTGGCTGCCGCACCATGTAAGAGGATACTTATCACAGTGCCGAGCCGATACGTGGACGGGATGGAAAGCTACGACTACGTGATCGTCGGCGCGGGATCGGCCGGCTGCGTCCTGGCCTATCGCCTTTCAGCCGATCCGGCGACGCGTGTGCTTCTGATCGAGGCCGGCCCGGAGGATCGCAGTCCCCTGATCCACATGCCGAAGGGCTTCGGCCGGCTGTTCGGCGACCCGCGGCACGTCTGGTACTTCCCGGTCGAGCCCGACGGCGGCCGCAATCGCCCCGAAGTCTGGTTGCGCGGCAAGGTGCTGGGCGGTTCATCCTCGATCAACGGCATGGTCTACATGCGCGGCCAAGCCGCCAACTATGATGACTGGCAGGCGCGCGGCCTGGGCGGCTGGGGTTGGCCGGACATGCTTCGCTGCTTCCGCGCCATCGAGAACCACGCCCTTGGCGCCAGCGACCTGCGCGGCGCAGGCGGGCCGCTGACCGTGACGCCAGACCGCGAGCCACACCCGCTCAGCGACGCCGTCGTCGACGCCGCCGTCTCCCTGGGCCTCCCGCGCCGCGACGACATCAACACCGAGGCGGACGAGGGCGTCGGCTATGTGATCCGCACGATCAACCGCGGCCGCCGCTGGAGCGCAGCCTCGGCCTTCCTCCGCCCCGCGCGCCGACGCCCGAACCTGACCGTGGTCACCGACGCGCTAGTCGAGCGGGTGCTGTTCGAGGGGCGGCGCGCCGTCGGCGTCTCGGTCCGACGCGCCGGCAGGGCGCCGGAGGTCCATCGGGCCCGCGGGGAGGTCATCCTGGCGGCCGGCGCCCTGATGTCGCCTGTGCTGCTTCAGCGGTCGGGAGTCGGCCCAGGGGCGCTGCTCCAGGCCCACGGCGTCGAGGTGGTGGCCGATCGCCCGATGGTGGGCGAGAACCTGATCGAGCATCGGATGCTGGCGATGCAGTACCGGCTGCGGGGCCTGGCGGGCCACAACCGCGAACACGCCGGGATCAGGCTCGCCGCCAATGTCCTGGGCTACTACCTGACCCGGCGGGGCGTGCTCGCCAAGGCGTCCCACGAACTGGGGATGCTGATCAAGAGCGGGCCCGACGTGTTGACGCCCGACGTCCAGATCCTGGCCTCGCCCGTCACCTACGACCGCAGCGCCACGTCCTTCGCGCTGGAGGCCGAGCCCGGCATGCACTTCATCGGCCACGCGATCCAGCCGCGCAGCCGCGGACGGGTGATGATGCGCGGCGCCGAAATGAATGCGCCGCCCGAAATCCACGCCGGCTACCTGACCGACGCCCACGACCGTCGGATCGCTCTCTTCGTCACCGATTTCGTCCGCCGCCTGGTGCGGGCACCGGCGCTCGCGCCCTACGTAACGGCCGAGCTTTCTCCCGGCGCCGAGATCACGGACACCGAGGACATCCTCGACCTCCACCTGCGCAGCGGCAACGCCGGCTATCACGCCGTCGGAACCTGCGCGATGGGCGCCCAGCCAGATGCCGTAGTCGACGCCCGCCTGCGGGTGCGCGGCGTGGAGGGCTTGCGCATCGTCGACTGCTCGGTGATGCCGACCATTCCGTCGGGCAACACCAACGGCCCGGCGATGGCGCTGGCCTGGCGCGCGGCCGACCTCATTGTGGACAGGGGCCACGCGCGGCCCGCCGCGGCCTGAAGCGTTCAGTGCACCGGAAGTGTCGCCGGATATCTCCGCGCCGCGCGTGTCAATGCTGCTCCGGCCCCCTTGACGGTCTTTTGATAATAGGACACCAGTTCTGACGGAATTTGGCGACCCCGCTGAGGCTCGGATGGATTCATTTCTCGAAGGCAAGGTCGCCCTGGTCACCGGCGTCAGTTCCGGCCTCGGCCGGGGTGTCGCGCGGGCGTTTGCCAGCCGGGGGGCCGCCGTCGTGGGCTGCGCCCGCCGCACCGAACTGGGCTCCAGCCTGGAGGCGGAGATCGGCGACGCCGGCGGCCGCTTCCACTACGCCCAGTGCGACGTCGCCGACGTTGGCCAATGCGAGGCGCTGGTGAATGGGGTGCTCGAGCGGCATGGCCGGCTCGACATCCTGGTCAACAACGCCGGCAACAGCGGCGCGCGCCCGGTTCAGCGCATAGAGAAGATGACGGAGACCGACTGGGATGCGGTGCAGGCCGTCAACCTGCGCGCCGCCTTCACCCTTACCCGGCTTTCCCTGCCGCCTATGCAGGCGCAGCGCAGCGGGGTGATCGTGAACATCGCCTCGATCAACGCACGCATCGGGGTCGCCAACATGGCCAGCTACAACGCCTCGAAGGCGGGGCTGGTGCATCTGACCAACACCACGGCTGTGGAGAACCTCGCCCACGGCGTACGCGCCATCGCCATCATCCTGGGCGGCGTGACCTCGGAGATGAACCGTTCCGTCGCCCTGGAGATGGGCCGCTCGGTGCGCGGGTCCGACTGGACCCCGAGCGCGGAATGGGAGGCGCGCGCCGCCACCGGTATGGGCGATCCGGATGAGTACGGACGCGCCCTGGCCCTGCTGTGCTCCGACGACGCCCGGCCGATCAATGGCGCGGTGATCGCGATGGATGGCGGGGCGACCGCCGGTCACATCGCGTCGAGCATGATCTACCTCGGCTCGGCCGGACTGATCTGACCAACTTCGAGGCTGTCATGACCCAACTCGACGAACTCCTGAAGGACCCGACACGCCTGCTCACCGGGCACGGCGTCTACATCGACGGCCAGCGCCTCAGCCGCAGCAGCGGCGGCGTCCACGCCCACGTGAACCCCGCGACCGGCAAGGTGCAGGCGGAAGTGGCTCTGGCAGGCGCGCAGGAGATAGACCAGGCCGTGGCGTCCGCTCGGGCGGCGTTCCCGATCTGGCGCGCCACGCCGCCGCAGGAGAAGGCGCGTGTTCTGCTGCGTTTTGCGGACCTGCTGCAGGCCGCGCAGCCCGAGATCGCTGTGCTGGCGGCGCTGGAGAGTGGCGTGCCGGTGGCCGGGGGCGGCGGCATGGGCCTCGCCCAGCCCTGGATCCGCTACTACGCCGGCTGGTGCGACAAGCTCGATGGCCAGGTGGTGGCCAGCTTCCCGATGCCGGGCTTCGACTACATCCTGCCCGAGCCCTACGGCGTGATCGGGGCGATCATCCCCTGGAACATGCCGTCGGTGGCGACCTCGATGAAGGTGATCCCGGCGCTGGCCGCCGGCAACACGGTGGTGCTGAAGCCGCCGGAGATCACGCCCTTCGTGGCGCTGCGGATGGCCGAACTGGCGCGCGAGGCGGGCCTGCCGCCGGGCGCCTTCAACGTCGCGCCCGGGACCGGCGAGGCGGGCGCGTCGCTGGTCAGCCATCCGGGGGTCGACAAGATCACCTTCACCGGCGGTGGCGCGACGGCCCGCCGGATCATGGCGGGCGCGGCCGAGGCGCTGACGCCGGTGGCCCTGGAGCTGGGCGGCAAGTCGGCCAACCTGATCTTCGCCGACGCCAACCTCGACGCCGCCGTGCCCCAGAGCGTGGGCGGATGCCTGGGCCTTTCGGGGCAGGGCTGCGTCAATCCCACCCGCATGCTGGTCGAGGAGAGCGTCTACGACCAGGTCGTCGAGCGCGTTCGCGCCACGGTCGGCGCCATTCGCCTGGGCCTGCCGCTCGACCTCAACACCAGCATGGGTCCGGTGATCAGCCACGCGGCCTGCGAGCGCATCCTGGGCGTCATCGACAGAGCGAAGACGGAGCAGGCCGGCGACCTGATCGCCGGCGGCGCACGGGTCGGCGGCGCCCTGGCCGACGGATACTTCATCGAGCCCACGGTCTTCGGCCGCGTCGATCCGGCCAGCCACCTTTCGCGCGAGGAGGTGTTCGGCCCGGTGCTGGCCATCTCCACGTTCAGGGACGAGGCCGATGCGCTCGCCAAGGCCAATGACTCCGTCTACGGCCTCGGCGCCTATCTGCACACGCGCGACATCGGCCGCGCCCACCGGCTGGCGTCACAGCTGGAGGCCGGCTCGGTCTACGTCAACAGCGGTATCCCGAACATGTCCCCCACGGCGCCGTTCGGCGGCGTGAAGACCAGCGGATTCGGCCGCGAGGGCGGCCGCGCCGGCATCGAGGAGTTCGTCCGCCCCAAGAGCGTCTTCATCGCCACGCAGGGGTAAGGGCCTCGGCCCTAGCATAAGCGAAAGCGGAAAGGGAGGTTCGCGCCATGGCCGATGATCTTCGGGACGTCGACGCCAGGATCACTGACGAGGACATCGCGCGCGCCCGTCGCCAGATCGGCATTCCGCAGCATACCAGCACGCCGCCGTTCAACGCCGTCGCCGCTGGCGACACGATGAGCCACACGGCCATCGGCCTCGCGGGCGACGACAACCCCCTCTACAACGACCGGGAGTATGGCAGGACCACCCGCTGGCGCGGCCAGATCGGCCACCCGCTCTACATGCTCAGCCTCGGTGTCCGCGAGGCGCCCCCATACACGCCGGAGCTGAAGGCCCTGTTCCGCGGCCTCTTCCGGGGCGTTGGAAAGTACTACTCGGGTTCGGACTTCGAGTTCTACCGGCCGATCTACGAAGGCGACGCGCTCTATTCTGAATACGTGACGGCCAGGATCGAGGTGAAGGAGACCAGCAGTTTCGCGGGCGGCCGGTCGGTGCTCGATACCTACCGCGACACCTACTACGACAAGGCGGGCATCCCTGTCGGCAGCCACGAACTGTTGTTCGTCAACGCCGAGCGCCGGGGGTCGAAGGAAGCGGGCCGCTTCGCCAAGCTCGAGAAGCAGGCCTACACGGCCGACGACATCGCGCGGATCGACGAGATGTACGCCGCGGAGACGCGGCGCGGCGCTGAACCCCGCTACTGGGAGGACGTCGAGGTCGGCGAGGCGCTGCCGCCGATCGTCAAGGGGCCGATGACCATGGTGGACATCATCAGCCACCACATCGCTACCGGCATGGGCCGGATGTACAACGTCGGCCCGCTGAGGCTGGGCTACCAGAACCGCCAGAAGATCCGCGCTTTCTACACCGACGACGACTGGGGCGTGCCGCAGGTGCAGATGCGACTGCACTGGGACGATGCCCGGGCGCGGGACCTCGGGCTCCCCACCTCCTACGACTACGGCGTCATGCGCACGGCCTGGCAATCGCACCTGCTGACCAACTGGATGGGCGACGACGCCTGGCTTTGGAAGTTCCACACGGAGTTGCGCGGCTTCAACTTCATGGGCGACACCCACATCATGAGCGGCAAGGTGGTCGCCAAGCGGATGGAAGGCGATCACCCGGTGGTGGATATCGCGGTGCAGGGCGTCAGCCAGCGCGGCGACAACACCGCGCCCGGCCACGCCACTATCATTTTGCCCTCCAGGCAGTACGGTCCGGTGGTGCTGCCGACGCCGCCCGCGGAGCTCCGCCGGCGCGGCGCCGTCATGCAGGCGGAAAACTCGGCCCGGCGCCGCGGCGGCTGACCGCCGAGGCTGCCACAACGAGGAGGAGCGCCGTGAACTTCCTGCTCTCGGACGCGCAGATTGAGCTCCAGGACGCGCTCGCCCGGCTCCTGCGCGCTGAGTGTCCGTCCCGGCGAATCCACGAGATCATGGACGCCGGCGCAGGCCTCGACGCGGCGCTGTGGGCCAGGCTCATCGACTTCGGCGTGGGCGGCGCGTGGCTGCCCACCGCCCACGGCGGCCTCGGCATGGAGATGATCGACCTGGCCTTGATGGCCGAGACGCTGGGCTTCGCCGGTGCGCCGACGCCGTTCCTGGGTCACGTGCTGGCCGGTCTGGCCATCAGCCTGTCCACCGACGAAGCGGCCAAGCAGGCCTGGTTGCCCAAGCTCGCCGGCGGCGAGGCGATCGGGACCGTCGCCTTCGCCGAAGGCGACGGCGCCTGGCAGCCGGAGGAGTGGATGCTGACGGCAGGGGCAGGCCTGTCGGGAACGAAGCACGGTGTCCCGGCGGGGCTCGAGGCCGATGTCGCCGTCGTCGGCCTGCATGGCGGGCGCCTGGCGCTGGTCGAACTTGATCAACCGGGCATTTCGCGTCAGCGGCCGGTGGGCATCGATCTGACCCGTCCGCTCGACGTCCTGACCTTCGAGAACGCCGAGGCGCGACTGCTCGGCGGTTCAGCCGACCTCGCCGGCCGAGTGCGCGACGCAGCCCTTGTGCTGCTCGCCGCCGACGCCTTCGGCGGCTCAAGTCGCGCGCTGGAGATGGCGGTGACCTACAGCCAGGAGCGGGTCCAGTTCGGCGTCACCATCGCCCACTTCCAGGCGCTGCGGCATCAGCTGGCGGATATGGCGCTGGAGGCCGAGCCCTGCCGCGGCCTCTATTGGTACGCCGCCCACGCCTTCGACCACATCCCCGACGCCGCCAGCCACGCCGCGGCCCAGGCCAAGGCCTACGGCTCGGAAATCTTCGTGCAGGTCTCGCGGGCCGGACTGGAGGCGCATGGCGGGATCGGCTTCACCGTCGCCGCCGACCCGCACATCTGGGTCAAGCGCGCGATGTTCGACTTCGCCTGGATGGGCGTCCCCCGAGTACACCGCGCCCGCGCCGCCGACCTGTCCGGCTGGTGAAGGCCGTCCGGCGCTACTTCATCTGGCTGTCGCGCGGCAGGCCGAGGCCCCGTTCGGCGATCACGTTGCGCTGGATGTTCGA
>Ga0105240_10003316_pt1 | contig 25157 bp, 24 predicted proteins | sample KBSC54metaG_FD_80426 | JGI IMG/M metagenome (GOLD analysis project Ga0105240, IMG submission 80426) | Corn rhizosphere microbial communities from Kellogg Biological Station, Michigan, USA - KBS C5-4 metaG | ecosystem: Host-associated > Plants > Roots > Rhizosphere > Soil | place: Michigan, USA...
CTTTTTCGTACGGGGATTGGGCAGCTGGGCGACCTCTCTCCGGTGGCATCTGCCGACATGAAAGTCCAGGATATATTGCAGATCGCCACCGATAAAACGGCCTATTACACCTTTTTATTACCGCTAGAAATCGGCGCCGTACTGGCCGGAGCAAGCCTCAATGAGCTTGTTCGGTTTCACGATTATGGTCTGAACACGGGCATCGCCTTTCAGTTGCATGACGATATCATTGGTACGTTTGGCGACCCGTCAGCCACCGGTAAGCCACCAATGAGCGACATCATGGAGGGCAAAAAGACATTTTTGATGGCCAAAGCGTTAGAGGTGGCCTCTGGAACGGAGCGAAGCACGCTTCTCAGTGCTCTGGGCAGTAAAACACTTCAAGCAGATCACTTTCAGCAGTGCAAAGAAATTATTTCCCAAACGGGGGCGCTTGAGGCAACCAGCCTCTTAGCCGCACAGTACGCCGAGCAGGCTGTAGACGCACTCCACAGGGATAGGCACCCAAAATGGCCCCAGCGAGCAGTGGATTTTTTGAGCGCGCTGGCCTTATACAGCGTACATCGCCGAGGCTAAGCCGGCAGCACTAGCACCCGACAACCCATCGACCATGGCATAGAAAGCTTGGATTACGTTCACTCCCCACCAATAGTTGGCGGTTATAACATTGACTCATATACATTAATATTTTATAATTAATATTATTTTCTAGGAGATTGCATGAGCTATCAAGTCCCTGGCGAATCTTTATTCCCGGACCCCCGTCCACTTTTCGAGTATGTAGAGCGAGCCGATGCAGGTGCTCTCGGCTCTCTTTTGAGTGCCGTCGTTAAACAAGAAATTGACCATACTTCCACGCTAGAGCCTGACGATAGTACAACAGAAACCATACCCGTGGAGCAAAATGATAGCCTTGCTGAGTATGATGGAACTTCTGAAGCGAATAATTTTGGGCTTGAACGGGGACTAGCAAGCATGTGTTTTGCTACCGTCTTAGACGCTACCGGTCTAGAATTTGAAAAAGGTGATTTCCAGACTACTTTGTCCCTTACAGATGGTAAGAAGTTTGTAGACAGCTTAGCGGCCTATGAACCTGACGATATTATTAAAAATGGTGCTGCTTCAGTCGTGCGTGGAGGTCTTAGCCGTATCACATTGGCGCATACGCCGAGTATACTTGACGAGTCTCATGCAACCTTTCACCTCGTTCCAAAATTTGAGGGCATTGATGAACATATAGACAAGCCAGATCAATACCGGACCGCCACCTTTGAATTATTGCGTAATGCCGATGGTATCGTCGCGCAGTTAGAGCGCCTCGGCATAGATCCGACCTTGGCGGAGTCGCTCCGTGCCGCTCATGCCGCCGAAGTTGAAGGCCTATTACCGCAGTGGGCAGTCGCTAATTACTGGGGATTATTCCAAAAGCCTCCCGCTGATCAAATCGGTCCTGAATGGTCACAGTGGATCGAAGCAGACGAATGGCAGAAATTCCACGATTATATCGATGCGGCCGCTGCTCGTGCTCCGCAAAATTCACGATTTATGCATTTGCTAGCTACCAACGCAACCCGTAACATTCAGGATGTACTTGATGGCGTCTTCGCACCAGCTGACCCACCTCAAACTGAGCGGGGCTATGAAGATCCTTTTGAGGCTGCCGAAATTGCGTTGAGCCATCGTGATGATGACGAATTCTTCCGCGATTCCGACCAAGCGGCAGAAGATGCCTACCGCCAATTACTAATACAGGCGCAGCAAAAACTGGTGCCCTTCCTAGCTAGCGCCAGTTAAACGCATAATAGCCGCACTGACCTTCGGTACTGTAGCATCCCTGGCGATTACTGTACGCATTGCCACCGACGCTGAGCCACTCCCTCGCGTAAGCAGCGACTGGTTCGCGCTCGGCGAAAATAAGCTATATAATATGGTACGCAAAGGAGGACGAGGATGCGTATATTTATAGCCGGTTCTACCGGAGTTTTAGGCAGACAGATAGTGCCACTTTTGGTTGCAGCAGGGCACACTGTTGCTGGCATGACACGCTCACAAAGTAAAGTAGCGCTTTTACGGGAGATGGGGGCCGAACCGATCGTATGTGATGTGTTTGACGCTGACGCTGTACGGCGCGCCGTCTTCGAGTTCAAGCCAGATATTCTTCTTAATGAGTTAACAGACCTGCCGGATAAACTAGATGATCTCACCGAGCACACAACATTAAATGCCAGAATGCGCCGCGAAGGCACGCGCAACTTGCTGGCGGCAGCGGACGCCGCCAAGGTGTCTCAAGTCATAGCTCAAAGTGTAGCTTGGGACATGAAGGGCGAAGGGGCCAAAGCCGTGGCCTTTTTGGAGTATGAAGTACTGTCACGCGACGGTATTGTGGTCCGATATGGCCAATTGTATGGCCCAGGTACATACTATGAACACGAAAAGCCGGCACAACCGCGCATTTCTGTCACGGATGCGGCTCGCCGGACAATTGAACTCCTTCATGCACCTTGCGGCGTTGTGAGTATCGTCGACAAATAATTGGATGGTAAATGCTATGCGGTCACGAGGACAATGTACTCGCTGACTCGGCAGCGTAGTCGTGTGCTGTAATGCCTGGTGTGTTAATTTCATACCATGTAACAATGAACGTAATTTTAAACTCCCGCCCGGCTTCAAGCCATAGTACGGCACTAAAAGAAGCCTACGGGCTAAGGCTTCTTGAAGCGAGTTAGATTACCAGTAATGAGCGACGTCGATAACCAGTCGGTTGTCAAGCGTAAATACGCGGAACGGCAAGCGCGCACGAACGCCAAGACCAATGGTGGTTTGTCCTTCAAAACTACCGGCAAATTTGGCGTCGCGGAATGTCTGGTAGCCGGTCAAGTTAATGCCGGGGAGGGGCTGACCAACCACGCCGGGGTATGTTGGCTGACCTGTTTGGTTATATGCCGGATTTTTAACCACAACGTTGAGTTTGGCCCCGCCCTTCAGCGGGATAATTTGCCCTGAACCCTCGGCATAAACCTCGGATACATATTGCACATTGTAGCCGTTAGCCGGCCCGTTCAAATCAACCACCATTCGGTCGTAACAGGTGTTTTGACCCGTACGGACATTCGTTATGTAAGGGGTGGTTAGGCTACCGGCCGCTTTGGGGAGACTCCCCCAAGTAATACCGCAATAGGGAGACGCAGCGCTTGCCGCTAGGGGAATAGCCAGTGCAGAAAAAATACCTACAAGTACTGCCAATAACGCTCTTTTCATAGTACCTCCTTTTAAGTTGCCCGTACTTTTACTGTAGCACAATGCTATGCGAAGCCTGGGCCTCTGGTCTCGTTGAGATCGTGTTTGAAGTGAGCCTTGCTGTTGTCCTGTTCTTTGCGGCTATGGAGCTAGAGGATTATTTCGCACTCGTTTCGACATCAATTCCTCAAACAATCAAAGTTTTTGGGGTCTGATCACCGAAACTCAATCGTAGTTTCATTTGGCATATTGCAAGCATAAACGTGATCGCATATGATGTATGAGGGATGAAACATTTTGCCATTATCGCAGTTATCGTAACGCTGATTATTGGTATTGGTGTGGCCCTTGGCATACCTTTTGCTGTTTCGGCATCAGCCAGTGATCGCGCTGAATTTGCGGTAACGCTGGCTTCGTCAATGGTGCAATTCGCGTCTGCCTACCTGTTTTTATATGCCATACGAAGTTTCAAACCTGTGCTGCGCAAAAGCTACATTCTCATCGTGATCGGCATAGGCATGTTGGCGTTCGTGCAGCTTGGCCTACCCGTGGCTACCCTTTTTCACTTATACAACTTTTGGCCGCTCCTGATCCTGGTGCTGTTATTCTTTTTTTGCAGCGGCATATTCATGTATATGGGCATTCGTAAATATGCCTTGCTTGTTGAGGTACGCAATAAAAGTACCTATTGGCGCTGGGTCATAGGGTTCGCGGTTATCTTGGCAGTTTTACTGACAGTCATTTTTCACGAAGCGCCCCTGCCCCAGATCCTTGCATGCAGTCTAGCGTTTAACGCCGCTTCAGTAATGATGGCGTGGCGCATTCGGCAGCAGCTGGGCAGCGTCTACACTGACGCTATCAACAAACTGATCATGAGCATAACAGCCATCATCATATTTGATCTGCACATGGCGATAGCGCAAGCTTTTTGGCCGGACGGGAAAGGCTGGTATTTTACCTTCGGTATTCACTATTGGCCACAAGTGCTGTGGGCGGTGACGTCGCTCCTCGCTGGACAAGCGTTTCTCCGAACCGTCTATTACCCTCAAACGCTCCAGGAGAACGCCGACTTCATTGACTCCATTATGTATACGGCCGCTTTGGCCAGCAATGTCCAGGCTATCGATCCGATCCTTGATCAATTGCGTATCCTGACCGCTAAAAAGAAGCCCGAAGACTTCACCGACCAAGACCGCAAAGCGCTACTGGCTATATATCGGCAAATCGAAGATTACTTAGTAACGAGCGACCCCTTGCGAACGTATCCGCGCGAGGAGCTTCGCAGCCATCTGGCCTACGACTTCCAGAGCGCACTGAAGTCCACGACCTAATACCCGGCAGACTCGACCTGCAAAACAGAGGCGCCCAATCATGGACGCCTCTACTCAGCAAATTGGTGATTACACTATTTTTTGTTCGCCGATGCCCGTTTGACCATGATCCAGTTGAGGATAAGGCCACCAATGTACAGGAAAATCACCAAGTCCATCCAGTGTGCGGCTGCCGCACCCAGGTAGCTTGGACCACCCCACGCGTTGGCTGGCTCCGACGGGTCAAGACCGGCAGTGATCAAACTGCCTGAGCGGAATGGCGTGAAAAGCATCACGACAAGCATGAGGAAACTGACAACTACCCTGGGAATGTACAGCAGTGTGAAGCGTCCCGGGGCAAACGTAGCCTTGAGCCGCTGGAGCGCACTTTGCGAAAAGGGTGCTGCCCAAATATTCGGAAGCTGCTTGCGTTTACGATACAGTTGGATAGCCGCGACGGTGATAATGGCGCAGGCCGCGATAATCAGGTGCACGAGTATGGCATTGTTTTTGGGGTCATTCGGTGGAAAGGTTGCCGGGCGATGCAGGTAGCGGTAATAGCCGTAGGCCATGCCGGCGAGGAACATAAAGGCGAAAGCGCTTATGCTAGTGCGCGAAAGTTTTGTTTTCATTACGATTAGATCTCCTTTGTCGTTACGAGCGGCTGTCCGGCCGCATGTTTTTACGTATACGTTTTATGTGAGTGTATCCGCGAATATAATTACGTGATACGTACTATACTGTATCACGTAATAGTCTGCATATGCAACATGCATGCTCACATTTGGCGTAGGCTGCGTGGCTACGCTTTCTGCAAACGCACGCTCAATCCAATGCCACCGAAGGCATCACACACAAATGTTGGTTCGGCAGGCGTACTGAGCGCGGCATCGTAATGGTAATTAAGGTCGTTAAATTGTACCAATGAATCCCGCGAGCTAACGCGACTCATCATAAGCCAACGCGCAAAAGCGCCGCGCGCAATCTTGGTATGCACAATCACTTGAGCCGGCTCGTTGGTCTGAAGATTTACCGTCAGAAAACGCGGCGCCACTACGCGCGCGCTGTCAATATATGGCATAATAGTCTTGGTATATTCCGCGGCGGACAGATTGACGACCAACCCTTCAGTGGGCAGCGCTGCGGCGATGTCTGGCCCCCAATACGTATACAAATTGCTGAATGGCTGATCCGGCAACGCGTACCCCATCTCCAGGCGGTACGGCCGAATACCGTCGTAAGGGCGAAGCACCCCGTACAAGCCGGATAATATACGCAAAGTCGTTTGGGCATAGTCGCGGTCGTCCGCAGACAATGTGCTCGCGCGCAAACCGCTGTATATATCGCCAACGAAGCTGTCCACAGCGAGCGACTGCTGGTCAGGAAAGGCATTCCACGCCGCCAGTGTGGCGTGTACCTTGCCTGCGAGCGGGACGGAAATATGCATCGCCGCCTGCAACTGTGCTGTGCTTAGCGTCTGGAGATACGCTGCTAACGCACGCGCTTTGTGTATGAGCAACGGCGTAGTAGCCGTCGGCGCAGCCGCATGCGAACGCATCGTTTTGGACGAATGAATGAGAACCGTGATGTTCATCGCGCCGTTCCGAAGCGCTGTGCGGCGCGGGCCTGAGCCTTGGCGGCTTCAACCTCGCGGTTCCGCGGTTCTGCCTGGGTGACCAGCGCGCGGAGTAATTTTTGGGCGACGACAGCGACTTCATCAATCGCGTCGTTAAATGCCTCTTCATTAGCCTTTGAAGGTTCATGGAACCCAGAGAGCTTACGCACAAACTGCAACGACGCAGCCTTAATCTCCTCATCTGTAGCAGGCGGATCAAAATTAAAAAGCGTTTTAATATTGCGGCACATGGCTGGTCCTCATTATATGCGTATTATACTGCTTTTGTTTGCAGCGCCAGGCGTCGCAGTAGCCGGCCCTGCAGGGAGCGCAACAGTTGCGCCAGACCAAGGCTGGCAGCGGCCATAGCCAACGCCCCACAAATAAACCCCGCCCCGCCGCTCAGCCCAAAAAGACCCGTACTCAACATAATAAAGCTGCACATGAGGGCCAACAAAAGCGTCGACGCCGTACTAAGCGGCAATGCTACAGACCAAAAGGCAGCGCTACTTCCCCGCCACTGTTGCCTGCGCTGGCATAACGCCAGAACTCTAACGTAGAGTGCATAAGCAAGCGGTACAAGCGTGAGGGCGAGCCCGGCCGCTCGCAATGGTGTGGTCGGCGCCCAGATCGGCCAGTTGTCAGTCAGGTTAAAACGTATGCACATAATGCCGCTAAAGGCGTACAGACCGCTGGCAAACAAGATGTTTAAACTGTTTTCATGCGTCTTCAACTGCAGTAAGCAAGCCGCTTTGACAACGTCGAGCACAATCGCGGCCGACAACCCGGTATCTTCCAGTAGCGCTTCATATTCTGTGCCGTATTGTTCGCGCCACGCCTTAGGATACAGAGCAAGCAGCAGCTTTTGCATCCTACAACCCCGCCAGCCGCCGCTTGCTTACGTTCATCACATGCGACCAGCTGGCAACGTACGACTCCAGGACTGCCGTGCCTTCGGCAGTGATCATGTAGGGGCGGCGGCGGTCGTTGCTGTCGGCCACAGGGCGAATGAGGCCCTGCTCGGCCAATTTGGTAATCGCGCCATACAACGTGCCCGGACCAAGTTGAATGCCTGTTTCATCGAAAATATCCTGCGTCATAGCATAGCCGTGTTTTGGGCCGCTCGAAAGTGAGAGCAAGATAAGATGGGCGGGCTCACCGAATCGGCTTAATTTGTCTGTCTGTCGTCTATTCATATCACGATACATCATATCACGTAATTGCCAATCTGTCATTTGTGCATTATGCAATTAGGGCTAGGCATAACTGCTTAGCCCTAACGTCTGCACAAAAGTCAGGCGGGGTTGACCTCGATGCCATTGACCATGGCATTGTCGACGACAGTCGTAAACTGGATGGCGATGTTGCCCTGCGCATCGGCTGGAACTACAAACTCCTGAACGATCGCCTTGTTGGCACCGCCCGCAGCAGCGTAGATATCGTAGTTACTGAGCACCGGTGATCCGTTCACGGTCACGTTGAACACGCGGCTGCCTGCACCGCCACCATTGGAGCCCGCGCCCCAGTAGAGTTCGTTAAAATGCAGACGAACCCGGTAGTTAGCGCCTGCTGTCAGCTGGGGAACAGTATAGGTAAAGTTGCCGTAACGAACTGACTGGTACACGGCTTGCGGCGCTGGGTTGGTCACCGCACTAGTGTCGACAGCAGTTGACGAGGCGTAGGTCGAACCGCCGCTAAATTCGGTGTCGGCGGCAAAGCTACCGCTTACATTCCCGCCCGCATTTATGGTGCTGAATGCTGGCTGCGGCGGACGCGGTGGTTGTGGCGGCAAGGTGCCGTCGAACAGCTCGATGCCGTTAACCATGGCGTTATCCGTGACGGTGGTGAACTGGATGGCGATGTTGCCGCTTGCGTCAGCGGTTGCCGGAACCTGTTCGGTGATCGCCTTGTTGGCGCCGCCAGCCTGTTGGTAGATGTCGTAGTTGGACAGCGCACCTTGACCGTTGACCGCCACGTTGAACACGCGGCTGCCGATTCCTCCGCTATTGGACCCTGCGCCCCAGTATAGCTCATTGAAATGCAGCCGCAATGTGTAGGCCGCCCCTGGCGTCAGACCCGAAAATCCGTAGCTGAAGTTGCCGTAGCGCACCGATTGGTAGACAGCCTGTGGCGCTGGAGTGGACGTCTCACTAGTATCGACGGCTGCCGACGACGTATAGGTCGAACCGCCGCTAAAGCCCGTGTCGGCGGCAAAGCTACCACTGGCTGTACCGCCAGCATTGATAGATTGCAACGCCACAGGAGCTGGCGTCGTAATGCGCCCGATAGCGCTCGAACCTGCCGTACCGACCGTGTACCATACCGCGCCGTCGAATCCGCCAGTCACACCAGCCGTAGCACCCGTTGCCGGAGTGAGCGGATATTGAGTCACAGAGCCTGTGGTTGTGATGCGTCCTATGCTGTAGGACCCTCCGCCGGAATACCACAACGCACCGTCTGGTCCGGTGGCGATTCCACTGGCAGGATGCTCGCCGGATGGAATTGGATATTCGGTAATGTCGCCGGCTGTGTCGATCCTACCAATGTTCGCGGCGTTTGTTTCCGTAAACCAGATTGCGCCGTCTGGCCCAGTCGTTATGCCCATCGGGAATGAACTAGCGGTTGGCGTGGTATAGCGCGAGTACACACCGGCAGTCGTCATGCGGCCGATGGCGTTATCGCCGGGGTCATTGCCCTGTTCGCTAAACCATACCGCACCGTCTGGCCCGGCCGTGATACTCAAAAAGCTAGACAGGTTGCCGGCGATCGGGTAGAGCGTAACGGCTCCGGCCGTAGTCATGCGCCCAATTTCCCAAGCATTGCTGCCAAAGGCCTGCGTCGTAAACCACAACGCACCGTCTGAACCTGCAGCCACCGCATAAGGAGCCGACAGCGCACTAAATGAAGTTATCGTACCGCTTGTCGTTATGCGGTACAAAAAAGGCGAGCCCTGGCCCGTAAACCATAAATTGCCGTCTGGCCCGGCAGTAATATCCAGCGGTTGGTAGTTGTTGGGGACCGGGTATTCCGTAATCGCCCCGGCGCTGGTTATGGTACCGATTTTGCGGCCTTGTTGCTCGGTAAACCACAACGCACCGTCTGGCCCTTTCGTAATCCGGTAGGGGAAAGAGCTGGACCCTGGCAGCGGATACGTCGTGACCGTCGGTGCAGCGTGCACCGGCACAGTGCCCAGAACAGGCGCCACCAAAACGGCGATACTCAAACCAAATGTTGTAACCGCGCGCCGGACAATTTTCCCATATGGAGCACGACGACCGCGCCCCTTCAGCAGTGCAGTAAATATGCGCATAACCCTCCCTTTGTTATGCTTTTATACTACCGCGCCATGCCGCAAAGCGAAAGCAGATTTTACGCATCCGATGACCCGAAACCGCAGCTCATTACAACGTGTAGTACTCGAATCCACGGCTGCATTGATCGCAGCGTGCAACATGTTTTGCAGGGCGAATTACACCTCTTAGCCATAGGTGGTGGGATTTTCACACCCTTTTCACACCCAAGCGGCATTATGGTGACCGTAAGGAGATACATATGACAACTGTCAACGATGTACCATACCCGGCAATTCCCCTGACCGCCGGCCAGGTCCCAGATTGGAAAACGATCCCTATCACAGGCGATAATCAGTCCGATCCCTTGGTTCCATTGGGGCTATTGTCGCAGGAGGCGGGCGTGCTAACGACGTCGTCCTTGTACTTTGGCGAACACACTAACTCGCCCTATGCCGACGACAGCCATAGGTTAGAAGGCAGTTTGCTGACGCTGTTTACGCGCCGCTCGGTTGCCCGCCGGCTGGTGACTGCGGAACAGCTATTGCCGGCCGGGCACCACCTGCTGATGTTTGATGCATACCGGTCGTATGCGGTGCAAGCGTCCCTGCATGATTTTTACAAACAAAAACTTGCGGAAAAACACCCCAGTATGGACGACGAGGCGCTCGAGACTGAGACGCAAAAATACGTGTCGCTGCCGTCCACGGACCCAACGCGGCCTTCACCGCACAACACCGGAGGCGCAGTGGATGCGGCGGTTGTGCGGCTGGACCAAGCACATGAGGCGGAATTGCTGCGGCTACGGGACCGGCTCGCCAACAGTAAGTTGGATTTTGCTGAGCGGGCCGGCCTGGAGATGCAGCTGTCGGCGATCATGCGGCACCACGCCAAGATGCTTGATTTTGGTACCGCGTTCGATCATGGCGGCGAAAAATCCGCGCTGGCCTATTACGAATCCAAACTCGCCGCCGGGGAATCGTTGACAGAGGCCGACATGCAGGCTTGCCGCAACCGCCGTCTGCTGTTTACGGTTATGACGCAGGCCGGGTTCCAGCCCTACTTTGCAGAATGGTGGCATTATAATGCACCCGAATCTCAGATGGGAGCAGCGGCCGCCGGGCTTGATCATGCGACATTTGGCGCCGCACATTTGGAGGCGGGCAACCGCGCGCACGAAACCACACGCCTAGCCCTTCGTCAGGAGGCCCTACAATCACAAACAAACGACGATCCAAGGGTTGCGCGTGATTGGCCGGCCGAAGTCATTGCCCCGCCAGAGGACTAGCCGGGGCGAGGCGTGGACATTCAGCTACGAGGCTTTATTGGTTAGTGTTTTTTGCGGCCAATGCTAGCGCCACCATACGGTCCAGCAGCTCGGTAAACGATATTCCGGCTGCAGCCATCATGCGCGGGTAGCGGCTGTATGACGTCAGGCCAGGCATGGTATTAACTTCGTTGAGCATGACCGAACCGTCGGCAAGCAAAAACATGTCGACCCGCGCCAGTCCCTTGCAACCCAGCGCACGGTAGATGGCCTTGGCGGTCTGCTGCACGAGCTGGCGCGCCTCCGCGGAAATATTCGCCGGAACGGTGATGGTCGCGTTTTCGGAACCGCTTTCCGGTGCATCCTCCTGGTGAATTCGAAAAAAGCCGCGCGACAGACTGATCTGGTCGGGCACGCCGACCGTCAAATCCGGTTCGTTGCCAAGCACCGCACAGCCCACTTCGCTGCCAACGACCGCGCCTTCGATCAACACCTTGCTGTCATATTGTTTGGCAGTTTGTATTGCGGCCGCTAGCTCCTCTGCGTGGGATACTTTGGTGACGCCGAACGATGAGCCGGAGCGCGCCGGCTTTACAAACACAGGGTACGTTAGGTGGTCGGCGCCAATGTCATGGTCCGATGTTACAATCCAGAAATCTGGCGTCGCAATTCCAACACTCCGCACGATGGTGTACGCCAAGGACTTGTCCATGCACAGCGTCGAACTTTGAATGTCGCATCCCGCGTACGGAATGCCAGAAAGTTCCAGCAAGCCCTGAACCGCGCCGTCCTCGCCCAGTTTGCCGTGCAATATGGGCAGCACGACGTCCAGCCGAATCGTTTTGGATTGGCCGCCCTCCTGTACCAGCAGGCCATGTACACGCCTGTCCGGCGACAGCGTGACGGACCGGCCATTCGTTTCCCAACCCGCATCCGGCCCATCGCACAACTTCCACTCACCGTCCTTAGTTATACCGATGTAGAACGGCTCGTATTTCTGCGTGTCTAGGTTTTGGGCGACTTGTTGCGCCGATTTGACAGATACCGGATGCTCTTCACTGCAACCTCCGAATAAAATGGCGACGCGTAACTTGTTCATACGATTTTTTACTTTTGACGTGTCCATAATGCGTTCTCCTTTTCAAATTTCAAGCAATTAATGACGGAATGCTCGACCATGTCGCGCAGCGCGTGATCGGTGTAGTAGGCGGCGTGCGGCGTAATCAGTACGTTGGGCAGTTTTTGCAGCCGCAGTAGCGCCTCGTTTGCAATAGGCTTACCACGGTAGTCGGCGTAAAAAATTCCCTCCTCTCCTTCCAAAACATCCAGCGCTGCGCCACCCAGCCCACCGTTTTCGAGCGCGGCAATCAGCGCCGTGGTATCAATAAGCGATCCGCGGCCAGTGTTTATGATGAACGCACCGGGCTTCATTCGTCCCAGCCGTTGGCTGTTCAATAGATGAAGTGTATCGGCGTTCAACGGTGTATGCAGCGTCACCATATCGCTTTGTTCCAGCAAGACGTCAAGCGTCACGTAGTCCGCGCCGGTCTTAGGCCGATGGTCATACGCCACCACATGGCAGCCGAAACCACGCAGCCGGTCTATAACCGCCGCACCGATGCGTCCCGTGCCCACAACACCGACGGTCATGTCGCGCAGTTCTTTGCCGCGCACGTTGGGCAGCCGATAATCATGCGTGGCGGCGCGCAGGACGGTGGATTTGGCGTTGCGTACCGCCATTAACATCAACATTAACGTGTAATCAGCCACGCTGTCGGGCGAATAAGCGACATTGCCAACCGTAATGCCAACGCGCTGCGCGAAGTCGAGGTCAATGTGATTATACCCCGCGCTTCTGGTGGAAATATATGCCACGCCCGCGTGGCTGAGCGCACGTAACGTAGCACGGGTGATTGGCGTTTTATGGCTGACGCTAATGCACATATTTCCGTCTGCCAATACAACATTGGCTTCAGATACCGGCGCGTCCGTAATGGTTGGGACGACGCCATAGCGCTGCGCCAACTGCCGAAACAGCACCGCTTCATCTGGTGCGCAGCCGTACATCGTAATTCCTGTGTTCGCCATGTTGGATGTGTCCTCCTACGTACGCCAGCATGGAAGAACGATGTGAAAATGGTATGAAACACGCCGCATGCCAAACAGCCGCAATTCACAGCATTTTCACACCGGCGGATTACCCTAAACGCATGATAAATTGGTACACTAGAACCATGACAATCCTGGTCGTTGAAGACGAACCGCCGATACGGGAGTTCGAGGTCACCTACCTGCGCAATGCCGGCTACGACACGATCGAAGCCGCTAACGGCCAGGCGGCAGTAGATATATGTAAAGAAGAAAAAATCGACCTGGCGATCGTAGATATCAACCTGCCTAAACTGGATGGGTTTGAAGTTTGCAAAGCTATTCGTGCCGCGTCAGCCATGCCCATCCTGATCGTCACCGCCAGGGGCAGCGACGAGGACGAAGTAATAGGGCTATCAATGGGCGCCGACGATTACATCAGAAAACCGTTCAATCCAAACGTTCTGGTCGCGCGTGTGCAGGCGTTGCTGCGCAGGCACGAGACGACTACGCACCTGCGTTTTAAAGGGCTGACTATCGACCCTCAGACCATGTCGGTCGTTCGCGACGGTAAGTCCATCACCCTTACAACGACACGATTCAATCTGTTGTTAGCGCTTGCCTTTCATCCACGCGCAGTTCTGTCCAGAGCGCAGCTCGTCGACCAGATTTATAGCGACCCGAGCGAGCATTTCGTTTACGACCGCACCATCGACGCGCACATCAAAGCGTTACGTCAAGCCATCGAACATGACCCCAAAAATCCGCAGTTCATCGAAACAGTCATTGGCAGTGGCTACCGCTTCATTGGGGAGCCGGAGGAATGATAGCACCTGGGCTGCTTAGTCTGCATATCTACCTGTATATCTTTGCGGTTGCCGTTGTTATTCTGGCGGTTCTCGGCGTTTTCATCGGCAACTTGTACAAGCGGCTCAGCATTCGCATTATCGCGCTCATATTTGTATCGGGGCCGATCACGGTCATTATTACCCGCGCCCTTAACGACTGGTTCCTTGGAATAGAGCTGCCCCTTTCGTTCCACTTTACGGAAACCGTGCTGATTGTGCTGGGTGGTCCCGTCGTACTCGGGTTGCTGGCAGCGCTTTTTGTGCGGCGGCCATTGCATCAGTTTGACAAAGCCATGGACTCATTGCGGCAGAGCAATTATACGGTCCAACTGCAATCAACAGGCATCTACGAATTTGATGAGGTGTTCACCAAATTCAACGATCTCATACGCCGCTTGCAGCACGAAGAAAAGCTGCGCAAAGATCTGGTTTCGGACACTTCGCATGAGCTCAATACACCACTCACCACCATGATCGGGCAACTCACGGCTATACAAGAGAACAAACTTCCCCTGTCCAAGGAACGAATCGCCACGCTCAAGGAGCAAGCCGAGCGGCTCGCGGAACTCGTCCAACGCCTGGACGCGTACACCAAAGCCCGCATGCCGGCCACTAGCCAGCCCGAAGACATACCGCTCAAACAGTTCTGCGAAGAGCTTATAGGTCGCTTTGACCTTGAACTCAAACAGCAAGTGGTAACGGTGCGGCTGCGCATTCCGGACGATTGCCATATCCACGCGGATCGCGGCGCGTTGCAGCAAATCCTGACCAATCTGCTACAAAATACCTTGCGCTACGCGCAGGCGGCAGAGGTCACTATCGAGGCCTCTGACCACAAACTCACCTTTGCAGATAATGGGCGCGGCGTGCCAGACGCCAGCCTCCCTTACCTGTTCGAACGCTTTTACCGGGTGGACAAGTCACGTAACCGAGCAACCGGCGGCCTTGGTTTGGGGCTCGCCATTGTCAAGGAGCTAGCCGAAAGCCAAGGCTGGACCATTACCGCCGAGCCAGCGCACCCTGGCCTGACATTCGTGCTCAAAACCCAAAACTAAACCTCCCTGCGCTACATTTGCATTATTATTAAATAGTTGTATAATGTTTTAAATGAATAGTGGCCCTGGTGAATTTGCGCCTGAAGATGCAGCGTTCCTTGCCGGCTTATCACAGTCGCTGGAAAATCATTTTGGTCCGGTTGAAAGTGCCGAAGCTGCGTTGCGGATGTCGGCGAGCGTGCATTCCGAGCTCGACTTCGAAACCGAGCTCGCCGCAATGCGCATTGACGAGCAAGCCGACCCTACGCTTGCCGAAGCTGCCGACACACTGGACCGCGTCGCTGGCGGCATGGGGCACCTAACGCTGGATGACACCGCGTTACGTTTCCTCGCCAACCTCGACAATCCATTGCCATCGCACCTCCGCTGGTCGGCCAAACGCAGACAAGCCGGCCTAGACGCCGCCCGTCGCCTGCTCGAAGGCAAAGACGGCAGCGGCCAAGGCGAGTAGTAGTATGGCCAGAACCTACAAATCGCGCTTCGACAAGATCGTAAAAGCCGAGGCAGCTCTAGCTGATACAGATGCGACGTATGAGCTAACACGACGGCGCCTGTCAGGCATTCTGCGTGCAATGAACATGATCGAACACCGGGCAGCCTATCATTTTGGAGGTGGCGTAGGTATGCTGACGCTCTTCCATGACTCCTCCTGCGGAATTACAAGATATGGAATGGCTGCCGCAATCGTTACGCGCGACGGCACGATAGTGGCAGAAAAGCACTCGGTAGCCGACTACGGGCAGGAACCTCTTAAGCGCATGCCTTGCGGCGAGTCCAGTACCAAATGTGGGGCTTATGTGCTGCCCATGAGCGGCGACATTCAGCCAATAGGGGTATTTACCTCTGTCTCAGAACGCGATAATCCATATTGCATTGCGTACGGCTTTAAGGAAATAGTTGCCGACGCCGTGCAAAGCCATCATTCTGGCGTCGTAGATATGCCGTCAGATGCTGAACGGGTCGTGAATACGCTCGTATGGGACGCAGAACATCGCTTTGCCCATCCGGCGATTGAAGAACTCGTCAGTGTCGCATTGAATCCATGACCTTTGTATATCTTAGTGCTGACCCGCAAGCTGGAATTCAACCGGGACGAGTCTGCCTGAGCGGATGTCTTCCAGGCCGTTTGCTTCGTGATACAGTCGTTTGCGAGCGGCTTCGGACTGGTAGGCTATTTCGATGGCGGCTTCATACTGGCCAGGAAACGCTTCAGACACAACAGCCTCTGCAGCCACAAAATCAATCCTCGTTCCTTCACACTGTTGGCCGAAAAGCCGCCACAAAGCCTGCGCGCGGGGCACATGATACTCGTTGGTAATAACTGCAATGGAACGCCACTGATATGCTCCCACAAACTGCCCAATACGTTGCATGTTTGCGGCAGTGTTCGGGGGTTCCGGGTCCAACATCGTCAGCGGTGGCGCGAGTTCAGCACATAGCGCTTCGTGATCGGGATCATGCGCCAACATCATAACTTTGTCCAGAAATGTATCGCGGTAGACGACGGACTCGATGGGTGCTTCGCTGCCAAACGCCTGAGTGAGTTTGGCGCTCGTGCCGCCAGAGAACAAAAACCGCTCGCCGCGACGTAGCATGTACATGCCCAACGCAGCGACAATCCGCATGTGGCCGCCCAGCATACCGAATTCATCGCTGTCATCGTACGTCGCAGGCCGGAATTCGTCGCCGTCTTTGCAGAGGCCGCCGCCTAAAACGACCACCGATTCGTACGTTCGCATGTGATACTCCTAAAATAAAATAACGCCCTTTGGAAGCGTCGTCGCAATATGATACCAGTGCCCCGGGAAGGCCAGCAGGCATCATAGCAAACCTGCGCGCATGATTCCAGTTAAAATGCCACAATACAATGTGGGATATTATTGCGCAGGACTACCGCTGACCGCCAATTTTCACATTGCGACGAATGTAATCGATTTCCTGCTGCGTCATTTCCTTTCTTAGAAAACGAATCCATACGCCACCGCGAATGCCTTCATCCTCAGATGCGTTATCCAGCGCTTTTCGCAGGCAAGGCAATTTGACTGGACACGTTTGGCAAATTGCTTTGGCAGCCTTTGCCTGGCGAAGAACAGCATCACTAGGACGTCCCACCCCCGCGGGCGGATCAAAGAGATCTGGGTCCATGTCCTTGCATACCGCGTCCTTTACCCAATTGGCTGGAAACACCTGCTTTTGAGGTTCAGCCAAGGGCTTAACTATAGGAGGATTTTTTCGGTTTGACTGACCGGCTTTGGCAGTGACTAGCTCAAAGCCGTCAAGTTCGGCAATGACCCTCATAAACCACGGGTATTCAATATTCTTACCTGTCACTGCAACTATTTGATTATGCAGCTCGGCTAGGGGGATGCCGTCCTGAGGAACAAGTGCCGGGACGGCGTCCCTCCACGCCCTGCTTCCTTTCGCAAAACTCGTCTTATCCTTCGCGTACGCCATCAAACTGGCGACCTTATCTGGCGCACCAAGGATGGCAATAGCCTGAGCTTTTGCAGCCCGACGGAAATCAGCTGCTTCAGGAGTCGTGTCCACTAATAAATGACGAATGCGTAGCAGCTCCTGTATGTAATCGGTATGTTCCTCTGCAAGAACTATGCGGGTCTGGTAGCGCAAATTTTTGGCAGGTTCTATTTCGGGTATCTTAGATCCGTTTTCACCTCTCCGATGCCACTGCGTGAAACCGTACTTCATCAAATCCCTCCGCGCACGCGGACGAACCTGGACTGCAGTTTCATGCCATTGGCTCAGAGTTACCTGTGTGAACCCTTGTTTTTGTAATATGCGGGCCGCTTCGATCATTGCTATTAGTTCGATCGAAGGCAAGTGGTCTATGTTAATCTCAGACAACCGGTCGGTCAGCGCAAACGTACGCTTATCGACAAGCCCGTTGTCTCGTGTAACGATGCCACTACTTAATAATGACCGCACCGCTACACTCGTAGTAGACTTGTTTATCCGGCACATGGTCGTCAGTTCGGCTTGCGATAGCCCTTGGCCGGGATGTTGCAGGAGCGCCTCGCATATACTCAACCTGGTAGGTGGTCTTTCGAAACTGCCTTTTAGTACGTCCGGAACCCCCATAATATCTTGTAGTGATATTGATGGCAGGCCAGCTTTCGCCTTGTCTATGCTTTGGAGCTCCAAAGATAACATCGCACCGGCCACAACCGTGCCGAGATGCCGGCCCTTTTCGGTCAAGCGCATCACTTCGACCGGTGAACCCTGCCCCGCACGGTTCACCGTAGTGGATTCAATAAAACCGAGCGGTTTGAACGCTCGCTTGCCATAGCCATATGCGACGTCCGGACCAAGTTTCCAGCCGGCCGTAGCCCCTTGCAATTGAGTCAAACGTACATTAATCTCATTACTGGAAACATATTCTTCAGGAGGAAACGTGGTGAGGGTCAGACATGTCAGTAGCTTTGCGGCATGGCTACCCATAACATACATCGCCCGGAGTGCGTCAGGCATGTCGGCTTCTAACTGCGGCTGTGGCGGGCACTGGATCTCCATGTTGAGCTCTTCGTAATATGTCTTAGTAACAACCTTATAGCGCCCACTTAGCAAGCGACCGGTTATGGTATAGCATAGCAGAAACGATGTTCTGCTAGACAAATCGTGGACAGCACGTATCATACATCTATATGAAGCAACTGACGTTAGCCGAAAGCCTCGTAGCGATGAAAACGCCGTTTGCCGCCGCCAAGCAAACCATGTAGGCCGAAGTCTTGCAAGATTACAGCGTCGCGACATCGGTCGAATAACCACATTGAACCGGTGTCTCGTGTAGTACGGTGTTACAATACTGTTATGAAACATTCTGATACTTCTGGACGAAAAATTCGCGTTGGCATTTTGTTTGGCGGCAAGTCTGCCGAGCACGAGGTTTCATTACAGTCGGCACGCAATGTCCTGCAAGCTATGGACGCGCAGCAATTTGAACCTGTACTGATCGGCATCGACAAGCATGGTAAATGGCACGCCGCACCGGGCCGCCAGGCGCTGCAAGATGGCGACCTTGCACGTCTACTTACGGACGGCAAAGACGCGCCAACCCCACGAAACGCAGAAGACAATGATCAGGCGCAGCAGCTCGTAACCACTGGCGGGGCAAGTGCGCTTACCACGCTGGATGTAGTATTCCCTGTACTGCACGGCCCTCTGGGCGAAGACGGCAGCATGCAAGGATTTTTGGAACTCGCGGGCATTCCGTACGTCGGTCCTGGCATTTTGGGCTCCGCGATCGGCATGGACAAGGATGTCATGAAACGCTTGCTGCGCGATGCGGGTATTCCAGTCACTGATTTCGTTACGCTGGCCGCACGCCCCGCAACGGCGCGCGCCCAGGAACTAGCCAACCAATTAGGTCTGCCGTTGTTTGTCAAACCTGCAAATATGGGCTCTTCCGTAGGTGTTAGCAAAGTCACGAGCGTTGCCGACCTGCCTGCAGCCGTGGCCGCGGCGCTGCAGTTTGATACCAAAGTATTGGTCGAGCGCGCCATTATTGGCGACGAAATCGAATGCGCAGTGCTGGGCAACGACGCACCAGAAGCGTCTGTCATTGGTCGTGTTATTCCCAACGATGGATTCTACAGCTACGAGGCAAAATACTTGGACGAAAACGGCGCGGTACTAGAGATTCCTGCCAAGCTCCCAAAGGCCGCGACCGAAAACGCTCGCCGCACCGCTGTCGAGACGTTCAAAGTTCTGGCCTGCGAGGGCATGTCGCGCGTTGACATGTTCGCCCAACCAGATGGCACCATTGTCGTCAACGAAATCAACACCATTCCCGGCTTCACCAAAATCAGCATGTACCCCAAACTATGGGAGGCGACCGGAGTATCGTACACCGAACTCATTACCCGGCTCATTAACCTGGCGATTGAACGGTTCGAGCGCCGCCAAAAACTACAAACCACGTACAAAAACCACCTATAGTGCCGCGCAGCTATTGGCGTTTAGCGACGGCTTGTTGGCCGAGTACCCCAGTGAATTGATTCAGCGCACGCGCTTTGGCCGCGACATTAAAGGCAAGCTGTCTCTGTTAAGCTATGCTGCGGGCAGCGCGGTCGCGTTTGTTAATGTTTGGGTTGCGATCGGGTTGTACGTGGCAGTCGCCGTGGCATGGTCGGTTCCAGAACGCCGCGTGGAAGACATGCCAACTAATTGATCAGCCGCGCTGCACCGGCAATCCCTCCAGAATCCGAAATATGGGATCTTGCCTGTAGTGCAATGCAGCGCTTGCCAATCGCAAGTCCGGCAGTTCGGCGTGCACCGCTTGCAGGGCGCGCATTAACTCCAACGTCGCCAGGCTTTCGCCCACACACCGATGCACGCCAAGACCGAAGGTTAGCGGCTGCGCCTGGCCAGAACTTTCGTAGCGCTCCGGCCGGACCTCCGCGGGATGGTCAAAAAAGTCCGGGTCTTGATTTGCCGCGCCAATGTGCGCCAACACCTGTGTGCCTGGCGTAATAACCGTCCGGCCGTCCGCTAGTATCACTTCGTCTATTGTTTTGCGTTTCCAAGCCAAAAGCGGCGTCCATATCCTCTGCACCTCCTGAATGGTGTCCGGCGTGAAGTCGCCCCAGTTATACCGGCCTTCGCCTAAGTAGTAATGCATACTGTTGGACAGTAATCCGGACGATGTGATGAACCCGGCAGCTTCCAAATTCATGATCGCCGATGCCGCTATTTTGCGGCGCAGGGGTGGCCTATCATGAGGTCGCGGGCTGGCCAGCAAACCGGCGATGCTGCTGGTCGGTGATGTTCGATTCTGGCCCATGAGCCACCACGCATCAGTCGACAAACCCCTTAGTCCGCTAAGCGCCGCAGCCTGCTCGGCTGGCGTGAGCGGACAGCCGAGCAGCGAGGCTTGTCCAGTCGCCTTTTGCTCAATCCCATCTTGTTTATGCCGCGGATAGCCGAGCGCATCGCCAATAACGCCTGCTGCAACGGGGCCAGCAAATGCGGCGGCAAAATCGGCCGGGCCGGTGGCGAGTTCCCGCACCAATCGCTCCAGACCCCCGCTAACCTGGCTGTCCACAAGCGCACCGTAGCGCTCTGCGGTTCCACCAGCTCTAAGCGAAGCGGCGTGATGCCGGTCAATCAATACGCGCCTGACGGCATCGTGCGGGTCGCTCGGCGCATTGGCAGTGGTGGGCGTGACGCGCAGCAACAAGTGTGCCATCGACCGCCAGTTTGCCGGATGGCGCGCCAATTCGGCATACCCCACCAACGGGTCAAGCGAATTTTCATTGGAAATCGCCGGGTCAGGCGCTTTCATAAACCGTTGCACATCCGGATAACGCCACACTACCGTCAGCCCTGTTGTAGAATCCACAAAGGCCGACTGGTCTGATTCATGTAGCTGCCGATAGTACGTCGCTAGGTGCGCTGGATCGTAGTCCCGTTCGTGCTGAAATGGTAATCGTAGTTCGGTCATGAGCCCTCCATCTGTATGTATATTGTACGCTTTTGCCGCAACCAGCGACGTGAGAAAAATCTTACATGCACGCACGCAGAACGCGGTATCATACATATATGTATAGTGTCCGATCAGGCAGGACTTGGTAAGTCGTGCGCGCAAAGTGGGTGGCTTTCGCGGCTTTAGTACTGATCCCGGTGTTTGTATTGGCCGGCTGGACGTTTCGCAATGCATATTTGATGAGCGTGATACCTGGGTTAACGCCCATGAACCCCCTCACTGCGGTGTGCTTTTTGTCGATCGCGGGCGCAGTGTTTGCACTTGGGCGCAGGCATAGGCATGCGACCACAGTAACCCGTTACGTCGGTGCGTTTGTGCTGGTTGTCGGGTTCATTATGTTACTCAAATACTGGTTCCAGTTGGATCTGCATATTGACCGGGTGCTATTTAGCGGACGGTTGGGCGACAATCGCATCGCACCACAAACCGCATTTAACTTTGCGCTAACTGGCATTGCACTCCTTACGGCAGTAAGTAAGCGGCGGTTGTTGACGCTGATTCCCATTGGCATGACGGCGTTCATTAGCGCGCTATCGCTGGTGGGGTACGCGTACGGACTTAAGCTGTTGTTTGGCGTGCCTGGGTTGACGCCAATGGCAATGCACACGGCTTTTTGTTTTTTACTGATTGACGTTTTTATCACGTCGATCCTGCTACTACAGAATGGCATAGCGGTGGGGCGGCGCATCCGAATAACGCTCATACTAACAATCGTGACAGTCTTTGGATTCGGCACAGCGACTGGGCGTATTGTCCAGGGCGTCAACCAGCAGCAGGCGCACATTATCAGTACGTATCAGATTATCGAAACGTTGGACGACGTCAGCCAAACCCTAGTGGATGCCGAAACCGGACAACGCGGTTTTTTGCTAACCGGCAACGAAACGTACTTAGCACCATACAACCAATCCGCTGGAGCCCTTGACGGGAATATTGCTTCCCTTGCTGCTCTGCTCAACCAGGACCACGAGGACGGAAACGCCATAACTAAACCCATTGCCACGCTGGCCCACCAAAAGCTGGACGAACTCAGTCAAACCATCCAGCTCAAGCGTGCAGGCAAAACACAGGAAGCGCTGAGCATTGTCACTACCGATGTGGGTAAGCAGTATTCGGACGAAATCCAAGCCAGGTTGGATGCGGTCGAAAAAACGCAGCTTACCGAGCTGAATCAGCTGCGCAACAACGGTGAACACGATCGCCAAATTGCATTGTGGCTGCAAGCCATTGGCACGGCGCTTGATGCCATACTGCTGTTGGGTGCAGCACTGTTCATACGCCAGACGTTACAACAGCGTCAGCGCGCACAAGACGAAACAGCTCAAGCACTCCAAACACTGCGCGTCGAAAAAAACAAAAGTGAAGCATTGCTCCAGAGTATTGGCGACGGTGTGTTCGCGATTGACACGGCGGGCCGCATTGTACTGTTCAATCCGGCGGCCGAACAGATTACGCGTTTTACCGCGGCAGATGTCATTGGCGAGCCGTACAATACGGTGCTGGAGTTCATCAATGACACGTCTGGCGGTACGGTCAACGAATTTATCCGCCAGGCGCTTGCTGGCAAAAAAGCAGTTATGGCACAGCATACGTCACTCAAATGCAAGGACGGATTCTTGGTGCCCGTGGCCGACAGTGCCGCGCCGATTTTTAACGCGCACGGCAAGGTGCAAGGCGCCGTAGTCGTCTTTCGTGACATCACGCGCGAGCGCCAGCTGGAGCGGCTCAAAGACGATTTTGTGTCTGTTGCGTCACACGAACTGCGCACGCCGATGGGCGCGATTCGAGCCTTCACTTCCATGATCTTGGCCGGCGACTACGGTCCCGTCAACAAGAACCTGATTGAACCGCTGACCGACATTCGCAGCTCCACACTACGGCTCGTCAACCTCGTCAACGATATGTTAGATGTGGCGCGCATCGAGGCCGGGCGTATGAAGCTGGCGCTGAACGACGCCGACCTAACGGCACTAATACGTGAATCCGTAAACGCACTCGTGCCGCTCGCCCAGGAAAAGAAAATCAAACTTAGCACCAGCGCTCGCAAACCTATAATGGTGCAAGCCGACACCGACAAAATCAAGCAGGTTATCACCAACCTCATTGGCAACGCGCTTAAATTCACCGACAAAGGCAGCATCAAGGTGGCCATTCAACCTGCCGAAAATAAACACCTCGTTGAAGTTACCGTAACAGATACCGGCATGGGCATTAGCACTGACAACCAGGGGCGATTGTTCGGCAAATTCGAACAAATCAGTTCGCAACAGGCCGGACGGCCGCCTGGCACCGGACTCGGGCTGTACATTTCGCGCGAGATTGTACGCAAATTGGGTGGCGACATGTATATTAAACATTCCGCGGTTGGCGAGGGCAGTGTATTCGCCTTTACCCTGCCACTAGCGCGCAGTGACGCCGCCCAAAAGGCCGCCAGCGCGGTCGCGCGTGAGGCAGGCATGCATCCGGATCAAAAATGACGGTATAATACCCGTTTAGGGAGGATTTATGGCAAAAGTACTCATTATCGAAGACGACTTACCCTACCGCAAGGTGTACACACGCAAGTTTGAAGCCGCCGGTTTTACGGTCGAGTCCGCCGAAAATGGCGTTATTGGGTTGGAAAAAGCCCGCAGTTTTCGCCCGGATATTATTTTGACCGACCTGATGATGCCGCAAATGGACGGTTTCCAGGTGCTAGACGCGCTTAAGGCCGATGCAGAGCTTAAGACCACTCCTGTCCTGGTGCTATCTAACTTATCCACCTCCGAGGATGCCGAGAAGGTGTTGGACAAAGGTGCCGAGGGGCTCATCGTAAAATCCGACAACGAGCCACAAGTTATCGTGGAAAAAGCGGTCGAAGTTATGAATAAGCACCGGTAGCGCCATCTGTGTATAGCCGGCCATAGGGGCTAGCCAGCGACGTCAGTTGCGCGACCATATAGGCGTTCATTAAAAATGCTTGCGTGTTTTGAACGACCGTGCTATATTTTGGTCATGCATTCAAAAAATAGTACACCCGACCAGGATCAGCAGAAATCATTCATCGAGCAGGCGCGCCGCGCACAAATCGTGGAGGCCACTATCCAGGTGTTGGCAACGCATGGCTACGCTAATACCAGCTTTTCGCGCATCGCCAAACAAGCCGGTATTAGCGCCAGCCTAATTTCGTACCACTTTAAAAACAAAGAGGAACTGACCGAGGTGGTCTACACTACCATTACCGAACAGCGCGCCGCGCATGTCGCGCAATACGTAGACGCCGCCACAACCGCGGCCGAAAAGCTACGCGCCATGTTGGAGGCCGATCTGGCATACATGGGTACGCAGCCGGAATTATTCCAGGCACTTGTGGAAATATTGTTCGTAGCACGCAGCAAAACCGACACCACATCGCACCGCGGTGACGAAGTGCATGGCGGCTTTATGCCCATCGCTGATATCCTAAAAGCTGGCCAAGCGAGTGGCGAATTCGGCAACTTCGACGCGTTCAATCTTGCGATCATTATTGACAGCGCCCGCGATGGATTCCTGGGTCAGTTGGCGGCGTACCCGCAGTTCGATCTGGAGCAGTTCACCAACACGCTCATTACCAGCACGATGAAACTAATCAAAAAGGAGCCGGCGCAATGACCAGCAAGACTACACAAACAGTACTCATTTCTGGCGCCGGCGTCAGCGGCATGGCACTCGCCTACTGGCTGACAAATTACGGATACCAGGTGACCGTCGTGGAACGGGCCACAGCCTTACGCGATGGTGGCTACGCGGTGGACCTGCGCGGCCCGGCCGTCGAAATCGTCAAACAAATGGGCCTATTGCCTGCCGTTCGCAGCGCCGCGATCAACAACGCCGTCAGTTACGTCGACGAACGAGGCCGGGTCGTGGCCGAACCGGGCAAGGTTATGGAGCTATTTGCGGGCCGCGGCGAAACCGCAGACGCTGAGCTCA
>Ga0105240_10003320_pt1 | contig 25129 bp, 22 predicted proteins | sample KBSC54metaG_FD_80426 | JGI IMG/M metagenome (GOLD analysis project Ga0105240, IMG submission 80426) | Corn rhizosphere microbial communities from Kellogg Biological Station, Michigan, USA - KBS C5-4 metaG | ecosystem: Host-associated > Plants > Roots > Rhizosphere > Soil | place: Michigan, USA...
CAGCCACTTTACCAGCAATGTATTCGGCTCCTGCTGGGCCCATTCCAGCCCGCCATTCTCTCCGTATACGCGTATCTTGACGGCATTCTCTTCTCCCGCGGCCACCTGGGAGGCAAACAATACGCCTGTGGCGCCATTGTCGAACCGTAACAGCACATTTCCGTCGTCGTCCAGGGCCCTTCCTTTTACAAAAATGCTCAGGTCGGCGCAGAGTTGTTTGATCTGGAGGCCGCTGATATATTCTGCCAGGTGGACAGCGTGTGTACCTATGTCTCCCATACAGCCGGCCTTGCCTGAGCGTGAGGGATCTGTCCTCCATTCCGCCTGTTTGCTGCCATCCTTCTCCGAGAGGCGGCTAAGCCAGCCCTGGGGATATTCGACATATATCTTGCGTATCTTACCGAAGACGCCTTCTTTTACCATCTGACGGGCTTGCTTGACCATGGGATAGCCCGAATATGTGTGTGTCAGACAAAGCAGGAGACCTGTGTCTTTGACCTTTTTTTCTAATTTCTTTGCCTCCTCCTGTGAAAAGGCCATGGGCTTGTCGATGACAACGTGGAATCCTTTTTCCAGGGCCAGCATCGCGGGTTCGAAATGTACGTGATTAGGGGTGACGATGGCGACGAAGTCCATGCGTTTGTCGGCGGGCAGCTGGCTTTCCATTTCAAGCATTTCTTTATAGCTCCCGTAGATGCGATCTTCCGGCAGGAATAAGGCAAGGCCGGACTCTTTTGCTGTAGCGGGATTGCTGCTGAGAGCTCCGCATACGAGTTCGATGAGTCCGTCCATATTGGCTGCGATGCGGTGCACGGCGCCGATGAAGGCGTTCTTGCCTCCACCGATCATTCCCATTCGTAATTTTCGTTTCATGTGGCAATTTTAAGGCATCTTAGTGGAAATTCATCTTATTTGTAAGCTTTTGGTACATTTTCTAAGTAATCAGTGTCTATTTTAAGGAATTATTGATATAGCGCTGCTTTAGCAGTGTAGTTTTTTAAAATAAAAAAGTACATTTACCACTCTAACGAAACCTAACAAGCACATTTAAAAAACTACACTTGCCATGTCTGCAAACATTAATGCTAACAAGCTTTTTCTCGCCAGCCGCATAGCCCTTATTTTCACGGCTATGACGTTTGCCTTCCGGGCTTCGCTCGAGGGGGTATGGGGAACTGAATTTCACCTGGACAAGGAACAGATAGGATGGATCTTCAGTCCGGCGTTCTATGGGTTTACGCTTGCTATGATCTTTGGTGGGCCGTTGTGTGATGTGCTGGGGATGAAGAAGCTTTTAGGATTGGCTTTTATCGGTCATATAGGCGGAGTGATCGTATATCTGCTGGCCAAGGATGCGACCATGTTGTTTGTAGGCACGCTCTGTACGGGGATAGGTAATGGGATGGTGGAAGCTGCCTGTAATCCGCTGACAGTGACGCTTTATCCCAATAATAAGACAACGATGTTGAACAGGTTCCATGTCTGGTTCCCGGGAGGGCTGGCGCTGGGCGGCCTCATAGCCTATTTCATGATGGAACAGATGCATCTGAGCTGGCATTTGCTGATCAGTGTATTGTTTATTCCCGCCATTATATACGGATGGATGTTCTGGCGCCTGGAATTCCCCAAGACGGAAAGGGTCACCAGCGGTGTCAGTTCCAAAGATATGTTCCTGTCCTGTCTGAATCCTCTTTTCCTGATCATGCTGGCCTGTATGTTCCTGACTGCGGCGACGGAGCTGGGGACGAATCAATGGATCGGGGCTTTATTGCAGGGAGCGGGTGTTTCTGGTATTCTTGTACTGGTGTTCATCAATGGTCTTATGGCGTTGGGGAGAAGCTTTGCGGGGCCTGTAGTACACCGCCTGAATCCAAATGGGATGCTGATCTTCTCTGCAATATTTGCTGCCATCGGATTGATCCTGTTGAGTAAATCCAGTGGTTATGCAGCTTTTGGGGCCGCCTTTGTATTTGCCGCGGGTATCTGTTTCTTCTGGCCGACCATGCTGGGTTTTGTTGCGGAATATTTGCCCAAGACCGGAGCGATGGGGCTTTCGCTGATGGGTGGTGCGGGTATGTTCTCCGTATCGCTGATATTGCCCCTGATGGGAAAATGGTATGATGGGTTCAAGGCTGCAGCTATTACTGCTGGGTCGACACCTGGGGCTGCCGATGCTGTTGCGGGTTCCAATACTTTTATGAAAGTAGCTATTATGCCAGCGATACTGATCGTGATATTTACGCTCATATATGTGGTCCGTCGTAAAACATATGCTGCTCATAAACAGCAAATGCAGCCCGGATCGGCCAATTAATACCCTGAACCGCCAAAGGCGGTTCGTCCGAAGGACAGACATTAGCTCTTTGCGGGAAAAGGGCTAAATTTGGAAGGGGCCCTTTTCCCGCACATTTTTAATGCCGCACGCCATTTTTATCGACGGCAGCATGCGAACATTTTGTAAATTACTTTTTTAACGACCGGAACCATTTATGTCTAATCCATCCTCCCGACGTCTGGCTATTAAGAACATTGTAGCGGGTACAGCAGTATTGGGAACAGCGGGAATGCTGTCATCCTTTGACAGTCCTGAAGAAGCAAATCATCAGAACATGGCCTTTAAGGGTAATATCAATCACTCCGTATGCCGGTGGTGCTATGGGGACATTCCATTAGATCAATTATGTAAAGCTGTAAAGAAGATAGGTTTTAGCGCCATCGACCTGGTAGGTCCGAAAGACTGGCCTGTGTTGAAGGAGAACGGCATCTGGTCGTCCATGTGCAATGGGGCGGAGATAAGCCTGACCAAGGGCTGGAATCACACAGAATACCATGAGACGCTGATAAAGAACTATACGGAGCATATCGATCTGGTCGCAAAGGCAGGTTATAAGAACCTCATTTGTTTCAGCGGTAATTCCGAAGGGATGGACAGGGAGACTGGGATAAAGAATTGTGTAGATGGGTTGAAGAAGATCATCGGGCAGGCGGAGAAGAGCGGGGTCATTATCCATATGGAGCTGTTGAACAGCAAAGTGAATCATCCGGACCAGATGTGCGACAATTCAAAATGGGGTGTCGAGCTGGTGAAGCAGGTGGGTTCCGAGAATTTCAAGCTGTTGTATGATATCTATCATATGCAGATAGATGAGGGAGATGTTATCCGGACCATCAATGACAATCATCAGTATTTTGGACACTATCATACTGGTGGGGTGCCTGGTCGTCATGAGATCGACGATTCGCAGGAACTCTATTATCCTGCCATCATGAAGGCGATAGTGGCTACAGGATACAAGGGCTATGTGGCGCAGGAGTTCATACCTGCCAGACCGGATAAGCTGAAGAGCCTGAAGCAGGGCGTACGCATCTGTGATGTGTAGGAGATGGACCGTCCGTGAAAATGAATTTTACAATTTTTAAATACTAACGTGTATGGCTGAAAATACGTATGATGCAATTGTGATCGGGTCGGGTATCAGTGGAGGCTGGGCTGCTAAAGAGCTTACGGAAAAAGGATTAAAAACTATAATGCTGGAGCGGGGACGCAACATCGAGCATATAAAGGATTATCCGAGCGCCAATAAAGAGGCCTGGGATTTCCCGCATCGCGGGAAGGCTACCGAGCAGATGAAGAAAGACTATCCCGTACTGAAAAGGGATTATCCGCTGAGCGAATGGAACCTGGATTTTTGGGTAAAAGATAGTGAATGTCCTTATACGGAAACAAAGCGATTTGACTGGTTCAGGGGTTATCATGTCGGCGGAAGGTCACTGATGTGGGGACGTCAGAGCTACCGGTGGAGCGACTTCGACTTTGAAGCCAATGCAAAAGAGGGTATTGGCGTGGACTGGCCTATACGTTATAAGGATATTGCACCCTGGTATGATTATGCGGAGCGTTTTGCGGGGATCAGTGGAAGTAAGGAAGGTTTGCCGCAATTACCGGACGGGCAATATCTGCCTCCGTATGATATGACCTGTGTGGAGAAGGATATTTCGGCCCGTATAAAAGAGCATTACAAAGGCCAGCGGCATATGATCATCGGCAGAACGGCCAATATTACCGTGCCTCATGGTGGAAGGCCTGGCTGTCAGTTCCGGAACAAGTGCGCGCTGGGCTGTCCATTTAGCGGATATTTCAGCACACAATCGTCCACGCTGCCTGCTGCGATGAAGACGGGAAATCTTACGGTACGCCCCTGGGCCATTGTCACCAGGATCCTGTACGATAAGGATAAGAAGAAGGCAACGGGTGTGGAGATATTAGATGCGGAAACGAACAAGACCTACCAGTATTTTGCAAAGATCATCTTTTTGAATGCATCTACGCTAAACAGCGCCTGGATACTGATGAATTCCGCCACGGATATATGGCCTGACGGATTGGGCAGCAGCAGCGGGGAACTGGGACATAACCTGATGGACCATCATCTGGGTGTGGGCGCTCACGGATTAGTGGAAGGGTATGAGGACAAGTATTATTTTGGCAGACGCGCCAATGGTATCTATATTCCCCGGTATCAAAATCTTTTTGGTGACAAAAGAGATTACCTGCGTGGCTTTGGCTACCAGGGCGGAGGGGGCCGTGAAGGGTATAATCACGAAATAGCGGAATACAGCATCGGAAAGGAATACAAGGAAGCGTTGACGGAACCGGGACCCTGGACGATGAACATCGGAGGATTTGGAGAGATATTGCCCTATCATGAAAATAAGGTAACGCTGGACAAGACGAGGAAGGACAAATGGGGGTTGAATATATTGAACATCGATGCCGAATGGAAGGAGAATGAGCGTAAGATGAGGATTGATATGAAGAATGATGCCATCGAGATGCTGGAGGCGGCGGGAGTGAAGAATGTCAAAGGCCATGATGGTGATGGGACTATCGGGCGCGGTATCCATGAGATGGGTACTGCACGGATGGGGAAGGACCCCAAGACCTCTGTAGTGAATTCATTCAACCAGATATGGGATGCAAAGAACGTGTTTGTCACCGATGGGTCGTTCATGACCTCTGCGGCCTGTGTCAATCCTTCCCTTACGTATATGGCGATGACGGCAAGGGCGGCGGATCATGCGTTCAAGGAGCTTAAAAAAGGTAATATATAATAATGCCCGGAGATACTTTACAAGTCAATGCGAAAGCTGTTCCACAGAACACCTATGATGCCATCGTCATCGGCTCCGGCATCAGTGGCGGGTGGGCGGCGAAGGAACTCACCGAAAAGGGGATGCGCACCCTTATGCTGGAGCGTGGCCGGAACTTCGAGCATATAAAAGATTATACGGACACGAATAAGGATCCCTGGGAATTCCCTCACAGGGGGAAGATAACGCAGCAGGAGCTGAAGGATCATCCTTATATCGGAAGGACATGGGGCGCTACGGAGGCCGTAATAAAGTATTGGGCCAAGGATGTGGACTGTCCTTATACGGAAACGAAGCCTTTCAACTGGTGGAGGGCCTATCAACTGGGGGGACGCAGCATTCTCTGGGGCAGGCAAAGCTATCGTTGGAGCGACCTTGATTTTGAGGCCAATGCCAAGGACGGGTGGGCCATCGACTGGCCGATCCGCTACAAAGATATTGCGCCCTGGTATGATCATGTCGAACGTTTTGCAGGTGTCAGCGGTTCGCTGGAAGGGTTGGCGCAATTGCCCGATGGCCACTTTCTGCCGCCTATGGAAATGAACTGTGTGGAGAAGGATGTGGCGGCCCGTATAAAAGCGCGTTGGAAGGGCCAGCGGCATATGATCATTGGAAGGGTTGCCAATCTGACGGCGCCTATACCCGGACGCACGCAATGTCAGTTCAGGAACCGTTGCTGGGAAGGCTGTCCTTTCGGCGGCTATTTCAGTACACAGTCTTCTACTTTGCCTGCAGCTGTGGCTACGGGAAAGCTGACGGTAAGACCCCATTCCATTGTCACCAGGATATTGTATGACAAGGACAGCCGGAAGGCAAAGGGGGTAGAGGTATTGGATGCGGAGACGAACAGCACGTATGAGTTCTATGCCAGGATCGTTTTTGTCAATGCCAGCGCTCTGAACAGCGCCTGGGTATTGATGAACTCGGCAACGGATATATGGCCCGGGGGATTGGGGAGCAGCAGTGGGGAACTGGGGCATAATATTATGGACCACCATTATAATGTGGGCGCTGCGGGAGTATTTGAAGGGTATGAAGACAAGTATGTCTATGGCCGCCGGGCGAACGGCATTTATATAACGAGGTTTGCCAATTTTTTCGGGGACAAACGGGATTATTTGAGAGGCTTTGGTTACCAGGGCGGGGCCAGCCGGGAAGACTGGAAGAGGAGCGTAGCGGAAATGAGTATTGGGGCCAAATTAAAAGAGACATTACAGGAACCGGGAGCATGGACCATGGGGCTGACGGGGTTTGGAGAGCTGTTGCCTTATCATGATAATAAGATATCGCTGGATAAGGACAAGAAGGATAAGTGGGGATTGCCTGTGCTGAACATGGATGCCGAGCTAAAGGACAATGAGAAGAGGATGCGGAAGGACATGGCGGCGGAAGGAGTGGCGATGCTGGAGGCTGCGGGTGCAAAGAAAGTGCATTCCTGGGATAATGGGCATCATGTAGGGGATGGTATTCATGAGATGGGGTCTGCGCGTATGGGTAAGGATCCCAAGACCTCGGTATTGAATGGCCATAACCAGGTATGGGACGCTAAAAATGTTTTTGTGACGGACGGCGCCTGTATGACCTCGGCTGCCTGTCAGAACCCTTCGCTGACCTATATGGCGTTAACTGCCAGGGCAGCGGATTTTGCCGTAAACGAACTTAAAAAAGGTAATATTTAAAAATTTGCATTATGAATAGAAGAGAAGCAATATCAAGAGTAAGCCTGCTGCTGGGTGGTACGATCCTGGGGGCGGAAGCTTTTCTGGCCGGATGTCGCCAGCCTGATAAGAATATCGGTGGCGCCGGTATCAATTTCTCGAATGACGACGTCGCCTTTTTGGACGAGGTGGCGGAGACTATCCTGCCTGCGACGGATACGCCGGGCGCCAAGGATGCGAAGGTGGGGGATTTCATGACCCGCATAGTGCGTGATTGTTATACCGAGAAGGATCAGAAGGTGTTTGTCGATGGTATGCAAAAACTGAATGAAGCCAGCAAGAAAAAGAATGGTCATAACTTCCTTGATGCGAGCGCGCAGGAGAGACATGACCTGCTGGTGGATCTGGATAAGGAACAAAAGCAATACACTGATAAGAAAAAGGAAGATGAACCTCCGCACTATTTCAGGTTGATGAAGGAACTGACCCTCTGGGGTTACTTCACTTCCGAGCCCGGCGCTACCAAGGCGTTGCGCTATGTAGCTGTGCCCGGGAAATACCAGGGATGTATCGACTATAAGAAAGGAGACAAGGCCTGGGCGACTACCTGATAATATTAGTATTGCGATTGACCGCAATTTGAACCCCTTCACTGCAATGGTGAGGGGGTTTTTTATTTTTCCGCTATCTTTGGGGCATATGCTGAATATTCCATCCTGGTTGGCATATGCATTGTTGTCTGCTGTTTTTGCTGCCCTGACGGCGATATTTGCCAAGGCCGGGTTGAAGGATGTCAATTCCGATCTGGCGACAGCGGTACGGACTGCGGTGGTGTTACTGATCACCTGGGGTATCGTGTTGTACAGGGGGCATGGCAGGGAGGTGACAGGGTTGTCCCGCAACAACTGGATCTTTCTTATTCTATCTGCCATAGCCACCGGACTGTCATGGCTGTTTTACTATCGGGCTTTACAATTAGGGAAGGTGTCTGAAGTGAGTGTCATCGACAAGGGCAGTATTGTCTTTACTATTTTGTTGTCTTTTTTCTTTCTACGGGAGCCGTTGACGCCGCGGATAATATTCGCTGCGCTGCTAATTTTTGCTGGCATGTTAGTACTGGTTTGGAAATAATTCGATAAAAATTATGATAGATTCTGTCTGGCTGTTGTTTGCAATTGGATTATTGGTAGGAGGACTCGGAACGTTGATTGGGGCTGGAGGAGGTTTTATATTAGTGCCTGTCCTGCTTTTTTTATATCCTTCATTGCAACCGGACGCTATCACGGCCATTTCGATGGCTATTGTGGCATGCAATGCTGTCTCAGGGACCATGGCATATGCCAGGGCGCGTCGGATCGATTATCAAGCCGGAATACAATTTGCGGCCTTTACCATACCGGGAAGCATTATAGGGGTAATGGTGACGCGATATATTTCGAGATCTTTTTTTGCCATTGTATTTGGGTCGTTGCTGGTGTTGCTGGCTTTATACCTGTTGTTGAAAAGGGACGGCCGTCAGAAGATACCTGTGTACAAGGGGTATGGAAGATCGACGCAGGTGCGTATCCTGACGGATAGAAGTGGAGAGACTTATCGTTATTCCTTTAATAAATATATCGGGTGGGGGATCAGTCTGATCGTGGGGTTTATTTCACCCATACTGGGCATTGGTGGCGGCATTATCCATGTGCCGGCGCTGATCAACTGGCTGCAGTTCCCGGTACATGTCGCCACTGCCACTTCTCATTTTATTCTGGCGGTGATGTCGGTGGTGAGTGTGGTGGTGCATATCATACAAGGCAGCTATCAGGAGGCCGCAATACAACGGATGGTGATCTGTCTGGGTATTGGGGCTATCATTGGAGCGCAGGTAGGGGCTTATTTTTCGCATCGTGTCAAGGGCCGCGCTATCGAAAGGGCGCTGGCCGTCAGCCTGGGGTTAGTGGGTATTCGGATCCTGCTGGGGCATCATTAACTAAATTTTAATTTAAACTTTTTCTTTTTATGGACGTCTCAGAGGCAATAACCGGTAGGTTATTTGCATTTGAGTAAATGTACTCTTTTGGGAAAGACTAAAACACAAAGTAAAACCGCTAGTATGACAAAACACGCTGTATTGACCCGAACGACCATGATTGTTGCACTTTTTGTATCCTTATTTGCATTAGGCTCCTGTACGAAACATGTTACCCAGGTGGTGGACCAGGGTTTTTCTGCTATCTACACCATTCATAGCTCGGATTGGACTGCCGATACTTATACGGGAAGCAGTCCGCTGAACCAGTATGCTGTTGTTTTGAATGTACCCGAGGTAGATGATCAGATCGTTGCCAATGGCGCTGTGATGGTTTATCTTTCTTTCGACGGAGGGAATACCTATGATGAACTGCCGGCCGAAGAGGGTGGAATATCATATAATACCCTGCATTGGAAGAGTTCGGTGTATATAGGGTTCCACACGTTGAACGGTTCGACTCCGACGCTGCCCAGCGGGGATGTTGTCGCGAAGGTGGTGATCCTGGATGCGACGCCATTGAATTAAGTATTTTAATTAAGAATAGGCTCCCTCACCCGCCGGATGGCGGATGAGGGAGCTTTTTTGTCCTCAATTTGATCCCGGATCTACATTTTTTGAAAAGTGCGGCACCTTTTTTTGACCGCAGTTAGGGTTACACCGGAATATCTCGTTATTTTTAACAGTAATAACCTGATAACCCTAGCATGCTATTCCTCGAAACTCCGTTCATTCTCCTGTTGATCAGCCGTGTATGGCCTGATAGTTGCCGTAGTAAAACATTCTTTCCTTTTTGGAGGGCCACATTAGGCTAAAATCCTGTGCCATTAGAGATTATATATAATGAAAAAGATACTTTAGAGCGCATAGCCCAAGGGGACAGAACAGCCTTTAAGGTGTTGTATGGGCATTACTTCAAAGTGGTCCAGAAGTATATAAGTCTTTTTGTGCCCTCCAAGGATAACTTAGATGAATTGACACAGGATGTATTTGTGCGTCTTTGGGAGAAGAGGGAGCGTTTGGTGGGAGTGGAGTCATTTCAGGGATATCTTTTTATGCTTACGCGCAATATGGTCTTTAACTATATGCGGTCAATGAGGGTGCAGCAGCGGACCAGCGAGCTGAATGAGGCGATGGATCCTGCAGGAGAGTATCATGTGGAGCATGAGATCTTATACAAGCAATATTATTCCATAGCTGTGGAAGGGATGGAAAAGCTGCCTCCCGGCAGAAGGAAAATTTTGAAGATGAGTGTGGAGGAGGGGTTGACCCTGGATGAGATCGCGGAGAAGTTGAAAATTACCCGGGCCGGGGTGAAGAAACAGCTGTACGCTGCTACCGCATTTGTCAGGCAATATTTACTGGAGCATGCTGAAATGACCCTGCTTTTGTGGGCATTTCTTTCTCTTTTTGATAGATGATGGGTGGTTTTAACTCATTGACTCTTACCTGATTGCAATTTCCCCGAAAATTACTTTAAAAAATCTGGCTTTCGAGGTATCCCCTTGCTATTCGGATGTGTCTTTATCATATCACCTTATTTTTATGATTTTAAAGGACGCCAGGTTATTTGTAGCAAATTTCGTTAAAGGGGAATACACCCCGGAGGAATATGCGACGTTTTTAGCCTGGCTTCAGGATGCCTCGATAGAAGAACTGGAAGTTGTTGCGGAAGAGCATGAGGCGTTATTCGAACAATGGTCATTACCGGATGTAGCTCCTTCTCCGGAGTGGGCTCTTCAACTGGAACAGAGACTTGATCAGGCAGATGAGCAGGTGAAGGTAGCGCCGGTGAGAAGAATGAGTCCTGTGAAGTTCATAAGGAATCCATGGGTTGCAGCAGCATCTGTTGTGCTGTTGTTGTCTGGTGGATATCTCCTCTTCAATGATCATTCAACTGGCAAGAAAGTTGTAAATACAGATAGTCAGACTGGAGCTCTTTATCATACGTTTACGGTGGCTCGTGGTGGATTGCAGCAGGAGTTTGCACTGGCTGATGGCAGTAAGATATGGTTGAATGCCGCCAGTACTTTAAAATATCCTGTTTCTTTCAACAGTGGTGAGCGTACGGTGGAGTTGTCTGGAGAAGGCTATTTTGAAGTAACGGGCAACGTTGCAAAACCTTTTCACGTTAAGATCAAGGGTGCGGAGATTGAAGTGTTGGGAACGCACTTTTCCGTAAAGGCTTACGACGAGGAATCTACCAGCAAGACGACGTTGGTGGATGGGGCTGTAAAAGTGATCAAAGGTTCGGAGACCTTGCAGCTCAAGCCGGGAGAACAAGCTGAGATTAATTACCCTCCATCGGGAAGTGATCCTTCGATGAGGCTTATACGAGGAATAGATATTGATGCGGCCTTGTCATGGAAGAGTGGAGGTATGGATTTCAAAGATGATAACCTCTCGACCGTTATGCAGGCAATTGCGCGCTGCTACGATGTAGAAATACGTTACGAATCAGGAGTGCCGAATAAAAATTTCACAGGCAACTTCTCACGAAAATCCAATATCTCCCAGATTTTGAATCAATTAGAGAATCAAGGCATACACTGTAAACAAAATGGAAAAATAATTACGGTGATGCGCTAAGCACCATATTGTCCATAACCATTGAACCAAGTCCGCCAGTTACAGCCCGCCGTCATGGGTAGTAAAGAAATAAGTATGATAAGTATTTATTTTATATTTACTCATGGCTCGCGAGCTGTAACTTTATTTATTAAACCTGCCTCATGGGTTCAACGAAACGGATTGCTTTTTTACTGCTTATAGCCTGCTTACAAAGAAGCATTTCTGTTTATTGTCAATCTTCGGAACCTAAGGTCACGCTCTCGGAAAAGAATGCATCGCTTGAAAAAGTCCTCAACGCCATCAGGCGTCAGACAGGCATTAATTTTTTTGGAGAATCGTCATGGGCGCAGGTAGCTCATAAGGTGACGATAGCCGTAAAGGATATGCCTTTTACGGATGTGCTGGCGATATGTTTTAAAGATCAGCCGTTGCGTTATGAAATGGTGGATGGGGCTATCTCCATTCATGTGGTTAAGACGAAGGAGTATATATTGAAGGGGTATGTCCTGAATGAGAAGCAGGAACCTGTGCCGGGGGCTGCTGTTATTTCGAGAGGAACGGGAAAGGTTTCGACTGCCTTTACCGATGAACTGGGAGGGTTTAGTATTTTTCTGAGCAAGCAGGATACGGGCATTATCATCTCCAGTGTAAGTTATGAGACAAAAGAAATACTTTATAGTGGGCAGACGGATGTAATAAAGGTGGAGGTAAAGGCAAGGGTCGTGGAGCTGGCGGAAGCTTCTGTGGTGGGGACAGCGCATACAGGTTACCAGGATGTACCAAAGGAAAGGGCGACTGGTAGTTATAGTCAGGTGTCCAATGAGGTGATTGAAAGAAGAGTGTCGACCAGTATTATGGATAGGCTAGATGGGGTGACGAGTAGTCTTATTTTTAATAAGAATACTATACCAGGTCTGAATCAATCGGCTATTACTATTCGTGGCAGGAGCACGATTTTTGCCAACCCCGATCCCTTGATCGTGGTGGACAATTTCCCATATAGCGGTGACATCAACAATATCAATCCTGAGGACATAGAGTCCATTACGGTGTTAAAGGATGCGGCGGCAGCAAGCATCTGGGGCGCCTTTTCGGGTAATGGAGTGATCGTGCTGACTACCAAGAAGGGAAAGTATAATCAGAAGATGAAATGGAACTTTACGACGAGCCTCACGGTTGGGGACAAGCCGGACCTGTATTATCAGCCTATTCTTTCTTCGAAGGATTATATCGAGGTGGAAAAATTCCTGTATGATTCCGGGTATTATGATGCGAAAATTAACAACCCTTTATATCCTGCGCTGTCACCGGCTGTAGAGATAATGCTGGCTGGTAACAATGTACAGGCCAGGCTGGATTCTTTGGGAAATATAGATACCCGAAAGGATCTTAATAAATATTTTTATCATCCCAGCGTGGGACAGTTGTATAACCTGAATTTCAGCGGGGGCGGGAAGAGGGATCATTATTTTGTATCCGCGGGATTTAATAAGGACGTTGCCAACCTGGTGCGTAATCAATATGATCGTATAACCCTACATGCAAGCAATACCTGGAATATTATTCCGAAGAAGCTGGAGTGGAATACAGATGTGACGTGGACGTCGAGTGAGCAGTGGAATAATAATAGCGCAACATTTAATTCATACTATCCTTATTTGAATTTTGCTGATGCAAGTGGCAAGGCTTTGGCAGTTGCGTCGGATTTTCGGCTGGGTTTTGTAGACACGGTCGGCGATGGTAAGCTGCTGGACTGGCACTACCGCCCCCTGGATGAGCTGCGCAATGCGAATGATAAGATAGATCTTAGGGATATCCGATTGAATACCGGCGTACGTTATAATATTTGGGATGGACTCAACGCTAATATCTATTACCAATACCAGCATGGAAGGAAGGATGACAGGAATCTACAAAGCCTGCAAACCTATTATACCCGCAACCTTATAAATTCTTATGCGCAGCCAAATGCGAGCGGTGGTTATGACTGGCCTGTGCCTTTGGGAGGCATTATGGATGAAATGATCAACCGGTATGACGCCAATAGTCTCCGGCTGCAATTAAACTATGATCATGTATTCTCCCCGGACCATCGGCTAAATGCGCTGGCAGGCTGGGAACTGAGGGACGTGGAGGGGCATTCGGATTATGCCCAGCAATATGGAATTACTGATGCACAGCGTGGTGGGGTGCCAGTAGATTACAATACCCTTTATTATCTGTATTATTCTGGAAACGTCGCCAAGATCCCCGATCCAGATTTGCATTATGGCACATCCGACCGGTTTCTCTCCTATTATACGAATGCAGCCTATACATACAAGCAGCGCTATATCGTATCCGCCAGCGCTCGCAGGGACGAATCAAACCTGTTTGGCGTAAAGACCAATCAGAAAGGCGTACCCCTGTGGTCTGCGGGAGCCGCCTGGGAGATGTCCAGGGAAGGTTTCTACAAGTCGGGCTGGCTGCCTTTTTTGAAATTAAGAGTCACCTACGGATACAATGGTAATGTAGACAGATCCGTGTCTGCCTATACGACAGCCCAGTTGAGTGACGCCCCGAATGGTTATAATGAGCTTTATGCCCAGATCACCAACCCACCCAACCCCTCCTTGCGATGGGAAAAGATCGGCATTTTTAACGTAGGGCTGGATTTTGGTGGCAAGAATAACCGAATAGCAGGCACGGTGGAGTATTATACCAAGAGTGGCAAGGACCTGATCGGGCAGACGGTAATGGACCCCACTTCAGGCGTCCTTACTTTTACGGGCAATACGGCCAATATGATGGCGCATGGTTTTGATCTGACCCTGCATACGCGAAATCTGTCGGGCCGGCTAAAATGGAGCAACGACTGGCTGATCAGCTATGTGGAGGACAAAGTAACTCATTACGATCTGACAATACCATCCGTGAATGACTTTTTTCAGACCATAACTTTTAATCCGCTGGCGGGTCATCCCTTGTATTCGATCTATGCGTTGAAGTGGAAGGGGCTTGATCCTAAATCAGGTGATCCTCTGGGTGATGTGGGCGGACATGTGGATACGACTTATAGCCAGATCTTTAGTGCTCCGGTTTCCAGCCTGCAATACGAGGGACCGGCCAATCCAACTTTTTTTGGCAGCTGGCGAAATACTTTTTCCTGGAAGCAATTTGAACTTTCCTTCAATATTGTCTTCAAGTTCGGTTATTACTTTCGGAGAAACTCCATTCATTATTATAACCTGTACAACGGAGTTTCGAAGGGAAGCCCGGATTATGATCTTCGCTGGCAGAAGCCGGGGGATGAAAGGATCACCAATGTGCCGTCACGTCCTTCGAAGGCCAATTTAAACCGGGATAATTTTTACCAGGATTCAGAAGTGCTGATCGAAAAAGGAGATCATGTCCGTTGGCAGGATATCCGGCTTAGCTATGATCTGCCAAAGAAATCCTATCCGGGGCTGCCGGTCCAGGCCATTCGCTTTTATCTTTATGCGAATAATATCGGTATCCTTTGGAGGGCCAACCATCGGAACATCGACCCGGATTATATTGGTATCACCAGTTTTCCCAATCCCCGGACCCTGTCCCTGGGATGCAAGTTGGAATTTTAAAATCGAGGTGTATGAAACTTTATGGGCGAATGACCTTTTACTTATTGCTGGCGGTTGCAGTGATCCTGCCGGCCTGCAGTAAATCCTCTTTTTTGGATAAAAAGTCTGATACAAGACTGGTGGTACCCACCACTCTGGCCGATTTTCAACTCTTGCTGGACAACCAGTATGTCATGCAGGAAACGCCGGAACTGGGCGAGCTGTCCGCTGACAATTTTTATATGACCTATAGCGTCTGGCAAAGTGTGTTCCTGAAAGAGCAGAATGCTTATCTCTGGGCCAAAGACATCTATGAGAGCCAGGGGCAGGTGCCGGACTGGGATATCCCATACCAACAGGTGTTCTATGCCAATGTGGTATTGGATGGATTGAGTAAGTTGAAGGTGGATGGATCGAACCAGGTGCAATGGAATACGATAAAAGGGACGGCGCTATTCCTCCGGGCTTATGCGTTCTACAACATTTCCCAGGTATTCGCACCCATGTATGATTCCGCCACTGCTGCGAATGATTTGGGAATACCGCTGCGATTGAATTCGGATGTCAACCAGAAATCCGTGAGGGCTTTTGTGAAGGGTACTTATGACACCATTTTGTCGGATCTGAAACAAGCAGCCAATCTGTTGCCAACCGCAGTGCTTAAAGATAGCCTTAATCGCCCATCCCAACCGGCAGCATTGGCCTTGCTGGCGAGGGTATGCCTGAGTGCACGAGCATATGATCAGGCATGGACCTATGCAAATAGCTGTCTGCAATTGTATGACTCGTTGATGATGTATAAAACGCTTGCGACCATTGGTACCATTCTTCCTTTTCCGCAAAACAACACCGAGACTTTGTACCAAAGCGTACTCCTCAGCACCTCAGAGGTGTTGGGAGGGATATTTAAAACTGCCGACATCGTCGATTCCAACCTATATGCTTCCTATGCTCCGGGGGATTTACGCAGAATTGCTTTTTATAAACCACCGAATGCAAATAATCAAGTAAACCTGAAAGGGAGCTATAACGGTCGCTCGTACTGTTTTAGCGGACTAGCCATCGACGAGGTATTCCTCATTCGTGCAGAATGTGCTGCCCGGGCGGGGAATAAGGATGCTGCGCTGGCCGACCTCAATCACTTATTGCAATATAGATGGGATAGCACATTTGTTCCCGTCATTGCTGCTACGGCGTTGGATGCCAGGGACAGCATTCTTGTGGAAAGGAGAAAGGAACTGGCATTCCGGGGTCTGCGGTGGAGTGATCTCCGCAGGCTAAACAAGGAAGGCGCAGGTATTGCGATCTATCATGGATGGAACGGCCAGGTAAAGCGTCTGTCTGCCGGCAGCCCCAACTATGTTTTACCCATTCCACCGGATGTGCTTAACATTAGCGGCATGCAGGATAATCCAAGAGTCGATCCTAACTAGGCGGGCGTAAATAAAAAGGCGCCAACATTGCTGTTGACGCCCTTCGGTCAAAAATCTTTTTGCCCTTTTCTCAAGCGGAAAGGGTCAGAGCATTAATTTTTGGTCTTTGGGGTGGGGGCGGTCCTGCAATTGGAGTTACAATAAGCGCCAGGCATACAGGGGACATAAGTGCTTCCTACTTTATAGTAGGTGCATGTGCCTTGCGTTCCGACGCAGATGTAGTTGACACCGGCCGTGCCCGCCAGTACATAACCGGTGCCATTGAAATAATACTGAGTGGAACTTTGACAGGTCTGCGTAACGTTTGGAGATGTGGCAAATGCGCCACCGATGCTTAATGCGATAGCCAGGGTCATGATGCTCAACTTGATCTTTTTCATACGAAACTGTTTTTTGTGATAATTATGGATTTAAATGAACTCCGACGTTGGAGGATAATGCCCATGACCGATAAGGCAACGAAGAACAGATTGAACACAAGATGCTGCGGCCAGGTCAGTTTCCTGATCACGCCCCCGCAGGAGCATGGCACATACTCAAAAAAATGAAGTAGGATGGCAGCAGCGTAGATCGTGAACAAGGTCATTAAAGCAAGAGATGCAATAAAACCTACCATACGTGTACGCTCGAAGATCAAAGCGGCAGAGATGGCTATTTCGAGAGAGGGTACAGTCCAAACCAGGAAAGGGGTCCAGGAATTGGGTAACGGTTGGTTATTCATTTCTCCTATGAATCGTTGAAAATCCAGGAATTTACTTATGCTTGCGTAAAGGAAAAGCATTATCAATAGGGCAGAGATAGACTCCAATACTACCTGTCTCTTATTCATAAAAGTTCAAGGTTTACCGAGGGGTTATTCCCAGGCGTGATTCAGTGTTAAAAGATTTCTAAAGTAAAAATTAGATAGGCAAGGCGGTATTCAGAAATGGAACGGAGAGTGTGTAGGAAAGGTTGTCTTTAAATAAGACAAGGTTTTGATTCTTAAATATCGGCAAAAAACAAACATCAACAAAAACAACTATGGAAAAATAATATCTCTACATGATTACCTGTAATGCAAATAGTCTGCCACCACGTGTTTACCCTTGTTTTTTTCTAATACGAATTGTACTATCATATCCATGAATACGTTTAGTGTATTATGCGTTACTTATCTCTTCTAATTTCAATCTTTATGACCCTGGGGCTCCGTGCCCAGTCCGGACAACCTGTTTACAAGGATTCGGCCTTTGTTAACGCAATGTTGCTGGAACATAACACGTATCGGGCCGCACAGCAATTGCCACAGCTTACCTGGTCGAATGATCTGGCTGCCGATGCCAGGGTATGGGCAGTGCACCTGGCTGCTATCGACAAGGGCGACCATGACCAGAGTATCCGGGGACGGGAGGGGGAAAATATCTGGTGGGGGACTGCCGGGGCCTTCTCCTATACCGACATGGTCGGCTTCTGGGGATCCGAAAAAAAGGGCTTTGTTTATGGGGTATTTCCTAACTGCAGGACAGGAAAGGCTGTCATAGGCCATTATACGCAAGTGGTTTGGAAGAATACTACCTCCGTAGGCTGCGCCCTTGCCTCCAACGGGCAGACGGACTACCTTGTATGCAGATATTCCCCGGCCGGCAATATCATCGGTCAGAAGCCCTATTAAGCAGCCCGGTCTGCGATCTCATCCATGGAGATACCCAGATGGCTTTCATCATAGATACATTCCCCGTTGCGGATGATCAGTACCTGGGGAGATTCATGATGTATACGGAAGGTTTCAGCTATTTTATTGGAGATGGGTCGATAGCTTAACAGGTCCAGATAATAGAATTCAATATCCTTATCCCGTGCCTGTGAAGCCCTTTCAAGGCGGTTTTTCACCAGGGCGCTGGTAGAACAGCGGGTGCTATGCTTAAAGATTACCTGGGGACGGTGGGCGGAATTTTTGAGAATGTCTTCTAATTGTGACTCAGACTGCAAGGTTATCCAATTCATGTATAGAACGATAATTTGGTGTTATAACACCAAAAGGGGAAGAATGTTGTGTGCATAAAAAAAGGTTACCCTTGTGGATAACCTTTCCATATCAATATTATTAATAGGAGTTATAATTGGATTAGCGGCTTGCACCGTAGCCACTGAAACCTCTGCTCATATTACAACCGCCTCTGGATGATGCGCAAGAGGTGAATACAGTTGCAACGGCGAGGGCAAGGGCGAGGATCATGATAATCTTTCTCATTGTAAGAGGTATTTAAAAGTTAAAACTAGATTGCCTGGCTTGAGGACTGGACCAGGTAATTCAGAGGAAGGGATCCGGATGATGTTGGGGAGGTCGTTTCGAAGGATAGAGAAAGAATAGTTGCGAATCGATATACAAAGTAAATACAAAAAATCCGTTCTTGCAAGCGCTGAAATGCAAAAAACGAAATTTAGGAATGTATATCCAGAATTATACCAGTTTAATTTTTTTGCTAATAATTTGATCTTGAATACTTTTAATTCCTAATTAGAAAAACCACACTCGTGAAGGTACATTTTATCGCCATTGGGGGTAGCGTTATGCACCAACTGGCCATTGCGCTTAAAAGAAAGGGTTATATCGTGACAGGCAGTGACGACGAGATATTCGAACCGGCCCGGTCGAATCTTGCTGAGGAAGGACTGCTCCCGGCTATAGACGGCTGGTTTCTGGAAAAGATTCATAAGGAATTGAATTCCATTATATTAGGAATGCATGCCAAGGCGGATAACCCGGAACTGCTCAAGGCAAAGGAACTGGGTCTACCTATTTATTCATTTCCGGAGTACATCTATCAGGAAAGTAAGGACAAAACGCGGGTGGTCGTAGGGGGCAGTCATGGCAAGACGACGACTACTTCCATGATCATGAACGTCCTTAAAAGCATGGGTAAAGACTTCGATTATCTGGTAGGGGCGCGGCTGGAAGGTTTTCCCCAATCGGTGAATATCACATCGGCGCCTCTGATCGTTTGCGAGGGGGATGAATATCCTGCCAGCACGCTGGAAAAACGGCCCAAATTTCACTTCCTTTTTCCTCATATCGCTATTATTACCGGGATTGCCTGGGATCATATCAATGTTTTTCCCACCTTCGAGATATACCTGGAGCAGTTCAGGATCTTTATCGATAAGATCGAGCCTGGGGGCGTCCTTATATATAACGAGACGGATCCGGCGCTTAAGCAACTGGTAGAACAACACCCCTCCTCCGTGCGGAAAATCCCATATGGCATTCCTCCTCACCGGATAGAAAACGGCATAACAGTTGTTACGCTGGAAGGGCATTCCGGGGCCCTCAAGGTCTTTGGAGAGCATAACCTGCTGAACCTGCAGGCAGCATGGCTGGCCTGTAAGGAGCTGGGGGTCGGACCTGCCGCCTTTTTAAAGGGTATTATGGCCTTCGGCGGTGCGGCCAAACGCCTGGAACTGCTGGCCAGGAACGATCGTCTTAACATATACAGGGACTTTGCCCATGCCCCTTCCAAGGTAAAGGCTACCATGGAGGCAGTCAAAAGGCAGTTCCCGGAACGAAAGCTAATCGCCGTACTTGAACTGCATACTTATAGCAGCCTGAACGAGCAGTTCCTGTCAGAATATCATGGCGCTATGGACCTGGCTGACAAGGCGGTAGTGTTCTATTCCCGGCACGCCCTGGAACTGAAACGCTTACCCCCCCTGTCCCCGGAAAAGGTGGCGGCCGGCTTTGGCAAAAAGGACTTGCTCGTCCTTAACGAGAAAGAAGAATTACTAAAGTGGTTGATGGAACAATCTTATGAAAATGTTAACTTGCTACTGATGAGCTCGGGAAATTACGACGGTTTGGATGTCGCTGCATTTGCCAACAAAGTGTCACAGTAGGGTTTTTAAATACTATAAAGAAGGAATGCTACAACTTAAACGCCCCTTAGCAATAATTGACCTGGAGACGACGGGGGTCAATTTCGGGACTGACCGTATTGTTGAAATTGCCATTGTAAAGATCATGCCGGACGGCAAAAAGCTTGTAAAGCGCAAGCTTCTTAATCCGGAAATGCCTATTTCAGTAAGTTCGACTGATATCCATGGCATTACCAATGAAATGGTTAAAGATGCACCTACTTTCCGGCAGGTAGCTAACGAACTTAAACAATTCCTGGACAATTGTGACCTCGCCGGATATAACTCCAACAGATTTGACATACCCATGCTGGCGGAAGAGTTTCTTCGCATAGGCATGGAATTCGAGGGCAAGGGCCGCAGGCTGCTGGATGTGCAGAAAATATTTCATATGATGGAACAGCGGACCCTTAGCGCCGCCTATCGTTTCTACTGCAATAAGGAGTTGGAAGGAGCTCATGGCGCCGAAGCAGACGCCTCGGCTACATGGGAGGTGCTGGTAGCCCAGGTGGTAAAATACCCCCAATTGGGCACGGATGTGGATTCCATCTTAAAATGCATAGGAGAGGAGGCGGTGGTGGATTTTGCCCGCCGGATGGTGCTGGAAAACGGGGTAGAAGTGTTTAATTTTGGCAAACACAAGGGTAGGAGCGTCGCGGACATCCTCAAGGCGGAACCGCAATATTACGACTGGATGATGAAGGGGGACTTTCCTTTGCATACCAAGCAGAAACTGACGGAGATATTTAACAGGACGATGTTAAAAAAGGGCTAAGGAACCAGGAGTAGGGGGGTTATTGTCGGCCTGAAATCGTATCTTTATGGTTAAACTACCACTGACCTAATACTTGAATCATCACTGAACTATACGCCATTTGGAAAAGATCGTTATCATACCTACGTACAACGAAAAGGAGAACATCGCCAATATCGTGGAAACAATTTTTCTGCTGAATCAGGGTTTTCATGTATTGGTGATCGACGACAGCTCCCCAGATGGCACTGCCGGCATTGTCCGGCAATTGCAACAGAAGTACCCCAATCAGCTGTTTTTGGAAGAACGCCAGGGTAAGCAGGGTTTAGGTACAGCATATATTCATGGGTTTAAATGGGCTGTTCGCAATAACTATCAGTTCATCTTTGAAATGGATGCGGATTTCTCCCATAATCCCAAGGACCTGGAACGCCTCTATGAGGCCTGCAAGTTCCAGGGAGCGGATGTGGCAGTAGGGTCCCGCTATGTAAAAGGCGGCGGTAATGTCAACTGGCCCAGGGACAGGATATTACTCTCCAGAGGCGGCTCTATCTATACCCGTCTGATCACCTGGATGCCGGTGCAGGACCCGACAGCAGGGTTCGTTTGCTACCGTAAAAAAGTGCTGGAAACGATCAACCTCGACCAGATACGCTTCGTTGGCTATGCCTTCCAGATCGAAATGAAATTTGCTGCCTGGAAGCTTGGCTTTACCATCAAAGAAGTTCCCATCATCTTTGAAGACCGTAAATACGGCGTCTCTAAAATGAACAAGGGTATTGTCAAGGAAGGCATTCTCGGAGTGCTGAACCTGCGCTGGCAATCTCTTTTCAAGAACTACCGCAATCGTGTGAAGAAAGACGGATCTCCATTACATTCTTTTTCGCAGGAGGCTATGGCTGAAAGCAAATAATTTGAAGAAAGCATTTATCCAGCTGCATATCGCTGTCCTTCTTGCAGGGCTAACGGGTGTCCTGGGTAAGATCATCACCCTTAATGAGGGGCTACTGGTATGGTACCGTCTGCTGCTGACGGCCCTGGCACTATGGGTGATCTATCTTTTTCGCCGTCCTTCCTCATCTATTGCCCGCAAAGATATCTTCCGCATATTTGGTATTGGCGCTATTGCTGCCTTGCACTGGGTGGCTTTTTATGGGAGCATCAAGTATTCAAATGTATCGGTCGGGCTCTTGTGTTTTTCTGCAGTGGGTTTCTTTACAGCATTGATCGAGCCATTGGTCCTTCGGCATCGTGTGGACTTTGTTGAATTATTGCTGGGATTGATGGTCATCGCGGGCATCTTTCTCATTTTTCAGGTAGATCCGTCGTACAAGACGGGCATTATCATCGGCCTTGTCTCTTCGCTGCTGGGTAGTCTTTTCCCGGTGTTGAACAAACGCATTTTGGAGCGTGTGCCTGCAGGTACGGTGACCCTTTATGAATTGACAGGCGGCTTCCTCTTTCTCAGCATCCTGCTGCCTTTCTATCTGATGCTGGCGCCTGCCTCGAAGCTGTTGCCCGATTGGAAGGATTGGATAGGGCTGCTGGTCCTTAGCCTGGCCTGTACTGTGCTGGCATTCAATCTTTCCATGAATGCGTTGAAAAAACTTTCCGCATTTACGGTGAATCTGAGCTATAACCTGGAGCCTGTATATGGCATTCTGCTGGCGTTTGTCCTCTTCCGGGAGGACAGGTATATGCATGGCGGGTTTTATACGGGGTTTGCGCTTATTATCCTTTCAATAGCGCTGCAGATGCTGAGGATGTGGAGGAGGCGGATGCAGAAGTGATCAGCAGGAGATATTATGCGGCCTGGCTACTTATATACCTTACCAGACTTCTTTTAGCGATAGGGAGGAGCGTCTCATCTACCGGGAATTTCAGCTCCGTCTCGATGGAATAGACAGCGGGGTTGGGCATCGCGGTCTTTATCTTTATGAGCTCTGCCTTTATATTCTCGTAGGTATTGACCATACTGCGGCTCCAGGTGTCGATGTATTCGGTGCGGATGCTGCGATAGCGCTCGTCGTGTTTTTCAAAAAAGCTCAGTCTGTATTGATAAACGCGGGTGTTTGAGTAACTCCCTTCGCTGAGGAAGAAATAACCCTCATGATTGTCCAGCGGGATCAGGCCGACGGGGAAAATGACCAGCTTTTCTTCCACGAATTCGTATATCTCGGTGCCATTGCTGATCGCGCTCTTCATCTGTTGGGTAGAGTAGTTGATGATATCCTCCAGCTCCTGCATCATCTCGTCGTCCTCGATGAGCTGTTCATATAGTATCTGTAATTTTTCTATTTCAAGGCCTGTCAGTTTTTTGGGGAACTGCTCCTGCAGGTATTTCTTATTCTCCCGGAAGGCCACGAGGTTGTTGTAGTGGAAGATCATATCGGACAGCTGCGGATAGAGCTTGTTCTGCGAGAAATGCTGATGTATCTCCTGGAGATAAGCCAGCAGCGTGTATTTCTTTAATTCGAAGTCAATATACCCATCGGCAAACCAGGTGTCGGATAATGTCTTCATTGGATTCCCATTTTAATGAATATACGAAAAAGACGGTACAGATAAAAGAGCTGATTCGTTAATATTTTAACGATAAAAACGTCTTTTAAGTATATAACGGGACCTGGTGCGGCTATGTTAGAAATCCCTGTCGGCGGGGAAGCTCTCCAGCTCTTTGGCAACGGCGGTGAGGAAGGAAGCTCCAAGGCTGCCATCCACTATGCGGCGGTCATAAGAGAGGGACAGGTACATCATATGACGGATACCGATAGCGTCGCCCTCGGGTGTCTCCAGTACTACTGGCCTTTTCTTAATAGCGCCGACCGCGAGTATGGCTACCTGAGGCTGATTGATGATGGGCGTACCCATCAAACTTCCAAAAGTACCTACATTGGTCAACGTGAAAGTGCCGCCCTGGGTGTCTTCGGGACGCAGCTTGTTTTGACGGGCATTGTCGGCCATGGCATTTACCTGCCGGGTGAGCCCTACGAGGTTGAGCTGGTCGGCCTGCCGGATGACGGGGACGATGAGGTTACCGCTGGGAAGGGCAGTGGCCATGCCGATATTGATATCTCTTTTGATTATTATCTTATCTCCTTCGACGGAGCTGTTGACCAGTGGGTATTTCTTGATGCAATGGATGACGGCTTCGATAAAGAGAGGAGTGAAGGTGATCTTTGTGCCTTCTCTTTTTTCGAACTCTTTTTTCACCCTTTCTCTCCAATGGACCATATTGGTGACATCGGCTTCTGCAAAACTTGTGACATGTGCGCTGGTCTGTTTGCTGCGGACCATATGATCGGCGATCAGCCGGCGCATCCTGTCCATTTCGATGATCTCTACATTGCCGGAAGGCACGGTGAAAGGAGAGGAGGTCTCCCGGACGGAGGTGACGGGGGCTGTTGCGCGGCGGGTATCCTGTTCCGGACGGCGGTAGGTGGTGACGGGGATGGTGGGGGCTCCTTGTCCTATGATTCCGATACCACCACTTCTCCTGCCGGCTACATATTGAAGGATGTCCTTTTTGGTGACACGGCCTTCGTTGCCGCTGCCGGGGATATTCTCCAGTTCGTGGAGGGGTACTCCTTCGCTGGCTGCGATATTCAATACCAGGGGAGAGTAAAAACGATTGGCCGGAATGGCGCTGGCCGAATTATGGCCATTGGTCATGGGCACCGTGTGGGCCACAGGTGCAGGTTCGGGCCATGCGGCGGGCTCGGGCCTTGCCGTGGAATGATATCCCGACGCAGGCTCTTGTCTTGTCACAGGGGGCTCTTTTACCGGGGCGGCAGCACTACCGGCCATGGCGCCTGTGCGGACACGGGCGATGACGGCGCCGACGGGAACTACATCATTGACCTTGAATAAAACCTCTTCCAGGACCCCCTCCACGGAGGAGGGAACCTCGGAATCGACCTTGTCGGTGGCAATCTCCAATACGCTTTCATCCTGTTTTACGACATCACCGGGTTGCTTAAGCCATTTTAGGATCGTGGCTTCCACAATACTTTCACCCATTTTTGGCATCACCAGGTCAACAAGAGGCATAACGGTATATCGGTTTTTAAGATGTAGATTGG
>Ga0105240_10003322_pt1 | contig 25122 bp, 15 predicted proteins | sample KBSC54metaG_FD_80426 | JGI IMG/M metagenome (GOLD analysis project Ga0105240, IMG submission 80426) | Corn rhizosphere microbial communities from Kellogg Biological Station, Michigan, USA - KBS C5-4 metaG | ecosystem: Host-associated > Plants > Roots > Rhizosphere > Soil | place: Michigan, USA...
CCGGCCCGATGCCCGCCTGGCACGCATCGGGACCAGCGAACTGATGGCGGCCGTGAACCCGGACGAAAAGCAGATCCCCGTAGCGTCTCCCGAAGTCTTCCGGAAGCAGACCGCGATGAACACGGTGATTATTGGTGATGAATTGACCCGTTATGCTTCCGTGTCAGCCGAGGCGCCCTGGCAGTTGCTGGATTGCACGCGGGGCGCGTGGGGCACACGCGCGGCACCTCATCCGCAGGGCGACGCGGTGGCCAAACTCATGGATCACGATTACAAGGTGTTCCTGACCAACCCTGAGCTCTCACAGGAGGTGGCGCAGAACCTGGCCAAAATCTGCAACTACGCCGGAACGCGGCAGATCTCACTCGATGGTTTGGAAGGCAACTGGTCTACCGGTATGGGGCAATATGGGCGAACGCTCTTCACCAAGGCCTGGTACGACGGGCTTCTTCCCCAACTGCGCGGCCAAATCAACGACGCGAGCAACCCAGGCCATTTTAACTGGCACATCTACACGCGGATGAACTGGGGTGAGCCGTGGTATGCCGGGTTCCGCGAGAGCCAGACGCTTTATCGCTTCAAGAACCAGTTGCATTTCGAACGCAACCTCATGCCTCACATGCTGGGTTGGTTCGCGCTCCGTCCGGACACGAGCATCGAAGACGCCGAGTGGCTATTGGCCCGGGCGGCCGGGTTCGATGCGGGCTTTGCCCTGGCCACCAGCCTGGCCAGTTCGGCACAACTGGAGGCGGACCCGAGATCGGCCGAAGCCACGAAACATTTTGGAGCCACGCTGGCCATCCTCGAAGCGGTGAAGCAATGGGAGACGGCGCGGATGTCGGGAGTCTTCCCGCCGGAAATCAAAGCTGCGTTTCGGGACAACACCCGCGAGTTCCATCTGGAACCCTGCGGGGAGGGCCGGTGGAACCTCTACGCCGCGCACGTGGAACGTCTCACGCATGATGCCTCCCAGACCGAGGCGAGCCACTGGACATTTCAGAATTCAAATGCGACACAAGCGCTGCAGTGGGTGGTGCATAGCACCGCCAAACAGCCGGTCACGGGGGTGAACCTCAAGGTGAACGGCAGTTCGCTGCTCCCGAGCCCAGGTTGCGACCTGCCGCCCGGCGGCTGCTTGAAATACACCGGCGGTGCACAAGCCAGCCTCTTCGATTCCGCGTGGAAAGAGTTATCTCGCGTACCGGTCGCCGCGGAAGCACTTCAGGTTGCCAACGGCCCACAGCAGATCGAGCTCGGCTGCCGCCCGGAACCAGGTTCCACTATCAAGGTCGAGCTTCGCACATTCGGCCCGGCGGTGACCGTGGGCCAGGCAGCTCCGAAAAACTGAGGGGGCACGGGTTCCCGTTGCCCCGTCGTAGTTATTGCTTCTGGACCTCGTAGCGGTAATTCCAGCGGCGATTAGGGGCGCTGTCGCCGTTGACGCCGAACTCCGAGGGATCGGTCAAGCCCTGGATGTTGTCGGCCCAATGGAAGTCGAACCGAGGCCGACCGTGTCGTTGCCCGATGAGCGCCCGGGGAATGGCCAGTTCGAGTCCGTTGCCATTCACGCGGTAGGGAACCCGGCCGACCGTCTGCCATTGCCCGGCCCGCCACGCCTTGATCGTTGTCCGGTGATCGCTGACTACCTCTAGATTCACGAGATAGTCGTACCCGTGCCAGCCGGTGGCCGCGTTGCAGTCGCTGTCCAGGAACAGAAGCATCCAGTTCGTATGGGTCCGGGGAGTGATGGGCTCGAGCGTTTGCGCGTAGAAATACACTTTGGCCGAGTCGTAGGCGCACTTGCAGATCACGAAATCGTTTCGGCCGGTGTCGTTGCGGTAAACCTGGTTCCCGTAGCCAATGTGATCGCGGTGGACGGTATCACCGATGGTGTCGCGGAATTCCGGTCCTACCTCGGTCCAATCACCAAACGAGCCGTCGATCGCGATGCGGCTCGGGCCGGAGGCGAGGGGTTGCTCTCGCACGCCCTTGAATTTCCGGACCCAGCTTGCGAGCTCGTAATAATAATTATCGCCGTGACCGCCGCGCATGGGCTCGCAATCCCGGCTGTATTCCTGGGTGTACTCATCCACGAATAAGCCTCCAGGGTAATAACAATCCGCTTCGCCATATTTGCTCCATTGGGGATAGCGTCCGGCAATCCACTCGTTCCAGCCCGTGACAAAAATGAATTTCGGGTCCGCGGCCACCGCCCGCCGCCACTGCTCGTCGAAATTAAGGCCAAGGTCCACAGCCCCCGGACGCAGGTCCCGTTTTCCGTCGTGCCAACTGCGGCCCATCGCACCTGCTTTGTGGCTCATGGGAGCCGGGCCGGGCGTCTCCGGCAACGCATTTTGAGCCACACCGACGCTCATTTGCTCAAGTTCGCCCTGGGCATTCGTAAACCCATGCTGAGGGTAAACCTCCAGCCAACTCCACTGGTCCAGGCCCGAGGACCCCTGCCAATAATCCGGCATGGGCCGGCGGAAGGTGAAAAAGGCCTGCATTTCCGGGTCTTTGATATATTCCTTGTTGGCCAGGAGGAGCGGCTTGCCGTCCCAGATAAACCACAAATCTTTCCAAAGGCCGGGCTGATACTGGTCGCGCCAAAGTTGATCGGTTACTGGTCGCGGATCGCCGAAAGGCGCGATGAAGGCGATGGACGGAGTCCGGGCGCCCTGGCGACGCATCGCGGCATACTCCCGACAGAGCGCTTCGTATTCCTCTTTCCAGGTGAACGGCGGGTTGGTCGTGTCAAAGAGGATAACGTCGACCCCGGCATCCGCTAGCAGGCTGGCATGCTTGCGGATAACAAACGGATCGGTCATGACGTAGTACCCCAGCTCCGGCTCGCCCCAGTGGTACGGCGCGTCGTTGTCGGGCCACCGCACGGTTCCATTGGTGGCAGCAGCGAGGATTTTCGTGTTGTCATTTGGACCGGCGGGCTGGGGCCGGTGCCAGGTCCAATAAAAGATTCCCACCCAGCGGTCCTTCCTCGGAGCTCCACACTCGGGGAAGCCCGGGACGACGCGCCCCGCTCCATCGGTCGCCACCCAGGTATCCGCGTAAACATCGGAATCCACGTAGGGCGATCCGCGATACTCAGCCGCCCCGAGGATGCCGCCGGCGAGCGTCAGCCCGATCCCAAAAAACGGCAACCAACGGGCCAGGTTGGCGGCGCGAAATTCGTGCGTCACAACGAGCAGAGGGTTAGGTTGAGCTTAGAGACCGGCCAAGGATAAAGGGACGGACGGACGGCGTCGAGCCCCCCGTGCGCTGGTAGATTCCCTGCGGCCCTGCGGCTGTTGATTGTTTCAGTCGTGTGAGACACATTGGCCAGTACTGCACCAGAAAAAGGCCGGATTGATGATGAACTTGGTCGTGACGGTTACTCGCCCCACCTGCTTGGAGAGCGACAGGCCACCTGTTGGCATGTGCTCAGCTACTGGACTCGCGGTCTGGCCCAAGCTCGCCCGAAGGACAACCGTTCACATTTTTTCAGTCTGCCTCCTGGGCTTTTCAATGGTGGCAGCGCACGCGGAGGCCACCTTGCAGGTCGGCACCCGTAGCTATTCATTGACCGAGTTGCTGAAAAGACCGGACCTTGAGGAGATCACCGTCAAACATGACCCGGTTTACGGCGGCCGGGAGCGCCGCTACCAGGCCATCTCCGCTGCTGCTCTCCTTGCCGAAACGAAGCTTCCCGAGGACACGGTTCTGCAAGTCCGCTGCCTGGATGGTTTTGTGGCCTCTATATCCAAGGGCCGGATCATGCAGGCGAGCCACGGCCAATCCAGGGCTTACATCGCAATCGAAAATCCGGCGTCCCAATGGCCGGCCCTGCCCCTCAAGCCGGCGTCCGGGTCCGCGGGGCCGTTTTACCTCGTCTGGTTGAACCCCGAAATGTCGGGCATCTTGCAAGAGGAATGGCCGTACCAGGTCGTGGCGTTTGAGATTAAGGGCAGGCTCCAGGATGTCTACCCCAGGATTTTTCCGAGGCATTTGACCGATGCTAAAGTGGTCCGCGGATTCAAACTCTTTCAACAGACCTGTTTTGCCTGCCATACCGTGAACCATGAAGGAGCGTCGCAGGTCGGGCCGGATCTGAACCTGCCGCTCAATCCCACCGAGTATCTACTGCCGTCAGTCCTGCCCCGATATATCCGCGACCCCAAGTCGATTCGCTCCTGGGAAGGCAGCAAGATGCCGGGCTTCGGGCCGGAAACCTTTTCGGACGAAGACATCGCCAGCGTGGTGGCGTACCTCAAAGAAATGGCGTTGGAAAAATCCCACCCCGAGTGAGTCGGTGGCCCGTGCCGACGTTCAGGCGCGCTGCGCCCACCGGAGTTTCGCCGCCGTGCGGCGGGGGTTGGCCCCGCGTTCCTCGGCTGTCGGCTGAATGATCTCTTCCGCAACCTTGGAGTAAGCTCCCGAACGAAGCCCAGCAGCCAGAGATTGTTTCACCCGTCGATAGGCAATGCCTCCGAGTCCTCGCTCAGAACAGCATCAGTTGTGGCCCGGCAGGTCTAGTCCGTTTACTCATACCAGTTCAGAGGATGGAGCGAACGAGTCCACCTTCGGCGCGCAAGGCTGCGCCGTTCGTCGCGGAGGAGAGTGGGCTGGCAACAAAAGCGACCAACGCGGCCACCTCATCGGGTGCGGCAAACCGGCGCAAGAGCGAACTCGGCCGGGCCGCATTAAAGAATTCTTTTTCCACCTCTTCAGGCGAAACCTTCCTGGTTTTGGCAAGGTCAGCGATGAAGCGCTCCACGCCTTCGGACCGCGTCGGCCCGGCCAGTACGGAATTGACAGTCACTCCCGTGCCCGCGGTGGTCTCGGCCAACCCCCGGGCCAAGGCCACTTGCATCGTTTTGGTCACGCCGTAATGGATCATCTCCACCGGAATGTTGACGGCTGATTCGCTGGAGATGAAAATGATCCGGCCCCAACCGGCCGCCTTCATGCGCGGGAGGTAGTGCCGCGACAAGCGCACCCCGCTCATGAAGTTGGTCTCGATAAGGGCCGACCAATCGTCATCACTGATCTCCTCGAAGGGCTTTGGCTCATACCGGCCGAGGTTGTTCACCAAAATATCCACCTCGCGAAAGCGCCTGGCGGTTTCCGTTGCCGCCTGAGCACTGGATAGGTCCAGGGCCAGGGTTTCCAGCCTGGCTTTCGGCAGGCTCTCGCGCAGGGCCGAGGCCGCCGCGTTCACGCGCTCGTCGGTGCGGCCATTAATAATGACGCGGGCGCCCTCGGCAGCGAGCGCTTTCGCGATGGCAAAACCAATGCCTGCGGTCGAACCGCTGACCAACGCCAGCTTGTTTTCAAGTTGTAGGTTCATAGCCCAATAAGGTACCGATCGGACCGGCTTTCAGGCGGCGCCCGCACCCAGCCTGTTCACTATTGCACGGGCGTTCTCCGAAGCAAACGGTTGAACTCCAGCGTGCCCACGAAACACTCGAAACGGCTTCCTGACACCCCGATCATCGAGCGGCGCTTTGCGCGAACGGCAGGTGCTCGAAAGTAGGTTTTTATCCAATCCGACTATTGGTCGTTGTCTCTATCCCTCTCAGATTGCACCGTCCGCAGTTCACCATGGACGCGAACTTTAACTTGCTGCGGCTTCCTGGACGTGATCCGGTAGCGAGTCACCTTGCCCTTTTGCCATTCGATGTCCACGGTAAAAGCGCCACGCGCGCGCAACCCCCTGACGTTGCCGGCAGGCCACTGTTTCGGCAGCGCTGGGAGCAACTCGATTTCGCCGGCGTGACTTTGCGAAAGCATTTCGGCCAAACCGACGGCTCCGGCCATGTTCCCATCGACCGCGAAAATGTTTTGTTCCGCGCCGGCGACCCCGCCACGAGAAAAGGTCATCAGGTTGGCGTCGGTGTCGGAAGTCATCAGGTTGATGAGGCTCATGTGAGCCCGTTCGCCGTTGCCCAGGCGCGCATAATAGCAGACCGAATTCCCGGCGCTCCATTCCACGTCCTCCCACTGGGGGTGCTGCGTGCGCAGTTGAAGGGATTTCTCGGCGGCACGGGCCAGGTCCGGCGTGGCCCGGGGCGTAATCTGAGCCAGCGGGAACAGGCCCACCAAGTGGCTGGTGTGCCGGTGGCCGGTTTCTCCTCCGTCATCGGTTCGGAACCATTCCTGTAATTGTCCCTCGCGTCCGATTTTGAATGGCGGCAATTGGGAGCGCGCCCCGCCGATCTTCGCTCTAAAATCGGAGTCAACGCCCAGGATCTGGGACGCTTCCAGGCACGCGCTGAAGACTTCAAAAATGATGCTGCGGTCGTGCGTGCACCCCGGATCGCCTTCCCCGCCGCGTTCGGGCGAGACCGAGGGACCGGTGAGCAATTTGCCACTCGCCGGGTCGACAAACAGGTAATCCAGGAAAAACTCCGCCGCGCCTTTGAGGATTGGATACGCCCGAAGTCGCAGGAACTCACGGTCTCTGGTAAATTGATAATGCTCCCAGAGATGAGTGGCGATCCACGCGCCGGCGGTGACGTGCAAACCCCACCCTAAGCCCCAGCCGGGGGCCGTAAATCTCCAGGCGTTACTGAACACATGGCACACCCAACCGCGATCGATGCCGTACACCTCGCGCGCGGTGCGATGACCGGGTGTTCGCAGCGATTCAATAAACCGGAAAAGCGGTTGAGTGCATTCGCCCAGATTCGCGACCTCGGCGGCCCAGTAATTCTGCTGTGTATTGATGTCCAGGTGGTAGTCACAGGTCCAACCCATGGCCGCCGCCAAGCCGTCGTTCCAGATTCCTTGCAAATGTAATGGCAGGGGCGAATCCTTGCGCGAGCCTGCGATCATGAGGTATCTGGCGTATTGGAAAAACAGGGCTGCCAGTTGGGGATCTTCGGCACCTCGCCGCAAGGTGGCTTGGCGGACATCCGTTGGTTGCGCATCTGCGCCTGCTTCGCCCAGCGTGAGCGCCACCCGCCGAAATAACCGCTGGTTATCCGCCAGGTGTAATTTGCGCAATTGATTCCAATTATGGCGGCGAGCGGACGCGATCTGCTCCTGGCATAACGCGGCAGGATCCCGGCCCGCATAATCGGTGTTCAAGGCGATAAATATCGTCGCCGCGTCAGCCCCCGCTACACTCAAGGATTCCGAAGCGGCGCTCACCCTGCCCCCCTCTGGCAAGACGCAGAAACGGGCTTCAAAGGCGATCCCGCATTTGCCGTCGCTGTGCGCCTTCTCGAATGCGCGGCCGCTAACCACCAACGTATTCTGGTCGGCCGTTCTTGCCGTCGAGGGGAATCCCTGTGCTCGATAGCGCAAGGTGAAGGAAATCGCGCCGGGCCGATCGGCACTCAATCGAGCCACGAGCAGGCCCGCCGGGTGACTGGCGATCAGCTCCCGGTGGAATCCCACGCCCTCGGCGGTGAACGTCGTCGAGGCGACCGCTTGATCCAGATTCAATTCCCGGCGTTAGTCGCCGACCGCTCCGCCAACGCCGCTTTGGGTGAGTAACATTTCGCCGGCGGGCAGGTTGGTGCCGTAATTGAGCTCGCGTCCGAGGAGTTTCTCCACGAGCGGTTGGACCTCGGCGTTCTTCCCCGACTTGAACAGTTCCCGGATTTTCTCGAACGCCGCCCTGGCCTGAGGGTTCTCGTGTTGGGTACTGGCGGAGCCCGACCAAAATGTGACTTCGTTCAGCGCCACTCTCTCCTCCGTCACCCCTCCGAAAACCATCGCCCCGATCCGTCCATTCCCGAGCGGCAAAGCCTCGAGCCATCGCCGGGCAGGCTGGCGATACCACAACCTCTGGCCTTGCCCCACGACCGGGGCTCCAACTTCAACGGCCGTTCCCAAAGATGGCACCGCAGGTGCCACCGCCGCCAGCCCCGCAGCTTTCACCAGATCGCCCAGGAATTCCCGGCGAGTCGTTTCTGATTCGAGCGTCATGCCGGCTCACTTGGCCTGCACGTCATAGCAGAGCAGGACATCCTGATCCCGCAGAAACAGCTTGCCTCCGGCGATCACCGGGTGAGACCAACTCTGCTTGCCGCTGCGGTCGGGTGGGGTGAAGCGCCCTTCTTCCTCGAAACCCGCGCTGGTGGCTTTCACGAGCGCAACAACACCTTTCTCGGCTTCTTCGCGGCAGTAAAAGTGGCCGTCGGCATAAACAAGTGAGCCCTTGCCCAACTTTTTCTGCTCCTGCCACTGGCCTGCGCCCGACTTGAACTCCTGGCAGGTCCAGCCTTTGTTCTCGGAGTAACCATAGAGGTAGCCGCCGACTTTGACCACCCCACCGTGGTGGTTCTCCAACACCTTATTCGCGTAGACTTGAGTGGCAGTGAAGCCGCCCTCTTTGGCCACTTTAAAGAGATTGCAGCCGGTGCCGTAACCAGAGCTGACATAGACGTGGCCATCGGCATAGATAGGAGTGGGGATCACGGCAGTGGCACCTTTACGGGCCACCTTCCACAATACTTTGCCATCGCTCGGAGCCACTCCCGCCAGCGTCTTGTCCGTAAGCTGGATGTATTGCCGGACACCCTCGATTTCCGCAGTGATGATCGAGGAGTAATGGGCATTGTCCGTCCAGTCTTTGGTTTGCCAGATCAACTCGCCCGTCTTCTTCTTCAGGGCAACAACGGTGCCGTTCGGACCCCCAGGCGTGAGGACGACTTGATCTCCATCCACCAGGGGTGACTCGGAAAATCCCCATTCCATCAGCGGCCCGCCAAAATCCGTGGTGAGGTGCTTACGCCAAACTTCCTTGCCATCCGCGGCGTTCACACAGATCACCTCGCCAAACTGACCCAGCGCAAACACCAGGTCGCCATCCACCGTTGGAGTGGCGCGTGGGCCGGCAAAGCCGCCCCAGCCAGGTGCGCCTGCCTTGCCGATTTTCGTGGACCAGAGGATCTTTCCGTCCGCGCGGTTCAGCGCGAGGACATGGTTGGCGTCCCCGAGGTCGCCCATCGTGTAGACGCGGGGGCCGGAGACCGATACACCGGAGAACCCCGCCCCCAGGCCGGTGGCTTTCCAAAACAAAGGCGGACCTTCTTTGGGCCAGGTCTTAAGCAGACCTTGTTCCGTGGAAACACCGTCCCTGTTCGGTCCGCGCCATTGCGGCCAATCCAGGGACGCGGCCGTCGAGGTCTGAGCGACCCATTGCAACAGCGCGGCTGTGAGGGAGATTACGATACAATTTCTCATGTCTAAGGCGCCGCATTGTGAGGACCAGCCCTTGGACACTCAAGCCAGAATCAGCGCCATCTTTCTGGTCCGACGGCTCTGAGGCCAGCCGTGCGGACCGTGCGCAAAGCGGTTCCATGCGGACACCGCGGTTTAATCTGAACCCGACCTGATCATCGGGGCACCCAGGGCCCTTTGCACAGCAGCCACTGGGTACCCCATGAAGTGTTTAGATCAAGTAAGAAAGCCGAAAGCATTAACCTGTCAGCAGGGCGTCGCCACAGGACCAGGCGAGCTTGCGGCCATTGAACTCACCCATTAGCCCCGACCATGGTCGTGTTGTCCCGAGTGACGACCGTCCCCGTGATCATCGGAATTCTTGTGATCGTCGTCCCCGTTCTCGCGCTCGTCCTGCTCGCGTCGGGCGGCGTCTGCGTCTTGCGCTAAGTCTGTGACCGTTGCGAAAAAGGCATCCGATTGTCCGCGGAACAATCCGGTGTCGGTCAGGAATTTGACCACCGCCATGGCCGCCCCCTTGGTCTCGGTCGGACGAACGATCGAGCACACCGGGAATTTTCGGTCCAGGAAGACAGTAGGTTCGGGCATGATCAGGTTGGTAGTGAACAACTCGCCTCCGAACGGCGGGGCATTCAGATCCGGGAACACCAGGCCATTGGTCGGGTCGACGAGAGGCGGAGCATTGCCCGCTTTGTCCTGCCAGGTTTGGAAATGCATCGCTTCCGTCGGCCCGATGCTCAGCAGGATCCGCAACACCTCCGTATTGGATACCCGCTGGGCCAGCGACGGATAAAGACTGGTGCCTCCCTGTTCGATCATGGCGAAGTGGAAGCCGGCTGTGTTGGCGATCGCCTGGAGGTGGTCGCCCGGGCTCAGATCGGCATCCGACCTGGGGATTCCCGGGAATTGACCTTGCACCAGCCCCGGAACTGCCTGCGGCAAAGTGTCTCCAAAATCGGGGTTCAGGTTCGGGCTGCGGTAGCGGGTCCACCAACTGGTGTCGACGCTGAGCTGCATGAGGTTGGTAAGCCGGCCGATCTGCTGCGCGCCGGTTGCCTTGCTGCTGGGCAAGGTGCGGAAGTGGTCGAGATTGGCGGGTTGCATGCCGTGCGCGACCAGGTAAGCGTTGATGAAGTCGAAATGAGTAAACTCATCCTCGGTGTTGTCGTGAACGTATTGCGCCATGTCTTCGTCCAGGACAGCAACCGCCGCGGTGAACGGGGCGTTGCCGGAACCGCCGGGCACCTCGGGGTCCTGGATCCCACAAAGCTCGTTGTATTGTTGCCAGGCATCCGTCTCGATAATCTCGGCCGCAGCCAGGAACCGCAGGATCGCGGCGTCCCCTTGGGTTAACCCGTCGCCCGCCTCAGCCTTTCTGGGCCACAAGCCTACGGCAAGAGTCCCTGCCCCGGCTGCAATTCCCGTTTGCATGAAGGAACGGCGGCTGAGTGCACGTGCTGGGAGACTGGTCTTTGACGAGTCGTGTCTCGATTGATTTCTCATAATCTTCGTATACTCCCGATCGTTTTTGTTTTGATTTCTCCCTTGAATGGCGGTCGTGAAAGTAGGATGCACGTGGGACGGGATCGGTTCCCAAGCCGGGCAACGATTCAACGCGATTAAGGAAGCGAGACTGGTTGGCCTGGTTTGAAAAGGGGGCCAAGTTCTCCGCGTGCAGGCAAAGCGTCGTGGGGCTCCGCGTCGCGGAACTGCAAGGCCGCCAGTCTTCCATAAACGCCATCAGGTATCGCCAACAACTCCGGGTGCGTGCCGGATTCCACCACGCGCCCCTCCGCAATCACGAGGATCCGGTCCACGTGCCGAACGGTCGCCAGGCGGTGGGCGATGATGACCGAGGTCCGGTCGCGCATCAGCGTTTCCAGGGCTGTTTGGATCAAGTGCTCACTCTCCGAATCGAGCGAACTGGTCGCTTCGTCCAGAATGAGGATCACCGGGTCTTTCAGGATCGCGCGCGCGATAGCGATGCGCTGGCGTTGTCCGCCGGAGAGCTTGACGCCCCGATCGCCCACCAGCGTTTGGTAGCCTTCCGGAAACGATTGGATAAAGGCATGCGCGTTGGCCTGACGGGCGGCCTCCTCGATTTCCTGCTGTCCGGCGCCCGGTTTTCCGTAAGCAATGTTTTCAGCGATGCTCCCGCCGAAGAGCAGCACCTCCTGCGGCACGATAGCCATTTGGGCCCGCAGGTCCGGGATGGGATAGTCCCGAGCGTCCTTGCCATCGATTCGCACCAGACCCGTGGAGGGATCGTAAAGCCGGAGGAGGAGCGAGATGATGGTTGATTTACCCGCGCCACTCGGGCCAACGAGCGCCACTTTTTCACCGGGAGCCGCCGCGAATCCGATTCCGCGCAGAACTTCCATCTCCGGCCGGGACGGGTAGCTGAAGTGGACATTTTCAAACGCCACCTCGCCCCGCCAGCGGATGGTTCGATTAACTGGTTTTGCCTCCACATTTTCGATCTCAACGGGTTCGCGTAACAGCTCACGCACGCGCTGGGTAGCTCCCACCGCCTTCTGGATCTGGCTATAGAGCTCCGCGAACTGGCCCATCGCCCCCGCAACGAACGTGGTATAGAGAATAAAGCGGGTGAGCTCGCCGAACGTAATCTGGCCGGCCTGGAGGGAACGCGCCCCGGACCAAAGCACCAGGACAATCGAGCCAAACAGCGCAAAGATGATAAACGCGATGAAAAACGCGCGCAGCCGGGCTCCTCGGAGCGTGGCGATCAGGAACCGCTGGAGTCCGCCGCTATAGCGCGACAGCTCATAACCTTCGTTGGCGAACGCTTTGACATTCACGATTCCCTGAAGCGTTTCTTCCACCATCGTCGCGGTATCGGCCAGGCGATCCTGGGCCTCGCGAGAAATTCGGCGGGTCTTCCGCCCGAACACCACCGCGACCACGGTCAATGCCGGCAAGCTAGCCAGCATGATGCCGGTCAACTTAAGGGAGGTCATGGCGATCAGTGCGATGCCACCGGTCAGCATGGTCACCTGGCGTAGGAATTGCGGCAGGATGGCAATGAGGGTGTCCTCGATCTGGGTGAGGTCCGAGGACAACCGGCTGGTGAGTTCGCCGACCCGGCTATTGGCGAAGAACGCCATCGGCAGCGAGATGAGCCGGCTGTACGCGTCGCGCCGCAGATCTACCAAACTGCGCTGGCCCACGGTCGCGAACGAGAGGGCTTGGAAAAAAGAAAACCCCGCCTGCAACCCGAGAACCCCCAACAAAATCAGGGCAGCCTGATCGATCCGCGTCATGGCTGAACCGCCGGATCCCTGGCTCCGTGCCGCGTCCACGATCGTCCCCGCCAGATACGGGAAAGCGAGGCTGAGCAAACTGGAAACGAATAAAGCAAGCATCGCCGCCCCAAAGCGAAACCGGTACGGCCGCAAGTATCGGAACAGTTGCAGCGCCTCTTGGAGGCTTTCTCGGTCCAGCCGGGCCTTCGGCAGTTCAACCCCGGCCTGATCGTTCCTGGAATAGCGGGCCATCCGGGCATTCTATGCTATGCCCGCTCGATGTCGAATCCCCTTGGCGAGCGGAGGATAGATCTCGCCCACCGGCCGGTGGTTGTAAACCTCGCCTAGCGGCGAACGGCAAACTCGATCTCACCCAAACTCTGGTTTTCGTTCCGCTTCTGTCTGGTGATCTCGATCTCACCAGACCGGGGCTGCGCCGCGTTGAATAAGTACACACTCACTGCTGGCAGATGCCGGTTCTTCAGGCTGAGCCTATGGGAGCCCGCGGTCATCGACGCAGTAGACACCGAAAACTCCAGCTGAATGAATCCCGAGCCACTACGCAGCTCGGAAACTTCTGGAAAGCTGGAGGCGATGAGAGTCAATGAGACCTTTCGCCGATCCAATCGGACGATGAGGTCGTGTTTGACCGTTTCGGCGTAACCGGCGGCGTCCTTAACCGAAATGACGCCGTTGTGATCGCTGTCAATCACGGCCAGCACCTGCTCGGCGACTGCGACGCCAGGGGTCAGGTTGATCTGGAGCCGGACTTCACCAACCTCGATGCTCACCAGCGTCGCTTGCAGATATTCGTCGAGCCGATGAGCGGAGGCGCCGGATGGAAAGCCAAGCATAGCGAAGAGCAGCGCCAGCCAAAGGGAGGGCATCGCCAGCCTCATGGCGTTTGCCATTTTGCCCCATACTCGTTGGTTGGATCGCGGTAAATCGTATGGATGTGCTTGGTCGGGTCTCCCCCCAACCGTTGCGGCGCGTATTCAATAATCACCGTCGGTCCCTGGATACGGAAGTAAGCGGCACTGCCCTTTTCCGTCGGACCACTCCACGCGAACCAGGTTTCGGAAATATGTTGCCTTAACTGTTCCATTTTTGCCTTGGCGACGGCCTCGTGCATGATCCCGGTCCATTCGCCGGCTAAATCCAGCAGCATTTCGCGTTGCTTCTCGCTCAAAGCTGAGCCTTTGATTCCTTCCGGTTGAATTACTTGCCCATCCCGGCCTGGACCCAGCACGAGGTCGTGCATTTGGAACCCCAAGATCGCTTGCTTGCGCTGCGCTTCGTCCAGCGAGGCAAGCAGGGCGAAAGCCTTGTCCGTCTCCCGGCCAAGGGGCCGCACGGCCTTGCCTTCGAGCTCGTAAAGCGCGGGCTGGGCGCCCGTGTGGCTAGGCGCGAGCGTACCCTGATCACCAACCAAGGTGATGTTTAGCCCGAGGTGATGCCCGCCGAACTGGATCGTCCAGGGCTTGGTGGTTGAGGGCTGGCCGAGAAACGAAACGTAATACTGGTCGCGCCCGAACATGGTCTGGCCGCCTCCTTTCTTCAACATCTCGTCCCCATCCACGATCTGCAATACTTTCTCGTAGCCTTGAGGGCTCAAAGCCGCCGCCAACACAACCAGAACGGCGTCGCGCTGGAGCTTGCTAAGGTCTCCCATTCGCAACCCGCCACGTTTGACCATGGTGGTCGGGAGGTTCGACCACCGGCCGCGCTGCGCCTCGTCTTTGAAGTCAAACACGACCTTCTCACGCTGGCCAGGCTCGAGCGCGGCCAGGAATTTGTCCGCCGCCGCAGTGATTTCTGCGGCCGGTTTGGCCGGCGTCGGGTTTCCCTGACCGAAACTGGTCAGCCTGAGGCATCCGGCAAGCAAGAGCAAAGCCGGAGCCGTAAAGAGCTTCTGGTGCATCACCGACTTGTAGTCTCCGTGCGACTACCCGTCAAGCATCGCACCATCGTGTCGCACACTTGATCAGCGTGGGTTGTTCGCTTCCGGATTGACAACCCAAACTCCTTGCTGCTGGATCCGTCTGATGAAACGCAGAGCCTTCCTTCGAGTCACCACGGTCGCCAGCTTCGGATTCCAGATCGTTCCCCGGAATGTACTCGGCCAGGGCCAGACGCCACCCAGCCAGAAGCTGAACATCGCGGGTATCGGAGTGGGCGGACAGGGTGGAGGGGACCTGGCCGAAATGAAAAGCGAGAACATCGTCGCGCTCTGCGACGTTGATTGGAGCAAAGCCGCACATACGTTCAACGCCTTCCCGGTGCCGAGCACTTCAAGGATTATCGCGTGATGCTCGAGAAGCGGAAGGACATCGAGGCGGTGATGATCGCCACGCCCGACCACATGCATGCCCCGATCACACTCGCCGCCTTGAGAGCGGGCAAGCACGTTTATGTGGAAAAGCCGATGGCCCACTCAATCCAGGAGGCGCGGCTCATGGCGAAGGTCGCCCGGGGCACGGGGCTGGTCACCCAGATGGGCAACAACGGGCACGCGGGAGAGGGCTTGCGGCAAACGCGCGAATGGATTCAAGCCGGCGTCATCGGCCCAGTGAACGAGGTTCACGGCTGGAGCGATCGGCCGCTGAAATGGTGGCCACAGCCGGCCGAAAGGCCTACGGCCATGCCGCCCGTGCCGGAAACGTTGGATTGGAACCTCTGGTTGGGAGCCGCCCAGGAGCGAACCTACAGCCCGGCCTATCATCCCTTCGCCTGGCGCGGCTGGTTCGATTTCGGCACCGGCGCCCTCGGCGATATGGCCGTCCATAATCTTGACCCCGCATTTTACGCGCTCGACCTCGGCGCTCCGCTCTGGGCCGAGTCCCAGCATTCGCCCCTGGGCCGTGAATCCTATCCCGCCTGGCAGATCATCACCTTCCAGTTTCCAGAGCGTGGGTCTCAACCGGGCGTCGAAATGATCTGGTATGACGGTGGTAAACTTCCCCCGCGCCCGCCCGGCATGGAACCGGACGACCAAATGCCCGACAACGGAATTATTTTCGTCGGCAGTAAAGGAGCCATGATTTGTGGCGGGTGGTCCGGGCCGCCGAAACTCCTGCCGGCGACCCGCATGAACGACTTCAAGGCTCCTCCCAAAACCATCCCGCGCTCCATCGGCCATCGCGCCGAATGGATTCAGGCCTGCAAGGACAATAAGCCTGAGGATGCCCGGGCCGGCTTCGCGTACTCCGGACCTTTCACCGAGGCCTTGCTTGTGGGCAACCTGGCCACGCGACTGGGCAAGAAGATCCAATGGGATTCGGCCAATCTCCGCGCCGTCGGAACCCCCGAAGCCGAGGCGCTGATCCGCAAGCAATACCGGCCGGGATTTGGTATTGAGGCCTAAGAAGCGGCTATCAGCCAAGCCACCGTCACGAGTCAGCTATGCTCGATTGACGGCGACCCTTTTTGCGTCCCCCGTGGGTTGCCCATGCGGGCATTACGGGCCGATCTACGGATAAGGTAAATACCCCATATCTCTATTTTGACCTCGGCGGTTCAATAACAGTGAACCTATGAAAAAACTCTGTAACAGCAATGCATGGGACGCACTCCCGCGAACTGGGGAAAGGAGACCGTTTCCTGGTCCAGCATGTTCCGCGGTCATAGTTTTGGCCGGCCTGGTGGCGCTCATGCTGCTTGGCGGCTGTGCCTCCGATCGGTTCGGAGGAACCTCCGACCCCTCCCACTACAACGTCAACACCGGTTATCCAGCCATCGGCACAGCAGGATCAGGACTTTAGCATCGGACCCGCCACGCGACACGCAACCGATCAAAAATGGGACCGAGTGCGGGCCGCAACACGACCGACCCTCCGAAAGACACGGGTCCCGGGAAGCGCCCGCGTTGGCAGGTCTCAACTTTTATGAAAATCATCCGCGTCAGACAAATTGTTCTCGGGGTTTCGGTGGCGGTTTTATCCACCTCACTCCTCCAGGCTCAACCTTCGACACCTGCACCCGCCGGCTCGGGACCATACCGCGTCGCCCAAACATTTCACGTCGGAGGTGAAGGAGGTTGGGACTACTTGACTGTCGATCCCGAGCATCAATTGCTCTACGTGCCTCGGTCCACTCACACGATGGTCCTCAACGCGGCCACGGGTAAAACCGTGGCAGATATTCCGGGTCAGAAGCGCAACCACGGCGTGGCGATCGTTCCCGGTGCCGGCCGCGGTTTTATCACGGACGGAGAGGATGCCTCCGTCACCATGTTCGATTTGAAGACGTACGCCGTGCTCCGCAAGGTCAAGGCTGCTGATGACGCCGACGGCGTTATCTATGACCCGGCGAGCGGCAAGGTGCTGGTTGTTTGCGGAGACGCCGGAGTTATGGTTCCCATCCCTCCTGATATCGATCCCGCCAACGGCAAAGCCGACCCAGCCGTGGATCTCGGGGGTAAGCCGGAGTTTCTCGCCGCGGATGGTCAGGGCAAAGCGTACATCAACCTGGTGGATAAAGATCAGGTCGCGGTCGTGGACACAAAGGCGATGAAGGTCCTTGCCAAATGGTCCACCGCCCCCGGTGGCTCTCCGGTCGGCATGTCCCTGGATCCGGTGCACCACCGCTTGTTCGTTGGGTGCCGCAAGCCACAAAAGTTGATCATCATGAGCGCGGAGGATGGAAAGGTGTTTGGGGACCTCCCGATAGGGGGAGGCGTCGACGCCACGAAATTTGACGGTGACGTGTTTGCGAGCTGTGGCGACGGAACACTCACGGTGGCCCATGAAACCACGCCGGGGAAGTTCCAGGTCATCCAGACCTTGCAAACGCCGCGAGGTGCGCGAACCATGGGCGTCGACCCAACCACACACACCATCTACCTTCCCACCGCGGAGCTTGAGCCCGCATCGCAAGGGCAGTCTCGACCCCGTCCTAAACCCGATTCCTTCATGATTATCGTCGTCACTCGGTCGGGAGCGTAAGAGCCTCATCAGGGCGGTAATGGAGCGCTGTGTCAAACAGCGCGATGACCATCATCACTCCTCAAAGCCCCCCTGGCCGATCCGATTGAATAGTTCGTAGGGAGGCCCAGAGGCCGCGATGGCGGCGTTGTCCGCGTTTAAATGTCTCATTTTGGGCGCGGACAACCTCAGGATCGAACACCTGGCACTCGCTCCCTCGGACTCGGCTGGACGCGAGCCGCGCCCCGTTTCCCGCCGATAGCCGCATTCCAAAATTGTTGATTGGCATGCCTCTAGCTCCGCAAGCGATTAGTTTTGCATGCGAGATAAGGCTGCCTGATGTTCCCGGAGCAAAGCTGTAAAAGTCCGGCGCAGCGGCTTACGGCTCCTGATGATTAGGGCAAAGCAACATGAGCGACCCCAAGAACCACCGAACCTGGAGGCGCGCAGCCAGACCCGTGTCCTTTGGACAAGCCGGGTTTTAAAACTCTTTCTCTGGTTGGTCTTGTTTGGCGGGTCTCTCATTCAGGGGGAAGAACAACCATCTGCCCCTTCCAAACCAGCGCGCATCGTGACGCGCTACGCCATTACTTCGACGCATGACCTACCCGTTCATGATCCCAAGAGTTGGCGCTTGCTAGCCTCCAACGACGGAGGGGTCTCCTGGGCGGTGCTCGATGTGCGGACCAACGAGGAGTTTAGTTCCCGGCAGCAACGCCGGGTTTTCCGGATACCCAACCGCCTTCCATACAATATTTATCGTTTGGAGGTTAACGAGATCAACTCCAGAAGCCTGGACGCCTTCGATGATAATATGAATGTCCAGTTGGCGGACCTGGAGCTCATGGGACCGACTGCGGGAGTCGGCGAGGAAAGGGAATTGCAGTGCATTGCGAGTGCGTCCGAAGCCCACCCCCTGCTTGGTCCCGCGGAAAACGCTTTCGACAACGACCCCGGAACGCATTGGATGGACCTTGGGATTTGGCACCGGAAACAGAGTTGGGTTCAGTGTCAATACGCCGTCGACCAGGTGCTGCTTCTCACAAATATTGCCCAAGTGCAGGGCGCGGGTCGGGTGGTCGGCCAAAATGAAGCATTGCGGGCGCATGGACCATCCATTCTTGCGGATTTGGAACAGCATACTTCCGCCAGCCAGGAGCGCCTCAGCGGATACGCGCTGACCTCCGCCAACGATACCACGGGGCGTGATCCCACTGATTGGCGCCTGCTCGGGTCCACCAACCGCGGAAAAAGCTGGGAAATCCTCGATGTCCGAAGACACGAGCTCTTCTCCAGTCGCTTCCAAAGAAGGGTGTTTGAAATCACGAATCACTTGCCTTGCTCAGTGTTCCGGCTGGAGATTACCGCCACGCGGCAACTGGACAACATGGTTCAGCTTGCGGAGATCGAACCCCTTTACGGGCCCTGGGAAACCGCGGCCGAGCGGTCGATAATTGTTTCCGCAAAAACTGATAACCCTCCCGCTGAGGGAACAGAAATGGCCTTTGATGCCGATCCCAAGACGAAATGGTTGTCGATGGCCCCCCCTACTCTCCAGGACCCCAACTGGGTTCAGTGGCAATATATACCGGCCCAACCAGGCCTTCCGGTCGTCGACCGTCACGCGCTCGATCGCCTGGCGGATGAGTTAGAGTTGAACTGGCTGCGGTCTCATCCCGAAGCCCCTCCCCAAAGGATAACCGGCTACGCGCTGACCTCGGCCGATGATTTTCCCACTCGAGACCCACGCGATTGGCAGCTCCTGGGATCCAACGATGGTGGCAAAACCTGGGTTGCCTTGGATGACCAGCGAAACCAGTTTTTCAAACAGCGCCGGCAACGAAAAGTGTTCACTCTGAAAACCGCCCCCTGCTATGCACGCTATCAGCTCAGAATCTCATCTGTCGCTGACCCGGCGAGCGCGAGGTCCGTGCAATTGGCAGAGTTGGAGCCCCTGTACGGGCAAACCAACGCCGGCGCAGGCTACTCCGTCGTGGCCACTTCCCAGGCCGAAAATCCCCCGTCCGAAACGTCAGACCTTCTCTTCGATGGCGACGCCGGAACGAAATGGCTGGATTTCGCCGAAGCAACCGCCAACCGCTCCAGTTGGGTGGAATGGCATTACGTGCCCTGGCGTGGGCGGAGAACCATCAACCTCGATCGCCTTTCACTGGCCGCCTCCCCAACCCGACGCCATACAAAGCTGAACTTCGAGGGTGTCGTCGTGGCTTATGAACCGGTCCGTAAAATGGTTGGCTTGCTGGACGGAAGCGGCTTCCAAATGGTGAGTGCCCCATCGAACTCCGTAGCCCTTGAACCGGGAGAACGCGTCCGAATCAGCGGAGAGTTGCTGCTCAGAGAAGAGTTGCCCGTTCTGATCCGCGCGGGTTTCGAAAGGTTTGGATTTGTCCCGCCGGCGGAGCAAATTCCTCCGCCGGAAAAAGACCCCGTCCTGCGCGGGTTCCGAACCGGGCGGCTCAAAGGAAAGGTGGTCACGATCGTCCGGGACAAATTCTTCACGAGCCTGGTGCTCACGACCTCGGGGAGCGCCAACCGGTTCACCGCCCGCATCTTTGACCCGGCGAACACACCCCTGGACGCGCTGTGGAATACGCAGGTCGAGGTGCAGGGGGTTTTCGAACCCGTGTTGAAGGCAGACGGAGTTCCTGTTCCGGGGATCGTGTGGGTGAGGAGCCTGAACCATGTCCGGCTCGACCCCCCGGACCGCTTGGCTTGGAACCTAATTCCGGAGGTCCCGCTGGCGAGCGTTTCGCAGAGCAACCAGGAGCCGCGCCTGATCCGGGTGCGGGGGAGGCCCCTCCCCCAACTCACCGGAGCGGACCTCATCCTCGCAGATGGAACCAACCAATTGCGTGTCATGCTGGGACCGTCAGTCCTCCCGCAAGCTGGCTTGGAAGTGGAATGTATAGGCCTGCTTGGAAAGGACGGAGCATTATGCACGCTTTCCTTGGCTCACTGGCGTCAGCTTGAAGCGCCCTGGCCACTCCAGGACGCCGCACCATCGCCCCTCCCTCAGGCACCGCAGGGTTTAACCCAAATTAGAAGCATTCTCGATTATGCTCAGGGTCACCCCGAGGAAAACTTCCCAGTGACAGTGCGCGGTGTGATCACCTATGTGGACTTGGCCCTGGGAGATTTCTTCATTTCTGACGGGACGGGTAGCATTGACGTGGCCAGTGAATTTGGCGCCGGCATTTCCCCGCAACAACACCAGGAGGGGCTGTTTGTGGAGTTGAAAGGCACGATCCACGAAGGCCGAATGTTCGCGTCGGAATTCATTCAGGTGTTGGGGCGAGGCCAAATGCCAAAGCCGCTGCAGCACCCCATCCAGTACCTGATGACGGGCCGGGACGATGGCCAGTGGGTCGAGATCGAGGGAGTGGTTGGCCTGGCCGAAAAGCAGCGGCTGACTATCGCCGCCAAAGGCGGGGAGGTGACGGCCTGGGTTAATGATCTCGGCCAGGGTGAACGCGACCGGTTGGTCGGGAGCCTCGTGCGAGCCCAAGGCGTTTGCTCGCCGGCTTTCAACGATCGCAACCAACGCCTGGGACAACGGCTCCTGGTCCCTTCCTGCGAATACATCCAAATCGTCCAGCCCGCCCCGAAAGATCGCTTCTCCATTGCCGGTTCCTCGATCGAAAGCCTGCTGCAAACCGATGCCGAAGGAAATCTCTCCCGAACCGGGTTGGTGAAAATTGCCGGGATCCTCACTCACGCTGGCCTGGATGGTTGGTTCGTTCAGGACGGAAACAACGGAATCCGCATCCAGCCCCAGCCAGACACCCATCTCTCGGTTGGCAGCAAGGTTGAGGCGGTCGGGCTCGTCCGGCGAGATGGTGTCTCCGTCCAACTCGTCCAGCCAGCCTTTCGCCGGACCGGCGAGGCCCAATTGCCTCCCGCACAAAAGATCGATCCGGCGGGCGAGGAAACCCGGCAGGCCGAAGAAGATCTGGATGGCACGAGAGTCGAGATGGAAGGTATCCTGGTGGGCTACGCCGCCAAGGAATCAGGTGAAACGCTACACCTGGAGCTTGGCCACACGCGCCGAACTCTATACGCCTTTCTCTCCAACACAAATCTATCGTTAGCCACCATCCCGATTGGGAGCCGCCTCCGATTGGCCGGAGCTTACAAAGCCCGGACTGAGCTGGGTCCCGATCTCAACCAGGCCATTGTTGGGTTTGAGATTTTTCTAAATGACCCTTCCGACGCGCAGGTTTTGGCACACCCGGCCTGGTGGACCCCCTCGCGGTTCTTGTGGGCTCTCGCGCTCATCCTGCCCCTCTCCGCGGCCGGCCTGTTATGGACCTTGACCATCGCACGGAAAAACCAGCTTCTGCAGCAGACCAGAGACGAACTCCAAGTCGCCCACCGCAAACTGGAACGCCGCGTCGCGGAACGGACCCAGGAACTGGCCAGCTCACTGTCCTTGCTCAACGCCGCCCTGGAATCCACCGCCGATGGCATCTTGGTGGTCGACCAGAAGGGCACGGTCACCGGTTACAACGCCAAGTTCTGCGAAATGTGGCGGATTCCCCCCGGGTTGATGGAAACCAGAAACGATGAGGGGATCCTGAAGTTCGTCGGCACCCAGGTCTCCAATCCGGAACGGTTTCTCGAGACCATACGGATGCTTTACGCCAATCCGGAACAAGAAAGCCTGGATACTCTGACGTTCCGCGACGGGCGCATCTTTGAGCGCTATTCCAAGGCTCAGCGACTTGGCTCTGTTTGTGTCGGACGGGTCTGGTCTTTCCGTGACGTAACCGCCCAACAGAGCGCGGCCCGGGATGTGGCTTACGAGCGGGATTTGTTAAACAGCCTTCTGGATAACCTGCCGGACCTGATCTATTTCAAAGATCTCGAGTCGCGATTCGTTCGAACCAGCCGATCGAAGTTGGATTGCGCAGCCGCTTTGCTCCAGGCTCGGCACCCGGGAGTCGACGGAAACGGCCACCAGAACGGCAACGGCAAGACCTCAGGCTGGAACGAGTTGGTCCGCGAACCCGCCGACCTCGATGAGGTGAAGAATCGTCTCATCGGCAAGACGGATTTCGATCTATACCCCGAGGAGCGCGCGCGGTCAGCCTACCAGGACGAACAGGAAATTATCCGCACCGGCCGACCGTTGGTGGGAAAACTCGAGCAAACCTGGGGAAAAAGCGGCGAAGCGCTTTGGCTGCTGACCACCAAAATGCCCTGGCGCGACACGGCCGGGAATATCATCGGCACCTTTGGAACCTCCAAGGACATCACGGCCATCAAAGACGCGGAAGCCAAGCTCAGCAGCCTCCATCAGCAGTTGTTAGAGGCCTCCCGCCGGGCCGGCATGGCCGAGGTCGCCACCAGCGTGTTGCACAACGTCGGCAACGTGCTCAACAGCGTGAACGTTTCTGCCGGCGTCATTTCCCAGCAGATCCGGAAATCGACCACGGGCCGGGTCGCCAAGTTGGCGGAGTTATTCGAGGGGCATCGCCACGATCTGCCCGATTTTCTGACCCGCGACAATCGCACTGAACACCTCATTTCCTATCTCCGGACCCTGTCCCAGGAACTTGGCTCCGAGCAGGCCAAGGTGCTTTCCGAGTTGGACGGACTCGCGTCCAATATCGATCACATCAAGGACATCGTCGCTCGCCAGCAAAGCTACGCCAAAGTCTCCGGCCTCCTCGAGGTTGAATCGATGTCCGAGCTGGTCGAGGATGCCCTGCGCATGCACGCGACCAGCCTGGTCCGGCAACGAATCCAAGTGATTCGTGACTTCGAGACGGTAGCGCCGGTGCTCACCGACAAACATCAGGTGCTCCAAATCCTGGTGAACCTCATCCGAAATGCCGCGCAGGCGATGTCCTGCAACCTTTCCGAAGCGCCCACCCTGACGATCCGACTGAGTCAAACGGCGGATCAGTCGGTTTCCATTTCGGTATCCGATAATGGCGTCGGTATTCCGCCGGAGAACCTCAACAGCATCTTCGCCCACGGCTTTACGACCAAGAAAGACGGCCACGGTTTCGGATTGCACAGCGGAGCACTCGCCGCCCGGGAGATGGGCGGCTCCTTGCGCGTTCAGAGCGCCGGACCTTACCAGGGCGCCACTTTCACACTGGAACTTCCTCTCCGCCCGGTCAACCGCTCGACCAAGGGGTAGTGTGTTCTCGGGCCCTGGCGAGGTGCTCTTCCCTGCCCCGGCGAATCCAGTCCCACAGCGCCGTGCTCCACCGCGCCACTCGTTTGTTATCCCTCTCGATATCGGCCAGCACCTGAGCAGGGCGGACCAGCGCCCCGAGCAAGACGGCCTGCTTCATTTTCCCGCGGCTTCCCAGCGCCAACGGCGCGTCATCCCTCAGCCCAGGCCATCGGCCTGGGTACGGGCCAACCATACCTCATGCGGCCTGTAGGGCCGCGATCACCACTAACTATATCGCCAATTCCTCTCTCCCATTGCAGGCCACCCGGCCTGGCCGTGCAAACCTGCTCAACGTCCAGGCCGCGAACTGGGCGCGACATACTGATCATGCCAGGCGAATCCCCAAAGTTGCTCGAGGCGCACGCCCTCCACGTGCGCGTCGAAGAAGCTCAGGTTCACCGCACCCGGAAGTCCTTTTGTTCTCGGCCACGAATCAGGCACGGGGGTGGGATGACTGCCATGACGGGGAATGACCAAAACGCCGAGACCAGAGGTGTAGTGGCCGTTGAGATCCGTCGGCGGCAAATCCGTCTCACAGGGAAGCGAGCGCGGGACCACACCATCCCCCAGGACAGGCGTGGCATCCGCGTGAGCCACCTGGCTTTGCAGACGGAAGGCATGCGGAACCGGAGCGTTCATGTATCCAGGCCAACGATTGTATAGTGCTGCCTCCGTAAGATACCCGTTCACACAATAACTCCCGGAGCGGAGATTCGGGCCAAACAACGGTTGATTCCCTCCATCCTGCAGCCACCCGGGGTCCTCCCACGCCGCAAACACGCCTCCCGCCAGAAAATTTCCATTATTAATCCACCCCGGCTCAACCCGGGCCGGGGCCAAGGGACAAACCCAGCCTAGCTCCTTACAGCCAAACTCCCGCACTTGCCATTCGACTACCTCCGGCCCGTCCAGTCGGTTGCCTCCGCCGTCGGTGATCCGGACATGGTAGCTCAAATTGATTTGCCGCGCGTTGTTCCGACATTGGAGATCGCGGGCTTTGTTTCGGGCCGCCGAGAAGGCCGGAAGGAGCATTGCGGCCAGGACGGCCAGGACGACGATCACGACCAGCAACTCGATGAGCGTGAAACCGCCGGAAGGACTCCTCCCAACGTCAGGGCTGCCTGACCTCCCATTCGGGCCCGCATACGAACCGCCACTCGTGAACCTGCCGCGTCCCTGGCTGATACGCGCCCAAGCCCCAGTTCTGAGAGCGAAGCGGGCCGATGCTCCTCCTCGCCGCGCATGAAAACGCTCAGGCGGCGCGTGCACGCACGAGTATTTGATTACGCCGTTCAATTTCTCCTGCCTTGACGATCACCGCCAAAAGGGCTGAAGGGGTTCCGGAGCGGCCACCGTAAGTCTACGTAATTCGCCCAAAAAGTAAAGCTTTGTCTTTGCAAGCTCCTGCTCTACACCGGCTTCAACCACAACCGTTCTATCGCCGGAAATCGTGCGGAGGACAAGTTCCATGTCGAAACCCTGACAAAGAAGCGAGGCGGCACCCACGCCGCCCCGCGTTCCTTCTGATTCCCGCAGATGA
>Ga0105240_10003328_pt1 | contig 25031 bp, 27 predicted proteins | sample KBSC54metaG_FD_80426 | JGI IMG/M metagenome (GOLD analysis project Ga0105240, IMG submission 80426) | Corn rhizosphere microbial communities from Kellogg Biological Station, Michigan, USA - KBS C5-4 metaG | ecosystem: Host-associated > Plants > Roots > Rhizosphere > Soil | place: Michigan, USA...
AGCAAGTAGGGGCGGTACTGCGTGGAATCATCCAGATCTTCGGCAACCGACAGGCCCATGATGTGAGACGTGTAGAAGTTGCCCAGATTCAACACATCAACATCGGACCGGATCGAAGCGCCCAAGGCGGCCGACAGGTCCTTGCGCGTCTTGATTGCGGCAATGGCGTCCAGTTCGGGTTTCAAGGGGCTTCCGCCCAGGTGCTCGATCCGCGCCTCGTCCATGAATGTGAGGAAATAGTCGCCGATCTTGCGGGTATCCGAGCCCTCCGGCGCGTGCGCTTCCGCAGCCTCCTCAACGATGCCGCGGACGCGCACGGAGGCTTTCTCCTTGATTACCGCGACGCCGCCCAGGCTGGAGCGGTCCGGCGGGATTTCGGTGGTATCGAGCCACTTGCCCACCGCGTAGCGGACGAAATCGTCGCCGGGTGCCACGGATCTATCCATGCCGCCGACGTCGAACCCGAAGAGCCCGATCTCAGGTTTCGTATGCGGCGGCTCCTCTGCGACCAACGAGGTCGGAGCTGGCGCTCCTGTTTGCGTGCTGGCACAAGCGGCTAGAAGGAGGGTGGTGGCCCCAGCGATCAAAATGCGAACGTTCATACGCTCCAATCAACTTTGTCTGCCACCCTGCGTGGCACTTCGTGAGCGAATTTAGCGGCGAGAAGCGATAAATGCAGTTGAAAATTTCCGCTCCGCGATAAAGATTATCGTATGACCTCTCTCGACACTTTTGATCTGCGCATCCTGACCGCCCTACAGCGCGATGCTCGCACACCCATGTCGGAACTGGCCGAACAGGTGGGGCTTTCCGCGCCGGCTTGCTATCGGCGCATCCGGGCACTGCGCGAGTCCGGTGCAATCGAGCGCGAGTTCGCGCTGGTTGCGCCGGGAGTAATGGGATGGTCTCTCACGATGATCGTGCTCGTAGCGCTGGAGTGTGACAGGGCGCGGATCGTCGACGAGCTGGTCTGCAAGTTAAGAGCTGCGGAAGAAGTCCTGGACGTCTGGTACGTCACGGGTGACCACGACCTGGTGCTACAGGTCGCGGCTCGAGATATGTCGGCTTACGATGACTTCACTCGACGGGTGCTCCATTCAGAGGAACATGTGCGCAGCTTCAAAACGCTCGTCGTGTTACAGCAGCCGAAGCGAGCCGCGCCGCTGGCGCCGCCGAGCCCGGTCGGCCGGTGATCGAATGCTACCGCGACGCCGGAATGTTGAGTGGCACTCGCGGGCAGTTGGAGTGAACGCCGCGTCCGCACGATCGCAGTTTGAGATCCCGGGTCAGGCACACGCGTATTTCTGAGAGCTCGGCGCGGTTGCAGGCCACTGCAATTGCACCTTCAGGCAATTGAGGGTTGGCACTCTGAAATAGACTGGTGATGCGCTCCGCAGTCAGGCTTTGGTCCGCGTGAGGGGCCTCCATCGTTGTGGGAATCCTGATAGCTGCGGTCGCGCGATCGGCGCTGTTGAAGTACTGCTGGGCATCGAGCCCGCTGCAGGTGCCATGTTCTCGCCACTCGTGTTGCATCAGGCGTGCGCTGGGATAGATCGTCCGACCTTTGCTTGCGGCGTCGGCCGTTAACGTGAATTGTGTCGAACAGTTCTCGGGGTAGCCGCCCGCGTCATACTGTGGCCACAGGCCGTGCAGTACGAATCCGTAGCCTTTCCCTGAACACTCCTCACTGTCGTCGGTATGCGTCAGACAGTAGGTCGGGGCCCATGACATGCTCAGCACATAGTAGTCGAACTGGCCGGCTTGCCCGCTCCGGTTGGTCGAGGCGTGATGGTGACGGGCCTGGACGGCCAGGGCTGCAAAGGCCAAAAACGCTGTAGTCAGGACGCTGTACAGGCGGACTGTGCGGCCGCGCTTGGCTATTGATTCTGCATTTTTCATGAGACCAGGTTCTCAAATCGGCCGGTTCTGTGTGCCTTCACCCGCTGTTACGAACAGCATTTTTGCAGGCCGCCGCACCTTGGCGGTATGCCACGTGTTCGGGGGCACGAGTACGAACGCGCCGGGCTGATCGAGCAGCACGGTGTCGCATGTGCCATCTGCGTTTTCCAGATGAAGCTCGACTTGGCCTTCAAGAAGACAGACGAACTCTTCGCCAGCCGGATGACGCTCCCAGGTAGACCAATCCTCGCCGAAGGACAGACACGAGAGTAGACGGTGAACAGGGCCGAGGCGACCACTTATCAGTGCAGGCCAGAAGTCTTCATTGACGGGCAATGGGCGAGCGCGGCTGTCCTGTTGGAGTGCCACGAATGTGCCGGTGATGTTGAACGGCTGCATGGCGGCATTTTCCTCGATGTGTGTCCGTCCATGGCAGATACTGTAGGCCTACGGTACCTGCCGTCAAGGCGGCTCACCGGGGCCCGAAGCGGTATCCGGCTCCGATCACTGCTTGACGATTACCGCGGAGCCGCTCTTATCAGGCATCGGCAGCGGCAACTCCGGTTTGTCCGCAAAGAACTCATCGACCGCACGCCGCGCTCCAGGCCAGGCGTTGTAGTCATGGACCACGAGTATCCCGCTGCGCGGCATGCGAGGATAAAAGAAACGCAGGCCGTTGAGGGTGGGTTCGTAAAGATCGGCGTCCAGATGCACAAAGGCGAACGTTTCCGAGCTCAGCGCGGCCGGGACGCTCTCCGGGAAGAAACCCCGGTGAAACTGCACAGTGGTGCTGGCCCCGATGAATCGCCGCACTTGCTCGAGGCTCGTGTCAGAAAATAACTTTGTCGTGTGGCCCAGGTCGCGTAGTTCCCCTGCCGCACTTCGCTCGGTGAAGCCTTCAAACGTGTCGAACAAGTGCAGCGTCCGTTCGGGCGCATAATGATGGAGGAGCCGCGCGGTCGATCCCTTGTAGACGCCCAGCTCGGCGAAGGCGCCTGGTACGTTACGCTCCAGCAGGGTGCGCAGCAGGAGAATCAACATATCCCGGCGAGTGTTGTCGTGGGCTTCGAGATTGCAGATGCGCCTGCTCGCGCGATCCCCGCGGGGAAAGAAGCCGCCGGTGATACCCACGATTGGCGTGGGCCAATGAGCCTTGGGATGGATATCCATCTGACCCTGGAGAAAGAAACTCTTGTCCTGGAATATCCGGCAGGACTTGCGGAATCGCTCCTGCATGAACAGGGGGAAATTCTTTCGCGGATTGCTGATCAGCTTCCAGACGACGCCACGCACGCTCGCAGGGTTCCTCGATCATTTTCAACATGACCCATACGACGCATGACGGCAGCGAAATTGGACAGTCAGTGCTGAGCACTGGCCGTGCCATCCATACGATCGCTCAGGTTGGGGTGTGGCCGTCGGGAGGTTATCTCGATCTGATGCGGGGCCAGGTAGCGGGGCTCGATGGGCAGGGCCGAAGCCAACGTGCGCAGGAACAGATCCAGATCGCCTGTTTTGAACGTTCCGCTGACGCGCAAATCCCGTAGCTGTCGGTCTTCGAACAGGAAGGTCACTGGATGGTAGCGAGCGAGTCGCTCGAGAACGTCCCCAAGCCGCTCACGATCGAAGTGTCGCAGCGCTGTAAGCCCGGGCGCGTTCGTTTCATCGCGTGGTCTCACCGGATCCAGATTTCCGGACTCATCGTAGCCGCCCGCCTGCCCTGCCACGAGCAATGCGCGACCGTGAGCAGTCAACACCGCAACTCGTCCTTCGAGAACGGAAACCCGGGTGGCGTCGGACAGGGTTTCGATGTCGAAATGTGTGCCAAGGTCCTGAACGCGGCCGAAACCGGCGGTCACTTCGAACGGCCGCGAGACATCGTGCAGGACGTTGAACCGGGCTTCTCCGCGCACGAGAGTGACCTGCCGCCTGTTGAATCCAATATGGGCGATGAGCTCGGAGTCCGCATCGAGCAGAACCTGCGTCCCGTCGTCTAACACAAAGTGTGCCGGTCGTCCCATGAGCGTGACCAGGTGGACAGCGGAGCCGTTCCACCAACGACGGGCGGTAGTCCAAAGGGACAAAGTGCCGGCGAATGCCAGCAGCGCGATACAGGCAGCCAGAGCGGTCTTTCTGGTGATCGAGCGCCCGCGCCGCTCGCTTGGCTGCGAGACTCCTGGATGCGCTCGATGTTGCTCACCTGGCAGGGAATATTGCAGCTCGCCCGCCGCATCCCAGGCGAGAGCAACCCTCTCATACGCTTGCCGGTGTTCCGCGGCCTCGGCGAGCCAAGTCTGCAGTTCGGCTTCGTCCGTAGGTTGCCAGATGCCGGAATGGCGCCGTGCCCACGTCCGAATGGCGCGATCAATTAAATCCTTCCGGATCATTCCAACACCTGGACGCACGCTTGCAGCGCTCGCTCGATGTGGCGTTGGACCGTTTTTGTCGAAATGCCGAGGCGGGTCGCAATCTGCGCGTGGGTCAGTTTTTCCAACCGGTTCAGCAGAAAAGCATCCCGACATTGTGGCGGCAGTTGCTCGAGAGCAGCTGACAACTTCTCCAGCCGGCCCGCGGCGTCGGCCTGCGCTTCCGGATCGAGGCTCTGAGTACCGATCGCCGCGCAGGCAACTTCCCGCGCCATGGCCTTTTCCGCCGCGACTTCGCGCCGATAGGCATCGACTCCCAGGTTTGCCGCGGTAGTGAACAAGACCGCGCGGGGCTCCTGCCATGTCTCGGAGCCACCGCGCTCACGTAGTTTGACCCACACGCTCTGGACGATGTCTTCGGCTGTGGCGCGCCGGCTGCGCCGTTTCAGAAAGCGCAGCAGATCTTCACGGGCCTCCAGGAAGCTGCGCGTGAGTCGGTCCATCGGATTTGATCGGCGCGATACTAGGATGCCAGCATCGATTTTATCATGATGAGTCGCTACGCGGTCTCCTGTCGCAATCATCCAACGCTGTCGAGCGCGCGCGTCGGACAAAATACGCCGTGTCGTTCAATACGACGCATGAGGACAGTAAAAGTGGACAGGAGGGTAGGCTGAGTGCTGTTCCCTTCAGTTGTCGTCTTCGCCGCTGCGGAGGGTGACAGCTACATCGCTTTTCCTTCCATCGCGCCACACTGTCAGATGCACGACGTCCCCTGGTTTGCAGTCGTCCAACAGAGCCTGCAGACTGGCCACGTCGTCCACCGTCTTCCCGTTCAGGGCGACGATGACATCGCCAGGATAGATCGCGTTGCGCCGGCCAAAGCGCGCCCCACGCAGACCCGCCTGGGCTGCCGGGCCGCCCGGACGGACACGCAGTATGGCAGCGCCTTCGATGCCGAGCTGGCGTGCGATCGCGCGGCTCAGGTTTTCGTCCGCCTGGATCCCTAGACTGGGTGAGGCGTAGTGGCCTTTTGCTATGAGCTCCGGCACGACCCGGTTCACGGTATCGACGGGCACGGCGAACCCGACACCGGCGCTGGCGCCAGAGGGGCTATAGATCGCCGTGTTCATGCCGATGAGCCGCCCGGCGCTGTCGAGCAAGGGGCCACCGGAGTTGCCCGGATTGATGGCTGCATCCGTCTGTATGAGATGTCGGATGAGAACGCCGTTTTCGCCCGTAAGGGAGCGGTCGAGGGCCGAGACGATCCCTGTCGTCAGTGTCCAGTCGAGGCCGAAAGGGTTGCCGATAGCATAGACTTTCTGCCCAACCTGCAGATCGTGACTCGTACCGATCGGAATCGGGACCGCGGATGCGGCAGGAATCCGAATCTGCAGAACGGCGATATCGTGCGTGCGGCTGACGCCGATCAGCGTGGCCGGATAGTCCTTACCGTCGGCGAGTCGGATAGTCGCCACTGAGGCGTCCTCGATGACGTGCAGGTTGGTGACGACATGGCCGGCGGTGTCCCAGATGAATCCCGAGCCGGTCCCATGAGGGACTGTCTGGAGACTCTGTGTCCAGTAGTCGAGCACCTGCTCGCTGGTGGAGATGTATACGACAGACCCCTTCGAGGACTCGAACACCGCGATGTTGCCCTTCTCCTCGGGCGTCAAGGGACCTCTGGGGGTGATCGGGCGTGGAGTTGCTTGTGCCCAGCCGGCACAGCCGAAGCTGGATAGAACGTAACAGCAGACTGCGGACAGCAGTGCTCCGGCGAGGGCAGATGATAAGGGACGCGCCTGTGACATTTCTCGTCCTGCGTACTCTGACTTGATCGTATCCGACCGATCGCCACGCCTGGTGGCGACCGGTACGGATATTATTGCTCAAGCTCAGTGGGACGAGCAGGTCCGGGCGGGTAGATCCGGGCGGGCAATGATCCAGCTGCCCGCCCGGTATCACAGCGCTTGTTATTGTCCGAAGGCGGTGGCTCCGTGCGGAGTGCCGAGGCCGGTGGGACCGTCATAACCGGCAACGGCGGTGCACAAATAGGTGCCCCCGCAGTTCCCGTTCTTTCCGGAAGTGACATCGAAGAGGGAGCTGATGTGCCGGTACGGATCATTACCGTGATTCACGGCAGTGCCATTGACGCCATAGATGCCGGCGATCAAGGGAGCAGCCACGCTCGTTCCGCCGAATACCAGCCACGCCGATCGGGTCGCGCTGGCTGGCCCGAACACGGCGACTCCGGTGTTCGGGTCCGCGACCGCCGAGACGTCGGCGACCGTTCGACGAGTGCAACCGGTGTCGGTCTGCCATGTTGGTTTCGTGTAAACGGTGCTGCATCCGCTGCCCGCGCCACTCCAGGCGGTTTCAGTCCAGCCGCGGGAGTTGCTGGCGCGAACGAGATGGGTCCCACCCACCGCAGTCACGTGCGGAGAAGAGGCCGGGAATTGCACGCCGAAGCCGCTGTCGCCCGAGCTGACCGTCACGGCAATGCCGGGATAGTTGTACATAGACTCGACGCTCGAGCTACCCGACTCGCTGCCACCATAGCTGTTGCTGATGGCGTGCGCGCCCAAGGTGGCGGCTTCCTTGACTGCGAGCGCGAGGTTCTGCAATGAAGCGCTATCGGCCTCTACGAGCAGGATCGAGCAGCCCGGGCACATCGCGCTCACCATGTCGAGGTCGAGCGCCGTCTCCTGGTCCCAGCCGACGTTGGTGGCGGGATAGCTGCCTTGAACACCGCGCTGATTGACTTTTCTGAAGCAGCCGTTCGCGGTCGTGCAGGCACGCAAGCCAAACTGCGAGCGATAGGTTGCCAGGTCGCTCTCGGCATTGGGATATCCAAACGCATCCACGATGGCGATCACGGTGTTGGAATTACCCGAGCCGGTGACCGCATAAGCGCTGCGCAGATCGGTCGGGCCCAGTCCCGCGGGAGTCGCGGCCGCCACCGGTGCGTTGGCATCGAGCATCACGATATGCGCGTGACAGCGCGCAATACCGGCTTTCCCCGGGTCCGCGCAGACCGCCGCATGTCGGACCGGGCTTTGCAAAGCGCGTTCCACCAGACTTCTCTCGGTCAACTCCTGCGCGAAAGCAGCGGCCGACAAGCCGGCTGCGAGCACAGCTGTTCCGAGCAATCGGCCGGCTGAACGTTGGAATGCATACTTGCGAGTTCTCATCGCTCTCTCCTCCATGTGGTATGCGAATGTTCCCGTGGAACCAGATGCGGTCCGCGGTCAGTCAGCATGTCCGCACCGGCTGGCCGTTATGAATAGATCTCTTTATCCATACCAATTGGCGGGAACGATTTTGCTGCGCGGTGTCCGCATGAGAACGCGTGAGAGAGGCGAAGTAGTATCAAACAGAGGACAACTTTTTGCTGCCCACGTTGGATTGAATGGCAGTCCCCGCGGGGTGCGCCGCCCCGGGCCAGGCGGTCACGCAATTGTCACACACAGCACTTACTTTCAGGTGGCTTCCAGGGCGCTGCCCCCGCCTCATTTGAGGACGGTGGGCCGTGCCCGTTTCCTTTTCCGACAAGAACATCAGGAGCAACAGATGATCCTCAAATTCGTCAACCGCGGTCTCTTGGCCGCGGCGCTTGGCGCGGTGCCCGTGCTGAACGCTTACGCCAGTCCCGATCTGATCGCCGCGGCCAGCATCCCGGCCACGTACGAAGACTTCAACAACCACACTGCGACGTCACTGGAGAATGGTGTACCGGGTAACCGCCTCGGCGGCTTCGGATCTTCGCTCGCCTACGCGGGCGGAGATACGTTCCTGATGGTTCCCGATCGTGGTCCGAACGCCGTGGAATACGCTGCGAGCATCGACAGCACGGTCTCGTATATCAATCGATTCCATACCTTCAACCTGCGGCTGCTCCCCGCCCCGCCCGCGGATGCGGGCGTGCAGGATAGCAACAGCGGCTCGAATCCGGTCAGCGGCCTCACAGCCCCATTCGATGTCGCCGGGTTGCCGTTCATCCTGACCCCAAGCCTTCGCTCCACGACCCTGCTGTGGAGCCCGACACCCCTGCGCTACGGCAAGGCGGGTGCCTTCATGGACGATAAGGGCGGTCCTGTCGGCAGTGGCGTGCCTGCGCTCAATGCCTTTCATCACAGGTTCTACTTTACCGGCCGTTCGGATGGTTTCGCCTATGATCCAGCGAAGGCTGCGGCCTATCCCAACCTGTCGAACAACCCGAGCAATGCCCGCCTCGATCCTGAGGGCATCAGGGTCTCGAATGACGGCCTGTCGGTGTTCATTTCAGACGAGTACGGTCCGTACGTCTACCAATTTGCGCGCGCCACCGGTGAGCGCATCCGCTCCTTCAAGTTGCCGGACAGCTTTGCAGTGATCCCGAACACCACCACCGGCACCGAGACCGGTAGTTTCGGTACCGATACGATCAACAGCAACAATGCGCGCCTCCTGGGACGTGTTGCCAACAAGGGAGCGGAAGGCCTGGCCATTACACCGGACGGTAGAACGCTGGTTGTCGCTCTGCAGAGTGCTCTGATCCAGGACGGCGGTACCGGGTCCAAGGGGGCGTTCACCCGCATCGTCACGATCGACATCCGCAGCGGCAATATAAAAGGCCAGTATGCCTATCCGCTGTTTGCAACCAAACCGGGTAAGTACGCCACCATCAGCGAGATTCTCGCGCTCAACGACCACCAATTCCTGGTTGACGAGCGTGATGGCAAGGGCTTCGAGGGTGGCGGGTCGGCCAGCTACAAGATGCTCAACCTGGTCGACATTCAGGCGCCCGGCGTGGCGGACGTCAGCAACAATCCCAGCTTTCTGGTCAACAGCCCGGCAAGCGTTGCCCTGAAGAAGGTGCCCTTCCTGGACATCGTGGCAGTAACCAAGGCTCACAACCTCGATCCGAGCGTCGATCTGCCGTCCAAGCTGGAGGGCATCACGTTCGGCCAGGATGTCAGCCTCAACGGCGCGACGAAGCACACGCTATACCTGTCCAGCGATAATGATTTTCTGGCCAGCTTCGTGTTGGACGATGATTTGCAGGCGCATGTTCATGACAATCCCAGCAAGATCTTCGTGTTCGGCTTCGACCAGAGCGATTTGGACAGTCTCGGTACGGCCGCGACGGCGCAGAACCTGGGGTGGAAATATGTGCCCCAGCAGCTCGTGTCGGAGCAGATGCCCGACTTCTATTCGCCGGAGCAGTTCCCGTCATTCCTGTTCGGGTTGCCGAACACCAACTAGCGCAATCGTCAGCGACGCTGTGTGCAAGGGCATGGATGCGGCCATGTCCAGCCAGCGGGATACGGAGGGCGCTCGTTAGAGCGCCCTCCATCAGCTTTTACTGGCTACCAACGGTGAGCGTCGTCGTCCACCTTGGACGGTAGGATTTCCCAGGTGGTGTTTTCGCCATGTTGCTGGGTATAGAACACCCGCCAGCCGTCCTTGAACGGCGTCGGTATCTGGGCTCCCAACAATCCGTCGCGTCCCGGATCGCCGTTGCTGATATGAATGCCGGTGATCTCGTTGTCGCCGTCGTTCTGGAATCCAGGCATGCCACTGAATGCCGAGTCGAGCGTTGCGAGCGCGTCTCGGCCTTCGGCCAGGATGCGTACCGGCTGGTTGGCGGGATTTGCATAATTCTTCCGCACATCGAACATCCAGGCGGAGTCGAGCGCATTCGCCTGGGTATGCAGGGTGTCACCCCGGTCTTCCACGAACACGATGTGGTTCGCGTCCCAGAACGCGACATTGTCGAAGGCTGCGTGCACCTGGTCGGAGTTGAAAAACAGGCTCAGTCTGCCTGTCCCGGCCGAAGGATCGAATTGCGTGAGCTTCATGACCGAACCGAACCCGCCGAAACCGACATTGGCGGTGCTGGTGTTGCTGGTATCACCCGTTTCGTCGAAGAAGAACTCCCGGAAGCCTGTGCCCGGGCGGAACTGAGCGTTTTCCGGCCGCTTGAACGGCGTGGCACCCTGCGCTTTGGCGAGGGCGTTGGCGTTGAACACGGCGACCCCGTCCTTGTCGGTATCGTGAATGGTGATCCACTTGGTATCGAAGACGTGGCCGTACGTGTGGAGGTCCTTCACATCCTGCGTGAGCGCGTTCGCCGAATTGAACACAATCGGTCCGGAATGATCGAGCTTCATGACTCGAAGCGCCTGGAGCTTGCCGCCGCGCGTCAGGTCGTGCTTGTCCTTGGGTACGAAGCGATAGATGAAGCTGTTGGGGAGCTTGGCGCCGGCTACGGTCGAGCCACCATTGTCCTCGACGATCCAGATGTTGCCATCATTATCGGCTTGAACTCCTTCGAACCCGCCGCGGCCGATGATTCCGAGCAGATCGTCCACCTTGGAGGGATAGTCCGCAGTGGCCTGCCAGATGCCGCCGGAGCTCGAGCCGTTTCCTTCGGATGTGTAGAGCAGACGCGCAGCCCACGGATACCAGGTGGATCCGTCTATCAGCGGTAGGGCGCTGCCCTTTGAATCCTGCGTCGCAAGGATCGTGACACGGTGGTCCCCGTCTGCATCCAGGTTGATGCGCGTGATGTAACCGAGTCCCCCCGGGCCGTTTTCATGTCCTTGAAAAAGAAAATGGGTGCCGTAGTAGTAGCTCCCATCCGCGCCATGCTGTCCGAATAGCACCAGGTAGGTGTTCTTGTCAGGCTCTGTCTTGGTTGCCTCGATCAAGCTACCGGAAGTCGGCAGCGCACCTGGAGCCGGCGTATGCGGTCCATCGGCGCCAAAGCCGTAGAACTCGAAGGGATCTGACGGGTTCTCCACACGGAATGAGCCCTCGGCTACGGCACTCTGGCGGAGCTCCGGGGAGAGAATGTCTGGAGCGGTAATCCCCGGCAGCTTTGGGTTCGCGTTCGGCACACCCTGTAGCTCGGATGCCAGGACGGACCCTGATACCGTTGACAGGAGATATGCTGCGGCCGCTACGGACAGTTGAGAGCAAGTTGAGCGCATTTAGTTACCTCTTGATGGGCCTGTCGGGAAAGGCGAATGCGCGGTCAGCTTGCTCCAGAAAGATTAATGAAAGATGTCAGAAAGTACGAAGACAGGTGCCGGGAACGAAAACCACAGCAAATTCATGAGGCTCGAGCGGAGTGGATGAATCGAGGCAACTTGAGCGCGACATGACCGTGCGCTACACGCGGGTGGCTGTCGTCTTGCATTGGTCGATCGCGGCTTTCCTGGTGGCGCAGATCGCTTTTGGTTGGTTTCTCGAGACGGTTCCACGCGGCACGCCCATGCGCGGCGTCTACGTCAACCTGCACAAGTCAACGGGATTGACGCTGCTCCTGTTGATTATCGCCAGGCTCGGATGGCGGATCGCGAACGACCCACCCCCGTTGCCTGCATTCATGCCTTGGTGGGAGCGTCGCGCAGCGCAATGGAGTCACCTGGCTTTGTACGCGTGCATGCTTGGCATGCCGCTGTCCGGCTACATCGCGTCAAACTTCAGCAAGTACGGAGTCAAGCTCTTCAACAGCGTGACGTTGCCGCCATGGGGGACGAACGACCCCACGACATATGCTCTGTTCAACGCCACCCATGTGGTGCTCTCTTATGTATTCGTGGCGCTCATCGCCTTGCATGTCATGGCGGCTGTGAGACACGCCATCCGCAGAGACGGGGTGTTCAGCCGGATGTTGTTGGGACACGGGCAGAAGTGACGGGGCACATCATGATCCTGCCAGTGCCCGGCGACGCCCTACCAGAAACTCTCGTTCCTTGACGTTCTCGCTGCGCGCAATGGCGCGGTCGTAGGCATCGATGGCCTGCTCGCGTTGGCCCAGGCGACCGAGCAGGTCGGCGCGAATCGCATGGAACAGGTAAAAGGTCTGCAGGTCCAGCTCGTCCAGCACTGCCAGTGCCGCGCCCGGTCCTGCGACTTCGGCCAACGCCACCGCGCGATTCAGCGCTACGACAGGTGTTGGCTGGAGCAACAGCAGATGGTCGTAGAGGTGCAGAATTTGCCTCCAGTCCACTGCGTCCGCGGTAGGCGCGCTGCTGTGAACCGCGTTGATAGCCGCCTGGAGTTGATATGGGCCCGGTCGGTTGCGAAGTAAACACTGGTTGAGCAGTATCTGACCTTCGGCGATCAAGCGCTGATCCCATAGTGCGCGATTCTGCTCCGGGAGCAGCACGATGCTGCCGTCGGGACCCAGTCGGGCATTCCGGCGCGAGTCGATGAGTAGCATGAGCGCGAGCAGGCCCACCACCTCGGGCTCTTCGGGCAGCAACTCGACCAACAGGCGGCCGAGACGAATGCCCTCCTCACACAGGTCATTGCGTATGGCCCGCTCGCCGCTGGTGGCCAGGTAGCCTTCATTGAAGATCAGATAGATAACGGCCAACACGGTGCGCACACGCGCGGGCAGCTCCTCGTCGTCCGGCACGCGGTACGGAATGCCCGCATCGCGAATTTTTGCCTTCGCACGGACGATTCGCTGCGCCATGGTTGTTTCGGGGACCAGGAACGCTCGTGCGATCTCGGTCGTGGTGAGCCCGCCAAGCAGGCGAAGAGTCAGGCCCACCTGCGCGCTCGTAGCCAGGGCAGGGTGGCAACATGTGAATATCAGGAGCAACCGATCGTCGCGCACAATGCTTTCCTCCTGGTGGGTCTCGTCCTGCTCCAGCAGTGCTATCGCCGCGGCTTGCCTATCGTCGCGAGAGGCTTCCCGGCGGAGCCGGTCGATGGCCCGATTGCGTGCGGTCTTGATAATCCATCCTGCCGGGCTCGGCGGGAGCCCGGCGGACGGCCAGCGTAGTACGGCTTCGGCAAAGGCGTCCTGTACCGCTTCTTCCGCACGATCGATACTGCCGCACAGTCTGACTAGAACAGCCACTGCGCGGCCGTACTCCTTACGGAAGAGTTGCTCGATATCGGCGCTTGCCAGGTCAGCCATGGCTCACCGGTTGCCACCATCGTGGAAAGGCCGCACTTCGATTGCCGTGGTGGTCGCCTTGGCGTACTTGCCGGCCCATTTGAGCGCGGCGTCGAGATCCGGGGCACTGAGGATGCAGATTCCGCCCACGTATTCCTTGCCCTCGGCAAAAGGTCCATCCGTCGTCAGTATTTCACCATCCTGAGACCGGACCACGGTGGCAGTGTTGGCAGCGTGCAACCCTCCCGCGAAAATCCATCCGCCGGCCGCGACGAGCTCCTCGCGTACCGCGTTGACGTCACGCATGATTTTCTGCAGTGCCTCGGGTGAGGGCTGTGTGGCGTTGGGGGGATAGCAGACACTCAGTAGATATTGCTTCATGGCTCGTTCTCCAGTTCTTCCGGGGCGGCACCATGCCGGTCCCTCGACACCTATACGAACGGCAGGGGGCCGGATCGACACACCGGCTTCATAAACGATCCGGTGGATTGCCCCATCCGCTCCCGCCGCCAAGCCATTTTCACAAGCTTGGGCGAGGGCATCGAGTGGGGAGCGCCCGGCCGACCGCAGCTGCTCACCTGGCTGATCCTCCGGGGCATCATTGCTACAATGAACTCCGTTGTCGCCATCTGGCAAAGGGCTGGTTATTACCGCTGCCGCGCTTCAAGGATCTTCTTGCTGCAGCGAGTCCGACTGGGCGGAATGCGATCCGCAGTCCTTGGGTGTGGACGTGGCCAGCCTGTCGCAGGCAGTGGAGCTGGTGCGCGCACGGGGCGCTGTTGCCCAATTGTGTGTGCTGCTCGAGGGCAGGGTGTTGCTCGACCGGTCGTTCGGTTGCCGGCCCGACTCGCTGTTCTGGATCTTCTCGGCTTCGAAGCCCTATGTGGCGCTTCTCATTCACCTGCTGGCGGCTCGGGGGCAGTTGTCGCTCGATGACCCCGTCGCCGCGTACTGGCCGGAATTCGGCCGTTACGGTAAGGATCGGATCACGATCCGGCACGTGCTACAACATCGGACTGGACTTCCCGCCGGCCGTGTCCCTTTGGGCGATGCCCTCGTCATGACCAACTGGGGCCGCGCCATCCGCCGAATAGAGAACGTGCGCACACAGGGCGCAGCAGGTCTGGCGCCGGCCTATCAGGCACTCGGTTATGGCTTTATCCTGGGTGAGGTCGTACGCCGCATCACCGGTGTTGCACTTCCACGGTTTCTGGCCACTGAGCTACTCGGGCCGCTGCACGCGCACGACACGTACCTGGGGCTTCCTGATGCCCAGCGGCAACGCCAGGTTCCCATAGTCGCCCGTGGATTCGCGGGCCGTGTCGTACAGACAATGTTGAACCGAGCCGCAACGCGCCGCGCGATCATTCCCTCGGCTGGCATATCCACAACAGCTCGCGATCTGGCCTCTTTTTACCTCATGTTGCTGCGAGGTGGCGTAGCTCGCAACACGCACGTGCTGAGTCCGGCGATCATCGAGACTGCCCGGGTGCCATCCAGCGATGGAGAAATCGACCAATGCATAGGAACTCCCGTCCGGTGGTCACAGGGTTTTCAACTCGGCGGTCCGCGGCCCGCGCCCTTCGCGCCGGGCCCGCTCGGGCATCTCAGCAGCCGCCGCACGTTTGGTCACAATGGGAGCAACTGCTGTATCGGGTGGGCCGACCCTGATCGCGACCTCGTGGTCGCGTACCTCACCAACCAGTTGAATGGCAGGCGAGTCGATCGTGCACATCAGTCTGCCGTTGCGGACGCCCTGCTGCGCGCCTGCGGCAGTGGTAGCCCCTAGCCGGCCCGAAGCTCGCGGGCAAATAGCTTCACGTTCAACTGTCTTCGCCGACGCGTGATCATGCGTTGTCAGCGCGTGTGTGTAACCACGGTGCAACGCTAGAGTGCAACGCCCGGCGCCGAGGTTATCAGCAGCGGGAAATGCGTATATTCTCGCCAGGAGCCGTCCCTTCGCGTGGCGCTGTGGCGTATAGTCTGCGAAGCTGAAAGTGATGAGAAGCGGTGATCCATGCTTTCTACAAACTACCTTGGTGTTGGATTCTTGCGTGGATTGAATTCTGTGGCGGAAGTGTTCGCACCCTATTCCAATGGGTACGAGCGCTCTCCATTGGGGCAAATGCGCTCCGACTGGAGCAGGTTGGGCGCGGACCTCAAGGGGGTCCTGGGTAGCGCGCTCGCGAGCGTCTCACAAGACATCTCCGAACGGCCAAAGGCGGAGAGCCGCGGGCCGACCCCTCCGATCACGAGCATTATCGCTGCTCACTGGAGTGGTCCCCTGCCGCCGCCGGCGGAGTTGGAAAAGATAGATCAGATCATCCCCGGCGGCGCAGAGCGGCTGCTGCGCATGGCCGAGAAGGAGCAAACGCATCGGATTGGGGACGCAAAACGCGGGCAGTACCTCGGCTGGTCATTGGCAGCGGGAGCGGTAATCGCGGCTGCAGTGGTCAGTGTTTGTCACGGCTCGTGGCAAGTATCGGTCGCATTAGTGGGTATTCCCGTGTTGGGTGCGGTTCAGGCCCTCATTCAAGGGCGCAAAGAGAAAAGCGGTCGGCGTACGATGCGCTGGTTCTGATTGGAGGTAACGTGACATGTTGACCGGCGGTTGTTTTTGCGGTCGGGCTCGGTATCGGATCACCGCGCCGCTTGGCGGCGGACGTAGTTGCCATTGCTCGCGTTGTCGGAAGGCTTTCAGTGGCGCCGGCTCCGCCTACTCGGAAGTCGCGCCGGGCTCCTTCACGTGGGTCAGCGGTGAAAACAACTTGACCTGCTATGAGTCGACGCCGGGCTGGGGCCTTTGCTTCTGCAAAACGTGTGGAACGACCCTTTGTGGAACTCACGAAGGGAATGTGCACGGTGTAACGCTCGGTACGATCGACGGCGACCCGGGTGTCCACATCGAAATGCACCTCTTTGTGGACTCCAAGGCACCCTGGGACCACATTGGCGGCAGTGCTCCGCAATACCCCGAATTTCCGCCGCAGATGCAACCGAGCTGACCGGCGTGGAACCGAAAACAGGCACTGGCAACACTTGACTTCGATGGGCCCGAGCTATACGGTAAGTGGAAACTTACGGAATGATCGCCATGAATCCGAAGGTGCTCCTGCGTATTGCCGCGGTAATCACGTTGCTGTTGGGTGTGGGGCACCTGATGGGGAGACCCTGGGCTCCGGCCAACGATCCGTTTGCGCTCGTGGTGGTCGGGGCGATGAAATCCCACTCCATGCACGTCATGGGCTTCGACCGGACCTTCATGGACTTCTACCAGGGTTTCGGTTGGATGTTAGGCATCACCTTGTTCGTGCAAGCGGCGGTGCTCTGGCTCGTTGCCGGGCTCCTGGAGGGCGACCCCATGCGCGCTGTTTGGATTGCGGCGGTTTTTTTCCTCGCCAATGTCGTGCAGACGGTTCTCGCCGGAGTGTATTTGTTCACCGCCCCGTTGGTGATGTCGGCACTCGTGACTCTTTGTCTTGGCGCGGCGGTATTGAGCGCGCGTAGTCTTACGCGCGCCCGGCCGGGTGTGTAGAACGCCAAGCCACTAGTGAGTGGCGTACATCTTCATCACATCGGCTTTGAGGGCGGCCTGGCTCTGTGGGCGGCTGTAGAACATATGACCGCCTGGATACTCCCGTACCTGGATGCGATCTGCTTTGCCCATGACCGGCATCTGATCGACGATCAGCACCGAAGCCATGAAAGGACACGACAGGTCGTCCCAGCCGTGCACGATCAACACGTGCATTTTCGGGTCGATGGCCAGCGACTCCCGTAGCTCCGGGACCGACCCACGCTCGATCCCGTTCGCGCCTTTCTCGTTGTCGGGCGAATCGGTCCAGAGGCGGTTGACTTCATAGCTGAGCGCGTTGAAGCGCCCGCTGTACTTCCAGCCGACCGTGCGCGTGATGAAATCGACCATTGCCGTGGTGGTCGGGGCGATGATGCTGTCGAGGATCGGATCGTTGTTGCGTTGAATGGGTGCGAAGGGGAACGGGTCGTAGGAAGTTACGTTGGAGTCGTACCGGCTCCCGAGCTTGCCTTCGGACCGGTAGACCTCCCGCAGGTAGGCCTGGGTCTCCAGCCGGCCGCCGGAACGGCGCACGAAAGTGGGGTCGAGGCCGGAAAGCTCGGTAACGCGGCTGACAATTCGCTCGATGGCTTGCGTATCGGAGCGGCCTTTCAGCAAATCCTGGACATAGTCGGTGCGGGTGTACCCGATGATGTTGGCCATGGCAGCGTCGCTCAACTTGCCCTGGCGCTCGAGGTTGGCCGCCGCAATACTCGGCAGGGTCAACATCCACGGCAGCGGCGAGAGATCCTCGTTTTTCGAGGCACCCGGGTCCAGGTAAGGCGAGACCAGCACGACGCCGTTCATGGCCACTCCCAGTTGGGTCTGGAGGTAGTGGGTGATGCGGGGGCCGCGAAAGCCGCCGTAGCTTTCGCCGACCAGGTATTTGCGCGAGGTCAGGCGCTCGTTCTTGACCAGCCAGTCGAAGATGATGCGTGAGAGATACTCGATATCCGACTTCGGGTTATAGAAGTGCTTCTTGGCCTCTTCTTCCGGCACGTGCGCAAAGCTGAAGCCGGTCCCGACCGGATCAATGAACACCAGGTCCGTGAAATTGAGCCACGTGCCGGGATTGTCGACAGGCGTCGCCGGATCGGACGGACTGTCGCCCTCGGCGCCGAATTGCACGCGCTTGGGACCAATGGCACCGAGATTGAGGTACACGGATGCGGCGCCCGGGCCGCCGTTCAGAGCGAAGGTGACGGGCCGGTTGGCGCCGGGAACGGTATAGGCGGTGAACATGATGCTGGCGATCGTCTTGCCCTTCTCATCCATCACAGGCAAGGATCCCACGGTGGCCTCGTATTTGAGCTCGCGGCCGTCCACGGCGATAACCTGATGGATCGTCTTGTCAGCCGGAAACGGAGGCAGATTGATGTCGTCCTCCTTGTGAGCTTTATCGGCGCTTTTTTCGCCGGCTCCCTTGGCGGCATCATCCGCGGCTTTGGCGGGCTCCTTGTCCTTGGCGAATGTCACGGGTGCGGCCACCAGGCCGCACGCCAGAACCAGCGCCGCAGGCAGACATTTTTTCAGCATGTTTGTTCCTGAAGTCACGGCGGCGACAGACGGGCCCGCCTTCCAATGGCCACCATGGTAGCAGAGTCAATCGCGGCGCCTGATCAGGAGCACGTAGGCGAGCACACCCGTAATCAGGGTCAAGGCACCGCAAACCAGCGCGAAGCCGTTACCGTGCTGGGCGAGCGGAATTCCGCCGACGTTCATCCCAAGGAGGCCGGCGACGAGGTTGATGGGTAATGCGAGCACAGTCACCAACGTCAGTATGAACAAGGTACGGTTGGTTTGTTCTTCGACGGTTGCCGTGAGCTCTTCCTGGAGGAGTTTGAGCCGTTCCGTCAGTGCGCCGGAATCCGCCACCGCGGCGGAGAGCTCTTCGGCGGCCTGCCGCAGGTCGCTCAGGTCCGCCTCGCTCAGCCAGCCCGGTGGCCGGTTGAGCAGCCGAAACAGCGCCGCAGGTTCCGGCGCAAGCAGGCGCTGGAGCCGCACGAGTGAGCGGCGCTGCGCACTGAGCTCGCTGCGGCTCACGGACACCCGATTCGCGAGTAACGTGTCCTCCACCCGGTCGACCTGTGCCGTTGATTGACGCACGATGTCGACCAGGACTTGCGCCTGTTCGCGCAACAACTGCGTAAGCAACTCCGCAGAAGAGCGCACGGGCTCGCCCGCTTTCACGGCGGCACGCAGCCGATCAACGGAGCGCAGTGGCCGTAGCCGCGCGCTGACCACCAGGCGCGGGTCCATCCAGATCGTGACCGTCGAGATGTTGGCCGAATCGAAGCTGGTGTTGAACAGGACGTCGTGGACGCTGGCGATCAGCGCGTCGCCTTCCAGCTCGAGGCGGGTCGAGCCCGTATTCTCATGGAGACTTTCGAAGAATGCCTCGGAAAGCTCCAGCGACTCGTGCATCCAACGCTCGGCGGCGACATTGGAAAGTGACAGGTGCAGCCAGATAAACTCGGTGGTGTCCGCCCGTGCGGTGCGCAACCACTGCACAGCGGCCTCGCAGCCAATGGACACCGGTGGCTGTCCCGGGGCGAATCGGTATCCCCATACCAGGCCATGGGTATCCGAGCCGTAGCTGATCTCGGCAGGTCTTGTCGGAGCCCCACTTCGGGGCAGATCGGTCGCCATCTGGCACCAGCATTGCTTCGTTTGTGTAGTCTGCCTGGAAGGCGCGGCGTAATGCCAGCTGAGCCCAGGGGTTTGAGTCCCTCACAGGGGGTTTCGACATATGGCGACAGAAATCGAGCGCAAATTCCTCGTGCAAGGCACGCAATGGCAGGCGGGTAGCCACGCAACCGGCGTGCGAATCTGCCAGGGCTATCTGAATCGCGACAAGGAGAGGACAGTCCGGGTGCGAATCAAGGGCGACCACTCCTTTCTCACCATCAAGGGCATCTCGAAGGGCGCATCGCGTGCGGAATTCGAGTATGAGATTCCGGTGGCGGATGCCGAGCAGCTGCTGAAGTTGAGTGACGGCCCGATCATCGAGAAGAACAGGTATGTCGTCGTGCACGACGGGTCGAAGTGGGAGATCGACGAGTTCCTGGGTGACAACTCCGGACTGCTGCTCGCGGAGATCGAGCTGAAGTCGGAAGACGAGGCATTCAGCCGACCCCCGTGGCTGGGCGCGGAAGTAACGCACGATACCCGATACTACAATTCGAGCCTCGCGGGTTGCCCTTATGGGAAGTGGCGTGACCAGGCGTGAAAAAAACCACGGGAGTGAAGCAATCATGACGGAATCAGGGGACAGCCGGACGAGCCGGCGCGAATTCATACAGCAGACTGCCGCAAGTGCCTTGCTCGCCGTCGGTTCTGGCGCCGCGCTGGCGACTGCGGGCCGTAGTAAGGACAAGGAGGCCGTACTGGCGCAGATTCCCCGGATGCACGCCGAGAACATCAAGCGGCTGCAGGATTGGATCGCGCTTCCTTCCATCGCGGCCGAGAACAGGAACTATCCCAAAGGGGCCGAATACCTGGCGGAGCTCGCCAGGAGTGCCGGCTTTACGAATGTCAGGCTCATCCCGACTTCCGGCAAGCCAGGCGTATTTGGCAAGCTGGATGCCGGCGCGCGCGCAACGCTCGCTGTCTACTTCATGTATGACGTGAAGCAATTTGTTGCCGAGGAGTGGAGCTCGCCGCCATTGGCAGGCCAACTCGTCCCACAGGAAGGCCTGGGAACGGTTTGTATGGGTCGCGGCGCCGTCAATCAAAAAGGGCCGCAAAACGCTTTCCTCAGCGCTCTGTTGGCCTACAAAGCGGCTGGGAAGCCAGTGCCGGTGAACCTCGTGCTCGTGGCCGAAGGGGAGGAGGAAATCGCCTCGCCGCACTTCGGCGAGATCGTTGCGGATCCCGAGGTGTTCGCGAGCTTGAAGAAATGCCTCGGTGTCATGTTGCCCGATGCCGGGCAAGAGCGCGACGGCAGCATCGAGTTTGACCTGGGCGCAAAGGGCGTGGTGGAGCTCGAGCTGGTTAGTAGCGGCGAGCAATGGGGTAGGGGACCTGCCAGGGACGTGCACTCGAGCTATGAAGCACAAATCGACTCTCCGTCGTGGCACCTCATTCAGGCGCTGAGCACACTCGTGGAGAAGGACGGGCACACGCCAGCCGTCGAAGGCTTTTTCGAGCACGCGAAGCCGCTCTCGGAAGCGCAAAAGCGGATGGTCCTCGCTTATGCCGCCGCGGTGCCGGAGGATATTGTGAAAAAAGAGCTGCGCGTGCAGCGTTGGGTCCACGATCTCTCGTGGCCGGACTCTTTGCTGCGTCTGTATTCGCAGCCTACGATCAATATCGAAGGCCTGGTGGGCGGCTACACGGGGCCGGGCGGTAAGACCGTACTCCCGCATCGGGCCGCCGCGAAGATCGACATGCGGTTGGTCCCCGACATGACAGCCGCGGACACGCTCGCGAAAGTAAAGGCGCACCTTGCCAAGAACGGCTTCGCCGACATCGAAGTCAACATGACCGGCGGCTACGATCCGACCCAGACCGATCCTGACAGCTCGCTCGTGAAAGCGGTTCTTGCGACGTACCGCCGGCTCGGTCACACACCACAGGTATTGCCGCGCAGCGCCGGTTCTTGGCCGGGATATCGGTTCACGAGCGCGCCGTTGAGCCTTCCGGCCGCCGGATTCGGCCTTGGGTCAGGGACAGGCGCGCATGCTCCGGATGAGTACTATCTCATTGAGTCGACAAATCCGCAGGTCGAGGGTCTCGACGGGGCGGTCGCGTCATTCGTGGAGTGTCTATACGCGCTGGCGTGATCAACTCTTGTGAAACACCATCGTAGCTTGGAGCCTCCTGCCGTCTGGTAACGTGCCCTTCGTTTCTACCGTAAGTGTCTTTTCATCGGGGGAGACTCGGCGCGTGGCGACGATGACCGGCTTGCCGTCGCGTTTCTGCGTGGACTCGGTTGTCAGTTTGTCGATGCGTTTGAGGGAGATTTTGTTGCCGCCGGTCGAGCCTACGATGTCGTAGTCCTTGCCGTCGTAACGCGCCTGGTATTGCACGAGTGTCGATTTCCCGTCACCGCTCATCCCACGCGCCGTCATTTTTTCCACGCCGGCGGACATGGCGTATGTCCTCATCTGCCCTTTGGGACCGGGCGCGGGCGTGAAGGTGGACTTCCCCGTATCGAGCAGCCAGGTTCCTTCCAGCGGCTCTTTCGCCTGCGCCGCGACTGAACACATGGCGGCCATGAAGACCGCCAGGATAGAACCGAGTCTCGCGCTCTGCATACAGCCCCCTTCGTGGTGCATGCGCCGCAAAGCGCGTGCGCACCGCGCGCCCGTTGGGTTGATGACCCGCTGGTGAAGGCATCATGCGCCCTCACCGAGTTCTTTGCATCAGTACCGCGGGGCGCGTGGGCACCTCGGTGGCCAATCTTCCGGGGCATTCGGCTGCCACACGAAGAACTCGCCCGAGTTGTCGCCCTTGATGTCGCGTGCGAACAGGAGGCTTCGGCCACTCGGCGAGAAGAGAGCGCCAATCTCGCTGCCGTTGCCATTGATCTGCGGGCCGAGGCGGCGACGAAGCGACCAGCCGTCAGCGCGGCGGTCGGACTCAAAGTAGCCGTCATCGGCTTCGACAATGAGCCGCCTGCCGTCGGGAGATGGAAGGGCCTCGTATTCGTTACCCGGTCCGTTGACTGCGGGTCCCAGGTTCTCGACACGCCATTGTCCGTCAGCTGCCGCTCGCGCGCGCCAGATGTCAGTTTTCCCTTGGCCTCCAGGCCGATCGGAGCCGAAGTAAAGCCAACCATCCGGGGCCGGGCGGGGAAACCACTCCGCACTGGGAGAGTTGACGGGCTCCGGTAAGCGTTCGGGCGCTTGCCACTTGCCCGCGCGGTTGCGTTTGATTCGCCAGATGTCGAGGTCCTTGGCGCTGGAGCTCCCGGTCGCCCGCGTGGAGATGAAATACAACCAGGTGCCATCCGGGGTAAAGAAAGGATCGGCTTCGAGCCCCGCAGCAGCGAACCCAGGGGGCTGAGGTTCCGTCCAGCCCTGCGCACCACAGTGGCTGGTGAGAATGTGCCAGCCTCGAAACTCCTTGGAGCTGCGGACAAAGAGCAGATCCCCGGTGATCGGGTCGAAAGCTGCGTGTGATTCGAACAGGGGACTCGAGATGAGCGGCGGTGCCCAATGAACGACGTTGTCAGAGGCGACGGCGGGCGAAACGACCGCGGCTGCCGCGAGAGCCAGTCTGTTGACGAGAAAGGTGATCCTCTGTAATACATTCATGAGGATTGCACGCCGGCGTCGATTGCGATGGCTACATCATACACGCTGGCCTCTCATAGAGGATCATATGCGTATTGCCGAGTTGTTTGAGCCCCAGGTCCCGACGCGCAAAAAGAAGAAACGCGGGGCTACGGTACCGGAAGTTTTCATCGTCGAGTCGTTAGGTCTGAGCGACGAGGCAAGCGAGCGGCGCGAGGGCGCGGTGCTCGCGGCCGTGCTGAAAATGTGCGGCAAGAATCCGCTCTACTACTACATTCGTACCAGAGCCGAACTCGAGCTCATGGCGAGGGAGTTCGAGGATTCCGGTTACCGCTATTTGCACATTTCCTGTCATGGGACCGTGAAGTCGTTGGATTTGACGCTCGACTCGGTGAGTTATCAGGAGTTTGCGCAGATTTTTCGCCGCCGGCTGAGCAATCGGCGGCTATTCGTCTCCGCCTGCAGCGCCGGCAATGAGCAGTTCGCCGCGGCCGTCACCGCGAAGAACAAGGACATAAAGTCGATTGCCGCTCCATCGAAGGACATCCAGTTTGATCACGCAGTCGCATTCTGGAGTGCATTTTATGTGAAGACGTTCTCCCTCAATGCGGATTCCATGAATTCGGAGCGGATCGTCGGGGTCCTCGGGCCCATTGCCACGCTCTTTGGGGAGCCGATGCATTTTTCCAGAAGAGGCGGCAATGGGCGGTGGACTCACGAAGTGATCGCGAGGGACGCGGGGCGCCTGGAACAACGTCGCAGGCGGCGACGCGCGCGGGAATGAGCATTGCGGTGTTTGTTCTCTAGGAGGCGCGCCGCACGCGGGCGCGCAGCGGCGCCTCGCTCTCGAATGCCAGCAGGTCTCCGGGCTGACATTCCAGTACTTCGCACAGCTTCTCCAGCGTGCTGAAGCGAATTGCGCGCGCGCGCCCCGCGTTCAGGACAGAAAGGTTCTGCGGCGTTATCCCGATGCGCTCAGCGACGGTGTTCAACTGCAACTTGCGTTTGGCAAGCATCACGTCGAGGTTCACTATGATTGGCACGTGATCGGATCCCGACAACCTAGACGACCAGATCCTGTTCGTCGCGCAGCTCGCGTCCCTCGTTCATGATCCTGCTGGCCAACAGAAAGACGCCGCCCCCGATGAGTGCCCCACCGGGAAAGGACGGCATGATTTTTACCCATTGATCCTCCATGGCGGAGATCTGCGGCCACGCGGCTAGCAGTACGACGAGCCAGAGGGCCGGTGCGCACATCATCGTCAGGGCGATCTGGCGGATCTGCGAGACGTTCTGTGCTGTGAACAGCTGGCCTTTGGCAAACAACCCCATCAGCCGGATGAGGTGATAGAGCACCTTTAGATTCAGTGCGGCACCTGCTACGACCTGGATGAGCCACAGCGCTTGAACCTTGGTCGTGATCGCTGCGCCTTGAAAAGCGACACCCGCCACCGTTCTTACACCTGAAGGGAACGGGTGCGTCAGATTGTTGAGCGTGCCCAACACGAGAATGGCGCCCAGGAAGATGAAAAAGAAGCGCAGCGCCCGGCTGGCGCGCCGGATGGCACTCAATCGGTTTGCAGTCATTGCCAACATCGAGAGATCCCCCTCCTTCGCGATTTGGATCTAGCGGTCCATGCGGGTATTAAACGATATCTAATTATCGTTTGTCAATAATTACATAATGATAATCAAGTGATCGATGGAGAGGGGTGCTGTATGCCGAGGGGGGCCGATCACTGCTGCAGGGCACCGAAGACCTTTTTGACCAGCGAGCTCGCCTGGCCGAGCGGGTCCGCGCGGATGGCGCGCTCTTCCTCGCCGATGACATCAAACAGGCTGTCCAGCGCCTTGCCGGTCACATAGTCGTTGAGATTGGCGTCTTGCGCGCGGACCAACCCGAACTGGGAGGCCTGACCGGCATACTTGTCATACAGCTCCCTCACTCTCATCTTCTCAGTCGCGCGCGCGACAATCGGTTTGAACCGGCTCGCCAGGGTCGCACCGGTGGCCTGGCGGAAATATTGCGTCGCGGCGGTATCGCCGCCGGTCAG
>Ga0105240_10003329_pt1 | contig 25018 bp, 16 predicted proteins | sample KBSC54metaG_FD_80426 | JGI IMG/M metagenome (GOLD analysis project Ga0105240, IMG submission 80426) | Corn rhizosphere microbial communities from Kellogg Biological Station, Michigan, USA - KBS C5-4 metaG | ecosystem: Host-associated > Plants > Roots > Rhizosphere > Soil | place: Michigan, USA...
ACTCGTTCACCGGGTACGGGTTCGCATCGAAGATCTTGTGGTTAGACGCCGCTTTAGGTAGCGTCGCCAGGAGACCGTAGTGCAGGAGATCGAGCCAGCGGTGGCCCTCGAACATCAGTGAGTACCGCTTCTCGTACAGCAGCGCTTGTAGCATGTCGCCCGAGTACGGATCGGGCAGCGGCGCCAGTCCCCCCGACTTCACGCGCACCGTGTTGATGTCCTTGAGCGCATCTTCGTTGTTGCCGGCGCCAAGGTTGGCTTCGGCGCGCAGGAGAATCAGCTCCTCGTTCCGCATCTCCGACAGCGGGGCGGTGGTCTCGCGGTTCGCGGTAATCACGAACTGGTAGTTCGTCGTGATGCCGTACGTCGGCAGCGAGAACGGTTGCGCCATTTTCACGAGCAGCTTCTGCGCGCGCAGATCCTTCGACCCGTCCGTGCGCAGCTCCGCTTGCGCCCAGTCCGAATCGTGCGCGAAGAACTGCGTCGCATCCGAAAACGGATTCTGCGCATCGCCGGCGTTGTTGCTGAAGCCGTAATACACGCCGTTGTCGAACGACGCCGTGGTGTCGATGAACGACCCCTGAAGGTCGGTCAACGCCGCGGCGAAGTCCCCGTGATAGACATGGGCCCGCGCCTCGAGGCCGGCGGCGAACTGGGCGAACGTGGCCGGCGCGTCGAAGCCCTCGAATCCGGTGGGCAGCGTGAACGGAAAGCCCGAGCCGCCGGCAGCCAGATTCGCCCGCGCCGAGTCGAGCAGCTGGCCGATGCGCGCATACACGGCATCGCGGTCGGCGATCGGCGCCGGCGCGCTGTTCGGATCCACGTCGACATCGAGCGGGATGCCGAGTCGCTCGCGCACCTCGATGGCTCGCAGGTAGGCCAGCGCCTTCCACGTTTGCGTGAAGCCGCGGACGGCGGCCTTCTGCTCATCCGTTAGGCCACTGACGTTGTCGACGGCCTTCATGATGATGTTGGCTTCGCGGATGGTGACGTATCCGCCGAACAACAGTCCGCCGCCGTTCTGTTGGACTAGCGGGCCGATGAGCGTGTTGGTCACCGTGCGCGGCTCGCTCGTCTGCACGTTGTAGCTTTCGCGCCCGTAAATGCCGAGCACGTTGATCTCGGTGGTTCGGTCGCCGCGCGACGTGCGAACGAGCCCGATTTCGGCGGCGGCGATGCCCGCGGGCGTCGGGTTGCCGGTCAAGTCTTGAATGCTCGAGTTGTTGAGGTCCGTGACGTCGGTAACGCCGCAGGCACTCAGGGCCGTGAGCATCGCGCATGCAGCGAGCGCCGTTAGGCGCAGCCGGCGCGGGGAGCGTGGCAGTGTGATTGAGATTCTCATTGGTCGCTCGTGGTCAGAAGCCAAGGTTGAGCTCGAACCAGAACGTCCGGCTCGGCGGGTACGGACCGACATCGATGCCGCGCGCGAGGTCCTGGTTTCCGAAGTTGCTGACTTCCGGGTCCAAGCCTTGGTACTTGGTCCACGTGATGAGATTGCGCCCGCTGACGCTCACCGTCGCATTCTGGACGTTGCCCCAGATGCGCTGAAACAGAGCCGGGCTCAGGTCGTAGGACAGGGTCAATTCGCGCAGCTTCACGTAGCCGCCCGGCTCGACGTAGACACGTTTGGTTTTCTGGTAGGCATCGAGACGGTGCTGCCCAACGGTCGTCTCCACACCGCCCACGGTGATCGGATCGGCAAAGTCGGGCGTGTTCTGCGCCAGATCCCACAGCCAGTGGTTCAGGTCGACGATGTCGCCGCCGTGATGCCAATCGAACAGGAAGGCCAGGTGCGCTTTCTTGTACTGGATCTCATTGGATAATCCCATGATGAACGTGGGATTCAGCTCGCCGATCTGGCGAATGGTCTGTGAGCCGTCGGGGAGCGTGTCGGGTCCGAAGAGCGCCGTGGGCGAGACGCCGACCTGGATGCGCGGCTGGCCTAACCCGCCGAAACCGCCGGAGAAGTACGGCGGAACCGGAAGACTGAGGATCTTGGCGCGGCTGAGCGAGAACGTCGCGCCCGTGGTCCACTGCAGGTCGGTCGACGCCACGGGTGCCGCGGTCAACTCGGCTTCGAAGCCGCGCGTCTGCATCGTGCCGCCGTTGAAGATGGCGGTGGTGTATCCGCTGGAGTTAGGCAGCTGGCGCTGCTGCAACAGCTCGGTGATGTGCTTGTCGTATCCGGTCAACCCGATGGTAGCGCGGTTGTGGAACAGGTACAGATCGAGGCCGCCCTCGATCTCGCGCTCCCGTTCGGGGTGGAGATCGGGGCTCGCGGTCACCGCCCCCAGGTTCTCCGCCGGGACGCCGAGCACGTTGCTGCCGATGAGCTCCGTGAATTTCTGTCCGTAGAGCGGCAGATTGCCGGCCTCACCCACCGACGCGCGCACCTTCAACGCATCGAGCAGCGAGCTGCCAATGTCGAAGCGGTATGACCCCGAGAATTTGGGGTAGACGAAGTACTTGCCGGCGTCCGAGTTGGCGCTGCTGCGGTCAGTGGTGACCCCGGCCGAGAGGTAGAGATCGTTCAGCTTGAACTCTTCCTGCCCGAACAGCGAGAAATTCTCGGTGCGCTCGCGGTTCTGATCCGCGTCGAGCACGGTGCCGCGATCGATGTTCTGTTCGCCGCCGATGAGGTTGCGGGCACGCACGCGGACGGTGTTGAGCTGCACCGATTCGCGGTTCCCGCCCACCGATGTGGTAAACGAGAAGTGGTGACCGTTAGGCGACAGGGTCCAGACGACGCTGGGATTGATGTTCAGGTTGAGCGCGCCGGTGTTGGCTTGCACCGAGGTGCCCGGCGTGGCGCTTTCCTGTTCCTGCTGCAGGATGGAGGGAGAGAACACCTCGTCGTTCTGCGAGAAGTTGTCGATGCCGCCGATGGCGCGCACGACCAGGTTGTTGACGTCGCCGTTGAGCACTTGCCAGGACGCGTTCACCGAACCGAGCACATGGTACACACCGGTCTGGTCCTTGAGCATGGCCGCGGTGGCGTTCGAGTTGCTGCGGCCGAACGGATTGTCGGGGAACGAGCCGTTGTCCGACGTCAGATTGAGGAACGTGGGCTCGAGCGAGAGTGCTTCCCAGTAGCCGACGCCGTTGTTGTCGTTTCCCGTGACGCCGCGGCGCGTGCGCGTGTGCGCGACGCTCGAGCTCAGGGTCACCGTTAGGCGTTGCCCCAGCTGCTGGTCGAGGTTGAAGCGCAACGACTGCTTGTCGTAGCCCGTGTTCGTCACCACGCCGCCATCGTGCTCGTAGAGCCCCGAGACGAAGTAGCGCGTGTTGTCGCTGCCGCCGCTCAAGCTCAGCGATGTTTGCGCGTTGAGGGGCTTGTGGCCGGCGAGCTCCTCCTCGTGGTCGTGGAACACACCCGGCTGGAAATCGGTGGCGGCCTGTGGGCCAAACGCGGCTACCGCTTGGTCGACACTGCTGAAGCGGCGCATGCCGAGCAGGTTGCTCACCTCGGAGAACCCGATTTGCTGGGAGACGTCGAAGCGTGTCTTCCCCGGCGCTCCGCGCTTGGTGGTGATGAGCACCACTCCGTTAGACGCCTGCGAACCGTAGATGGCCGAGGCGGCGGCGCCCTTCAGGATCTCGATCGTTTGAATGTCGTTCGGATTGAGATCGGCGAGGCGGTTGGCGGCGTTATCCTCGTCGCTCGAGATGCCGGTGCTTGCGCCGGAGATCGCGTTGGTGCCGCCGGGCACCGCGGCATTGCTGGCGGGAATGCCGTCGATGACGTAGAGCGGTTCCGAGTTGCCGATGATGGACGTTGTGCCGCGGAGTTGGATCTGCAGGCCGCCGCCGGGCGCGCCGCTGTTCGCCGAGATGTTGGCGCCGGCGACTTTGCCCTGGAGTGCCGACTCGACCGTCTGGGACTGCACGCGATTGAGGTCGGTCCCGTTCACGACGGAGACGGCGCTCGCCAGGTTGCGTCGCTCGACACCGGTGGCCTGTCCCGTGATGATCACCTGCTCGAGGTTGAGCACGTCGCGGATGAGCATCACCGTGATCGTGTCCTGGTTGGCGGGGAGGGGAACGTCTTTGCGCTTGTATCCGATGCGGCGAACGCTCAGGGTGATGGGTCCGGAGGCCACGCGGACGGAGAATTTTCCGGCGTCGTCAGCGAGGGCGCCGGCGAGCGTGCCGAGGACGCTGACTTGGGCGCCGGCGACGGGTTGATTGGTGGATGTTTCGAGGACGCGTCCTGTGACCGTTCGTTGGGCGTTGGCGACGGAAGCACAGGCGCAGGAGCAGAGGCCAACGAGGAAGAAGAAACCGCGCTTCATTGATCGGGTGCCCTCCGGAGGTGAAAGCAACGGTTGGATCCGGCATATTGGATTTTGTATACGATATAGAATGCGATATTGTCAAGGATTTGTGTATGCCGATTTCGGGCGGATGCGGCGGAGCGGTGAAGTTGTCGCGTCCTTCACCTGTTGCTGACAGTCTGCTGACGTTGACGCGCCGTCATCAGGCGCGCGCGACTGGATTCAGCTGTGGACCCGGCCGCTCGTGCGGCGCCGCGCTCGAACGTGCCGGCGCGAGGGCTGTCCAGCCTCGCTAGGTGAGTATGCCGGCGCATCAGTGAGTAGTTGCCTACTTTGTAGGCAGCTACTCCGTGATGCCGCCTTCGGCGCTCCTATCGCGGAAACGCGTCGGACAGGCCGCCGTCGATCGTGATGATGTCGCCTGTGGTGTAGCGGAATCGCTCGCTCGCCAGCAGCGCCGCGACGTCCGCCACAGATTCCGCCGGAATGAGGGATACGCCCATCGCATTGCGACTGCGGTATGTCTCCAGTTGCTGCTCCGGAGTGACGCCCCGCATCGCGGCCCGTTCGCGCACGAACCGTAGGAAGAGCGGCGTCTCCACCTGGTCGGCGTTGATCGCATTGACGCGAATGCCGTCGCCGCCTAACTCAAGGGCGGCGACCCGCATCGCCTGGAGCAGCGCCGCCTTGCTTCCCCCATACGCGGCGGCATCGCGGCCGGGCGCCAGCGCGGCCTTCGACACCGACGCGACGATCGATCCGCCGAGTTGCTGCCGTTGCATCACGGAGGCAACAGCGCCCATCGCGAGAACGGCGCCGAGGTAGTGCACGTCCAACTGCCGCTGGAGATCGTCGCGGCGCAGCGCGGTCACAGCTGCGAATCGAGGCGCCTGGCCGGCGGTGTAGAACAACGAGTCGATGCCGCCGAACGCCAACACGGTTTCCTGCACGAGGTGCGCGAGGCTCGCATCGTCTCTCACGTCCAGCGTGACGCCGATGGCGCGGTCCTTGTGCGTTAGGCCAATCTCCGATGCGACGGCTTGGGCGGCCGGCCCATCGAGATCGGCCACCACGACGTGCGCGCCTTCGTTCGCGAAGCGGTGTGCGGCGGCCTTCCCGATGCCGCTCCCGCCGCCTAACACCACGGCCACGTGGCGCGGCAAGAGCAGGGCGGCGCCTTCGCGTGCATCCTGCTCGTCGATCTTGCGCCGCTCGAGCGGCCAATGCTCGAACTCGAATACCTCGGACTCGGCGATGAACCGGAAGGCATCGATCACTTCGGCGTTCGCGATCGCCTCGAACGTGGCGCGGTAGCATGCGCTTGCGATGATTGCTCCGCGCTTGTCACGCGACGCGGTGATCATGCCGAGCCCCGGAACGAGCACGACCTTGGCCCAATCGTCGAGAGGCCGCTCGCCCGCCGCGGCGTGCCGGGCGTGATACACCTCGTACTCCGCGCGCTGGCTCGCCAGCTGCGTGCGAGCGGCGGCGGCCAACGCGTCCGGCGCCGCCAACGGGTCGATGCCTAACCAGAGCGGCAGCCGGCCGGCGCGCAGAATGTGCTCGGGCGTGGCCATCCCGCGGCGCGTCAGCTCCTGCATACGCGTATCGGCGAGCGCGCTCAACACATCGTCGCCGTCATCGAAGTGCAGAATGACGCGGCTCGCCGAGCCGAGCGCGCCGCGCACGGCCGGCAGTACGGCTTCGGCACAGCGACGGCGTAGATCGGCCGGTGGGAGCCGATCCGCAACGAGGGCCGGCGCTGTGCGGCCGCGCCGCTTCGTCGCCAGAAAGTCTTCGATGCGGTTCACGACGCGCAGCAGGCGTGCGTAGCACTCGTGCGCATCATCGGCCCACACCATGAGACCGTGATGCGCGAGCGCAAGTCCGATCGTTCCGGGCGGCAATCGGTCCACCATGCGACTCACCGCCTGGGCTAACGGAAACCCCGGCCGCACGTACGGGACGTACACGATCTCACCGCCTAACACATCGCCGACGAGCTGCTCGGCCGTCGCGTCGGTCACGTTGGTGAGGCTCATCGTCGCGACGTCGTGCGTGTGCGCGATCACCCGGTGCGGAAGAAGTGAGTGCAACGGCGTCTCGACGCTCGGCGTTGGGCCGCCGGGCTCCGTCATGCACTGCGCCATGAACCGCATCATCTCATCGTCGCGCATCGACTCGGCGGTTCTGAGCGCAGCGAGTGCGGGGAGGGAAAGGCGCGTGAACCCCGACCGGCCAATCGTGAGCAGGTCGGTGCCGCTTCCCTTGACGAGCAGCGCATCGCCGATCTTGGTCGACGTGTTGCCACCGCCCGGCTGCACGAGCCGGGCTTCGCGTCCGATGAGGTTCGAGAGGTAGACCAGTTGGTCGAGCGCATCGGCGCCGGATGCGCCGGGCGGTCCGTCGTTCCAACGGTCGTCGAGTCGGGCCGAGGGGGAGGGGCCGTTCATGAGCGGTAAGAATTCAGGTCCGCTGGCTCGCGCTCGACGGTCGGTGTTCGCTCCAGCGCCCCGACGATGCGCCGGAACGCGTCCGCACCGCTATCGCTCACCGGATCGGTAACGGCAGTTCGCCAGTACGGCCTTCCGACACGAACGCTGCGCTGCCAGCTGCAACGTGTCAGCGGCCGGACTGGTATCGCTCACAATCTCTCCAGGAGTGGGCGTCGCAATCCCGTGCGGCCGCAGCCGACGGGGCGTCGCGTGAAGGATGTACAGAATGATGCGGCGCCGCGGCGCCGTGAACAAGCTGGCAACACCGGCACTGGGGCGAAGGTCGCGAAGGCGCTGCTAGGCACCAGCGCCAATCGAAAGGGTGAGGCGATCGCGATTCGCGTCCACCCGGATACGACGGTGGCGAGCAAGCAATAGCGGGGCTGCGATATCGCGGGCTCCTGCCTACTTTGTAGGCAAGGGCTCCGCGATGCCCTGCGACCCGGTCGTGTAGCCAGCCGCTGTCAGACCCCCCGTGCAGATTAGCCCGTGACCTCTTCACGTGCTAACTCAATGACCAGTCCCGCCGTGTCTTCGCCCAACCCGCAGCCAGTCTCCCGCGCGCGAACGCTCTCCAAGTCCGACTTCATCCTCGCCCGCGACTGCCCGGCGAAACTCTACTTCCGCGAGAACGGCTATCCCGACACCCGCCAGGGCGACGCGTACCTCGCCATGCTGGCCGACGGCGGGTACATGGTCGAAGCGCTCGCCAAGGCGCGCTACCCCGACGGCATCCAGCTCGACTACGGCCGCGACGTCACGCGCGACTTCGCCCGCACCCGCGCTGCGCTCGAGGCGCCTAACGTAACGCTCTTCGAGGCGACGCTGCTCGTTGGGCGGCGACAGGCGCGCGTCGACATCCTCGAGAAGCGTGGGAACGTCCTCCGCGTGATCGAGATCAAAGCCAAGTCGTTCGACGGCACCGAACACGCGCGCCAGCTGGCGCAGAACCGGTCGGGCGAATTTCTCACCACCCGCCGGCCCTACCGCGTCGACGCGAATTGGGACAAGAAAATCGCCGACCTCACGTACCAGATCGTGCTGCTCGAGCACCTCATGCCCGGGTGTGTCATCCAGCCGGTCCTCGCCCTCGTCGACAAGAGTAAGGCGACCGGGCTCGACAACGTCCCGGGCTATTTCCGGTTGGTTAGGCGCCCGGCAGCGGACGGCTCCCTGCGCTTGCATACGGCGCGTTTCATCGGTTCGGCCGACGACCTCGCCCAACTGGACCTCGTCACCGAGGTCGATGTCGCCCGCGAGGTCGCGATCATGCACGACCAGGTGGCCGAGGCGGCGCTCATCTTCGAGTCGCGTCTCGATGCCCCGCTCGAGACACACAGCGACGGCGTGGAGCTGGGCTCGCATTGTCGAGACTGTGAGTTCCGCACACCGGGCCAACCGCGCAACGGGTTCGCCGAGTGCTGGGGTGATTTGGCGGGTGTGAAGCCGCACGTGCTCGAGCTGTACTCGGTCGGCACGGCCAAGGCGCCTGGCGCCTCACGCATGATTCCCTGGATGCTCGACCGCCACTCGGCCTCGCTCCTCGAGGCGCCGGTCGACGAGCTCATCCAGAAGGACCACAATCCCGGCGGCACGGCGGCGCGCCAACGCCGGCAGATCGAGTACACTCGCTTGGGCGTCCCATTCGTTGGGCCGGAGCTCCGCCGAAAGATCGAGACGCTCGATGGTCCGCTTCACTTCATCGACTTCGAGACCTCGCGCCTCGCCCTACCGTACCACCGCGGCATGCGGCCCTACGGGCTGGTGACGTTCCAGTGGAGCGCGCACACAGCGCGAGCGTTAGGCGGACCGCTCGAGCATCGCGAGTGGCTCAACAACGTCGACATCTGGCCCAACCAGTCATTCGCCGAGTCGCTGCGGGCAGCGATTGGTGACGAGGGCCCCGTGCTCACCTGGAGCCATTTCGAGGAAAGCACGCTCAAGCAAATCGTGGCCGACCTCGCACACTTCGGGCGCGACGTCCCGGACCTCGTGCACTGGATGACCGATGTGTTCGAGCGGCGCATCGTCGACTTGCACGACTGGGCCCGGTGCGACTACTACCACCCCGGCATGGGCGGCCGCACATCGATCAAGGTGGTGCTCGACGCGCTCTGGCGCAGCGATGCGATCATGCGCCGCCAGTTTCTGGAGTGGAGCGGCCTAACGGAAGCGCCGGCCGATGACCCGTACACCGCGCTGCCGCCCGTCGAGATCGACGGCAAGCCGGAGCGCGTGCACGAGGGCACCGGCGCCATGCAGGCATACCAACGAATGATGTACGGCGAGCACAAAGGCGACGCCGTGATTCGCGATCGTTGGGCAACGCTGCTCAAACAGTACTGCCGCCTCGACACCCTGAGCATGGTGCTCATCCTCGAGCACTGGCGGCGCGCAGCCGGGCTCGCGTGACCACGCCCAAGATCCAGCGATGGACCGATCTCCTGGTGGGCCTGCTCCGTCACCGGTTAGGCGCGACGTTCACCGATCTCGCCGAGGACGTTCCGGCGTACGCGCTTCCCAGGCGCCCAACGGAACGCCAGAAGGCCACCGTCAAGCGCATGTTCGAGCGCGACAAGGCGGAGCTCCTCGCCTTCGGTGTGCCTATCGAGACCATCGGCCGTGAAGACGAGATCGAGAAATATCGGTGAAGTTAGGCGACCCGCTGCTGGCGGCGCACGCACGCTCGGCATCCCGCAAGCTCGCGTTCGACATCCCGGGCATCGAAGGCGACGACCAGGATGATGTGATCGTGCAGGCGGAGCGCGTGGACCCGGCGGTGTTTCCGGTGCTCAACGAGGCACTGCTCGGCCGCAAGCGCATCACGTTCATGTATCGGTCCATGTCGGGCGACTCGACATCGGCGCGCGCGGTCGAGCCACTCGGCGTGTTTTTTCTCAACTCGCACTGGTACTTGGCGGCGCGCGAATTGAACGCCCACGTGGTCAAGAACTTCCGCGTGAGCAGAATGACGCGCGTAGCCGCCAACCGGTCGCGGCCGCAGAGCGCCGACTTTGCAGCGCCAGACGACTTCGATCTGCGCGACCACGCGCGCTCGCGCCAGGCCTGGGAGTTGGGCGATGCGGATGCGGTCGACGCGGTCGTCGAGTTCACCGCGCATTCCGGCGCGGCGGCACCTTGGCTCCAGTTAGGCGCGCCCGTTCCCGGCGAGCCCGCGCGGCGCGCCTACCGTGTCAAGTCGCCCGAGCGGTTCATACGATGGCTGATGTCGCTGGCCGGCGCCGCGAAGCCCGTATCGCCGCCGCAACTCGTCGACGCGTATCGCAACTCGCTGCGCGCGACGTTGCGACGCTACGAGGCCGGTTCGTGAAGAAGAAACAAGCGCCTTCGGCAGACGCATCGGCGCAGCTCAAGCGCCTGCTCGCGATGGTGCCTCGCATCGCCGACGGCGAAGAACACTCGATGGCGTCCATCGCCGCCATGTTGGGTGCCACGCCGGACACGATCGCGAATGACCTGGTCTCTTTCGGCGAGCGCTACGACACGCCGGGCGGTTTCGTCGAGGGACTGCAGGTTTTCATCGAAGCGCAGAAGGTGTCGGTGAGGACGAGCCATTTTCTGCGCCCCATGCGCCTCACCGTCGCCGAGTTGCGCGCGCTCGACCTGGGATTGGGAATGATCCGGTCCGAACGCCCGGCGGAGGAGTGGGCGGCCATCGATCAGGCGCGCGAGCGGGTCCGAGCCGTTGCGGCCAAACTGCCGGCCGAAGCACCATCCGATAGGCCCTATGCACTGGCGGGAGGCGCCGGGCCTGACGATAAGCTGGCCGTCGTGCGCGACGCGCTGGCCAAGCGTCGCAAGCTAAGTATCGTGTACCGGCGCGGCGATGCGACGGCCGCGACCACGCGCGTCGTGTGTCCGTACCGCTTGATCCTCGCCGGCCCCGGCTGGTATCTGGTCGCTCACTGCGACCGGAGCAACGGTGTGCGCGTCTTTCGCGTGGATCGCATCGAGGATGCGCAGATGTTAGGCGAAGGATATGCGGCGCCGGCGCCGGAGGCGCTGTCCGCCAATTTGGACAACGGCCCCGTTTTCGAATCGGATGCGCCGGCCACGCTTCGCGTTCGCTATTCGCCCGCGATCGCGCGCTGGATTCGCGAGCGCATGGAAGGCGACGTCGAGGCCGATGGATCGTACGTCGTGGAGCATCGGTTGGCAGATGTGGACTGGGCGCTGCGCCACGTGTTGCAATACGGGTCGGAGGCGGAGATCCTGGAGCCGGCGACCGTTAGGCGCGCGGTCCGCGACCGGCTCCGATCGATGCTCGACGCCCTTCGGTAGTGGACGAGGGCCGCCCAGGCCAAGTGCGAGCCAACCAGTAGCGAGGACTACGCGCGCAACGGCTTCAGGCGTGCACCTCCGAAGGAACCGCTCTGCGCCACGGCGCCAGGCGGTCCGGCCATCGAAGGCCGGTCTTGAGCGCAAAGCGGCCGGGGCCGCTCAAGGCGATGGCAGCATAGCTCGCGGCGTACAAGAGCGCGGTCACGGCGTCTTCCGCGGCATAGTGCGCGCTGATCGTATAGGCGATGAGCATGTGTGCCACGATGGCGATCGATAGCGGGCGTGCGAACACGCCGACGGCGACGGCGAGCGGCAGCAGCGTTTCGTTCAGCACCGCGAGCGTCGCCGCGAGCATCGGCATCGGAAACCCCCAACGGGCGATGCCTAACTCGAAGGCCCACGGCGTATGGGCTGTCGCGGCGTGAAGGGCCATGCGCGCTTTGAGCCAGCCGTCGATCGCGAACAACGAGACGCCGGCGAGCAGCCGGAGCACGAGGATCGCCGCGTCGCGGTTGCCGAACGCCACCCGCGCCCGCGACGGGACCAGCGTGAGGCGGCCGCCGCCCGCGATCGCCAGCGTGAAGAACACGCAGGCGAACATGAGATCGCGTGCCGGCTCGAAGTTCAGGCGTTGTCCGGCCGCGATGCCGGCCCACATCACTGCCAGTGAACCGAGGCCGCCCAACAACGCTGCGACCCGCGTCCGCACCCCCGCAACGACAAGCGCCGCGTCGACAGCCAGCACGAGCGCGGCCCACGCCTGGCCCTTGATCAGCGGCGAGCCCGGCAACGGCATGGCGGCCAGCGCGATGATACCGCCACCGCTCACGATCCTGAGGAGTAGCAACGCAACGTCATCCGATGTCACGCGTTCGTTCATGGCAGCGCCCTCGAGGCCGGTGTGGCGCGAAGATCGTGCGCGACGACGTTTCGCCACAAGGTGCCGCGGGATGACCGGCCTACGGGCAGGATGAGCGGCCTGCGGAGCGCGCGCTCGACGGATCGACGCTACTATACCAGGGACTGGTCACTCGGGCGGCAGGCAACCCTTGCGAACGGACATGCCTAACGGACTGGATCGGCGGTGGTCCTGGCGCACGTGCTATTGGCTGTGCCAACTGGGCGGTTGGTCGGCACTCGGCGTCTTTCAACTGCTCACGTGGCTGGCGAACGTTCCGGATGCGCCGATCGGCACCGCACTGGTCCAGGCGTTCCTCGGGCCCGCGTACGGGTTGGCGGGCACGCACGTCTTGCATCTCCTCATTCGGAGACGCGCATGGCTTGCGCGGCACGGCGCCGCGCTCGTGGTCAGGCTCGCGCCCGCGATCCTGCTGTGGGCGGCCGCGCTCGACGCCGCGCGCGCCGCAACCACCTATGCGCTCATGCCCAGCATGGGGATGCCGCGCCGCGTCCTCCTAACGGGCTTTGGCACATGGGCCGTGCTCCTTGTCGCATGGACGGCGCTGTACCTCGCCGTGCACGAGGTGCGCGCGCGGCGCCGCGAGGAGATTCGCGCCCTGCGGCTCGAGATCGCGGCGCGCGAAGGACAGCTGCATGGCCTTCGGTCCCAGCTCAACCCGCACTTTCTCTTCAATGCACTCAACAGCGTTCGCGAGCTGACCAACGAGGATCCCCATCGCGCCGAAGTCATGCTGACGCAGCTGTCCGACCTCTTGCGGTACGCACTGCGCGCCAACCAACACGACCTCGTTGCCCTCGCCGACGAAATGAAAGGCGTAGACCGGTATCTGGCTGTGGAAGCGGTCCGCTTCGAGGAGCGGCTTCGGATCCACTGGGACATCGCCGCCGCGGCCCTGTCGGCGCACGTCCCTCCGCTCGTGCTGCAGACGCTGGTTGAAAACGCAGTCAAGCACGGCGTCGCTCGCCGCCCCGACGGAGATGATGTCACGATCTCGGCGCGCGCACACAATGGTTCCGTCGTGATCGATGTGACCAACGCGGGACCTCTCTCGCCGGCGGGCGCCGCGGCGGGCCTGGGACTCCGCAACGCGCGCGAGCGCCTCCGCCTGCTGTTCGGTGATCGTGCCCAACTCGCCGTGACCGACGATCCTAACGGACGAGTGCGCGCGCGATTGACGGTACCGCTCGCACACGTGGAGACGCATGCATGAGGGCCATGATCGTGGACGACGAGCGATTGGCGCGCGCCGCCATGCGCCGCCTTTTGGCGACACATCGCGACGTCGAGATCGTGGCCGAGGCGGCAAACGCCGACCAGGCCGCAGCGTGGCTGCGCAGCACACGGCTCGACGTGATGTTCCTCGATGTCGAGATGCCCGGACGCTCAGGCCTCGAGCTGCTCGCGGATCTCGCGGTGACACCTCCCGTCATCTTCACTACGGCATACTCCGAGTATGCGGTGCAGGCATTCGAGCTGAGCGCAATCGACTACCTCGTCAAACCAATCGAAGCCGAGCGGCTCGCGGTAACCCTCGCGCGAATACGGCGCGTGTTAGCCTCGTCCGGAGATTCGGCGGGCAGCGCACGGCAGCTCTTTCTGCGCGAGGGGCAGCGATGCTGGGTGGTCGGCCTGGACCGCATCCGATTGCTCGAATCGGTGCGGAACTCCACACGCGTCTATTTCGATTCCGAACGAGTACTCGTGTACCGATCGCTCGCAGCGTTCGAGGCGATTCTCGATCCCGGTGTGTTCTTTCGCGCGAGCCGATCACACGTGATCAACCTGCGGTGCATCGCGTCGCTCGACGTTCGTGCACAGGGCGGACTGGACGCCGTGTTGCGCACCGGTGAGCGAATCGAAATATCGCGACGGCGAGCACGGCGTTTGCGAGCGCTGCTCCGTCCCTGATCGGATGCCGGCCGGCGGACTGTCGCCGCGCACATCAGCTGCGACGCCGGACCGTTCCGCACGAACGATCGACCGTCAGTCCCCTCGGGGATTGCCGCCTAACTGACGACTCCTCTACCTTGGCTCGTGTCGGCGAACCGGTCGCCCGCAACTGCGTGCGACATGACGCGCGGGCCTTTCACGCAGGAGGGGATCGATGAAGCGCAGAGACCTGATCTTTCGTTCGGCGCCCGCAGGTGCGTTGGCGGCCGTCATGGGCGGGAATCTCGCCAACATGCTCGGCAGCATCGCTCGCACGCCGGGCCGGAGCAGCGCCGCGGAAAATCCGTCGCGCCGGCCACCCGCCGACAAGATTCCGGTGGCCTTTGTGATCTCCGATGGAGCCGTCATGATCGACGTTGCGGGGCCGTGGGAAGTCTTTCAAGACGTCACCATCCTCTCACGCGGTACGACGCGCGCCGATCAAACGCCCTTCGCGCTGTACACGGTATCCGACGCGACAAATCCCATCCGAGCATCCGACGGCATGCTGATCGTGCCTAACTATTCGTTTGCCGACGCACCGGCGCCCAAGGTCGTCGTCATTCCGGCACAGAAGCAGCCTAGCGCCGCGATGCTGGATTGGATTCGACATGCGGCGCCATCGGCCGACGTGACGATGTCTGTGTGCACGGGCGCGTTCCTGCTGGCCCAAACCGGATTGCTCGATGACAAGGCAGCGACGACACACCACGCCGCGTATGTCCAATTCGCCATGCAGTATCCAAAGATTCAGCTGAAGCGCGGCGCGCGCTTCGTCGACGAAGGCACCGTCGCGTCCTCAGGTGGGCTCTCGTCGGGCATCGATCTCGCGCTCCACGTGGTCGAGCGGTATTTCGGGCGCGGCGTCGCGCAGACGACGGCGTATCAGATGGAGTATCAGGGCCGCGGGTGGCTCGACGCCAACTCGAACGCGGAATATGCGAAGTCGTTCCAATCGACGCCGGATCATCCCAAGTGTCTGATCTGCGGCATGGACGTGGATGCCCATACGGCGCAGAGCTCTGCATACCATGGGGTGACCTACTACTTCTGTATCGACGCTCACAAAGCGATCTTCGACGCCGCGCCGGCGAAATGGTCGTGATGAGCCGAGGGGGAAAACGATGTGGCTCGCGTCTGCCCGATCCGCGCCGCTATCGTTAGGCGCGCCTCACGGCACCGACGTGACGGCGCGGGAGAGCAGCGCGAGCACCATGTTCTTCTCGCCGAACGCCGCCGCCTTGATGAGCACCGGTCCCTTCACGGCCTCGTAGCCCGTGCTCGTGCTGGGCCCGGCCTCGTCCCACGGGCCCAGCGGGTACGCCGACGTGTCGGTCGGCGGCGTGGTCGTGTCACCCGTGAACTGCCGGCGCATCGCGTGCTCCGCGATGCCGATCGTGTGCTGGTCCTGGGCGAACGACACGGCGCCGTCGTGCCAATCGTACAACGTCAGCTCGAACTGCTGCCGCAAATTCCCGCCGCCCGGCATCGTCGTCGTGTACGTGCAGGAGCGCGCGCCTAACGCACCGCCGGCCTGGCCGGGCTCGGGCGGCGCGGTGAGCTTGCGGCCGATGATCGACTCGACCACCGGCTGCGGCACGAGCGCGCACATGTCCACCGTGCTGTCCTTGGCGTCGGCAGCGTAGAGCGCCTGACCCTGCGCGATCGCGGCCGGCGCACTTCCGTTGATCGACAGCGGGTGCGCGAGGTGCACGACGGCCGAGTCCAGCAGCTTGGACGCGCCCTGCATCGAGAGGCGCGTCCCGGTCCAGTCGATCTCGACGTGCTGGTCGCCCTTGAGCGCGTGCAGATCGCAGCACTGCATCGCGCCCTCGGCCACCGCGTCCCACGGACCCGCGATCGTGTCGCCGGACGAAAGCACGGTCATGCCCGTCTTCTCCTCGCCGTGCTTTGCCAGCGGGTCCGTGAGCTTGCGTCCGAATCCGACCATCTTCATCGCCATCTGCCCGCCGTTCCAGTCCACGCTCACCAGCACGCGGCGGTGATTCTTCGTTTCGTACCGGCATGCATCGGCGCGCGGATCCGCTTTGTAGGTGCCGCGATACGGCGGCGCGGCGAGCGGCCCGATCGCCGCCGCGACCTGACTCGAGTCGAGCAGCGAGCACGGATCGCCTTCTGTGTTTTGCGCGCCGCCGGCCGTGCCCGACGTGTCGATCGGGATGCCTAACTTCTGGGACAGCTTGGCGAGCTGCGCGTTCGCGTCGTCCTTGGCATCGTGCTTCTTGCACGCGCCGGCGAGCGCGACGATCGTGAGAGCGGCGGCGACTCGATGGATGCGCATGAGAGTCCTCCGGATGCGCCGAGATTGGCGTCCCCGGGTACGCTCGTCAAGACGGTGCGAAACCGGCGCTCTCGGTGCTTGACACCGCGTCCGGGGTTCGTAACGTCTCCTGAGCGCTGTCTGTCAATTGCTGCATCCTGAACCCGCTCCCCCGAGGATTCCTATGCGCATCATCTCGCGTGTCGCCATGGTCTGTTCCGCAGGCTTGCTGGTCGCGGGTTGCACGAAGAGCGATCAAGGAGCCAAGGGGGACAGCACAGCCGCACCCGCGGACACGTCGGCAGCGGCGGCCCCGGCACCCGCTCCTGCTCCCGCGATGTCGCTCGCCGACATGGCCGGCAAATGGCAGATGGAGGCCAAGCCCGATTCCGGGAAGGACATGTCGGCCACGAAGTACGTCATGACGGCGACGGCCGACACGACGGGCTGGATGATCACCTTCCCGTCGGGACTCAAGGTGCCGCTTCAGGTCAGTGTCTCGGGAGACAGCGTGATCGAGCGCACCGGCACCTTCTCGAGCCAGCGTCGCAAGGGCGTGAAAGTGATGACGGAAGGTTCGCTCAAGATGCAGGGCGGGAAGCTCGTCGGTTGGACGATCGCGCACTACTCGAAGCCCGGACCGGATTCGGTGCTGCACCTGCACGTCGAAGGCACGAAGATGCCCTAGCGGTAAGCGGCGGGCTGGAAGTCCGCTGTGAACCGGCCATCTCGGAGTAGTTGCCTACTTTGTAGGCAGCTACTCTCTGATGCGCGCCAAGGGGCACTGTGATCCTTTCCATCCACGGCAAGATTCCATGAACCGCAACCAGCAGGTTGTCCGGATTCTCTTTGCAACCGGGATAATAAGTGTGGGCGCCGTGGTGCTGGTCTACGGCTACCAGGTGCTGCTGTTCCAGGCCGTCCCTCCGTCGTGGGCCGCGTGGCTCAAGCCGGTGGGTTGGGTGTCCGGCGTCATTATGTTAGGCACCGGCTTGGGACTGCTGTTCGAGCGTTCGGCCCGGCTGTCGACGCGCATTGTGCTCGCGTTTCTGCTGCTGTGGACGCTCTCGCGCCTGCCGGCTGTGCCGGCCGATCCGGGACGGGAAATCAGCTGGTTCGCGGTCGGAGAGGTTGCCGTGCTCTTCGCGGGCGCGTTAGTGCTCTTCGTGTGGTTTGACGGTTCGACGACGGGCTCGGCGTTCCAGCGCGTCGCCGCAACGCACGGCCTAACGATTGCGCGGCTCGTCGTCGGCTACTCGCTCGTGACGTTCGGGCTGTCGCATTTCTTCGAGTTTGCCCCGCGGACGGTGTCGTTGGTCCCGGCGTGGCTGCCGTATCGCACGGCGTGGGCCGATCTCGCCGGCGCGGCACAGGTTGCGGCCGGTGTGGGCGTGTTCTTCTCGATCTATCCGCGTTGGGCGGCGGCGGCGGAAGCGGCGATGCTGAGCGCGTTCACGGTGCTCGTCTGGGTTCCGGCGGTGATCACCAAGCCGCACCTTGCGTCCAACTGGGTGGAGTTCTTGTTCACGTGGGCGTTGGCGGGCGCGTGCTGGGTCTTAGCCGAGGGCATCCCCGCGCGTCGGTCGGCGGGGGTACCGATCGCTGCGCCCGCTGACGGCGTACTTCGTTAGGCGCCGGCCGACGCCGGCAGTGCGTCGGCGCGCCGCCGCTGCTCCGCCGTCTTCAAGTCAGGCAAGAGCGCGGTGAGCAGCCCCATCGCCGGCAGGAACGAGCAGACGCGATACACGAAGTCGATGCCGGTGCGGTCCGCCATCCAGCCCAACACCGCCGCGCCGATGCCGCCCATGCCGAATGCGAGTCCGAAAAACAGTCCCGAGATCATCCCCACTTTCCCCGGCACCAGCTCCTGTGCGTACACCAGGATCGCCGAGAACGCCGACGCGAGGATGACGCCGATCACCACGCTGAGCACGGCCGTCCAGAGCAGATTGGCGAACGGCAGCGCGAGCGTGAACGGCAGCACGCCCAGGATCGAGCACCAGATCACGACCTTTCGGCCTAACCGGTCGCCCACGGGTCCGCCGATGATCGTTCCTGCCGCCACCGCGCCCAGGAAGACGAACAGATAGATCTGTGCCGACCGCACCGACACGTGAAACTTGGAGATGAGGTAGAACTCGTAGTAGCTCGTGAGGCTCGCCAGGTAGAAATACTTGGAAAACACGAGCGCCATGAGGACGACGAGCGATCGCCGGATGATGCGCTTGGGCACCGGTGGTCCCGTCTGCGCTTCGGCGCGCGAGGCGGTTTTGCGCGTACCATGGTGCTTGTACCACGTCCCCACCCGCCACAAGACGAAGATGCCGATGAGCGCGGCGATCGAAAACCAGGCCACGCTGTGCCGGCCGAACGGCAGCACGATGAACGCGGCCAGCAGTGGGCCTAACGCAGAACCCGCGTTGCCGCCCACCTGGAAGAACGCCTGCGCAAAACCCAGGCGGCCGCCCGACGCCATCCGCGCCACGCGCGACGACTCGGGATGGAATACCGACGAGCCGACGCCCACCGTCGCCGCGGCGACGAGCAGCAACCCGAAGCGATTCACGCCGGCGAGTAACAGCAAGCCGAGCAGCGTGAAGGTCATGCCGACGGCGAGGGAGTACGGCTTGGGCCGGCGGTCGGTGTACGAACCGACGAGCGGCTGCAGCAGCGACGCCGTCACCTGATAGGTGAACGAGATGAGTCCGACCTGCACGAAGTCCAGCGCGAACGACGTCTTGAGCATGGGGTAGATCGCCGGCAGCAACGACTGCATCATGTCGTTCAGCAGATGACAGAAGCTGATGGCGCACAACACGACGAACGCCGTTTGTCCGGAATTGTCGTGGCTTGCTGCCGCTGTCGGTTCGCCCATGCCGATGATCCGTTCGCGTTTGGCGACTGTGAATGATATCGCCCGGCGGACATCGGTGGCCGTTCGTTCTGGTTACGGCCGGACCTCGATGCTGAGGCGCTTGAGGCGCGCTACCCAACTCCCGTCCGCCGCCTGCTCCAGTGACGAAACCCGCGCGTTGGGTTTGACTCTTATGCGCAGCGTCAACGATGTCATAGCCACACTTCTTGTTCACGCGCATGGAATGGTAGCCGTCGCGAGGTCCGATCGGCAATCGCAGCGAACGCTTGCGCTACGTTTTTTTTACGGCTGACGCGCACCCGTCCGGAATCTGCCGTGCATAGGTGAAAATGGTGTCCGGCCGCGCAGTCGTGATGTCGCCCACGGCGTCGATCGCGTGCCCGGTGACCGGCTTGAGGAAGAAATTGATGGCCGCCGCGACAAAGCCCGGGGTCTGCCATCCGATGCCCGAGTCGAGGAAGACTCCCAACGTCGCTTGCCGGCAAGGAAACGCTTCGGTGGGGGCGCCGAGGATGCTGCCGCCGAATCGAACGGCCGCATAGACGCCGGCGTTGAAGCCGAACGCGCCGATGCCCACCAAGGCGCGGATCGAGAACGCCATCGCGAACGAGTTGATGCCCACCGAGAAGTTGCTGAGCGACTCCGTCAAGTCCGTGACCGTCGTCGGGTCACTCGGCGTCGAGAGCGACCACCGGCCGCCCGCGCGTCCCGCCCAGATCTTGCCGCCGAAGTTGTACTGGCCTTCCGCGCGGATGATCGTCGACTGCGCGCTGATGCCGGAGTTCACATCGAACATCGTCGCGAACGTCAGCGCGAACGGGATCGGTCCGCCTAACGGAATGCTGAAGTCGACCGGCACCCAGTGCCGCACGTGCATGTTCACGAACTTGGCCGTCGGACTGTGCGAGTCGAGCAAGAGGTGGACGCCGGCCGATCCCGCGATGCTGATGCCGGCGCTGTCGACCGCGCCGTTCACGATCTTGAGCACGCACCGGATTTCGGGCGCGTGCAGTGTGACCGTTCCCGTCGCGGTTACTGCCAGGCCGGACGGGTTCGTGTAGTAGTACTGGAGTCCGACGCCGGAGTTGGAGGCCACCGGCTGCATCCGGATGTTGTTGTTGTCGGCGGTCAGCGACGGCACGGCGCCGAACGTCTGCTGCGGCGCGGGCAGGGGATTGGGCACGTTGGGCGGTGCCGCCGCCTGCTGCGCTATGCCTAACGATCGCAAGCCGCCGGCAGCGGACGCACCCGTCCACTGATTGAGGTCGGACGTCTGCGCATCCGCCCAACGATGGCCGCGGCGCCGGTACGTGACGCGCCGCCCGTCGGCCCCGGTCCGCGACATCGACGTCGGCGTCCAACGGCCGCGGTCGACGCGCGACACGACCACGGTTTCTTCGCCGCCGGCGCCGTCGCCCGGCGCGTCGAGGCTCGCCGACTTCGTTAGGCCGCTGTCGCTCTGGAGACCGGGATAGTCGGGCGCGACGTACGTGATCATCTTGTCGGCGTCCACCGCCTGGGACATGATGAACCGACCGTTCCGGATCACGTCCGTGACTTGCACCGGTCCCAGGATCGCCGTCACCGTGGAGCCGTCGCGCTTGAGCCCCATGATCCGGCCCACCGCGCGCCCGGTCGCGAAGACGATCTTGCCCTCCTGGAAATCACTCACGTTGGGGGCGTTGGCGTCGAACGTCCACGACATTCCATCGCCACCCGTCGCGCGGATGGCTTGATCGCCGTGCTCCATCACGATCACGCCTGGTTGGTACTCGACGTCTGGACTCCGCTTGGGCGCGACGCCGAACTGTATTTCGCTCTTACTCAGCGTCTTCGGATCGACAGCAGTGAGCACGGTGGTGCCCGGCGACGCTTGCGGATGGTCGAGCCACTCGGGCGGTTGGGCGCCACCGGTCTGTTGAGATGGACCAGCGGATGGCGCGGCCGCAGGATGCTGCGATGACGACGGGGGTGGCGTTGGCGAGCTCTTCTTGCACGCGGACGGCGCCACGGCGGCGCCAATGAGCGCGATCGCGAGCGCGCGGCGGCAGAATGCGGTGGTCACCATGCTCTCCGGTTGGTCGAGCAACTCGGCCGGCGTTTGGCGGCGGAGCGGTGCTCGAGCGTCGTGCCGGAGAATGAACACGCGGCGTTATCCGGCGCGGGACGCAGCCGTTACGGTCGCGTTATCCGGAAATGCGCAAGGGTCGAGCGCCCACCGCGGCGGGCAGACTCGCGCGGCATTTGATATTGTGCGCGGATTGAGACCGGGCCTGTTGCCAAGACGAGTGGTGACTCGAGGAGGAGCCGAAATGAACGGTTCATTGTGGTGGACGGGACTGGCGGGCGCGATCATCGGCGGCGTCGTCGCCTGGTCGGTCGTGCGGGCGCGCGGACTCCGCGCCGGCGTCCTGCTGGCGGAGCGCGAGCGTGAGCGCGCGACGCTCCTAACGGAACTCGAGCGTGCGCGCAACGAGCTCGCGCACGCGCAGCACGCCGCCGCCACCTATCTCGCCGAACGCGACGCGGAGCGCCGCCTCACGAGGGCGTTCGCGGAGGAGCGGAACGCCGACCTCCACGAGCGGCTGCGGGCCATGGCGGATGGGCAGCAGCAGCTCACGGAAGAAACCCAGCGGCTGGTGCACGCGCTGCGCACGCCGCACGTTCGCGGTCAATGGGGCGAGCTGCAGCTCCGGCGCGTGGTCGAGCTCGCGGGCATGCTCGAGCACTGCGATTTCGACACGCAGTACACCGTGCGCGACGACGATGGCGCGTTCCGTCCCGATCTCATCGTTAGGCTGCCGGGCGACAAGATCGTCATCGTCGACGCCAAGACTCCCCTCGATGCCTTCATCGGCGCCACCGAAGCCACGGACGACGATCGTCGCGCGGCCTTCCTGGACAAGCACGTGAAGCAGGTGCGTGCACAGGTCGAGATGTTGTCGGAGAAGAAGTACGGCGAGCGCGTGACCGAAGCGCTTCCGTTCGTGATCATGTTCCTGCCGGGCGAGTCGATCCTGAGCGCGGCCTGCCAGCGCGACCCGGCCTTGATCGAGTTTGCAATCGCGCACGGCGTGGTCCCGGCGACGCCGACGACGCTCGTGACGCTGCTCAAATCGGCGCAGTACGGCTGGCAGCAGGAGCGCATCGCGCGAAACGCGGAAGCGATCCGCGACCACGGCGCCGACCTCTATCGCCGCATCGCGACGCTCGCCGAACACTTCGCGAGACTCAACCGCGGGCTCACGGGCGCGGTCGAGGCCTACAATGATGCGATCGGGTCGCTCGAGACACGCGTCCTGAGCTCAGCGCGGCGGTTCCGTGCGTTAGGCGTGGCCGACGGGCAGCCGGAGATCGAGACGCTCGAGCCGGTCGACGCGCTCCCTCGGCTCGCAGCGGCAACGGAGTTGACCGGCGATCGATCGGCCTGACCGGTCCATCAGCGACCATCATGGAGTAGGTACCTACTTTGTAGGCAGGTACTTCATGATGGCGCTGGAAAGAACGGCTTGGGCGCCACCGTCTGAGCGCCCTGACCACTCCCTGACTTGGATCTTTCCTACCGTTGACAGTCCCTGTACCCGGACATACCCTCGCAGCGTCTGCTACTCCGCTGGAGAGATAGTCATGGTACGTACTCGAGGATGCCGCGACCGCCTCAATCGCCGAGCTTGGCTCGCGCTGTCGCTGGTACTCTGCGTCCCTGCGGCACTCGGCGCCCAAGGACCTGACCCGCACGCCGCGCTCGTCGCGCAGCGCAACGCCGTCGAGCAGGAGCTCGAATCGGCCGCGATCATCGACCGCAGCGTCATGGTCACGATGCGCGACGGCAAGCGCATGCTGGCCGACGTCTACCGCCCAAAGAACGCGTCGGGGAAGGTGCCGATCGTCTTCGTCCGCACGCCGTACAACTTCAACTGGTGGGACGTGAAGAACGGCGCCCCGCGCGACATGAGCCGCGAGCTGGAAGCGGTGAAGCGCGGCTACGCCTACGTCGAAATCAACGAGCGCGGGCACTTCTACTCCGAGGGCAACTACGACATCCTCGGCCCCCCGCGCACCGACGGCTACGACGAGATCAAGTGGATGTCGTCGCAGCCATGGTCGAACGGCAAGGTGGGCCTCACCGGTTGCTCGTCGACCGCCGAATGGCAGCTCGGCGTCGTGACCGAGGACAATCCCGGGCTCGCCACCTTCAACGTCCAGGGCTTTGGCGCCGGCGTCGGCCGCGTGGGCCCGTACTACGAGCAAGGGAACTGGTATCGCGGCGGGGCGGTGCAGATGCTGTTCATCGACTGGCTGTACGGCGAACAGAATCAGATCCGACCGCAGCTCGCGGCCAACACGCCGCAAGCCGACATCACGCTCGCGCGCAAGATGTTCGACTTCGCGCCCCAGATGCCGCCGATCGATTGGTCGGCGCAGCTCTGGCACCTGCCCGAAGACAGCATCATCAGCTCGATCGGCGGGCCGCCGGGCATCTTCGACACGAAGATGCCGGTGGAGACGGGCGGCGACATGATCGCGCGCGCGCCTAACGATCCGGCGTGGTACAAGGGCGGCTTGTGGAACGACAGCATGGCCGTCAACAAGCCGGGTCTCTGGTTCATGAGCTGGTACGACGTGTCCGTGTCGCCCAACATCGCGGCCTACAATTGGGTTAGGCAGCACGCGCAGGGCGACGTCGCCAACGAGCAGTACATGATCATTGCTCCGGTGCTGCACTGCGCGTACACGCGCGCCACCGAGCACACGATGATCGGCGACCTGGATGTGGGCGACGCCCGCTTCCCGTACGACTCGCTCATGTACGCGTGGTTCGACCACTTCATGAAGGGTGAGGACAACGGCGTGCTGCAGAAGGAGCCCAAGGTGCGCTACTACGTGGTCGGGCTCAATCAGTGGAAGACGTCGCCGACGTGGCCGCCACCGGGCGCCAAGCCGATGACGTTCTTTCTGCACAGCGAGGGGAAGGCCAATACCCTTTATGGCGACGGCGCGTTAGGCGACGGCCCGCAGCCCGGCATCGACAAGCCCGACCAGTTCAACTACGATCCGGCCAATCCGGTGCAGACGTACGGGGGCGGTGGATGCTGCGAAGGGAATGCGGTGCACTTCGGATCGTACGACCAGCGTCCCGTCGAGGCCCGGAACGACGTGCTCGTCTATACGACGGACCCGTTCAAGGAAGGCGTCGAGATGAGCGGGCCGATCACGGTGACGCTGTACGTCTCGTCTAACCGGAAGGACACCGATTTCACCTGGCGGCTGGACGATGTGTATCCCGACGGGCGCGCGTTCAACCTGATCGAGAACATCCAGCGCATGCGCTACCGGGACGGCTACGACAAGCCCGAGGTGTGGATGCAGCCGGGGAAAGTGTACAAGGTGACGTTCCAGCCCATCGATTTCTCCAACTACTTCAAGCCGAGACATCGGCTCCGGTTGGAGGTCTCGAGCAGCAACTTCCCGCGGTTCGATCGCAATCTGAACACGGGCGGGAACAACTACGACGAGAAGGAAGGGCTGGTGGCGCAGAATGGTGTGCACCACGACAAGCAATATCCGTCGGCGGTGACGATCACCGTGGTCGGCGGCGGCGGCTCGGTGAGCGCCGGGGGCAATCAGAAGTAGATGGGTGAACGGGAGAGCCGGGGCGGCGTACTGTGGCCGCCCCGGCTCTTTTTTTGTCTTAGCGGGAACGAATTCGGCGCCTCCCCATTTGGACTGCTGTTCGCCGTGCTTGCTGTCGGACTCATTGCGTATTTCCGCGTGCCGCGGTTCCGCGAACGGTTGCTTCGGATTCCGCTCCCTGTCCTCATCGCCGCAAACATCGGACGCGTCGTCGGCGTGTTCTTCCTCATCCTGTACGGCGTTCACCGCTTGCCGGCGCCGTTTGCGCCATCGGCCGGCTGGGGTGATGTCATCACGGGAGTTCTC
>Ga0105240_10003331_pt1 | contig 25012 bp, 20 predicted proteins | sample KBSC54metaG_FD_80426 | JGI IMG/M metagenome (GOLD analysis project Ga0105240, IMG submission 80426) | Corn rhizosphere microbial communities from Kellogg Biological Station, Michigan, USA - KBS C5-4 metaG | ecosystem: Host-associated > Plants > Roots > Rhizosphere > Soil | place: Michigan, USA...
CGGGCAGGCAACCGCGTCTGCATCTGCGCATGGCCAGACGGGAGCACGCGCAAGTCATCCGCCGGCCCTGCATAGCGCCCCATCGCATCGAGCATGATGAGGGCTAATTCGCCGTCTAACGGACAGCAAGTGAGCTGCGCTTGGTCTCGTTGGACCCGGCGTACCCACAGATTTCTCGAAAGCAGTCACCAGAGACCAGAGGCCGTTGGAACGCTGTTTTGCACCTGATGGGTCGCGGAACCACAGTAGCAGTCAAGAAGATGAGTGGGGACAGTTTATGGATGCGACCCATTGGGACCCCTTGACGAGCGCGGTAGCGGCGCGGGAATAGACGCGACGACCACGTCGGTCGACAGAGCACCACGGATCGTTAACCTCGCCCCCACCTTCATCGCTACGTGCACAGGCTCAACGAGCTTGGGAAGTCTTTCTACCAGCGACGCGGTTTTGTTCGGGTCCCAGAGCACGACTCAAACGACGAGTGGTACCTTCAGAAGAGTGTTCGGTGATTTCGTCACGATCTCCGTACGACTCCCATACGGGCCGCACGGATGTGGACCCGGAACAACCGTCATATCATGACCTTCCGAATCACAGTTGCAAACAACATCGGCCTCGGGCTCAGCAAGCAGTGGCAGCGTCAACGTGAAGCAGCAACCATTGCCGGGCTCGCTCGCCAGATGGATCTGGCCTCGCTGAGACCGCAGCAGCGCATCCGCGATCGAGAGTCCCAGCCCGAGGCCGCGCCGCGCGCCCGAACTGCAGCCGCGGTAGAAGCGCCTGAAGACATGAGGCTGACGCTCCAGCGGGATGCCGGGGCCGTTATCGATGACTTGGATCATGGCCTGGTTGACCGAAAACCGGTCACTTAGCACGATGATGCGCGTCCCTTCCGGACAATGCTCGATTGCGTTGTGAATCACGTTGAGAAGCGCCTGGCGGATGAGCGTGACGGCAGCATCTGCCCACACGCGAGAAATACTCAATTCGAGATGTTGATGCTTCTCTTCGGCGAGAACCTGCAGGGTGTCCACGCAGCCGCGGGCGAGCTTCCCGAGCTCCACCGGCATCGGACCGCGCGGCGGGCTATCATCGGCGACGCCTGCAACAGCTGACGCACGTGCGAGTTCCAGCAGGTTGTCGATAAGCAGCCGCATATGCTTTGATTCCTCCAGCATGCTGCCGATCACCTCGCGCAATTCGCCACTCGAACAGCGTCGCGCCAGAGCGTTCTCTCCCACCACAATTTGCGCAGTCAGCGGAGTGCGTAACTCGTGTGCCGCATCCGCCGCGAATCGCCGCTGGCAGGCGACGAACCCGTTGAAGTACTTCAGCAGATCGTTGACGGCTAAGGCCAAGTTCCGCAGCTCGGCGTCATTGCCTTCGTAGCTCAGGCGCGGAACCGCGCGACCGGCACCGATTTCCTGACATTGATGGACCAAAGTCGCAATCCGTTCACCCACACCGCGCACCGCCCAGCGACTCTGCAACCGCGCCATGAGCCAGACCGCCGGCAGGGCCACCAACCAACACGTTAGCGCCCCCTGCCACATGAGCCTGATTCGCCCGGCCTTGTCCGCCGCATCGATCTGGGCCATGAAGCCGATCATTACGACACTATGAGCACCCGCCAGCAGCACGAGAATCGCGCCGCGCGCCCACAATTCCCGCGTCCGCAAGCTCGTAGGCTTGCCCAACCGCCTGCCCTGATCTTGTATCACGGTCCCTATCCCCGCGCCGACGCTGCGCTCCGGTTGGGGCCTCTTGACCCTCAACCGATACAAGTGTCTCTGTGGCCGCCCGAGTCACCGCCACTGACGCCAGCCCCGCGTGCCGCGATGGCGTGAATCAGCCCTTCAACTCAATGACGCACCACCTCGGTCTCTACCTCACATACCGGAAGGCGAATTCCGGATAGGGCATTTCGCCTGCTCCAGCACGCTGCGTCCTGTCCCGCGCCATCGATCACGCATGGTGCTCGGCGTGCGTGTTGCGAGAGGCGCTGGCGTTTGCCAACAGCGCAATCGACCCGACTGCGCCGAGCGCCCCGGTAGGCGCCCTGTTGCGTCGCCTTGTATTTTGCAGATTTGTTCGATATGTAAAAGCTGATGAATGAGAAGCGCGATCACTTGCTGACCGAGTGGGCGAACGCCGAGGCGGCCGTATGGTTGGCACGACTCCATTCGGACGTTCGCTCCAACGAAATGGAGGCGGCGTTCCGGCGCTGGCTTGCTGCGAGCCCGCTACACCGCCTTGCGTTCGAACGAATGACACGCACATGGGATGCGACCGGATGGGTCCTCCTGCATTAGGACGTTACAAGTTGCTACACGCTCGCGACAGTTCGGTAACAGAAGCACCATACGCGTACGTGTGTACCTGGTGATGTGCCAAAATGATGAGTGCAATCAGGCCAGCTGCATCAGACTTTCAAATGGTCGATTTGCAGGCTTTGCACCGCGAGCCGTTGCTCGCCATAATGTTGGAGAACTCACGATGATGGAGCTGGAGCACTTGCGATAAGCAAGCGTTCCGAGCTTGACATGGAGCGCGAGCTTGGGATGGACGAACTGACCAAACGCCTCCGGAGGTTCGTCCTTGCGCGGGTGGCCAATCGGCACGATGCGGAGGACGTGATACAGGACGCGTACCTGCGCGTGTTGCTTTACTCTGCCGACAATGTAGTCGAGAGCTGGGACCGGCTATTGTTCTCAACCGCGAGAAACCTGGCGGTTGACTCCCGCCGGCGGCGCAAGGCGCGGGAGAAGGGTACCGCGCAGTGCGCCGTGCTCGCCGCTGAAGACTGGCCGGCCTCAGACGAGGTGGTCGATGCCCGGCAGCGTCTCAACAGTGTGCAGGCGGCGATTGCGGCGCTCCCCGAGCGTTGCCGAGAGGTGTTTCTAATGCACCGAATAGACGGCCAGAGCTACAGCGAAATAGCCAGAATTCGGGGTATCAGCGTCAGCGCGGTGGAGAAGCACATCGCCCGTGCGTGTCTGCTGATCGACGCGAAAATCAACGGCGAGCCCGGTCGCCGCTAATGAGCAGGAGCATTCCCGGCGGGCACGACGCGGTCCTGATGACCGATACGGTCATCGGCGAGAGGCAGGCTCAGGAAGAAGCAACAGCCCTTACCCGGAGTGCTCCTCAATTCAATTCCCCCTCCCTGCGAGCACAGCACGGCCTTGGCAATCGACAAACCCAGTCCCAGGCTGCGCTGCCGTGAGGCGCCGGCACCTCGGTAGAGGCGCTCGAAAACGTAGGGCTGTTCCTCCAGAGCAATTCCGGGCCCGTTGTCCTGCACCCGGATCAGGGCCTCGTTGTGCGAGCGCACAGTGTCAACCCGTATGTCAGTGCCTTCAGGGCAGTGTTCAATCGCGTTGTGGATCACATTGAGCAGAGCCTGCCGCACCATGGTGAGATCCGCATTGGCCAACACTGCGGCAGTCGCGTTCACTTCGATGCTCTGCCGCTTCTCCTCGGCCAGGGCTCGTAGCGACTCCACACAATCGCGCGCCAGCCCACTCAACTCCAGCGCAACCGGCTGACGGGAGGCGCCCTGCTCCCCGGTATTCGTGAGCGAAGCGCGCGTGAGGTCCAGCAGTCCCTCGATCAAGCGTTTCATGTGCTTGGATTCCTCCAGCATGCTGACGATCGCTTCGCGCAATTGCGCGGGCGTCGCGGCTTGCCTCGCCAGGACGCTTTCGCCGACAACGGACTGCGCCGTCAGAGGTGTACGCAGCTCATGGGCCGCATCGCTTACGAATCGCTGCTGGCGCACGATGACCTGCTCCAGATGCGCTAGACGCGCTCTGCGGGTCCAAGGTCGACGGATCTCCAGTAGGTTGGCTGCCATGGCTCCCTCCGGGCGATGTGTTCCTCCACAGCGCTAACAGGCTACCAAGCCCATCCGAGGCGCCCATACCCGAATCGGCCGTTGAAGCCGAACGGCGAATATCTCGAGAAGCCGAGTGCGCCAGTCGTGTTCAGGGCCGACGGATAGGGTTGTGGATACTGGTCGAAGACGTTGTCGACACCCAGCGCCGCCGTGAAGTGCACTCCGACCGACGTCCGCAATTCGAAATCAACGAGCGTCGTGGCGTTCAGGGGAACGTCCCGGGTGGGATCGGTTCCCGGCTCGACGACCCGACCGTAACGGGTCGCCCGCAGCTGCGCCCCAACGTCACCAAACACAACGGGATGGCTCCAGTCCGCGGCGAGAGTGATCTTGTCCCTGGGCGTGCCTTCCTCAAAGGTCAGTGTATTGATTCGGTCAAACAACACCGGCACCGGATTGAGGGCCGAGAGGATTCCGGTCGAGGGAACGCGTGTGACCGTCGTGGTGTTCCAGTTACCGGCAGCCGTCAGGTCGAGTCTCCCGACCCGCTCGAGTGACTCGTGATAATGCAGCACGAGGTCGAGACCCTTCGTGCGCGTGTCGACGCCATTGATGAAGAAACGGGCTCTGCCGATGTCAAAGGGTTGGATCAAAGCGTCGATGTTGGGGACGCCGCCCAGATTTTCCGAAAGCACGATACGGTCCCTGATATCGATGCGGTAGGCATCGACCGTGGCTTCAAAAGAATTGAGCGGCCGGAATACCAGGCCCAGCGAATAGTTCTTCGACTTCTCCGGCTTGAGCGGGCTGGCGCCGAGTGCGCGCGAGATCGGTGCCGTAGCCGGAAACGTGCCGATTTCGAACGGCGTGCCGTTGATGAAGTTGGTGGCGGTCGATGTAAAGAACTCCTGCTGCAACCCCGGCGCCCGAAATCCATTCGAGACCGTGCCCCGCAGGGCGAACGCATGGGTGAAGTCGTAACGTGCCGACAGCTTACCGGTGGCGGTGGAGCCGAAATCCGAGTAGTGCTCGCCACGGACCGCGATCGAGCTCAGGAAATTCCGTGTCACCTGAGCTTCGAGGTCGGCGTAAACGCTGTAAGCGGTGCGATGCACATCGACCGCGTTGGCGGGTTGGAACCCCGGGAAGCCCTGCGCCCCGGGTGTCAGCTTCGTGGAGGCCAATGGGCCACTGTTGTACGAGGCGGGCTCTCCGGCCTCGATCTCATAACCCTCGCGGCGTGCTTCTGCGCCGACCGCGAGGTTGGTCGGCTGCGCCATTCCCCAATCAAACTGCCGCACGAGTCCATAGTCGAATACGAACTGGTCGTAGGTCATCGCACCGGCATTGAAACGGGTTGGCGAGGCGGCACCGTAGGTGGGGTTGACCGTGTTCTCGACGCCGAGCTCGATCTTATTGCGGCCGTAGACGAGGCTGAAGTCCGACTGCCAGCCCAACATCTCGCCGCGCACTCCCCACGCGGCGGCCAGATCCTTGATATCCGATGTAATGAAGGGGAGAAAGCCGTTCGGATAGAGGGCCGGGACATTGTTCGCGTTGTTGGCGAGTCTGGAAAACGCGGCGGACTGCCCGTTACGCTGCTGATATCCCGCCCAGCCGTATATCTCCCAATGATCGCCGATCGGCACACCGCCCGCGTTGGCGTACACCGTCTTGTTCTTGATGCGCGGATCGCCATACCGTGAGGTGATCGTCGGGCCGGTCAGCGGCGGGATGCGTAGATCGAAATCGCTGCGATTCGTCGGCTCACTCTCCCGGAATTCTCCAGTGAGAGTCAGGAAGCCTCGAGGTCCCAGCGGCAGCCCGCTCCAGGCAGAAGCTGTAACGGTGCCACCGTCGTGAGCGACGCGCTCGCCGCGCGCTGTTCTGATATCGGTGTCATATTCGCCGTAGGTGACGGCAGCCTCCCCACCCTCGCGTGCCTCACGAAGTTTTATGTTGATAACGCCCGCGATCGCGTCTGACCCGTACTGCGCCGAAGCGCCATCGCGTAGCACCTCGATCCGCTCGATGGCCGCGACCGGGATCGCGTCCAGATCGACTGCCGCCGAGCCACGTCCTATCGAGCCGTTGACGTTTACGAGCGCGGTGGCGTGGCGACGCTTGGAGTTGACGAGCACCAGTGTCTGATCCGGCGACAGGCCGCGCAGCGTCGCCGGTCGGATGTGGTCCGTGCCATCGGTAATCGCGGGCCTTGGGAAATCCAGAGACGGCGCGACGGTCGCGAGCGCCTGTGCAAGCTCGGTACTCCCCGTTTGCGCAAGCGTCTTGGCTGACAGGACATCGACTGGAGCAAGCGTATCGAGGCGCGTGCGCGACAGCACGTGCGTTCCCGTGATCACGACTTCGGACTGGGAGTCTTGATCGCCACTGGTTGTTGAGGATGGGGTGATAGGCGACGGCGCCGGCGAGTCCGAGCGGCCTTCCGGGGATGTTGCGGCTTGGGCGAGACGAAAAGGAGAGTGGTGGGACGGGTCCTTCGCTGTTGTATCCGTCTGCTGTTTTCCACCGGCAGCGGAGGCCTCGGGCCGCCCTTGTGAAAACGTAGCAGATGAATCCGCGGCGGCCGGTTCGATGATCACACCCTTCTCAGCGAAGTACCGATAGGTGAGACCCGTGCCGGCGAGCAACTGTTTGAGAGCCTCGTCGGTCGTCAGCTCGCCGGATGCGCCGCTGGTTTTGCTGAGGCTGACATCATCGGAAACATACACCAGTTGAAAACCCCGATCCTTGGCAAGGGCTTGCAACGCGGAGCTCAACGGCTGGGCGGCAATACTGGTCGACTTGCGAATGGCCGCGCTAGCATCAGCGGCCACACTCAGATCCATCAAGGAAAGACATACGACAGCTACGGCAACAGTCAAACGCACGAAAACTCCCCCGCCTCCGCAGAGGCTCTGCATTGCCGTCGTCGCTGATCCGGACGGCTTCCGTTGACTTTGAGTGTTTGTTTTAAAAGTAGATACCCTCCGGCCCAAAAAAAATACAATTTCCGTGTGGCCGCAGGAGCTACCTCGGCCCTTCACGTACGATATCGATCTCGGTATCACCGTCGCGAACCGCGATGTCGGGACGCTCACGCAGGTAACGGATCAGGAATTCCGGGTCCGTGGCAAACACTCCGCTCAGACGCAGAGGCTTTTCCCCATGATCCTCGACCACCAGTTTGCGCGGGCTGTAGCGGTTGAATTCTTCCGCGACTTCCTCCAGGGAGGCCGAGTCGAGTACGAGCTGGCCCTGGGTCCACGCCGTAGCGGATCTGGCATTGGTCCGTGCGGGGCGCGGCGCTGCTCCGGCAACGACCTCGAGCTGCTCACCCGCGGAAAGCAGTATCCATCGATCTGGTTTGCCCACAGCGTTTTCGGCGTCGCGCTGCTGCGGGTTCGTGGCCACGGGCGGCGACCCGGCCGGCATTCCGGCGACTGCCGGATCGGTGACCACCCCAACCCGGCCTTCCAACACGGTGACGATGATCCCATTATTCTTTTGATTGACGTCAAATTCCGTACCGAGCGCACGGACCAGCGTGTCCCGCGACCGGACGACGAAAGGCCGGTCGAGATGCTTCGACACCTGAAAGAATGCCTGACCTTCCAGGAGCTCGACGGTCCGTTGATCACGAGTGAAGTCCACGCGCAATCGGGACCGTGCGTTCAGCACCACGGTCGAGCCGTCTGCAAGTCTGATCGAGCGTTGCTCGGCGATCTCCGTGGCATACGTCGGTCGGTCATGGAGACGCAACAATGTCAGGGGGGCGGCCGCAACGAACAGGCCGACCAACACCGCAGCCGCCACCGCCCAGCGCCGCAGGCCCCCAACCGGGCGCGCCCTCTGAGGTACGGGCTGCGATGATGCCGGCTCGCTTCCGAGCCGGCAAGAGCCCCCGGGAAGGGCCACAATCGTGGTATCTGCGCGCGCGCGCGCGATCAAGACCTCGGTCTCCAAGGTCCGCGCGGCAGCCACTGCAGCTGCATCTTGCCAGAGCGCGGCTATTTCAATGTAAGCCCGCAAGTGCTCCGGGGACCTGCGCACCCAGGCATCGAAGGACCGACGTTGTTGCATGTCAGGCTCTTCCGAGCGGAATTCCACGAACCACTCAGCCGCCTCTTCGGAGATCTGGTGATTGAAGCTGATTCGATTCCCGTGACTCACACAGCGTCCTTACTCGCCCCCTTTGAGGCGCTTGCGAAATTGAACCAGGGCTTTGACCAGGTATTTCTTTGCCATGGGGCGCGAGATCCCAAGCCGCTCGCTGATCTCGTCCATGGACAAGCCGTCGCGGCGGTAGAGCAGGAAAGTGGCCTGCACTTTGGGCGCCATCCGCTCGAGAGCATCGTTCAACTCATCCAGGCACTGTTCGGCGGTCACCTCGAGGCAGGGGTCCGACTCACTGCGCAAGTCGGAAAGGACACGATCGATGTCCAAAGAGGATTCGGTGGGGGCGGCCAGAAGCCTGTACTGTTGCGCGACGTGGCGCGCGATCGTAAAAATGTAGGCCTCAGGAACCCGAATCGTCTCGTGGCTCGAGACACGCAGCAGGCGCAAATACACCTCTTGAATGACATCCGGGATATCCGCCGCGTTGCGAACCCGTTTTTGCAGAAACTGGCGCAAGCGCTCGCCCTGATCCGCGGCGAGCCCCTCGACCAACGCATTCTTGTCCCTGACCACGAGCCGCTCCTTCGTTCGAAAGCCCGCTCCAAGCAGTAGAGCGGGTTTGCGACAATTAGATACCCCCGCGGCGGTTTTTTTTGCAACTTGAGATTTTGGGCATGGCCTACTATGTAGGCGGCCATGGTTGAACCCGTCGTCCCTCCAGGCAAGCCGATCAAACTCGTTGTCTGGGACCTCGAGGACGCCCTCTGGGGCGAGCCACTGGTCCGCACGCTGATCTCGACCTGCGACGAGCGCGGTATCCTGCAGTCGCTCGTCGGTCGAGGTGATCCTGAACACTTGCTTGCGAAGCTCCGCCGTCACGGTCTGGCGGAGTTCTTCCTCCAGCCACACCCCGGCGGGCCGCCCATCCCTGAGCAGGTCCAGCAGATCGCTCAGATCCTCAATATCCGGCTCGATTCGGTTCTGTTGATCAGCGGCGAGACGTTAGGCCCGGCGAACCCGCACCCGCAAATTCGCGCCTTGGAGCCCGGTGCGCTCGCAAGCCTGGCGGACGACCCCCTGATGGGTAAGAGATTGGCTGCGCTCGAGGTAAGGCCGCGACGGCTCGTGTACCTCGAGGAACAGATCCGCAAGCAAAGCGAACGGGACTTCCAGGGTTCGCGCCAGGAGTTTCTGGACTCACTCGAAATGCGGTTGGTGGTCGAGCCCGCGCGGCTCGCCGATCTCCACCGCGTGGAGGAACTGTTCAATCGACCGAATCAGCTCTGTATGACCTATTCCGAGCAGGAATTGCGGCACCTGCTGTCCTCACCGCGGCACGCGTGTTGGCTGGTGTCACTGCGGGACCGCTGCGGGGACTGTGGCCAAGTCGGGACCGTATTGCTCGAGCGGTCGGCGGATTGCTGGACCTTGCAGCTGCTGCTGTTCTCGTGTCGGGCAACACCCCGATGTGTCGATGCGATCGTGTTGAACGCCCTCCTGCGCAAAGCGCAGCAGGCAGGTGTGAGCTTGCGCGCGCTGTTCAGGCGATCCAGTCGAAACGAGGCACTGTTGTCAGCGTATCAGCACGCGGGGTTTGCAGAGTCGGATCGCCTAGGAGATCTCATCGTGCTGACTCATCAGCTCGCCAGGATTGGCCCCGATCCGTGTCAGGCGCAGCTGATGTTCGCTGGAGTATGAGCAATGCATTTTTTCAGAAGCTGGCTGTGCGCCCCGGCGCTCGGACCCAATCTCGTTCAGAAGGCACACGAGGTCCACGCGGATGTCGCGTTGTTCGACCTGGAGGACTCGATTCCCGCCGCTCGCAAGGATGCCGCGCGTATCGCCCTCGGGCGACATTTCGAAGCCCCGATGGGCCTGAGGTCCGCGGTTCGCATCAACAGTCTGGCTACGTACGAGGGTCTGAAGGATCTGTTGTTCTTGCTGGACCGGGCTGTCGTGCCCGATATCCTCGTGCTGCCCAAGGCGCTGCTGCCGGGAGAACCCACCCTGGCCTCGTCATTATTCGCCGAGCGCGGGCTGCGGTCACCTGAGATCTTCTGCATCATCGAGACCGCTCATTCGCTGTGGTCGTTGCGTACCCTTGGAAGCTTCCCTGGGGCTGTGGGCGGATTGATTTTCGGCGCCGCCGACTTCGCGGCCGATCTGGGCGTGGAGCTGATGAGCGCGGACTTGCGCCTCGTCAGGCAGGAGATCGCTTTGGCCGCCCGGCGCCTGGGTGTCGCTGCGATCGACTCGCCCTGTTTTCAACTGCGAAATGCGCTGCGGCTGCGCCGCGAGGCGCGCAAGGCCCGACGCCTCGGATTCGACGGCAAGATCGCCGTTTATCCGGCGCAGGTTCCGCTCATCAACGAATCGTTCACCCATTCCGCGCAGACTCTCGATCGAGCGCGCCGGATGGTCGAGAGTTTCGATAGCAATCCGGGCAGTGCCATTTTGCAACTCGATGGCACCATGGTCGGACCGCCGTTCATCAAGTATGCACGGCGGATCTTGTCCACCGACGGGTGAGCCCTGGTACCCTCAACAACCGACTTCGGGGGATGGTGGGACTCATTCCTAGGGCAGAAGGATGCCCTTCTCTGTGGCCAGGTTGCCGAACTCGATGCCGACGGCCCCCAGATACGTGCCCAGCAGATCGAAGGCGGCATAAGGGGGTTTCTCCAAAGGATTCTGCGGTGGCGTCACGCCTTGGCTGTTGGCCTCCTCCACCTGCTTTTTCCAGCGTCTGTCTACCACGAGCTCGATACCGGCACCCCCGGCCTGCATGACATTTCCCAAGGAGCGCGAATTCAAACCCAAGTCTACGGCGGTCCAGGGATTCGCGTGACCCCACCCCCCCAACCCCCACCAGGAGTAGTCATCGAACATGATCATTCCCGAGCCCAGTCCGAAGGTTCCCAGGATCGCCCCCTTGGCGCCGACGTGAATAATTTTGCTCCATCGAGACATATCCTTGAATTCAACATCGTCCTTGGTGTAGGCGGCGTAGAACTTGCCGTCCGGACGCACCACCGACTTGAGAAGCTGGCGGGCGTAGATCACTTGAATGCCGCTGAGACCCACAACGAACAATCCATCAGCCACCACATTGATACCCATATCCACGCCATGCTTGCTGAGGATCGCCTGAACCAGGGCATTTGCAGTCGCCATTGCCGAGGTCCCATAGGTCAGCGCGCGTGTGCGAATCGACTTGAGGTCGCGACGGCTGATCCGCGCGGCATCCGCGGGATCATCGACATTCCGGCTCCTTCCGAGGGTGCCACGGCGGAAATGAAGATCGAAGAGTCTCTTGATCCCCGTGATCTTCAATAGCTGCAGCTGCCGGATGCCGGTGCCTGCAAAACCAACCGCATACACGACGTCGAGCAGGGTACCGGAGTGGGTAAAACTCTCCGCTCCCAGGAATCCCATGGCCGCGAGGTCGAACGTAAGACCACCGACGGTGCGGAACTGCTCGCCACGACTGGCGTTGCCCAGTTGGTAGCGGAAGTATGCCAGCCGGTTGGATAATCGTCCAACATCTCCCGGCGGTTGTGCGCTCGTCAAGTGAGTAGTGAACGTGTCTAGCGTCGTGTTGCGGCTCGCGACCTGGTAGCCCGCCGTGAAATCCGCACGCCAGTTTGGGACCCCGGTCGGCTCAGCGACCGTGGCCGCCCGCGGCGCCAGGGCGTAATTCAACAAGTACCAGTCCCCAACATGTGCATCGACCGTGAGAGTGCCTGGGGAGGCGCCTGGAGCCAGGCGCGAGTCATCGAATACGGCGCGTTTGCCAAGGGCCGCCTCATAGGCCTGTTTAACCTCGGCCGGACCGTGGATGAGTCTGCCGAGGCCCGCATCGCCGTGTTTTCGTGGAATGAAGCTGCGTCCCTTGCCGGCGCCCAGCTCTCGCAGGAGAACTCCGCTGAAAGCCTGGGCGCCGAGATCGGCGTTCCAGGCGCTAATCGAGTGGGTGGCTTGAAAAACTTTTGCAGTATCGGCGGTATCTGTGCCGTCAATCACGGCCAATGTCAGGATTTTCGGCGCGCCGGTGGCGGGGTCCTTGCGCTGGCTAGCCTGCTCGAGCAGTGAGACCCGACCTCCGTGCTCGGCAGATTGTCCGACAGACAGGAGCACGTCGGGCTTGTAGTTATCCAACAATCCGTCACGGGCCGGGGCGTCCGACCTGGCCTTTTCGACCGTGACGTCCTTGACTCCGATGGAGCGCAACACCGCCTGGACCACGGGCGCGGCCATGCGATCGGCCACCACGGTGACTGTCAGCTTCACGTCTTTGTACGCTTTGGCCGCGCCCAAAGCCGCCCGGAGGTCTCTAATGAACAAAGCCGTTCCAACAACACCATAGGCGCTCGTCCGAATCAGTTTCTTGCCATTCACCTCTATCTGGGTCCGTCTGCCGGTCTCGATCATCAGACCGATCTCGGGCGCGTGCCCCGCGGGCGCGGCGCTGACGCGGTCGTCGATCAGCGCCGTGAGGGCCTTTGCCGCTCCGGTGTAGTCGCTTGCAAAGCTGAACTTGCGTACGCCGCCCTGGAGTATTGCCTCGGTCACCGCTTGCAGCGAAGAGGCCGGTACGTGACGATCCGCGAGCTTCGCGAGGGAATCAGGTACGTCTTTGGTCTTGGCCAGCGTGATCAGTTCCTTTACCAGCTTGTTCTGTTGGAGCATCTCCGGGTCCGACAAGGGTGGCGCATCCGGGTGCGTTTTGGCGTTCTGCAACGCGGTCGCCTCGAGTCCTTCCAGCGGCGCCACAATGTTGCGCGCCTGTACCCGGTCGGAGGCCGGGAATGAGAGCAGGAAACCTGTGCGTCGGGCCTTCATGCCCTCGTCATAATGCGCGGGCGGGCCGCGCAGGAAATCCAAAAATTCCTGGCCGGCTGCGGTGCTGGTATCGAGAGTCTGCGCATTCGCGAGAACCTGCCCGCGCTCCTTGGGAGTGAGGGCCGCGAGCTGCGTGAGCAGGCGTGCGTCATAGACGGCATCGCGGCCCGGGTTCACGTTGTCCAACAGGTCGTCGCGAATCTGTTCGTGCTCGAGTGTTGTAAATGATCTGAGCGCGCGAACCGTTGCGACCGCCTGTCGGCGGGGCATGTCCCGTAGGACGCTCTTCAGAGCAGCAACCACGTCCGCCGAATAGCCGGCCTTGGCGGCCTTGACGCGGCTTTTCGCGCCGGGCAGCCAGGTTGCGACCGTCGGTCGCCTGGTCTGGGTCGGCGGTACGACGTCACCACTGGCCTCGGCAATGGATCGTCTCACGGCAGGGATACTGGGCACCTTCGGCTTCTTGCCTGAAGCTCCCGGCGCTATGCCACCCGGTGCCCCGCCGGCAATGATGGGCAGCACAACGGTTTCACCCGTATCGGGGTCCACGGCCAGCTGGAACTTGTAGTACGAGCCGTCCGGCTTTTGCAAAGGGGCGTTGGGCGGCCGGAGATCGTCCAGTGAAAACTTCTGCGCCAAAGTCGGCGCGGCAGCTCGCGAGGCCAGCAGCTCGGCCTGCGTTCCATCGGCGAGGGTGACAAACACAGGGGTACGCGCGGTCCCCGCCACGGCTGCCGTGGTCTGCGGCTGCCCCTCGAGGCCGGAATTCGACTCCGAGGTCAGGTCTGCATCCAACACAGCCGTGTCCGGTCGCTGCCGCCGCCCCGGGCGTGACCAATTCCCGCCAAACGCCGCCCGGTTCATCGGCTCGGCGGCGAATGGGATCGTGGCCTCGAAAATACCGGCCAGCGCATTCACCCGCTGCCAGAACGACATGTGGTCATAGTCGGCCGAGAACGACTCAATCTGTTTGCCTGTCTGCGCGGTGGCAAGTCCGTAGTTGCCGTACTCCAGCACTTTCTTGGTGACGCCGAGAGCTTTCAGTGTGTTGGAGCCTACAGTCACCGGCGCCGTCGCGAGCACGGGCTGCCCCTGACCCACGCCATCCAGCGTAACGGGCCGATTGGCGACGGTCGCTACCGTACCGGACTCATCACTAACAGTCGTCAGCGTACCGGGCCCATCCGCGACCGTTGTCAGGGTACCCGCCTCATCCGTGGCCGTCTCCAGTGTTCCGACTGCACCGACAGCATCCCTCGTGAGCGCCGCTTCAGCGCCGGCTACACCCAGTGTCGCCCAGCCCGCCGCCACCGTAATGTCACCGATGACCTCCCAACGTGTGTTGGGATTGCTCAGACTGAAATTCTGGCCATGCGATCTGGCATCGTCATACCCTTCGATTCCCTGGTACGTGCCCCACACCAGGCCGAGGGACCCGGTGATGGCCAGCGACACCCCGCCCGTGAACGGGGCAAGCACCAGGCCCACGACCTGGGAGGCGCCCACGATATCGCTCATGACCTCGTCAAATTCCTTGTGAAAGTCCGTAGCGGAGCTGGCCGCGCCGTCGGGGCCGATGCCCAGTTGATTGCCGGGCAGCGTATAGATGGTGCCGTTCTGGTAGGCAGTGTTGCTGAGCTGGAAATCCCGGTAACTGCTGTAATGCCATTTGACGTCGGATTCTTCCGGGTGTTGCAGCAGGTTGGGATCCATCTGTAGAGCATCTGCGGCTGCCGAGCCGTCAATCAACACATGCGACGGCCCCACATCAACCTGTTCCGTCTGAGTGCCCGCGCGACCCGCGTAGCGATGCCGCGTCTGCCTGTGCGCTGGGTTCGAAATATCGAAAAACACCCCGCCCTCCGTGCCGTTCGCGAGCCCCGACGAGGCAAACATGAACGGCAGGATGGTCACCGTCGAGCCGGGAATCGACTGGTTCTGGATCCAGGCTAAATCGGTGTTGACGATATTGGTGGCCTGGCTGGGAACGGTCACGGTCTGGGCGCCATTGTGCGTGGTCACCGGCGCCAGCTCCTGGGGTGTAAAGCCATAGGCGTCGATGATGGCCTGCTTCAGTGTCTCCGTAGCGGAAGTGCTGATGGGTTTGCCGATGTTGGGGTTGTTGGAGAACTGACCGAAAAACCCGTTCAGCACCTGCGCCTTGTTGTTCTGGAAAGCCTCATAGTTGGCCGTACCCAGTTGCTTCTGCAGGTTGGCGTCATAATCGCGCTCACCGTTGCGAATATCTTCCGCCAGAACGCCGGTAGGCCAATACGACATCAGCTCGTTCGGCAGGTCCGTATAGCCGTACGCCGCGGTGTCGTCATATAACCTGTTGCCCACCCCGAGCGAATAAAACGATTCATAGCGACCACCCAGTGAATTGAGCCAGCTGGCGACCTGTGTGGCCGCCACGTTCTTTGGAGGGTTCGCTGTCGTGGACAGGTCGGGGAACTGGTCGGCGATCTGCACCGCCTCGCTGAGGCCGTCGAAAAGAGCCGAGATGGCACCCGCTTGGTTCTGCGGCTCTATTTTGTTGACCTGATCCTCCACCATCGGAATCACCATCCTGGCCAATCCAGGCGGGGCCCCGTTCAGCATTTGCTTGAGATTGCCCCCCGCGGTGAGCAAGTGCCGCTGGTCGTCTGGATTGTTGAACAGTGTGCCCAGCCAGCTGTGCAGATACGCATGGAGCGAGCTCTTCGGGTCGCCTCCGACACCGGCATTGTCGATCACCGGACTGGAGTTCCAGAAGTTCACCGCATCGTCGCTGGAGAAAAAGCCATTGGTCTGTGTAGTCAGAAAGGGATCGATCACGTTGGCGAAGTACGCGGCCGCGTCCTTGCTGTCGGGAGGCGGTGCGGCAGTCAGCAGCGAGCTCAACTTGGAGTTCACGTACTCCGGTCGCGCACTGTCGGCTTGCGAGACCAGGAATGTCAGATTCTTGAGCTGGGGAGTGGTTGGATTCGACAGCGTCTTCGGAGTCACCTGCAGATTCAGGTTCGGATCGCCCAGGAGCAGGTTCGCCACGGCGACAGACCCCGGCACTACGATCCCCGACCCTTTGCTAGCGGCCTCCGAGCCCAGATAGGCGCCGAGCACGGTGCTCGGGGTCTGGCCCGTGGAGGGCCGACCGTTGCCACCCTGGCCGGGCGGCAGTTGATCCGTCGTCAAAGGCTTGCCATGGATAGTGATATTCAACTGCTGACCGTGCCCGAGGTCGAACTGCGCGACGCCCGGGGCCGGAGCCGTGGACGGGCCGACCGAGATGTTGATCCCGTTGGCCTCCAGATAGAAGAACGTGCTCGGAGAGCTCTTGGCGATCTCCAGCATCTGCGCAGACAGTTCCGGGATATCAATCCCTGCCGTCATGAGCAGCGACAGGGTCACCGGATCGATCTGGGCGAGCTGGGCCTGCCCGGGTGTCAGTATCAGGGTCTGGGACTTCTTCTCCTCCGGCGTCAGCAGGTCCCCAAGAGCCGCAACCTGCGCGGGGGTCAGCGGCACACCGGACAGTTCAGGGGGCGTCTCGGTCTGGAGCACCCGGAGCAAGGTGGTGAATTTCTCCCCCTGCTGCATGCTGGTGCCCACGCCTGTGATGACGGGGGCGAACGTGGGGGCGAAATCCTTAGCCGCGGCAGCCTCGGCGGCCTTGTATTGATCTGCCGAATAGACCCCGTCAGTGCCGTTCCCGTACAGGATCTGCAGGTGAAGGTTGATATCGGCTTTGGCGACGTCGTATCCCTTGGTGGAGGAGCTGTCCGGCTCGTCGAGCGCGTTGTGAAGTGTTATGTTCGCATTGCGGACCCCGGGGGTCTCGCCCTCAGCCTCTTTCTGGGCGCCGGGGAGAACAAGCTTGTTATAAATGTTGGCGGTCGCCCCCTTACCGCCCTGGAAAACCTGGCCATATTGCTGGTTGAGCGCGGCAACCTCTTTGGCCGGATCGGATGAGCTCAGAGCGAGCCGGTACTGCTCGGCAATCATCTCCTGGACGGTATTCCAGTCGTTATTTAGCGCCGTCTCATTCGCGTCGCTCGGGTTATCTTGATAGGCCGTGGTGGCCTTCCCCGCCGTATCGACTGCTTGCTTGAATTCCGGGCTCTGTGAGGGGGGCGGCGGCGGCGGGGGCGGCGGATAGTAGTAATGAATGACCCCATTATCGTCTTCCCAGATTGCAGGCATGACGCGGCCCTATGAAAGTCGTCTATGTCCGGCTACATAGGCCATAAAACCAGAAAACCCAAGTCAGCCGGTCCTGAACGAGACGCGCTGCCAAGCCCCTACTGATAGCTGAGCACCAGACCGTGCACGAGCCGTTCCCAGCCGTCGAGCGCCACGAACAACAACAGCTTGAAAGGAGTGGAGATCATCGTCGGGGAGAGCATTTGCATGCCGAGCGCCAGCAGCACGTTGCCGACGATCAGGTCAATGATGACGAAGGCGAGATACATGACGAAGCCGATCTGAAAAGCGCTGGCCAGCTCCCGCAACGTGAAGCTCGGAATGAGCACGAGCATGTCATCGTCCCGTAACTGACTCGCCGCCTCCTTAGGCCACAGTTTCACCGCCGAGCGCACGAAGAACGCGCGATCGCGCGGCGTCGTATGCTTGGCCAGGAAGCCGCGCAACGGTGCGCTGACCGACTGGTAGATGACGGTGATATCCTCGAAGCGGCGGCTGGACAACGGCCCCTGTAGTTTGTCTTTCAATGTACCGGCGGCGTGCATGCCGATCGGCGCCATGACATACACGGTCATGATCAGAGCGAGCGCATTCACCACCATGTTTGGCGGCACCTGCTGCAGCCCCAGCGCCTGCCGCAGCAATCCCAACACCACGACGATTTTCGTGAAGCTGGTCACCAACAATGCCAGAAACGGCAGCAGCGCCACCGCCGCGAGCAGAGTAACGATCAGCAGCGGGTCGAATGTGCTCACGTGCCCTGCGGATCGGTGCCGCCGGTTGCGGTTTGGCCCGCAAAGACACTCAGAAGCCTCACCCCCAGGCGCTCACCGATCGCGACCAGTTGCCCCTTGCCGATGCAACGTTGCTCGACCCAAACCGAGACCACCTGCTCGTCAATCCTTTTGCCGAGATCGATGACCGCCCCAGGGGCGAGGTTCGCCATCTCGGCCAGCGAGGCATTCCACTGTGCCAACTCAAAGCGCAGGTTGACGGGGATCTCGCCGAACTCAGACTCCTCGAGCGGCCCTGGGTCCGAATCAGTGCGCATCATGCTCATTTTTCCTCCGGTCCCGAGCTCGACCAGTTGCAGTTGTCCGCGGCCCAAGGTCACTCGCCCCGCGAAACGGCGCGCCGTACCGACACCCAGCCAACACTCGATCGAATTCGCGGTCCGCGCGACATCCTCGATCAGAATGACGTCCTGCTCTTCGAGCGCGCACACCTCGGCTATCGGCAACCTCGTGATGCCGGCGACCGCCGCCCAGCGCAGGTGAAGTTGAGTCGGCAGCGGGTGCGCAGCGCTCATCTCACGCTGACTCACCTCCAGGAGCACGCGCACCAGCTCGGCACTACGCTCCGGATCCGGATCCGTGAATTCCAGGAACCCTCGTGTCGCAGGCCCTGACGGATCACGACCGAGCTCGAACCCCAGGCACTCCGGCGAGACATTCATGTTGGAATCGGGGCTGACCTCCAGGACTTCGACAGCGAGCTGCGTCAAAGCCTCCAACTCCTCCCAGAAAGGAGCGCCCAGTCCATTCAGATACGCTGCGCGCAGCGCCGGCGGCAATTCGAGCCGCGCCGCATCCAAGGCGCCTCCAAAGGGGGCCAGGTCCTCGACTCCCAACGTCACCGCGGTTCCGCCGAGGCGCAAACGCATTTGCACACCGCTCATCGTGCCGGTGATGCAATCCCAGCGCAATCGCCAGCCGTAACCGCCGCCAGCGCGCCGAATGGCTCCTCGACCATAGAGAGGCCCCAGAGCCGCCGCACGCTCCGAAATGACGAGCAACCGTGGCGAACCGCTCAGCGGTAGCGCAACGATCTCGCTTCCAACCAGCCCCGGGCCCTGCCCTACCTGTTCGCTATTCAAGGCTCGTTGGCTCCAACCTGGCCGAGTGCGATGCCGGCACCGACTCGTTCTTCAGCGATCACCTCGTCCTCACGCACGAGCCGCACGCGGTCATCAACCTTCGCTGCTGCCTGCCACTTGGAATACACCGCGTCGCGCCGTTGGGCTTCACGCCGATAGCTCTCTCGGGCTTCATCAGCAACGGCGCGCGCGCGGTCGCGTTGCAACTTCGCGCGCCTGACGGGCGTCGCCGCCTCTCGCGCCTTTAGACGTGCGCCGGTGGAATAGCCCAGCAGTTGCTGTGCTTGCTCGGCACTGAACACCACCCCGTCGTCCTCGCGTAAGCGAGCAGCCAGCGACTCAGTGATTTGCACAGCGAGCTGCTCGTATTGCGCCTGGCGGCGCAAGGCCTGGTCGAGACCCGCCTGCGCGCGCGCCTCCTCTTGCCGCCTTTGTGCTACTTCATTGAGTGCGATTCGGGCGCGTACATCACGCACACGGGTCATGATCCGCCACCGATCATCCACGCGACGGCTCTCCCACCAGGCTCGTCAAGGCATTGAGCGCTGACTGCCTGCTGCTGACTTCATCTGGACGCTGTTGCAAAAAGCGGCGTAACTCAGGCATGTGCGCCACGGCCTCATCGGCCTCAGCATCCGCTCCCTGTTTGTATTCACCCATCTGCAACAACAGCTCAATCTCGCGAAACTTGGCCATCCAGCCCCGGACCCGGGCAGCGGCGCCCTGCTGCGCGGTGGAAGTGATAGCCGGCATCACGCGCGAGAGGCTGGCCAACACGTCGATCGCCGGGTACTGGTGCGCCTGCGCCTGGACACGTGACAGCTGCAGATGCCCGTCGAGTAGCGATCTGACTTCCTCCGCGATGGGGTCGCTCTCCTCGTCTCCTTCGATGAGCAAGGTGTAAAAGGCGGTGATCGCGCCACGGTCGTTGTTGCCGGTGCGCTCCAGCAGTCGTGGTAACGCGGCAAACACTGACGGCGGAAATCCACGTCGCGTAGGCGTTTCGCCGCTCGCCAAACCGATCTCGCGCAACGCACGCGTACAGCGTGTGATTGAATCAACCAACAGCAGTACGTGCCGGCCCTCGCGCCGAAAGCCTTCGGCGATCGCAGTTGCGACCTGCGCGCATTTGGCGCGCTCGACGGCCGGCCGATCGGACGTAGAGACTACGACCACCGAGCGTGCCAGCCCTGCCGGCCCGAGAGTCTGGTTCAAAAACTCACCCACCTCGCGGCCGCGCTCGCCGATCAAAGCGACGACGTTCACATCTGCCCGCGTTCCCCGGGCCAACATTCCCATCAGCGTCGTCTTACCAACACCCACCGGTGCCACCACGCCGACGCGCTGGCCTTCTCCGATGGTCAACAGAGCATCGATCGCACGTACACCCGTCTCGCACACCGCACTGATGGGCCTGCGCGACAGCGCCGGAGGAGGATCGGCATCAACCGGCTCCGGTTTCGCTCCAACGATGGGGCCACGGCCATCCAGGGGGTTGCCGAATCCGTCCAGCACCCGGCCCAACAGCGCCTCACCGATCGGTACTGTAAATCGGCGCCGGGTAGCGATCACCTCGGCATCAATCGACAGTCCGGTGATATCCCCGAACGGCGTCAGGATCGCAGCTCCGCCTCGAAAGCCCACCACCTCAGCGTAGAGCGCGTGGTTTTGCCGCACACGCAGCTCGCATAGCTCGCCTACGCTCGCCCGTATCCCCACCGCCTTTACGAGAGTGCCGAGCACTTCGGTGACCCTGCCGCGCTGCTCGATCGTCGAGACGTCGCGCAGCGCCGCGCGCAGCGGATCCAGAGCCGCCGAGATATCGAGAATCAATGCGGGCTGGCCGGCTGCCGATTGGGCTTGCTCGCTCATAGTCGTGTCCCCCGAGCGCTCGCCGCGTCGACCGAGCGGTCAGCGACGACCGAGCGGTCAGCGAGGGAATCCCCAACGGGGAGGGAATCCCCAGTGGGCACGACCATTCGGCGGGCCGCTTCCGCGGCGGCACCGCGGATTGCCTGGAGCTGAGTATCGAGACTCGCGTCAACCCTCCCCAGGTCTGATTCCAACACACAGCCGTCCTCCGGGAGCGAGTCATCCGCAACCACGCGGGCGAGCTTGCCGAGCCCCGTTTGCCGACTGAGCTCGAGCAGTGCATCCTCAGCCACCCGCACGGCGTCCGGATGCACGCGCAGCCGCGCCCAACTGACGCCCCTGAGTGAGCCTTGAAATAACTCCACCGCTCTGGCCATGAGCGCCTCGCGATCGAGCCCCTTGGCCAGCAGCGACAAGGCATCGACCACCATCTCCGCCAGTGCCGGTTGCATGGACTTCAGCAGCGCCAGCCGTTCTACTTCGACGAGTGTCCAGAGCTCGGCCGCTTCACGCTCCGCTTTTGCCAGCCCAGTGCGGTAGGCATCCTCCGCACCCTTCGCACAGACACTCTGTAAGTTACGTAGCGTGGAGGCGATCTCGCCCTGCGCGCGCCCGTAGGCGTGCGTGATGTGCTCGATCACAGTTGCTTCGTCGCGCTTGAGCACCTTGCGGTCCGTCGCGAGCCGATAATCGGGACGATTGATCAGAAGCACCAGGCCCATTGCGGGAACCTCCGGGGAATCAGCCGATCACACACGAGCTCGAGCGCACGTCTGGAGTGCGCAGGCTCGAGCAGCGGCACATTGTCAAGCGCCTTCGCCCGATCAAAGTGAAGTGTTGCCCGGACGCGAACCGCACGCCACGTGGGTAGCAGCAGACCCAGCAGCGTGCGTGCGCCGTGGTCTTTCAGCTCGTCCGCCAGATCGATCGGGGCATCACGCTCAAAGCTCACGAGTGGCGACTTATAGTGGAAAGCACCTTCCGGTACTTCCTGCATGACGAATCGAACGGCTTCCCGATCGATTTGTTCATACAGGGCGCGCAGGTGCCGCGCATCGATGATCCTCACCAGCCACTCACGATGCATGCACAGAGCGACCTCGAGCGCGAGCCGCTCCAGGGCAGGACCGTCGAGCAACCAGATCCGTTTCGGCAGCTCGCGCATCTCCCAATCCATCTCCCCTTGCAAACCGAGCTCTTGCAACAGCCAGCCGGAAAGTCCCGGCTCGCAACGCCGGGCAACCTGCCCGCCCGCCGCGAATATCGCCTCACTCACCGTCCGCTCGCCCGGCAGCGAACCGAACCAACTTCGATGGGCGAAGCGCGCGGGATGCAAGTTGAACTCAACCAGGCGCACCGCCCGTCTGCCCTCAGCAGGCGCCCGGCGACGCCTGGCCGCGCGCGCATCATCGGACATTGAACGTCGGCTTATAACGGTTCCGCACATACCCCAATCCCGCGAGCAGCAACAATGACAGCACGCCGAAGCCCACTGCTGCCTTGACCGGTCCACGGTTGGAATCCAAGCTCGGCGGCGCATCCACACGCGCAAGCCCGTCCGCTGCCACGAAGATGAGAGAGATGTTCTCGTAGGTAAGCCCCTCGATGCTGCGCATCACCAGGTTTTTGATGGGAGGCGCCATGGCCTCCAGATCGGCATCCCGCCGGTACTTGATGAAGACGGACGCGGACGCCGGACGAATCTGGGTCGCCAGAGGGTCATTTGCGGGAATGACAGGATGCACCCTCGCGACAATCACGCCGTCGATCTGCGACAGCGTGCTGGAGAGCTCCTGCGAGACCGCATAGATGTAACGGATCCGCTCCTCGGCGGGTGTGGAAACGAGGCCCTCCTTTTTGAACAGGTCACCGGCAGTGGCGAACTGCTCGCGCGGCAGCCCGTGCGCGGCCAGAATCCGCAACGCTGCCGGCATGTCGTGCTCCTCGACCTCGACCGACCAGGTCTTCTCATCATGCGTGCTCTTGGAAGCGTGCAGGCCGGCGGAATACAACGTTGCGAGCATCTCGTTGGCATCGCGCTCATCGAGACGTTCAAACAGCTCCGACTTGCAGGAGCACAGCCCCACGACCAGAAACAGGGGCAAGAGCCAGCGCCGCAGATGGATGAAATGACACATGACACTCCCTCACGACTGCTGTTGATAGAGAGTCCGTCCGGCATCCTCGGTAACACGCTCCGCAGTGCCGAGGAGCTGGAAATTCATGGCCGAGTAGCTCATGCGGGTGGTCTTGTCGAGCATCTGCAGGGCCGTCTTGACGGTAACCGGCTTGCCTGACTCCATGCCATCCGGTGCGGCGAGCTTGAAACTCTCGGCGAACTGGCTCCGGAAGTCTTCAGCCACATGGCCGACACCACTCATCACCGAGTGCCAATTCTTCTGCCACCTGAGCGAAGACTGCGGCGGTGGTTCATAGGTGCTCCCCGGCTGCAGATGCGCCTCGAAGCGCGCTACCTGCTGAGCGGTCGGCTGCGCGGCAGGCAGCGACTGTTGCCCGCCGGTGGAAACGGCGATGAGCGCCGTCGAGGTTGGATCAGTCATGGTCTCTCCTCCTTTGCGCGGGCATTGCCCGCTCACCCGTGCGCCGCATGCGGCGCACCCTTCAGGCATACATGCGATGCACCTGAGAAACGCTCACGCCCTTGTCGGCAGGAGCGCTGTGCTGCGGTCCCAGTTTGAGCCTGGCCAGCTGCATCGCGAATTCGCACCGACCGTCATCCAGAACTTCCTGCAGCAGCTCGTCACCGGCGGCGAGGCGCCCGCTTTCGCGATAAACGACACCGAGCAGCGCCTTGCTCATCTGGCCCTCGGGAAAGGTGGCGAGCGAGGACTTCAGCTCCCGCTCCGCCTCGGCAAGGCGTCCCTGCGAAATCAGGCACAACGAGAGAAAATCGTTTGGCTGCGGAATATCCGCGCGGTAGGCCTGAATGGCACGCAGGATCTGCTCAGACTCCCCGAAGCGCTTCAACCGTGTCGCCAACAGGCCTACGTTCAACAGCAAACGGCTGACCTTGAGCTCTACTCCGAATCGCTTCGCCATATCTTCCTCGCACCCGTTCGACTCTCCAACAACCCGCAGACGTGGCCGCCGCGCGGCTTGTCCTGTCGCGGACAGGCGCGCGGCGGCCCTCAGCACCGGGCTTACTGATACACCTTGGCGCCCGTCTGACTCACAGCGGACGCCATGCCTTCGGAGGCCTGGTCGGCAGCGGATGCCAGATTGACGGCAATGCTCTCTTCGGTCAGAGCGTTCATCTTCTCGATCGCAGTCGTTGAATTGATTGAGCTAACGTCGGCCATTGCAGTCTCCTGTCTTGACACTGGTCGTTGGTAAACCGAGACCGGATATCCGGCGGAACAGTCAGTCCGCCGGTCCACACGGCGTACATAAGACATCCCTCGCCGGATTCCAAGTTGAGCCGTGATGTCCTCATGCTCATGCTTTCATTTCTGCAGTGATCGCCAGCCCTCGGTCACGACACGCTCGCTCGTCCTGACCGCCCGGAGCAGGTTTCCCAATACCCGGGCTGCCGTTGCATCCAGCTTTCCGGCCAGTGCGGCTTCGATATCCTGCGCAGCCAGCGCCAGCTCATCGAGCAATACATCGCGCAGCTCGCCGGAGGTGTCGCGTGCCAACTGCTTGTCCAGCAACTCCGTGGACATCTCGAGCGTGCCTGCCGTTCGCGCAGCACCGGGCAGTGACTTTGTGCCGTGCATATGACATCCGTCCTTCATTTCAGTTTGTATGTGATCACTTTGCCCTGCCGCCAGAATTGAATCTGCGCCGCATCGATGGCGAGCACCTCGGCCCCATCGGGCAACTGGCCGCCGAGAAAATAGCGAGTGCCATCGTCGGTCAAGAAATAGCTCGGATTGCCGACCATCACACTGCTGACAATGACAGGAAGCGGGCCGGGTCCGGTGTCATCGCGGGCATCCATGTATTGCACCCGGTCCTCGACCGGTACTGTGTCGCGCAGGTCTTCGGTGAGTGCGCGGATACGCTGCTTCAACTCGAGCCGTGAGGTCTTGCCCGCAATGTCGAGGCGCGCATCCCGCAGGCCGACTTTCAACGTCTCATCGGCAAGCGCCCGTTGCACCTGCTCGATCAGATCCGAAGCCAGCTGGACGTTCAGATGAGCATTGCCATATGAGCTGCCGCGCAGCCATGTCTGCAGGCGTCGTTTCTCCGCCAGATCGGCGACGAGACCCCTCACTTGCAGCTGGCCTTGGCTGTTGCTGCCGAAGTGCACCGACCTGAAA